>VFQQ010003168.1_pt1 | contig 16478 bp, 15 predicted proteins | sample 3512341 | NCBI WGS metagenome assembly VFQQ01 (sample SAMN10412373, study PRJNA504923) | tailings metagenome | isolation source: Relicate 2 Philex TSF1 revegetated site | place: Philippines: Tuba, Benguet | collected 2017-08-29 | reverse complement strand
CTCGGCGAAGTCGAGCATGTCGATCTTCTCGAGCTGGCTGGCGGCGCCGAACTCCGGCGTCATCACGTACACCGGCACATCGACCAGCGGCACGATCGCCGCGTCACCCTGGCCGATGCCGCTGGTCTCGACCACGATGAGGTCGAAGCCGGCCGCCTTGCAGGCGGTCAGCACGTCGGGCAGGGCCTGGCTGATCTCGCTGCCGAAGTCGCGCGTGGCCAGGCTGCGCATGAAGACACGCTGCCCTTGCTGCCAAGGTGAGATCGCGTTCATGCGGATGCGGTCGCCCAGCAGCGCGCCGCCGCTCTTGCGCCGGCTGGGGTCGATGCTGATGACCGCGATGCGGAGCTGGTCGCCCTGGTCGAGGCGGATGCGGCGGATCAGCTCGTCGGTGAGGCTGCTCTTGCCCGCGCCGCCGGTGCCGGTGATGCCGACGACCGGGATGCTGCGGCCCGCCGCCGCGGCCGCCAGCGAAGCCTTCAGGCCATCGGAGGCCTTGCCGTTTTCCAGCGCCGTGATGGCCTGCGCCAGCGCGCGCCAGGCGGCTTCGCCGTGGCCCTGAAGGGCTTCAGCGCCGGCCGGTGCATGCGCCGACAGATCGCTGTCGCAGCGCATCACCATCTCGCCGATCATCCCCTGCAGGCCCATGCGCTGGCCGTCTTCCGGGCTGTAGATGCGCGCCACGCCGTAGCCCTGCAGCTCGCGGATCTCGGCCGGCACGATGACACCGCCGCCGCCGCCGAAGACCTGCACGTGTTCGCCGCCACGGGCCTTCAGCAGGTCGACCATGTACTTGAAGTACTCGACGTGCCCGCCCTGGTAGCTGCTGATGGCGATGCCCTGCACGTCTTCCTGCAGCGCCGCCGTCACCACCTCGTCCACGCTGCGGTTGTGGCCGAGGTGGATCACCTCCGCGCCCATGCCCTGCAGGATGCGCCGCATGATGTTGATGGCCGCGTCATGCCCGTCGAACAGCGAAGCCGCGGTGACGAAGCGCACCTTGTTCGTGGGGCGGTACTCGGCCAGGGCCTTGAACTCGGCGGAGAGGTCGGTCATGGAGCTTGTCTCTCAGATGTTCATGCTTGACGTTTACGTAAACGTCAATCGGGATCATGCCATGGCGGGCTGTCGATCCGCTGCTAGCCTAGCGGCCCATGACTTTTCTGGCCATCGACATCGGCAACACGCGCCTGAAGTGGGCGCTGTTCGCAGCCCCGCGCCCGGGCACCGAGCCGCTGGCGCAGGGCGCGGTGTTCCTGGAGACGATCGACGAGCTGGCCGAGACCCAGTGGAAGGCCCTGCCCCCGCCCACCGGCATGCTGGGCTGCGTGGTGGCCGGTGACGCCGTGCGGCGGCGCGTGGAAGAGCAGCTGGAGCTGTGGGACCTGGAGCCACGCTGGGTGGTGCCCACCGTGGCCGAGGCGGGGCTCACCAACGGCTACGACCACCCGAGCCGCCTGGGCGCCGACCGCTGGGTGAGCCTGGCCGGCGCACGCTGGCACATCCTGCAGCGCGACCCCGCGCGTCCACGGCCGGCATTGGTGGTGATGGTCGGCACCTGCGTCACCGTGGACGCGCTGGACACCGGCGGGCGCTTCCTCGGCGGCCTCATCCTGCCCGGCTTCGGCCTCATGCAGAAGGCGCTGGAGATGGGCACCGCGGGCCTGAAGGTGCCCACCGGCGAGGTGGTGGACTTCCCCACCAACACCAGCGACGCGCTGATGAGCGGCGGCAGCAACGCCATGGCCGGCGCCATCGAGCGCCAGGCGCGGCGGCTGCGTGAGCGCTGTGGCGAAGAGCCGCTGCTGCTGATGACCGGCGGCGCCGCGGTGAAGCTGGCGCCGATCACCGACCTGCAGTTCGAGGTGATCGACAGCCTGATCTTCGACGGCCTGCTGATGCTGGCGCAGCACCGCGCCCCCGACCAAGCCCACCGCCACGGAACCGGCTCTGCCGGTCCGTCGGCGGGCGGCCCCCTTGGGGGGGCGTAGGCCGCGGCTCCAAGTTCGCCTGCGCGGACTTGGACGGCCAAGCAAGCAACGCCTCTGGCGTTGCGTGGAGCGCTAGCGAGCTTGGGGGCTCCCGTTCACAACCAGCGTTGCACCAGGTCGCGCAGCTGCTCGCGCGAGTAGGGCTTGGCCAGGTGCGCGTCCATGCCGGCCGCCATGGCCTGGGCCGCGTCTTCGTCGAAGGCGTTGGCGGTGAGCGCCACGATCGGCACCCGCGGCAGCCGCAACCGGGCCTCGCGTTCGCGCGCGCTGCGGGTGGCGGCGTAGCCGTCGAGCACCGGCATCTGGATGTCCATCAGCACCAGGTCCACGCGCTGCTGCTCCAGCAGCGTCAGCGCCTGCTGGCCGTCCTCGGCCTCGACCACGTCGACGCCGAAGCTCTTCAGCATCTCGGCCCCGATCATGCGGTTGACGGCGTTGTCCTCCACCAGCAGCACCGTGCCGCCGAGCGGCGCGCTCTGGTCCAGGCGCGCGAAGTCGGAATCGTTGGTGGGCAGCGGCATGTGCGGCGCCAGCGGCAGGAACAGCACGAAGCTGAACACCGAGCCCGCCCCGGGGCGGCTTGCCACCTCGATGCGCCCGCCCATGGCTTCGATGATGCGCTGGCTGATGGCCAGCCCGAGCCCCGTGCCGCCGCGCAGCCGCGACCGGGTGCTGTCCACCTGGTGGAAGGGCTGGAACACCTCTTCCAGCGCATGGGCCGGGATGCCGATGCCGGTGTCGCTGACCTCGAAGCGCACGCGCGCCGCCACCTCGTCGCGCATCAGCGTCGTCAGCTTGAGCGTGACGCCGCCCTTCTCGGTGAACTTGACGCCGTTGCCCAGCAGGTTCAGCAGCACCTGCTTCAGCCGCGGCGCATCGCCGATGACGCCGTCGGGCACGCTCTCGTCCAGCTGCAGCGTGATGCCCAGGCCGCGGCTTTCGGCGTTGGCGCGGAAGAGCGCGGTGGCCGCGCCCACCACCGAGTGCAGCGACATCGGCGTGCTCGCCAGCACCAGCTTGCCCGCCTCGATCTTGGAGTGGTCGAGCACGTCGTTGAGGATGTCCATCAAGCTCTCGCCCGAGGCCGCCGCGGTCTTCACCAGGCGGCGCTGGCGCGGCTCCAGCGGTGTCTGCCGCAGCAGCTCCAGCGCACCGAGCACGCCGTTCATCGGCGTGCGGATCTCGTGGCTCATGGTGGCCAGGAACTGGCTCTTGGCCACGTTGGCGGCCTCGGCCGCCTCCTTGGCGCGCAGCAGCGAGGCGTTGGCCTCGTCGGCCTCCAGGCTGTGGCGCATCGAGCGCAGCGCGGTCTCCTTGAACTCACGCGCCGAGACCATCATCGTGGCGCCGAACACCACCGACAGCACCGCCATCTGGTACGAATGCGCCGGCGTGGCCAGCACCGAAACGACCGTCAGCGTGCCCAGCTGCAGCACCGTGAGGTACAGAAAGCTGCGCCCGGCCATCGACATGAAGAACGCCGCCACGGCCACCGAGCCGCACACCACCACCACGTACACGGTGGCGGTCACGCCCTGCAGCCGCGGGTAGATGAAGGCGGTGGCGATGATCCACATCAGCCCCACCGTGACCGCGTTGGCCTCGAGCTGGCGCACCACGGCCGGGACCTGCGCCACGTCGGCCACGGCGTCGGCACTGCGGCCGAGCCACCAGCGCCAGGCCGAGACCACGGCGCCGAGCAGCAGCGTGGCCACGGCTGCGGCGGTGGCACCGGCGTCCCAGCCGAGCCAGGCCACAAAGGCCACGGCCACCATCAAGAGCGGCACCGAGCGCGCGGAGTTGCGCAGCGCCACCTGCAGCACTTCGCGCTGGATCGCGGTGTCGATGCCGTCTGGGTCGGTCATGGGTGCGCGAGCATAGCGTGCGCGCGCGCCACCACCGGCGCGGCCGGACGGGGGGCGCTCAACTCTGGATGTAGGTCTCGAGCTGGGCGATGGTCTGCTCGTGGTCGGCGATGATGTCGTCCAGGATGTCGCGGATCGAGATCATGCCCAGCACCGTGCTGCCATCCACCACGGGCAGGTGGCGGATCTTCTTCTCACTCATGAGCTGCATGCAGGTGCGCGTGCCGGTGCCCGGAGTCACGGTGAAGACGTTGCGCGTCATGATCTCGGCCACCTGCGTTTCGCGCGAGTTGCGGCCCTGCAGCGCGATCTTGCGCGTGTAGTCACGCTCCGAGAACACGCCCACCAGTCGGCCGCCGTCCATCACCATGAGCGCACCCACCTCGTAGCGGGCCAGCAGCTCCAGCGCGCCGAACACGGGTTCATCGGGCCGCACGTGCCACAACGTGCCTTCGCGGTTCTTCAGCAGCTGCGACACCGGCTTCATGCTCTGCCCTCCGCTGGCGGGTCATCCCCCGGGTGGCAAGACTAGGAGCATGGGCCGCCGAAGGCAAGGCCCGCAGCGCCCGGGGTTGCCCGCCCCCGGGCTGCCACGGCCGGCAGGCGGGATGCGAAGATTCGCCGCCATGCCCGCGTCACCGCTCCCCGCACGCCGCCTGTGGCGCCCCGCCGTGGCGCTGCTCGCGCTGGCCCTGCTGCTGGGCGGCTGCGCCCTGCTCGACGAGCAGCAGCGCAAGTGGATCTTCCAGCCCGGCACCCGCAGCTGGGCCGGCGCCGCGGCGGCGGCCGACGAACTGGAAGACGTGTGGATCGACTTCCGCTCGGCCGAGACCGGCGAGCCGGTGCGCCTGCACGGCCTGTGGCTGCCGCAGGCCGACGCCCGCGCCCCCGTGCTGCTGTACCTGCACGGCGCCGGCTGGGAGGTGCGCAGCAGCAGCCCGCGCCTGCGCCGCATGCACGGGCTGGGTTTTTCGGTGCTGGCCATCGACTACCGCGGCTTCGGCCAGAGCACCGACAGCCTGCCCTCCGAAACCCTGGTGGCCGAAGACTCCCGCGCCGCCTGGGACTGGCTGGCGCAGCAGCGGCCCGGCGCCCAGCGCTACGTCTTCGGCCACTCGCTGGGCGCGGCCATCGCCGTGCAGCTGGCGGCCACGGTGGGCGACGAGGCCGGGCTCATCGTCGAGGGCGGCTTCCCCTCGATCCTGGACGTGTGGGGCACCTGGAAATGGGGCTGGGTGCCGGTGGGCCCGTTCCTGACGCAGCGCTTCGACGCGGCATCGCGCATCGCCGCCGTGGGCTCGCCGGTGCTGGTGGTGCATGGCAGCGAAGACCAGCTCATCAAACCCGAACTCGGCCGGCGCCTCTTCGAGCGCGCCGCCGCGCCCAAGCGCTTCGAGCTGGTGGAAGGGGGCTCGCACCACAACACCAACTCGCTGGGCCAGGCGCAGTACCGGCAGGCCCTGCGCGAACTGTTCGGCCTTAAGGTCTAGGCCCTCCGACACCGCATTGGGGATGCCAGCCGCGCGCCGCGCGGCGCATCATGCGCGCCATCACCCCCACCGGCGCCCACCCATGCCTGCAGACACCTTGAAGCCACTGCCCGCCGGCGAGCGCCTGCCCATCGTCGACGTGCTGCGCGGCTTTGCGCTGATGGGCATCCTGATCATGAACATGCCCGGCTTCAGCTACAGCGGCTGGCACGAGGCCGACGGCTCGCACTACTGGCCGCTGCTGTGGGACCAGCGCGCCGAGCAGATCCGCGACGCGCTCTTCTCCGGCAAGTTCAACAGCCTGTTCAGCGTGTTGTTCGGCCTGGGTTTCACGATCCAGTTCGCGCGCATGCAGCAGGCCGACCCGCTGCACGCCGACCGGCTGTACCTCAAGCGCCTGCTGGTGTTGCTGGCCATCGGCCTGGTGCACGCCAACCTGTTCTGGTTCGGCGACGTGCTGCACGTGTACGCCGTGCTCGGCATCGTGCTGCTGTTCGGGCTGCGCCGCGTGAGCGACCGCGGCCTTGTCTGGATCATGGCCGGCTGCATCGTCTACCCGCTGCTGGCCAGCCTGCTGCGCGTGGCCTTCGTGACCAAGGAGTTCACCGCCAGCCGCGTGGCCATCGGCAAGGCCTTCGCGGCCACCAACGACGCGGCCTTCGGTGCCGGCAGCTTCCTGGCCACGGCCTGGGAGAACATGCGCATCATGGCCTTCGAGTACGGCAACCTGTACTCGCTGTGGGGCACCTTCGGCTGGTACGTGAGCATGACGCTGACCATGCTGATCGGCGTGCTGGCCGGCCGCCGCCGCTGGGCCGAGCGCATCCCGGAGCTGATGCCGCAGATCCGCCGGCTGACCTGGGTCATGTTGATCGCGGGGCTGGCGCTGTCGGCCACTTCGCAGGTGATCTGGGAACTCAACCGCACGCCGGGGCCCAGCCTCATCAAGACCTTCGCGGGGCTTTGCTACAACGTCTCGCGTCCGATGGTGATGATCTTCTACGTGCTGGCCATCGTGCAGCTGTTCCAGAAGGCCGCGCTGCGCCCGCTGTTCAAGCCCTTCGAGGCCGCGGGCCGCATGCCGCTCACCAACTACCTGATGCAGACCGCCATCTGCACCACACTCTTCTACGGCTGGGGCTTCGGCCTGTGGGCGAAGGTGGGGCCGGCCTGGGGTTTTGTGCTCTCGCTGGCCATCTTCTTCGGCGTGCAGGTGCCGTGGAGCCTGTGGTGGCTGAAGCACCACGAGCGCGGCCCGATGGAAACGCTGTGGGCGCGGCTGACCTATGGAAGCAGCGGGCGGCGGCCGAGGTCCGACCCAGCCCAAGCCGCGGAACCGGCTCCGCCGGGCCGCAGGCGGGCGGCCCCCTCGGGGGGTACCGAGCGCAGCGAGGTTGGGGGCACTACTTCAGCCTGAAGCGCTGCAGCTTGCCGGTTTCGGTGCGCGGCAGGCTGTCGCGGAACTCGACCTCGCGTGGGTACTTGTAGGGCGCGATGGTGTGCTTGACGAAGTCCTGCAGAGCGGCGGCCATCGCTGCGTCAGCCGCATGGCCGGGCTTGAGCACGACGAAGGCCTTCACGATCATGCCGCGCGCCTCGTCGGCCTTGCCGACCACGCCACACTCGGCCACCGCCGGGTGCAGCAGCAGCGCGCCCTCCACCTCCGGGCCGGCGATGTTGTAGCCGCCGCTGATGATCATGTCGTCGGTGCGCGCCTGGTAGACGTACTGGCCGTCGGTGTCGAGCAGGTAGGCGTCGCCGGTGAGGTTCCAGCCGTTCTGCACGTAGTTCGCCTGGCGCGCATCGGCCAGGTACTTGCAGCCGGTGGGGCCCTGGATCGCGAGGCGGCCCACCGTGCCTGGCGGCAACTCGCGGCCTTCGTCATCCAGGATCGCGGCGCGGTAACCCGGCACCGGCAGGCCGGTGGCGCCGCCGCGCGCGTGGGCCTCGTCGGCGCTGATGAAGATGTGGAACAGCTCGGTGGAGCCGATGCCGTCGATGATCTCGATGCCGGTGGCCGCCTTCCACAGCGTGCGCGTGGCGGCCGGCAGCGCCTCACCCGCGCTCACGCACTTGCGCAGCGAGGAGAGGTCGTGCTGCGCCGCCTGCGCCGCCATGGCGCGGTACGAAGTCGGCGCCGTGAAGCACACGCTCGCGCGGTGCTGTGCGATGGCAGGCAGCAGCGTGTCGGGCGTGGCCTTCTCGATCAGCACGGTGGCAGCACCCACGTGCAGCGGGAACAGCAGCAGCCCCCCCAGGCCGAAGGTGAAGGCCAGCGGCGGGCTGCCGATGAACACGTCGTCCGCATGCGCACGCAGCACGTGCGGTGGCCAGCAGTGGCAGGCGGCCCAGAGGTCGCGGTGGAAATGCATCGTGCCCTTGGGAACGCCGGTGGTGCCGGAGGTGAAGGCGATGACGCAGGTGTCCTCGCTGCCGGTGTCGGCGTTCGTGAAGGCGCCGTCGTGGGCGGCGGCGCGGGCTTCCAGATCGCCGCCTTCGTTGAAGTGCAGCACCTGCTTCAGCGTGGGGCACTGCGGCCGGGCCAGCTTCAGCTCTTCGGCCAGGCGCGCATCACACAGCGCATGCGTGACCTGGGCCTTGTCGACGATGGCCACGAGTTCCCGCGCACGCAGCAGCGGCATCGTGCCCACCGCGATGCCGCCGGCCTTGATGACGCCGAACCAGCAGGCCGCGAGCATCGGTGAGTTGGCACCCCGCAGCAGCACGCGGTTGCCGGGCACGAGGCCGAGCTCGTGCACGAGGACCTGCGCGATGCGGTTGGCCTGATGCTGCAGCTGGGCGTAGCTCCAGCGGATGCCGGTGCCGATGATCGCCGTGCGGTGGCCGTTGCCCTTGCGCACGTGGCGGTCCAGCAGCGTGTCGGCGATGTTGAGGTGCTCGGGCCCGCGCAGCTCGGGTGGCTCGAAGATGAAGGTAGGCAGCGCTTGCCGCTCCGGCAGGTTGTCGCGCGCAAAGGTGTCGACGTGGGCACTGTGCATCGGGGCATTCTTGGAAGCGGCCCGGGGGCTGTCAATCGAGGCGCGACCTATGATCCCGGCGATGAAGAACCCGCCTCGCCTGTGGGACATCTCGCCGCCGGTGGCCGAGGGCGCGCCGGTGTTCCCGGGCGACACGCCCTTCGCACTGCGATGGGCCGCGCGCATCGGGCCCGGCTGCCCGGTGAACGTGAGCACGATCACGCTGAGCCCGCACACCGGCGCACACGCCGATGCGCCCTTGCACTATGGCGATGAAGGGGCTGCCATCGGCGCCGTGGCGCTGGAGCCCTTCCTCGGGCGCTGCCGCGTGATCCACGCCATCGGGCGTGGGCCGCTGGTGCTGCTGCAGCACCTCGAACACGCGCTCGAAGACCTGCCGCCGCGGGTGCTGGTGCGCACGTACGAACACATGCCCGTCGATCGTTTCGATGAGGACCTGCCCGCCTACGCGCCGGAAACGATCGAAGCACTGGCCGACCGCGGCGTGATGCTCGTCGGCATCGACAGCGCCAGCATCGACCCGGCCAGCAGCAAGACACTGGCCAGCCACCAGGTGATCCGCCGCCGAGGCCTGCGCGTGCTGGAGAACCTGCTGCTCGACGGCGTGCCGGAGGGCGACTACGAGCTGATCGCGCTGCCCCTCAAACTCACCACCGCCTGCGCCTCCCCGGTGCGCGCCATCCTGCGGGAACTCCGATGATCGACCGACCACAAGCCGCGGCGCTCGACGCCGCCGACCCGCTGGCACGCTTGCGCGACCAGTTCGCCATCCCGCCCGGCGTGATCTACCTCGACGGCAACTCGCTCGGCGTGCTCCCCAAGACCGCCGCCGCGCGCGTGCAGCAGGTGGTGCAGCAGGAGTGGGGCGAAGGCCTCATCCGCAGCTGGAACAGCGCCGGCTGGATGGCGCTGCCGCAGCGGGTGGGCGACAAGATCGGCCACCTCATCGGCGCCGCGGCCGGCGAGGTGGTGGCGGCGGATTCCACCAGCGTGAACCTGTTCAAGGTGCTCAGCGCGGCGCTGACCATCTGCAAGGCCGATGCACCGCAGAAGAAGCGCATCGTCAGCGAACGCAGCAACTTCCCCACCGACCTCTACATCGCCGAAGCGGTGGCACGCGAGCAGGGCTTCGAACTCGTGCTCGCCGAATGGGCCGAGATCCCGGCGCTGCTCGACGGGCGCTGCGCCGTGCTGATGCTCACGCAGGTGAACTACCGCACCGGGCGTATGCACGACATGGCCGCGCTCACCAAGGCCGCCCATGCCGCCGGCGCGCTGACCATCTGGGACCTGGCGCACAGCGCCGGCGCGATCCCCGTGGACCTGAACGGCGCCGACGCCGACTTCGCCATCGGCTGCGGCTACAAGTACCTCAACGGCGGCCCCGGCGCGCCGGCCTTCGTCTGGGTGCACCCACGGCATGTCGACCGCTTCTGGCAGCCGCTGGCCGGCTGGATCGGCCATGCGGCGCCGTTCGAGTTCACGCCCGGCTACCGGCCCGCCGCCGGCATCGCGCGCTACCTGTGTGGCACGCCTTCGGTGATCGGCCTGGCGGCGCTCGAATGTGGTGTCGATACCGTGCTCGCCGCTGAACCGCTGGGCGGCATGGCGGCGCTGCGCAAGAAGTCGCTCGCGCTCACGCGCCAGTTCGCCGAACACGTGAGCGCGGTGTGCCCGAGCCTGACGCTCGCCTCGCCCGCCGAGGACGCGCAGCGCGGCAGCCAGGTCTGCTTCAGCCACCCCACGGCCGGCTATGCGATGGTGCAGGCGCTGATCGCCCGCGGCGTGATCGGCGATTTCCGCGCCCCCGACATCCTGCGCTTCGGCTTCACGCCGCTGTACCTGCGCCATGTCGATGTCTTCGATGCCGCCGAGCACCTGCGCGCGGTCATCGACACCGAGGCATGGCGCCGCCCCGAGTTCAACCAACGGAACGCAGTGACATGACCGGCTGCCCCATCGACCACCACGGCGCGCAGCTCGACTTCAGCGCCGACATGAGCTACGGCGACTACCTGCACCTCGACGCGGTCTTGAACGCCCAGCACCCGCTGAGCCCCGACCACAACGAGATGCTGTTCATCGTGCAGCACCAGACCAGCGAGCTGTGGATGAAGCTGATGCTGCACGAGCTGCGCGCCGCAGTCGCACACCTGGCGAAGGACGAGCTGCAGCACAGCTTCAAGATGCTCGCCCGCGTGAGCCGCATCATGGAACAGCTGGTGCACGCCTGGGACGTGCTGGGCACGATGACACCGCCCGAGTACAGCGCGATCCGCCCGTACCTCGCCAACAGCAGCGGCTTCCAGAGCTGGCAGTACCGCTGCATCGAGTTCAGCCTGGGCAACAAGAAGGCGGCCATGCTCAAGCCCCACGAGCACCGCCCCGACCTTCTGGCCCACGTGCAGGCCGCCTACGAAGCCCCGAGCCTCTACGACGAGGCGCTGCGCCTGCTGGCCCGCCGTGGCATCGCGGTGCCGGCCACGCACACCGAGCGCGACTGGACCCAGCCCTACACCGAAGACCCTGGCGTGGAAGCGGCCTGGCTCACCGTGTACCGTGCGCCGCAGCAGCACTGGGACCTCTACCAGCTGGGAGAGGAACTGACCGACCTCGAAGACGCCTTCCGCCTGTGGCGCTTCCGGCATGTCACCACGGTGGAGCGCGTCATCGGCTTCAAGCGCGGCACCGGCGGCACCAACGGCGTGGCTTACCTGCGCAAGATGCTGGACACCGTGCTGTTCCCGGAGATCTGGCATCTGCGCACCGACCTCTGATCCATCCGATGACGACACTGCAAGACTTCCCCATCACGAAGAAGTGGCCCGCCCAGCACCCGGAACGCCTGCAGCTCTACTCGCTGCCCACGCCCAACGGCGTGAAGGTCTCGATCGCGCTCGAGGAAACCGGCCTGCCCTACGAGGCGCACCGCGTCGAGTTCTCGAAGAACGAGCAGCTGACGCCCGAGTTCCTCTCGCTCAACCCGAACAACAAGATCCCCGCGATCCTCGACCCCGATGGTCCGGGCCGCCGGCCGCTGGCGCTGTGGGAGAGCGGCGCGATCCTGCTCTACATCGCCGAGAAGACCGGCCTTCTGATGCCCACCGACCCCGCCGAGCGCTGGCACGCGTTGCAGTGGCTGATGTTCCAGATGGGTGGCATCGGCCCCATGTTCGGCCAGCTCGGTTTCTTCCACAAGTTCGCCGGCAAGGACTACGAGGACAAGCGCCCGCGCGACCGCTACGTGGCCGAATCGAAGCGGCTGCTCGGCGTCGTCGAAGGCCGGCTGCAGGGGCGCGAATGGCTGCTGGACAGCGGCTACTCCATCGCCGACATCGCGGTGTTCCCGTGGATCAACAACCTGGTGGGCTTCTACGGCGCGGGTGAGCTCGTGGGCTACGACGCGTTCCCCAACGTGCAGCGCGCCGTGGCCGCGTTCCGCGCGCGGCCCGCGGTGTCCCGCGGCTTGGGAATCCCGGCGCCGGTGGCCTGACGCCTGGGGGCTTGCCGCCTGTTCGGGCGCGGCACGCGGGCCTAGGCTGCGCGCCGCCGACACCGCACCCTTTCAGGAGACACCGCATGAAACTCGCCCGCCGAGCGCTCACCTTTGCAGCGCTCGCCCTCATCGGCGGCAGCGCCTTCGCCCAGGCCTGGCCCAGCAAGCCCATCAGGATCATCGTGCCCTACCCGGCGGGTGGCACCAGCGACATCCTGGCCCGCGCCCTCGGCCCGGAGATCACCAAGGCGCTCGGCCAGCAGGTGCTGGTGGACAACAAACCCGGCGCCACCGGCAACCTGGGCGCCGACATGGTGGCCAAGTCACCCGCCGACGGCTACACGCTGCTGCTGGCGGACATCGGCTCGCTGGCCATCGCGCCCAGCGTGTTCCAGCAGCTGGCCTTCGACCCGGTGAAGGACTTCGCGCCGGTGATCATGGTGGCCTACTCGCCGCACATCCTGGCCGCGCACCCCAGCGTGCCGGCCAAGGACGCGAAGGAACTCATCGCGCTGGCCAAGGCCAGGCCGAACAGCCTGAACTTCGCCATCTCCGGCATCGGCGGCGCCAACCACCTGGCCGGCATCGAGTTCGCCATGCGCAGTGGCATCCAGTGGACCTACATCCCCTACAAGGGCGGCGCCCAGGCCATCGGCGACGTGATGGGTGGCCAGGCGCAGGTGCTGTTCAACGGCATGCTGGCCACCTACCCGGCCGTGAAGGACGGGCGGCTGAAGGCGCTGGCCATCTCCAGCAGCAAGCGCTTCGCGGCGGCACCGGACATCCCCACGGTGGCCGAATCGGCCAACCTGCCGGGCTTCGAGACCGGCTCGTTCCAGGGCATCGTGGCGCCGGCCAGCACGCCGCCCGAGGTGGTGAACAAGCTGCACGCCACGATCACGCAGATCCTCGCCACGCCCGAGATGCAGGAGCGCCTGGCCAAGGCCGGCGCGGAAACACGCCCCGGCACGCCGGCGGCCTTCGGCAGCTTCATCGCCAGCGAGAAGGCACGCTGGGCCAAGGTGGTGAAGGACTCGGGCGCGAAGTTCGAGTGAGCGTCAGCCCGCGGCGTCGTAGGCCTGCTTCAGCCAGCCCTTCAAGGCTGCGTCGATCTCGGCGGCACTCGTGATGCGCGTGGTCGCCTGGCACATGCTGCCGGGCGGCTGCAGCTTCAGCCGCGCGTGCGGCGGCAGGTCCTTGGCGTTGAGACCGATCTCGACGCTGTCCTTGGTGGCCGGGCCCACCATCGCGAACTGCTTCTTGCGGCGCAGGCTGATGTAGCTTTTCTTCGGCGCTTCCTCGAAGGCGCCGAAGGCCTTGATGGCGGCCATCACCGCCTCGTGCAGCGGGCGCAGGCCGGCCTTGGCGCCGGTGTAGATGGCGTCGAGCGGGTCGCCCTCCGCGGCCGGCGCGGCTGCGGCCGGCGCAGCACCACCCAGATCGGGCAGTGGCTTGTCGATGAAATGCACCACGGTGTTCGCGTCACCGTGGCCGAGCTTGAAATGCTCCATCAGCCAGCTGCGCTTCTCGCCGTGTTTGGCCGCGCCGCTGGCGGCGACGGCGGCGTGCAGCTCGGCGATCGTCCTGCCGGTCTTCGCCTGGATGTTCTTCAGCTGCGTGATGGTGGCTGCAACGGGGTCGGCCATGGTGATGTCTCCGGTGTCAGGGTTTGTTGTTCAGCGGCCAGTGTTCGGCCTTGGTGCGGGCGGGCAGCACGAACTCCATGTGCTCGAACATCCAGTACATGAGGCGTGTGCCGAAGGCAGGCCGGCCGGTTTCGCAGATGGCCTTGAGCGTGGCCAGGATGCTGGTGCCGCCGCCGGCCATGCTCTTGGCGGTCTTGGTGCCGCTGGGCATGCCGAGCACTTTCAAGGTGACCTCGACACCCTCACCCACCGGCTTCAGCTCGTAGCTGACGCGGCACACCGGGTCGTCGAACTGCGTGAAACGGTGGGTGTGCACGAAGCGGTGCGGCGGCTCGAAGACCTCGACGCTGCCGTCGACGATGACATGCTTGCCGGTGCCGGTGCGCATCTGCATCGGCACGCCGGCGCGCAGGGCGCCGGTGCTGTGCAGCCAGGCGTTGAAGATCGCACCCTGCGCCTCGCCCTGCTTGGTGAGCTCGCGCCACACGCGCTGGATGTCGGCCTTGATGAAGATGCGGAACACCGCATCCTCGACTTTGTTCTCGTCAGCCATGCCTGCGGGCCTTTCTCGGTGATGGGCTGCGTTGCGGGAGGGTGTGCACCTCGGCGCCTTCGGCGCTGTACTTCAGCCGCGTGAGGCGCGCGGCCCAGTAGGCGCTGAACTCGGTGGTCCAGCGTTCGTGGATCAGCTGCAGCGGCGTGGCGTCGAACCACAGGCGCTTGTCGCGGCCGTCCTTCGCGCTCACGACCAGGCCGCCGCGTTCCAGCGTGGCGATGTGTTTCATCACCGCATGCCGGCCCAGCTCGGCCGCGAAGAACTCGCAGACGCGGCTGACGTTGCAGCCGCCTTCCTTCTTCAGCAGGTCGAGCATGCGGCGGCGCAGGTCGGAGCTGAGGGCGAAGAAGGTGGCATCGAGGTCGTCGGGGGCCGCCATATGTGCCTTCATGGTCACATGTCATCGGCGGGCGCGTCAAGAGGGCGGCTCCTAGAATTGCGGGCTCAGCTTCACGAGAGCCTTGCCATGGACACCCGCACCTCGCCGATCCGCCTGCGCATCACCCAAGTGCGCGAGGTGATGGCGAAAGAAGGCGTACACGCACTGCTGGTGCCCAGCGCCGACCCGCACCTTTCCGAATACCTGCCCGAGCGCTGGCAGGGCCGGCAGTGGCTGAGCGGCTTCACCGGCAGCATGGCCACGCTGGTGGTGGCTGCCGACCGCGCCGTGCTGTTCGCCGACAGCCGCTACTGGACGCAGGCCGAGGCCGAGCTCGCCGGCACCGGCATCGAGCTGGAGAAGATCGCCACCGGCGCTTCGCTGGCGCACATCGAATGGCTGGCCGCGAACACGCCCAAGGGCAGTACCGTGGCGGTCGATGGCCAGGTGCTGGGCCTGGGCGTGGCGCAGTTGCTGGCCAAGGCGCTCGATGCCGCCGGCGTGAAGCTGCGCACCGAGGGTGACCTGCTCGATGCGATCTGGCCCGACCGGCCCTCACTGCCCACGCAGCCGGTTTACGAACACCAGGCGCCGCATGCCACCACGCCCCGCGCGCAGAAACTGGCCGCGCTGCGCGAAGCGATGGGCAGACACGGGGTCACGCACCACTTCGTGTCCACGGTGGACGACGTGGCCTGGATCACCAACCTGCGCGGCAGCGACGTCACCTACAACCCGGTGTTCCTGGCGCACCTGCTGATCGACATGACCCGTGCGACGCTGTTCGTCGGCGCCGGCAAGGTGAACGCGGCGCTGCAGGCCACGCTGGCGGCCGATGGCATCCACGTCGCGCCCTACACCGAAGCACCGTCCGCACTCGGCCAGCTGGGCAGCGCCGACACGCTGCTCATCGACCCCAAGCGCATCACCTTCGGCCTGCGCCAGGCTGTGGGCGCCAGCGCCAGGGTCATCGAGGCCATCAACCCCAGCACCCTGGCCAAGAGCCGCAAGAACGCCGCCGAAGCCGCGCACATCCGCGAGGCGATGGCCGAGGACGGCGCCGCCATGTGCGAGTTCTACGCCTGGTTCGAAGCGGCCATGGCGCGCGGCGAACGCATCACCGAGCTGAGCATCGACGAACACCTGAGCGCGGCCCGTGCGCGCCGCAAGGGTTTTGTCGGCCTGAGCTTCTCCACCATCGCCGGGTTCAATGCCAACGGCGCGATGCCGCACTACCGCGCCACCGAGGAGTCGCACGCCACCATCGAAGGCGACGGCCTGCTGCTCATCGACAGCGGCGGCCAGTACCTGGGCGGCACCACCGACATCACGCGTGTCTGGCCCATCGGCACGGTGAGCGCGGCGATGAAGCGCGACTACACGCTCGTGCTCAAGGGCACGATGAACCTGAGCCGCGCGCGCTTCCCGCTGGGCACGCCGAGCCCGATGCTCGATGCGATCGCGCGAGCCCCGCTGTGGGCCGAAGGCATCGAATTCGGCCACGGCACCGGCCACGGCGTGGGCTACTTCCTCAACGTGCACGAAGGCCCGCAGAGCATCAGCAAGGCGGTGCCCGACACACACATGGCGATGCAGCCGGGCATGATCACCTCCATCGAGCCCGGCGTGTACCGGCCCGGCCAGTGGGGCGTGCGCATCGAGAACCTGGTGCTCAACGTGCCGGCTGCGACGAGCGAGGGTTCGACGTTCGGCGAGTTCCTGGAGTTCGAGACGCTGACGCTGTGCCCGATCGACACACGCTGCATCGAGCCTTCGCTGCTGCGGGAGGATGAGCGTGTCTGGCTCAATGCGTATCACGCGACGGTGCGTGAGCGCTTGGCGCCGCGGGTGAGTGGGGATGCGCTGGCCTGGCTGGTGGAGCGGACGAAGGCTATCTGAGTTCTGTTCGCGCTGCATCCGCGCGGCAAAGGCTTGGGCGGCGGGCTGGCTGTGGGGCTTGGCTGGGGCGGTCTGTCGCTTCGCTCCGACTCCCCTGCGATGCTCGGCGCCACAGATGCGCCCCACACCCAGCCCCCCGCCCAAGCCTTTGCAGAAC
>VFQQ010003167.1_pt1 | contig 16478 bp, 13 predicted proteins | sample 3512341 | NCBI WGS metagenome assembly VFQQ01 (sample SAMN10412373, study PRJNA504923) | tailings metagenome | isolation source: Relicate 2 Philex TSF1 revegetated site | place: Philippines: Tuba, Benguet | collected 2017-08-29 | reverse complement strand
CACTTTTGTGCAGCAGGCGGCGCGATGGTATGCAACTGAACTCCCTGAGGCAACCGATCAGAGTCAAAAAAGTCACATTTTTCAAGTACTTGAGGCGAACATGTGACTTAACGGTCGAGTTTCTTGCACAAATGGACACAAGCGTCCCTCAAGTTTTCGTGGCGGCTGCCGTGTGCGAACCTTTGCCTGCCAGCCAGTGAGTCAAAGGCAGTGCCGCGTCGGCCTTGACCTCACCCAGCGAAAAGCTGGTGTGCAGGTCCTTCACGTTGGGCAGGTTCAGCAACACCTCGCGCGCGAAGGTGCTGAAGTGGTGCAGGTCGCGGCTGACCACCTGCAACTCGAAGGTGCCCGAGCCGCTGATGTAGTGGCAGGAAACCACCTCGGGGATGGCGCGGATGGCCTGCTCCATCTGGCGCGTCACGTCGCCGCTGTTGCGGTCGGCGTCCAGCCGCACGAAGGCCAGCACGCCCAGGCCGAGCTTGTCGCGGTCCAGCACGGCGCGGTAGCCCTTGATGTAGCCCGCCTCCTCCAGCGCGCGCACGCGGCGCCAGCACGGGGCGGCCGACAGGCCCACGCGCTGGGCCAGCTCGGCGTTGGTGAGGCGTCCGTCGGTTTGAAGCTCTTGCAGGATGGCGAGGTCGAATCTGTCAAGTGTTTCCATAACAGGGGCTTGCGAGAAAGAAGATTTCTCGATGATCGGGAAAGCGGGCATGAAACGCAAACACCTATCCCGAGCTCGGACATACACTGCGCGGCAGACTGGGGCGGTACCCCTACCCGGTTCACGGGCGCTCACGAGGCGCCTCACCCCCCACAGGAGACACAGAACATGAATGCGCCGCTGCCCGAGCACATCCGACAGGCCCTGGAAACCGTCACCCTCGACGACAAATACGCGCTGGACCACGGCCGCGCCTTCATGAGCGGCGTGCAGGCGCTGGTGAAGCTGCCCATGCTGCAGCGCCAGCGCGACGCGCTGATCGGCAAGAACACGGCCGGCTTCGTGAGCGGCTACCGCGGTTCGCCGCTGGGCGGCTACGACCAGGCGCTGCAGAAGGCGGCGCCCTACCTGAAGCAGCAGAACATCGTCTTCCAGCCGGGCGTGAACGAGGAACTGGCCGCCACGGCGCTGTGGGGCACGCAGCAACTGGGCTTTGCGCCGCCGGGCAGCAACCGTTTCGATGGCGTGTTCGGCATCTGGTACGGCAAAGGCCCGGGCGTGGACCGCTGCTCCGACGTGTTCAAGCACGCCAACATGGCCGGCACCAGCCCCTGGGGCGGCGTGATCGCGGTGGCCGGCGACGACCACGTGGCCAAGAGCTCCACCGCCGCGCACCAGAGCGACCACATCTTCAAGGCCTGCGGCCTGCCGGTGTTCTTCCCGGCCAGCGTGCAGGAGATCCTCGACCTCGGCCTGCACGCCTTCGCCATGAGCCGCTTCAGCGGCGTCTGGGCCGGCATGAAGACGATCCAGGAGATCGTCGAGTCGAGCGCGACCACGCTGATCGACCCGGAGCGCGTGGACATTGTGATTCCCGAGTTCGAGATGCCGCCCGGCGGCCTGCACATCCGCTGGCCCGACCACGCGCTCGACCAGGAAGCCCGCCTGTTCGACCACAAGTGGTACGCGGCGCTGGCCTATGTGCGCGCCAACAAGCTCAACCACAACGTGATCGCCGGCCCGAACGACCGCTTCGGTGTGATCGCCAGCGGCAAGGCCTACAACGACACGCGCCAGGCGCTGATCGACCTCGGCCTGGACGACGCCACCTGCCGCCGCATCGGCCTGCGCCTGCACAAGGTGGCGGTGGTGTGGCCGCTGGAGGCGCAGATCACGCGCGAGTTCGCCACCGGCCTGCGCGAGATCCTGGTGGTGGAGGAAAAGCGCCAGGTCATCGAGTACCAGCTCAAGGAAGAGCTCTACAACTGGCGCCCCGACGTGCGCCCCAACGTGCTCGGCAAGTTCGAGGAAGAAGAGGGTGACTACAGCGGCGGCGAGTGGTCGCGCCCGAACCCGAGCGCCAACACGCTGCTGCGCGCCAACGGCGATCTGAACCCCGCGTTGATTGCGCGCGCCATCGCCAAGCGGCTGAAGAAGCTCGGCAACATCCCTGAAGACGTGATGGCGCGCATCGACACGCAGCTCGCCATCCTCGACGCGCAGGAGCGCTCGCTGCAGACGCTGCTCACGCAGGGTGTGCCCGGCGCCGAGCGCCAGCCCTGGTTCTGCTCGGGCTGCCCGCACAACACCAGCACCAAGGTGCCCGAGGGCTCGCGCGCCATGGCCGGCATCGGCTGCCACTTCATGAGCATCTGGATGGACCGCGCCACCGTGGGCTTCACCCAGATGGGCGGCGAGGGCGTGCCCTGGGTGGGCCAGCAGCCCTTCAGCACCGACCAGCACATGTTCGCCAACCTGGGCGACGGCACCTACTTCCACAGCGGCATCCTGGCGGTGCGCCAGAGCATCGCCGCGGGCGTGAACATCACCTACAAGATCCTCTACAACGACGCCGTGGCCATGACCGGCGGCCAGCAGGTGGGCGAGCGCCCCGAGGGCCACAGCGTGGTGCAGATCGCGCAGAGCATGCGCGCCGAGGGGGTGAAGAAGATCACCATCGTGACCGACGAACCCGAGAAGTACGCGGGCGTGGGCGGCATTCCCGAGGGCATCGCCATCCAGCACCGCGACACGCTGGACGCGGTGCAGCGCGAGTTCCGCGAGATCGCGGGCACCACGGTCATCATCTACGACCAGACCTGCGCCACCGAGAAGCGCCGCCGCCGCAAGCGCGGCACCATGGCCGAACCGAACCAGCGCGTGGTCATCAACGAGCTGGTGTGCGAGGGCTGCGGCGATTGCGGCGAGCAATCGAACTGTCTGTCCGTCGAACCGCTGGAAACCGAGTTCGGCCGCAAGCGGCAGATCAACCAGAGCACTTGCAACAAGGATTTCTCCTGCGTGAAAGGCTTCTGCCCGAGCTTCGTCACCGTCGAAGGGGGGCAACTGCGCAAGAAGAAGGGCGCGGCCAAGGCCGAGTGGACGGGTGGCGCGCTGCCGCACCCGGCGCTGCCGACGCTGGATGCCGAGGCCTGGGGCATCATCGTTGCGGGCGTGGGCGGCACGGGCGTCATCACCATCGGCCAGTTGCTCGGCGTGGCCGCGCACCTGGAGGGCAAAGGCATCGTCACGCAGGACGCGGCGGGCCTGGCCCAGAAGGGCGGCGCCACCTGGAGCCACGTGCTCATCGGCGCCACGCAGGACGACATCCGCACCACGCGTGTGGCAGCGGCGTCGGCTGACCTCGTGATCGGCTGCGACCCCATCGTGGCCGCCAACAAGGAAACCTGGCAACGCCTGCGCAACGGCCGCACCCACGTGGCGCTCAACAGCAGCGCCACGCCCACCGCGGCCTTCGTGAAGAACCCCGACTGGCTCAGCCCCGCGCAGGCCTGCGTGGACACGCTGGTCAACCACCTGGGGCAAGGCGCGATCGGCGTGGTGGACGCGGAAACCGTGGCCACGCAGTTGCTGGGCGACAGCCTCTACGCCAACCCGCTGATGCTGGGCTACGCGTGGCAAAAGGGCTGGGTGCCGCTGGGCCTGGCCGCGCTCACGCGTGCGATCGAGCTCAATGCGGTGGCTGTCGAGCAGAACAAGGCTGCCTTTGAATGGGGCCGCCGCGCCGCGCACGACCCGCAGGCCGTGCTGGCCGCCTGCGGCCTGGGCCAACCGGCGGCGCAAGTAATCCAGTTCAAGAAGCGCGACAACCTCGACGACCTCGTGGCGCGCCGTGTCGAGTTCCTCACCGGTTACCAGAACGCCGCCTATGCGCAGCGGTACCGCGAATTGGTCGAGCGCGTGCGCGCCGCCGAGGCGCCGCTGGGCAAGACTGCACTCGCCGAGGCGGTGGCGCGTAACCTCTTCAAGCTGATGGCCTACAAGGACGAGTACGAGGTGGCACGTCTGCACACCGACCCGGCCTTCCACGAGAAGATCGCGGCCCGCTTCGAGGGCGATTTTTCGCTCAAGGTGCACTTGGCGCCGCCCCTGTTCGCGAAGAAGAACGAGCGTGGCGAGCTGATCAAGCGCCCCTACGGCCCGTTCATGTTCACCGCCTTCCGCTGGCTCGCCCGGTTCAAGGGGCTGCGCGGCACCGCGCTGGACATCTTCGGCCGCACCGAGGAGCGCCGCATGGAGCGCGCGTTGATCGAACAGTACCGCGCCGACGTCGATACCTTGCTCGGCGGTTTGAGCGCCGAGCGGCACGCGCTGGCGCTGGAGCTGGCGCGCCTGCCCGAGCAGATCAAGGGCTTCGGCCACGTGAAAGAGCGCCATGCCAAGGCCGCCGCCGTGCGCCGCGACACCTTGTGGGCGCGCTGGCGCGACGGCGCGGGTGCGCCGCAGCGGCAGGCGGCCTGAGCCGCGGGGAACCCCCTGCGGCATACAATCCCGGGCTGTTTTTGACTCTGCTGGAGACTGCCCGTGTTGATTTCCCCCGCCTACGCCCAAGCCGCTGCCGGTGGCACCGAGTCCACCCTGCTCGGCCTGCTGCCGCTGGTGCTGATGTTCGTGGTGCTGTACTTCGTGATGATCCGTCCGCAGCTCAAGCGCCAGAAAGAGCACCGTTCCATGATCGAGGCCTTGGCCAAGGGCGACGAGATCGTCAGCGCCGGCGGCATCCTCGGCAAGGTGAGCAAGATCGGTGACACCTACATCGGTGTGGAACTTGCCGACGGCCTGGAGGTTCAGATGCAGCGCACCGCTGTCGTCCAGGTTCTGCCCAAAGGCACGGTGAAATAAAGCTCACCCCCGCACGGGCCGGCTCTGCCGGCCCGTTCCCCCCTGAAGGGGGCAACGCGGACGGACCGGCGGAGCCGGATCCGTCGCGTTCTCGATCCAGAAAGACCTCGCGCGCCGAGTGCCCACCATGAACCGATACCCGTTGTGGAAGTACGCGATCATCGTGATCGCGCTGTTGATCGGTGCGATCTACGCGCTGCCCAACCTCTTCGGTGAGGCGCCGGCGGTACAGGTTTCGGCCGCCAAGGCCACGGTGCGGGTCGACACCGGCACCGTGACGCGCGTCGAACAGGCGCTTTCGGCCGCCTCGATCACGCCCTCGGCCCTGTCGCTCGAAGGCAGCTCGGTGCGCGCCCGCTTCGAAGACACCGACACCCAGCTCAAGGCGCGCGACGCGATCGACCGCGCGCTCAACACCGACCCGACCGACCCCGGCCACGTGGTGGCGCTCAACCTGGTGCCGCGCACCCCGGGCTGGCTGGCCGCGCTGGGCGCGCGCCCCATGTACCTCGGCCTCGACCTGCGCGGCGGCGTGCACTTCATGCTGCAGGTCGACATGCGCGCCGCGCTTGAGCGCCGCGCCGACGTGCTGGCCGGCGATCTGCGCACTGCCATGCGCGAGAAGAACATCCGCCACGGCGGCATCGCGCGCAACGGCCAGAGCATCGAGCTGCGCGTGCGCGACGAAGCCACGCGCAATGCCGTGACCGATCTGGTGCGTGCCCAGTTCGCCGAGCTGCAACTGGCCGAAACCCCGGACGGCGGCGACATCCGTATCACTGCATCCATCCGCCCCGAATCGGCGCGTGCGGTGCAGGACCAGGCGCTCAAGCAGAACATCACCACGCTGCACAACCGCATCAACGAACTGGGCGTGGCCGAACCGGTGATCCAGCAGCAGGGTGCCGATCGCATCGTCGTGCAACTGCCTGGCGTGCAGGACACGGCCAAGGCCAAGGACATCCTGGGCCGCACCGCCACGCTGGAGGTGCGCCTGGTCGACGAGAGTACCGAGGGCGCTGCCGCCGAGCGCGGCACCGGGCCGGTGCCCTTCGGTTCAGAGCGCTATCTCGAACGCAACGGCCGCGCGGTCATCGTCAAGCGCGAGGTGCTGCTCACGGGCGAGAACCTCACCGACGCCCAGGCCGGCTTCGACGGCCAGACGCAGGAGGCGGCGGTTCACCTCACGCTGGACAGCAAAGGCTCGCGCATCTTCCGCGACGTGACCCGCGAGAACGTGGGCAAGCGCATGGCCATCATCCTGTTCGAGAAGGGCAAGGGCGAGGTCGTCACGGCACCCGTGATCCGCACCGAAATCGGCGGCGGTCGCGTCCAGATCTCGGGCGCCATGACCACCATGGAGGCCAACGACACCGCGCTGCTGTTGCGCGCGGGCTCGCTGGCGGCGCCCATGGAGATCATCGAGGAGCGCACCATCGGCCCCAGCCTGGGCGCCGAGAACATCGCCAAGGGTTTCAACAGCGTCACCTGGGGCTTCATCGCCGTGGCGCTGTTCATGTGCGTCTACTACATGATGTTCGGGGTGTTCTCCGCCGTGGCTCTGGGCTTCAACGTGCTGATGCTGATCGCCGTGTTGTCGATGTTGCAGGCCACGCTCACGCTGCCCGGCATGGCCGCCATGGCGCTGGCGCTGGGCATGGCCATCGACGCCAACGTGCTGATCAACGAACGGGTGCGCGAGGAGCTGCGTCGTGGGGCCTCGCCGCAGACGGCCATCAACGCCGGCTACGACAGCGCCTGGGCCACCATTCTTGATTCCAACATCACCTCCTTGATTGCAGGCGTTGCGCTGCTGCTGTTCGGTTCCGGGCCGGTGCGCGGCTTCGCCGTTGTGCATTGCCTGGGCATCCTCACCAGCATCTTCTCGGCGGTGTTCTTCTCGCGTGGGCTGGTCAATCTCTGGTACGGCCGCCAGAAGAAGCTCAAGACCCTCTCCATCGGTACCGTGTGGCGCCCGGGCGGCGAGCCCGCGGCCACCAAAGCCGACTGACCCAGCCAGCCCGGAGCCCACGATGGAATTCTTCCGCATCCGCCGCGACATCCCGTTCATGAAGCACGCCATCGTGCTCAACGCGATCTCGTTCATCACCTTCGCCTTGGCGGTCTTCTTCCTGGTCACACGCGGCCTGCACCTGTCGGTGGAGTTCACTGGCGGCACGGTGGTCGAGGTGGCCTACGAACAGCCCGCCGATCTCGGGGCCGTGCGCCGCGTGGTCGAGGGGCTGGGCTATCTGGAAGTGCCGGTCCAGAACTTCGGCAGCTCGCGTGACGTGATGATGCGTCTGCCTGCCATTGAAGGTCAGACGTCGGGCCAGCAAGCCGAGCGCCTGTTCGACGCACTCAAGGCCCAGAACCCGGCCGTCACGCTCAGCCGCACGGAATTCGTCGGGCCGCAGGTGGGTGAAGAGCTGGTGCACAACGGCCTGATCGCTCTCGGCTTGGTGATCTTCGGGATCATGGTCTACCTCGCCTTCCGGTTCGAGTGGAAGTACGCGGTCTCGGCCATCATCGCCAACCTGCACGACGTGGTCATCATCCTGGGCTTCTTTGCCTTCTTCCAGTGGGAGTTCTCGCTGGCGGTGCTGGCCGCCACGCTGGCGGTGCTGGGCTACTCGGTCAACGAGTCGGTGATCATCTTCGACCGGATCCGCGAGAGTTTCCGGCGCCAGCGCAAGATGACGCCGCAGCAGGTGATCGACCACGCCATCACCACCACCATCAGCCGAACCATCATCACCCACGGCTCCACCCAGGCCATGGTGCTGGCCATGCTGGTCTTCGGCGGGCCCACCTTGTTCTACTTTGCGCTCGCGCTGACCATCGGTATCTGCTTCGGCATCTACTCGTCGGTGTTCGTGGCGGCGGCCATGGCCATGTGGCTGGGCATCAAGCGCGAAGACCTGATCAAGTCCGCCAAGGTGGAGGGCGACCCGGACGACCCCAACGCGGGCGCCGTGGTGTAGTTGCCATAGCCACCCACCTCATGGGGGCCAACCCGGGGTCGATCCGGGCTGGATCGGGGGGTCTTCGTGTCATACTGCCCGGATGGTGTCCCCCGTCCCCGCAAACGGCTTTGCCCTGGCCCAGCAAGCGCGCGAGCGCTTCGTGCTTCACATCGGGCGAACCTTGCCGGAACTGGTCAAGCTCATCGACCAGCGCCTCACCGCACTGCTCGACCAGAGCGGCACCATGGCCGATATCCAGTTGCGACGCGACACCTGGGGGGCCTTCAAGAAGCGGCACAACCTCTGGGTGGAAGACTGCCGCAATGCGCTCAAGAAGCACCTGGCAGCGCGCGCCGGCCTGACCGAACCCGGCAGCATTTCCGGGCAACTGGAGTTGGTGGCCGAAGGCGCCATCGACGATCAGATCCTTGCCTCCCGCATGGCCATGCGGGTGCTGGACAAGACCTCCACCGAGCTCAACGAACTGCGCCTGCGAATGCAGTTCCTCGAGCGCCGCACCGAGATGTCCAAAAGCGACATCCTGCTGCCCGACGTGTTGGCGCGCCTGTTGGTGGATCAATGGAAAGCCTCCGGCCTTGATCGCGACGGCTTGTCTCTGGTGCAGGACCAGATCGCGCCGTTGCTCGCGGCCATGCTGCTGGATGGATACAAGGCCGCCAACAGCCACCTGATCGCCAACGGCGTGATGGAGAAGATCGACCTGCAGGCGTTGGTCAAGCGAAACCCTGCGTCCACCACCGCGCCCGCGGCCATGCCGGTTCGCTCCGAAGGAACCCCATCGCAGGCTCACGCGCCTTTCAGGCGTGTTCAGGAGCCTGGTCGAGCGGGGGCAAGCGGTCCCGGCACCAGCCAGCGCAGCAGTGGGTATGGCAGTGGTTACGGAGCGGGCGGGGCGGCCGCGGGCTCGGTTCACAGCGGTCGTGGCAATCCGGTGTCGAGCGGGGGTGTGCACGAGGAAACGCGCATGCTGACCGGCACGTCGCCCCTGGCGCGGGCGCGCATGCGAGCGCAAGGGGTGGTCGGGCGCTTGCGCCGCATGCTTGTGGATCGGGTGGGCCCCGAATTCGACGCCACAGAAATCCTGCCGCCATCGCCTGCCTTGCAACAGGCCATGATGCGACCGGTGTCGTATCCAAGCACGGGCGCCGGCCTCGCGGCAGCCACGGGTGCGGGCGGCGGCTACGCCGATGCCGGCACCGTGGAGCGCACGGCCCGGGCGCTGCGCGAACGCACCCAGGAGCTCAAGCAGGCGGCAGCCACGCCCACCGAAAAGGCCACGATCGAGGTGGTGGCGCTGATGTTCCAGGCCATCCTGGCGGAGGAGCGCATCCCGCCCAGCATCCGCGTGTGGTTCGCGCGTTTGCAGATTCCGGTGCTGCGGGTGGCGCTCGCCGAGCCGGAGTTCTTCAGTGCCTTGCAGCACCCGGCGCGCCGCCTGATCGACCGCATGGGCTCGTGCGTGATGGGCTTCGAGTCCAACGTGGGCTCGGCCGCGCTCGAGGCCGAGATCAAGCGCGTGGTGCAGGTCATCGAGCAATACCCCGAAACCGGGCGCCGGGTGTTCCAGCTCGTCTACGACGAGTTCCAGAAGTTCCTCGCCACCTACCTCAGCGAGCAGAGCAGCGCGAGTCGCTTCGTCAGTGTGGCCCAGCAGGTCGAGCAGAAAGAAACGCTGTCGGTGCAATACACCATCGAACTGCGCAAGCTGCTCGACGACGTGCCGGTCCGCACCGAGGTGCGCGATTTCTTCTTCAAGGTCTGGGTCGACGTGCTTGCTGTGGCCAGTGTGAAGAACGGCATCAAGAGCCCTGAAACGCAGGCCCTCAAGCAGGCCGCGTCCGATCTGCTCTGGGCCGCCAGCGCCAAGCCCAACCGCGAAGACCGCGCGCGCGTGATCCAGCAGTTGCCCGGCATCCTGCAGCAGTTGCGCAAAGGCATGAGCCTGCTGGGCTACCCGCAGGCGCTGCAGGATCAGCACATCAAGACCGTGAGCGACACCCTGGCCGATGCCTTCATGTCGCGAACCGAAGCCATCGAACAGAGCCAGCTCGATGCGCTGGCCAAACGCCTGGCCAACCTCGAGGACTACCTGCCCGAAGGGGGCGTGGGCGACTTCGACCTCAACTCGGAAAGCATCGAGCTCATCACGGGCGTCGACGCCAGCAACATCGAGGTCATCAACCAGGGCGGCAGCCAGCCCAACGAAGCCATGCGCGGCTGGGCGGCCGAGCTGCAGATCGGTGCCTGGTTCGGGCTCGATCACAACGGCAAGCTGGGCAGTGTGCAACTGGCCTGGCGCAGCCAGCACGGGCAGCTTTATCTGTTCGTGAGCAATGGCGGCCGTTGCTTCCTCATGCAGGCTGCACGCGTGGCGGCTTATCTTCAGGCTGGCCTGCTGGTACCGAGCGAAGAGGAAGCACTCACTGTGCGTGCCACGCGCGAGGCGCTGGCCAAGCTCGACGCCAACCCCGAACGTTTGCTGGCAGCCTGAGGCCGGTGGCCGTCAGGCCGCGGCCACGCGTTGCAGCAAGCCACCAGGGAGCCGCGCCACCCGGCCTTGCAGCTCCAGTTCCAGCAGCCGCGCCTGCAAGTGCGCTGTGTCCAGGCCGGTGCGGGCGAGCAGTGTGTCCAGTCCCACGGGATCGTGGCCCAGCGCATCCATCAGGCTATCGCTTGGGTGCAGCGCCAACGGTGGCTGGGTGCCATGCGGCGGCGTGGTGATCGGCAAGGACAGGCGCAACTCTTCCAGGACATCCTGCGCCGATTCGACCAGCTTGGCTCCCTGACGGATCAGGGCGTGGCATCCGCGCGCCTGCGTCGAATGAATGGAGCCGGGGATCGCGAACACCTCGCGACCTTGTTCGCTGGCGAGCCGGGCGGTGATCAGTGATCCCGATTGCAGGGCCGCTTCCACCACCAACGTGCCTACCGAGAGGCCCGCGATCAACCGGTTGCGTTGAGGAAAGTTCTGCGCCAGCGGGGGTGTGCCCAGCGTGTATTCGCTGACCATGGCGCCCTGGGCAACGATGCGATGCGCCAGTGCGCGGTGGCGGCTCGGGTAGACACGGTCCAGCCCGGTGCCGACCATGGCCAGCGTGAACCCACCGCCAGCCAGTGCGCCGGTGTGGGCGGCGCCATCCACGCCCAAGGCCAGGCCGGACACGATGCACAGCCCGGCTTCGGACAAAGCCTGGGCAAATGCCTGGGCGTTCTGCGCACCCTGTGCGGTGGGGTTGCGGCTGCCGACCACCGCGAGGCGTTGGGGGTGGGCCAGCGCATCCAGGCGCCCGTGCACAAACAGCGCCAATGGAGGGTCGGCGGTTTCGAGCAGTTCGGCGGGGTAGCGCGAATCGCCAAGCACGAGCAGGTGGCGATCCTCGCCAGAGGAGAGCCAGCGTTCATGGGTATCGACCACAGCATCGAAGCCGTCGATCGGCTTGCCCATGGTGCTTGCCAGGGCGGGCCCGACGATTTCGGCCCAGGCCGTTTCAGGGGCGTCCCACACCGCTTCGGGCAGCCCGAAGCGGGCCAGGAGTTGCCGCGCGGATATCCGGCCCAACCCTGGCGTCAGGAGCAGCCGCAACCAGGCGGCCAGCTCGTCACGCGGCATGCGTCAGGGATTGACGAAACGATCGCCGACGCGCACGCCTTCGGCGATGTCGAGCACGATGGCGTAGGACACGCGGTCGAAGGTGCGGAAGACCATCATCAGGCCGTTGCGCTCGCCGGGCAGGCGCAGGTTGGGGCGAGCGCTGTCGGTGGTGTCGGTCACGGTATTGCTCTCGCGAAGCACCGCCAGCACGTGGCCCGGCTCGAGGCCGTGGCGTTGCCCGCGATTGATCGAGACGATCGTGTTCTGTGCCGCGTAGGTGACGGCGTTGCCGTACGCTGAAACCACCTGTCCTTCTTGCGGGCCTTGTGGTGCGCGCGGTACGAAATTGGCGAAGGAGCGCGGCGGCTCCGGCATCAGGCGGTCACCCACGCGAATCTCTTCCTTGGCGGCGGTGATGTCCAGGCTCGCGGGCACGATTTCGCTGATGGTCTCGCCCTTGGCGTTGGTGCCGTCGCGCCGCGTCTCGCTGCGCACGACGGTGGCCTTGCCGAGGTAATGTGCTTCGTAGCCCAGGATTTCGTTGGTCGATGGGTCGCGCAGCGGGGTGGCGTTGCGGAACAGGCGAAAGCCGGTGGATCGGCCATCGGCCACGGTCAATGGGGCCGCATCGGGCGTCTCGGTGGACAACGCGCGAGCGTAGGCACGGTCGCCGCGGCTGAGCAGCACGCGGCCCTCCTGGGCGGCCACGATGCGCGGCGCGCGGCTGAGGGTGTCCTCATCGAGGACGATCGATTCGGTGAGGAAGGCCTCGATCGTCTGCAGCGAGATCGGCGGAATGGCGCTGTCGGCCAGGGACTCGTAGCGCGTGCGCGGCGAGACCTTCACGGTGCCCGTGTCGCCGCCACCGTTGGGGCGCGTGCTCAGAATGGCGCGGCCGTTGGCTTTGATCAGATACAGCACCTGCCCCGGGTAGATGCGGTGCGGGTTCTTGATCTCGTCGAGGTTCATGCCCCAGAGCTCGGGCCAGCGCCAGGGGCTGCGCAGGAAGATGCCCGAAATGCCCCAGAGTGTGTCGCCTGCCTTGACGGTGTGCGAGTCGGGGGCGTTGGGGGCGAGTTCGGACAGCGGCACACCGGTTTGTGCGACCTGGCTGGCCGTGGCGCGCTGGCCGGGGGTGACCGGATAACGTTGTTCGGCCGGGATCGGAGCGTTCTGGGCCAGGGCCACTTGCGCGGCACACACGCAGGCCGCAGCCGCAGCGATGGAAGAAATCAGGCGGGTGGTCGATGGCATGTTCGGGAGCCCCTGGGCGCCGCCGCCGGCCGCTTGGGAGGCGCCGCAAGCGGCGGCCTCGAACGCAGCCGCTGGTGCGCGAGTCTTGACAAGTCGGCTTTGATTCTGCGCGTAAGCCATTGATAGCGCAACGTTTATGGCGGAGGCGTTTTCGCGTCGTCGCAAAAGTGGCGAAAATAGCGACAGCACTTTCCGCTCGTCACCGTGCCACCGCCTGTTGTCGTTTCGGCGCGTTTGACGACCTCGGTCCACCCGCCATGAACCCGCCCGACACCCTGCCCATCCTGCGTTATCCCGACCCCCGCCTGCACACCGTGGCCCAACCGGTGGTGGCGGTGGATGAGCGCATCCGCGCCCTCATCCCCCGCATGCTGGAGACCATGTACGACGCCAACGGCATCGGCCTGGCCGCTACCCAGGTGGACGTGCACGAGCGCCTGATCGTGATCGACGTGAGCGAGTCGCGCGACCAGCCCCTGGTGCTGATCAACCCGGTCATCGAGTGGGCCAGCGCCGAAACCCGCAAAGGCGAGGAGGGCTGTCTCTCGGTGCCCGGTATCTACGACGGCGTGGAACGATCCACCGCCATCCGCGTCAGAGCCCTGGATGGCGAAGGGGTGGAGCGCGTGATCGAGGCCGAAGGCATGCTGGCGGTGTGCATCCAGCACGAGATGGATCACCTCATCGGCAAGGTCTTCGTGGAGTACCTCTCGCCGCTCAAACGCAACCGCATCAAGTCAAAACTGGTGAAGGCACAACGCGAAGCCCTGCGTCCATGAACACCCTGAATCGCTGCCTTCTCCTCGGCCTTGCGCTGGTCCTCGCCGCTTGTGTGGCCATGCCCGAACGTGTGATGCCCGGCGCGACGCGCGCGCAGATCGAGGCCGAGCTGGGCCGGCCCACCGCCGAGTACCCGCTGCCCGATGGCGTGCGCCTGCAGTACTCGTCCCAGCCGATGGGGCGCTTCGTCTACAACCTCGACCTCGGTACCGACGGTGTTTTGCGCCGCAACGAGCAGGTGCTCGATATCCGTTGGATGCAGTCGCGCATCCTCATCGACCAGTGGACGCGCGACGACGTGCTGCGCCACATGGGCCGGCCAGCGCAGGTGGAGCGGGTGGCGCTGTTCGAGGGCGATGTGTGGATGTACCGCTATCTCGAGAACAACCTCGAGCGCACCGCGCACGTCCACATCGACCGCGCTGGCGTGGTGAGGAAGCTGGTCTTCCTCGACGAATACAGCCCGCCGCCGGACCGTTCCTGATTCACCGGCCGGCTACCGCCGACCCCTCCCGATGAAACTCATCTTCGCCGGCACGCCGGACTTTGCCCGCGTCGCGCTGGAACACCTGCTGGCCGCGGGCTTCACCGTGCCGCTGGTGCTCACCCAACCCGATCGGCCGGCTGGCCGCGGCATGAAGCTGCAGGCCTCGCCGGTGAAGCAGCTCGCGCTGGAGCGCGGCATCGCTGTGGCCCAGCCGCGCGGGCTTCGGCTTGAAGGCAAGTACCCCGACGACGCGGCTGCCGCGCGCGATGCCATCGCCGACGCGCAGGCCGATGCGATGGTGGTTGCGGCCTACGGGCTCATCCTGCCGCGCTGGGTGCTGGATCTGCCGCGGCTGGGTTGTCTCAACATCCATGCTTCGCTGCTGCCGCGCTGGCGCGGCGCCGCGCCCATCCACCGCGCCATCGAGGCGGGGGACGCCGAAACCGGCGTGACCATCATGCAGATGGACGAGGGCCTGGACACCGGCGCCATGCTGCTGCGCGAGTCCCTACCCATCCGCGCCGACGACACCACCGCGCGCCTGCACGACCGCCTGGCCACGCTGGGTGGCCGGCTGATCGTGGAGGCGCTGGAGATCGCGGCCTGCGGCGGCCTGCGTGCCGAACCGCAGCCCACCGAGGGCATCACCTACGCACACAAGATCGAGAAGGCCGAGGCTGCGATCGATTGGTCGTTGCCCGCGCCAACGATCGAGCGGCGCGTGCGCGCTTTCGATCCCTTCCCGGGCGCCAGCACCACACTGCATGGAGAGGCGATCAAGGTGTGGGCCGCGCAGGTGCTTCCTGAATCCGGCGTACCGGGCACTGTGCTCGACGTGGGGCCACAGGGCATCACCGTGGCCTGTGGCGAGCGCGCGTTGCAACTCACGCAACTGCAGCGTGCGGGCGGCAAGCGCCTGGCGGCGGCCGATTTCCTGCATGGCTTCCCCATCGAACGCGGGCAGCAATTCGGGGGCGGCGCATGATCCTCTTTCTCAAACGCGAACACCGCGCGCGTCCCGAGTACATGGAGGGCGTGCGCGACCAGCTCTCGGTGGCGCTGGGCATCTCGGCCTGGGGGCTGATGACCGGTGTGGCCATGGTCAAGTCCGGTATGTCGGCCCTGGAGGCGGTGCTCATGACGTTGATCGTCTACGCCGGCAGCGCGCAACTGGCGGCGGTGCCCATGATCGCCGCCGGCGCGCCGCTGTGGGTGATCCTGGTGGCCGCGTTCTGCGTGAACCTGCGCTTCGTCGTGTTCTCGGCCCACCTGCGGCCCTACCTGATGCACCTGCCGCGCTGGGAGCGCCTGGCCACGGGTTACGTCACCGGCGACCTGAGCTACGTGTTCTTCGCGCGCCGCTACCCCCACGCGGGCCGCAATGCCGAAGAACTCGCGCAGCAGCAGGCCTTTTTGATGGGCAACTGTGCGGTCAACTACGGCGCCTGGATGGGCATGAGCCTGCTCGGCATTGCGCTGGCCAACGCCATCCCGGCCGAATGGGGCCTGGGTTTTGCGGGCATCCTGGCGCTGCTGGGCGTGCTGTGTTCGCTGGCCACCTCGCGCCTGCGCATGGTGTCGGCCACGGTGGCCGGCGCGGCCGCGGTGGTGGCCTGGGCGCTACCGCTCAAGCTCAACATCCTGGTGGCGATCGCTTGCGCCGTGGTGCTGTGTCTGCTGATCGAACACCTCAAGCCGCCGGCACCGGGGGCACGCCATGCTTGATCTCGATCCCTGGACGCTGCTGACCATCGTCGCGCTGGGTGGCGTGACCGTGCTCACGCGCGGCTTCTTTTTCATCTCCAGCAAGCCGTGGTCGCTGCCGCACTGGGCGCAGCGCGGTCTGCAGTACGCGCCCATCGCGGCGCTGTCGGCGGTGGTGGTGCCCGAGGTCGTGATGAGCCAGGGCGCGCTGGTGCAAACCTGGCAGGACGCGCGACTCTACGCGGCGGTCGCGGGCGCAGCCTGGTTCTTCTGGCGGCGCAGCGTGCTGGGCACCATCGTCTCGGGCATGGTGGTCTACCTGCCGCTGCGCATCGGCCTGGGCTGGTAGCCGCGCGGTGCCCGCGCGGGGCGGTTTTCTACAATCCGCGGGTTTGTCCACCATCCGCCGGGAACTGCCTCTCATGTCCGCCTTCATCCGCTTCTCCGACCTCTGTGCCCAGGGCCGCGTCAAGGGCCAGCGCGTCTTCATCCGCGCCGACCTGAACGTACCGCAGGACGAAGCCGGTCGTATCACCGAAGACACGCGCATCCGCGCCAGCGTGCCGGCGATCCGCCTGGCGCTGGACGCTGGTGCGGCGGTGATGGTCACCAGCCACCTGGGCCGTCCCACGGAAGGCCAGTTCAAGCCCGAAGACTCCCTGCAACCGGTGGCCGTGCGCCTGGCCGACCTGCTGGGTCAGCCCGTGCGCCTGATCGCCGACTGGGTCGACGGCGACTTCAGCGTCGCCCCCGGCGAGGTGGTGCTGCTGGAGAACTGCCGCGTGAACGTGGGCGAGAAGAAGAACAGCCCCGAGCTGGCGAAGAAGCTCGGCGCGCTGTGCGACATCTTCGTGCACGACGCCTTCGGCA
>VFQQ010003166.1_pt1 | contig 16481 bp, 15 predicted proteins | sample 3512341 | NCBI WGS metagenome assembly VFQQ01 (sample SAMN10412373, study PRJNA504923) | tailings metagenome | isolation source: Relicate 2 Philex TSF1 revegetated site | place: Philippines: Tuba, Benguet | collected 2017-08-29 | reverse complement strand
GCAGCAATGTAAATCTACCAAACTGCATAAAAACTTGTTGAAAAGGCTAAATTGCTTTTTAATTTAAGGTAATTCTATTGGCGTATCCACCATTTCAATCAAATACCAAACTTAATTTATGGTTCATAACTGGTTAATCATATTATGCTTTAGATGTTGCAAATTATGTTTACAAAAGTTGTACTGTTTTTACAATATGCTACATTCTAAACTTGTTTTATTACCTTTGCCACATATTTAAGCAAGCATGCCAACCCCAACCGAAATTCAAAACGAAATAATAGATAACTTTTCGCTTTTTGAAGGCGATATGGAACAAACTTTAATGTATTTAATGGATTTAGGTAAAAAGTTACCTATAATGCCCGCAGACCATAAAATAGAGGAATTTATTGTTAAAGGCTGTCAAAGTAAAGTTTGGGTTTTTCCTAAACTTAATAACGGATTAATTGAATTTGAAGTAGATAGCAATACAGAAATTACGCGTGGCCTGCTTTATTTGCTTTGGAGCATTTGGAATAAACAATCGCCTGAAACCATTTTACAAACAGATTTGTTCTTTATTGATAAAATTGGAATGAACCGCATGATTGGTACCCAAAGAAGCAATGGATTTACTGCTATGATACAGAAAATGAAAGCATTTGCAACTTTGTACCAAAAATCCGGTAACTAATTTTAAACAAAAAACCATGACAGACACTACAACAACTTCTAACCATAACACACAACCATTGCGTACTTTTGTTGATGTACAAAACGAAGCCGTTGACGTTTTACAAACCGTATTCGACCCGGAAATTCCGGTTAATATTTATGAACTTGGACTTATCTATGAAGTTAATGTTTCAAACGATTTAAACGTGGAAATTATCATGTCGCTAACCTCTCCTTTTTGCCCTGCAGCGCAAAGCATGCCTGAAGAAATCAAGCAAAAAGTAGGTTCAATACAAGGTGTGCAGGATGTTAAAGTTACCGTTACCTTCGATCCACCATGGACACAAGACATGATGAGCGAAAGCGCTAAGCTGCAATTGGGTTTTATGTAATTATTTAATTCTAATAACCACCCCATCTTTTAATTGGTATTCTTCTTGGCTTTCGGGGCAAACTGCCAAACCTTCGTTAGTAAAATTTAATCGATGTCCGTATTGGCTAACCCAGCCTATTTGCCTGGCAGGATTACCAACAACCAATGCATAATCGGGTATATTTTTAGTAACAACAGCGCCTGCTCCAATAAAGGCATAAGCCCCAATGGTATTGCCACAAACTATGGTGGCATTGGCACCAATACTGGCTCCTTTTTTTATGAGCGTTACTGCGTATTCGTTGCGCCTGTTAATGGCGCTTCGCGGGTTAATTACATTGGTAAATACAGCACTCGGACCAATAAAAACTTCGTCTTCGCAAATTACACCGGTATATAAGCTAACATTGTTTTGTATTTTAACCAAATTGCCTACCACCACATAAGGGCTAATAACCACATTTTGGCCAATATTGCAGTAATTACCAATAACACAATCATTCATTATATGGCTAAAATGCCAAATTTTAGTATTTTCACCAATGGTACAACCCTCGTCTATAACAGCAGTTTGGTGCGCATAAAAACTGTTTTGATTAGCCATTTTTTTAATTGTAAAGCTTATTCAATATTAGTAAAATCAAATTAAACTACATCAATTTAGCCAATTTGGTTTGAAGCAATAACTTGCCATCGGCATTGTAAACCAATAAAACATACATTCCACTCATTAGGTCTGAACCCACCCCACAATTAAATACTTTGCCATTTTGGTTGAATTGATTTTGCCAAACTTGCTTGCCATTTAAATTATAAATTTCTACCGAAATATTTTGCAAATCTGCTTTTGATTCTATTGTAAACTCATTAGAAAAGGGATTTGGCAATACTTTTAGCACATCTTCATTAGATTCGTTATTGCTAATATAAACAAACCTAACATTACTGTAAGAAAATTGCTTATCAAAATCGGTTTGTTTAATGCGGTAATACAACATTGCATCTGCTTTTGGGAGCTGTTTATCTGTAAAAGTAAAACGTTTTACGGCATTGCTGTTTCCACTTCCTTTTACATGACCAATACCATTAAAAATCTGGCCATCAACCGATCGTTCAACGGTAAAATAGTCGTTATTTATTTCCGATGCTGTTTCCCAAAATAAATTTACAACCTGTTGGTTGGTTGTTGCACTAAAGTATAACCAACTAACAGGTAAAGTTGTAGCCGAAGCCGATATTGTATTTTGTGTAAAATAATTGCTGGTTGTGTACCAACCATTGTATTCAATGATGGTATACGTATAATTTACACCTGCCAATAAATTAGCTACTACAACACTGCTTCCTGTGCCATTATAAACTATATTGGCATTGGAGGTAGTATGCGAAGCAGGCAAAACTGCATTTGCTGCATAAAAAATCGTATCGGTGGGTACAAATGCGGTTAAACTAGTAGGCCTAACTATTACCAAACGCCTTGTTCCATTACCACTTTGCCAATTTAACCTTACCGATGTATTACTTAAATTGGTAATTATCAAATTGCTTGCAGCAAGTGTTGGCTCAGCAGCAATAGGGCCACCCCAAATGCGTTGCACAAACTGCGGACTATCTACAAAAGGATTACGGTTGTTTTGTATGGCATAAATGGCATTGTTTCTTTTTATTTCTTTATCGCTTACAGGGTCTAACTCGTGCCAAGCCAATAATACCTGTATAAACCAAGCATCAAATGCCGGAAATGCATTTCCGGCCAACACAACATCTGCCGTACCATTAGTTTGCCAGCCTGCAATATTATTTTCATAGCGTGTAGCCATATATAACTGCGCGCGTGCCAAATCGCCTTTGTATTCATCGCTTGGTTCAAACACATTTCCGGTATAGCCAAAATTGCTGCCTGTACCGCGTTTATTACCAATTAAAGATGTATAATTAGAGGTGCTTACATTGCCAAAAGGCAAGTCGCCACGTTGGGCATTTACATATTTATCCGATGCAAACACATGGTGTAAATCGCTTTGCATAGGAGAACTCGAAGCAAACCAACTTTGTGGAAATGAATGTTCGCGGTTGTATTTTTGCCCTTCGGCTGTGCCTCCACTTCCACCATCCTGGTCTGTACCTAACGTAAACTCATAAGGTGGGTTTTGCGCAAACCGGGTACTGTATATATCCCAAACTTTACCGTTATATTGTATATCGGTTGTATAAAATGCATTCCAAACGCCCGGTGTGTATGATGTTGCAGTAGTATTAGCAGAAATTTTATTAAACAAAACTGTTTTTAACCCTGCACCCCGTTGTGTGTTAACCGTACTATAATAATTTGCAGGTATAGCATTGTTAATTCCTACACCGCTTACGTTAATATTAACAGTGTTTGAACCAACAGCATTTACAACAATATTACCGCTTTGGCTGCCAGTTGTTGCCGGACTAAACCTTATATAAACCATATAATTGGTAATACTACCGGTACTAACCGGAATGGTTAATATTGAGCTGTAACGCTCACGTACAAAAGCAGAAACCTCAAAGCCGTTAGGTGCAGTAATTGTAATATTTGATGATAAGCCGCTGCCTGAAATTAAAAATCTGGCCGGCTCTGAACTATTAAACACATATACATTGCCAAAAGAAGGCAACGAAGTTACATTTGCACTAACACTTTGGGCAAATACCTTGTTTGACAAGATGCAACTTAACAAAATGACCCATGCAGTATATTTTAACATTTTATCCAACTTGATTTGGCTTTACAGTTTTTAATTGAATAACATCTACCAAAAATGCAAAGGCCATAGAGAAGTAAATGTATCCTTTAGGGATTTCAAAATGCAAGCCTTCTGCTATTAACGATACTCCAATCATCATTAAAAAACATAAGGCCAAAATTTTAAAAGAGGGATGTTTACGAATAAATTCGCTAATTGGTTTTGAGGCCACCAACATAATAGCCACAGTTACAATAACTGCTGTGTACATTACCCACAACTCTTTTACCATACCTACTGCCGTAATAATTGAATCGACAGAAAATACCAAGTCTAAAATTATTATTTCTAGCAACAAGTTAAAAAATGTGCTATTAACCACTTTTGGCGGATTGTTATCGTTGGCAATTTCTGTTTTGTGGTAAATTTCTTTGGTACTTTTATAAATTAAAAACAAGCCACCTAACAATAAAATTAGGCCTTTACCGGTAAAATCAACCTCAAAAAGGTTAAATAAAGTATGGTCTAATTTTAAAATCCACGAAATAACTGCCAATAAAAGTAAGCGCATTACCATAGCTAACCCAAGCCCCCAATAACGCAATTTATTTCGCTGGTTTTCGGGCAGTTTATCAGATAAGATAGAAATAAAAATGATGTTGTCAATACCTAAAATTACCTCAAGGGCAATAAGCGACAATAGTGGTACAATGGCCTCTGTCATATTATTTTTTTGTTAAATCAATCAATTCGTTGCAAAGCGTGTTCCAAGTAAATTTTTGCTTTTCAATGGCTATGTTTTGTTCAAAAGTGCTTAGCTTGTTAAATTCGTAAAAATCAGTAATGCTTTGGGCAATTTCGCTGGTGTTTTTATTGCAAACATATCCTACTTTTTGGTGAGGTACTAATTCTGCCAAACCACCAACATTGGTAACCAACATAGGTTTATTGTAATAATAAGCAATTTGAGTAACTCCGCTTTGCGTTGCATTTAAATATGTTTGAACCACCATATCTGCTGCACAAAAATATTGCGATACTTTGTTGTTAGGGATAAAATCAGTGTGTAATAAAACAAATTCTTTTAATCCCAATTGCTCAATTAATGCCAAATAAGGCGCGCTATCCTCATAAAACTCGCCTGCAATAATTAGTTTTAAGTTTAATTTTTTGTAATTGGTTTGGGCAAAACTTTCTAGTAACAATTGTAAACCTTTGTATTTTCTTATAAACCCAAAAAACAGCAAATAATTAAACCGCTCATCTAAATTTAAACTTTGTTTGGCTTCTTGTTTTGAAACCGTACTACCAAACATATCGTACATAGGATGCGGCACGTAAGCAACCGGTTTGGTTGGTTCAAGCAATTTAACTTGTTGTTGTACATCTTGGCTCATACATAAAAAACCGTGGCAAGGTTTTATAAAGTAACGCGTTAACAAACTATCAAAAAACCTGCGTTCGTGAGGTACAATATTATCTGCAATGGCCAGTATCTTGGTATTATCATTTTTTAACAAACGTGCAATGGTGCCAAATGCCGGTGCCATAAAACTCATCCAATATCTAAACACAATAATATCGTAGTTTTTTTTTGCGAATTTATTTCCGGTTGCAACCCAATTAAAAGGGTTAATTGAATTAATTTCGCTGTAAATAGTTATATTATCTGGTTTAGGGTCGGTGCTTATTTGCGTTTTTCCGGGAAACAGTAATTTAGGATATTGTAAGCTAAAGCTTAAAATCTCTGCTTGATGACCCATAGCATTAAATTCGGCGCAAAGTCGCTCGTTGTAGGTAGCAAGTCCGCCACGTAATGGCCAAGCCGGCCCTACAATTAAAATGCGTAAAGGTTTAGCCATATTATAAGCCTATGCGTTTGGTAATGCCATACACATTTCGCTCGGTGGCATTGCGGCTTATCATTTCTCCAACAAAGCCTGCCAAAAACAATTGTACACCAATAATTATGGTAACCAAAGCCACATAAAATAGCGGCTGATCGGTAATATTTCTTGGCAACTCTTCTCCGCTGTAAACACTTATTAGCTTATCGCCAATGATAAAAGCCGTTACAATAAAGCCAATAAAAAACATAAGTGTACCCAATACACCAAAAAAGTGCATGGGGCGTTTGCCAAACTTGCTTACAAAGAAAATGGTTAATAAATCTAAAAATCCATTTATAAAACGCTCGAAGCCAAATTTGGTATGGCCATATTTACGTGCACGGTGTTGAACCACCTTTTCTCCTATTTTCTTAAAACCGGCCCATTTAGCAATAACCGGAATATAGCGATGCATTTCGTTATACACCTCTATGTTTTTTACCACATCAGATTTATATGCTTTTAAGCCACAGTTAAAATCGTGCAATTGAATACCGGAAATGGCGCGTGTAGCCGCATTAAAAAACTTGGTTGGAATGGTTTTAGTAATTGGGTCGTATCGTTTTTGCTTCCAGCCGCTTACAAGGTCGTAATCTTCTTCGGTTATAAGGCGGTATAGTTCAGGAATTTCATCCGGACTATCTTGCATATCTGCATCCATGGTTATAACCACTTGGCCTAATGTGGCATGAAAACCAACATTTAAAGCAGCCGATTTGCCATAATTTCTTCTAAACTTTATGGCTTTAACCCTTGAATTTTTCTCTGCCAATTGGGTAACTATTTGCCAGCTTTTATCTGTGCTGCCATCATCAACAAAAAGTATTTCGTAGCTAAAGTTGTGTTCAGCCATTACCCGCTCTATCCAAGCAGTTAGCTCGGGCAGCGATTCTTCTTCGTTTAAAAAAGGTATAACAACAGAAATTTGTATGTTGTTGTTGGTCATTATTATTATTCGGTGTAAGTTTTTGCCGGATCGGCTTTTCTAACAAATATGGCACTAATTAAAGAGAATATAAAACCCATAAAGAATATACCCAAGGCGGTAGAAAAATATAAAAACAAAGGGCTTTTCATTTTTCGCAAAGCATTCATGGTAATTTCCATTTGTTCTTCAGGTGTTTCGCGTTCAATTAACCGGCGTTTGGTTTCGGTTAATAAGCGCTCATAAAATTCCGGGTCGATGTATTTGTGGTAAATAAGCTGATAGGCTGCAATTAATATAGCAGCCAATAGCGCTACCATGGTGCCGGTACCAAGTGCTTGTCCGTAACTTATATAACCCTCTAATTCATCGTTTCGCCTGGTTCGCATGGCCAATAAGCAACAAGCCAGAATAATAAAATAATTTAATATGCCCCAGGCAGCAGATGTTGTGTTGGTGCCCGACATAAACCCTAACAAGCTAATGGCTATGCTGGCAATTGCAAGTATTAACGCATACTTAACGCTAATTTGCATAAATGTTGGTTTATTTAATAATTCTTGATTATCCACCTGTCAAAAATAATAAAATTTTATGCGTTGGCAAATGCCATTAAACTTTCAAAAACTGCCAATTCAAAATCCGTAACTTGCCCGGAATAATCAGGCTTGTCTAAATTAACATGTTTAAAAAACAATGAAAATGGCACCAAAAAGGCGTTTATGCCGGTATCTTTTTTTAAATTATTTTTAAACGATACTATCTCTTCTACCTCGGCTTCAACAATTTCCGGATTGGTAATAAATGGTTCGTAAATTTCAACTTCGTCTTTATAATCATCATCATCTACCAACAAATGTTCATTTAAAAAATCATCCAACGATATTTCTATTTCGTTTTCTTGTGCCTCGGCAATATAAATTAGTAAATTAAGCAATTCACTTCCTCGATCGAGTGTTTTATTTTCAATCTCATTCCATTCGGCGCTTTCAAAATAATCCTCATCATGGCTTTCATCTGATAAATGCAAAACCAACATATGGTCAAAAAACAATTCGCTTATATCATCTAAAAAATCATGTTCGGCTATGTAAACATTTAATTGCTTTACTCTGCCAATAAATGGTTCGTTTTTATTAGCAACAATTTGCCAAATATTATTTGCAACAACCGGTTTATTTTGGCGGTTGCAATAAATGGTTACAAGAGTTTGAAGCGAATGCTTAAGTTTATGTTCTACGTTCATTAAATTAATTGATGTATTTGTTTTTTGGCAATAACCCAAGTGGCTTTGCCGGTTAATATGGTTTTAAATAACGGACTGTTTATCGACTTTGATTGATTGCTTTTATCGTTATATTCCCACTTTAGTTTTGGGTCAAACAAAAACAAATTGGCCGGTAAACCAATTGCAATTTTATTTTCGGGTTGTTTTAGAATTTGGTTGGGGTTATGTGCCATTTTTTGAACCAACATAGCTGCTGTAAACTCTTTTGGCGCATGCATTAGCAACATGTTTAATGCTGTTTGCAAGGTATTCATACCGGCTTCGGCATATTCAAATTCAACCTGTTTATTCTCTAAATTTTGTGGTTTGTGGTCGGTAACAATACAATCAATGGTTCCATCTAACACGCCATCCCAAAGGGCTTTTTTATCGGCTTTACCGCGCAATGGTGGAATAACTTTAAAATTTACATCGTATGTATTTAAATGTTCATCGGTGTAGCATAAATGCGCTACACTTACATCGCAGGTAACCTTTACCCCTTGTTTTTTGGCTTTACGAATTAGGTCTACACTGCCTTTAGATGAAATATGCGTAAAATGTATTGGCGCATCGGCATACTTGGCTAATTCTAAATCTCTAACTAAAAATATCTCCTCGGCCATATTAGGAATGCCTTTAAGGCCAAGATTAGTGCTTACCAAACCCTCGTGCATTTTGCCCGACTCCGACAAGCTTTTGTCTTCTGCATGTGAAATAACCAAACCATTAAAAATTTTGGCATACAATAAAGCCCTAAGCATTAAACCCGATTTTGTAACAGGTTGATTGGCATCTGTAAATCCGACAGCGCCATGTATGTGCATATCGTACAGCTCTGCCAGCTCTTTTCCGGCCAAATCGAAGCTAATGGTGCCATAAGGTAAAAGATTTACGGGCAAGTTATTATTTTTACCCGTAAAATATAAAACTTCCGATTTGCTATGTGTAACAGGCAAGTTATCCGGCAACACTGCAATATTTATAAAACCACCATGCAAAGCAGCATTAGCAACCGATACAACATCTTCCTTGTGCTCAAACCCCGGGTCTGCAATATGCGTGCGCATATCTGTTAAACCCGGCATTAACAAAGAACCTTTTGCATCAATTACATTAATGTTCTTTTGTTTTGTAAAACGTTGTTTTGCAGAAATTTCAATGGCATCAATAACAAAATCGTCGATTAAAATATCGCATTTCTTGCTGTTAAAATTAGAAAGCGGGTCGCAAACTAATGCGTTGGTAATGAGTATCTTCATTGCTTAATGCTTTTTGAACCTACTTTTAAAAGTTAGTGTTCAAAAAACAAAAATACAAAAGATTGGCAAAGACCCAAGATTTATTTTAAAAATTAATGCTTTAGCGCTATACGTAAGAAAATTAAAGGCATAAAACATTCTAATTAAAATTTTAACATAGCTACCATCGTGTTTTGCATAATAAATATTTAATTTGCAAAGCAACCATGGTTAGGATATTTTACAGACAAGGCAACAAGGTTTTAAAAGAAACCGACGTTAAGCAACTTGGCATGCTGCAAAATATTATTTGGATTGACCTTCAAAATCCAACGCAAGAAGATGAAGAGTGGGTTGAGTCTAAATGCGGCATCTCTATTCAAACCCCTGCCGAAATTGCCGAAATTGAAACCTCATCGCGTTATTTCGAACGATTTAATGAAATAACAGCCAATGCCAATTTTTTAAAACTCGAAAATGGCTCGTTTAACAAGTACCCCGTTTCTTTTATACTAAAAAACAATACGCTCGTAACTTTTAGAAATAGCGAACTCAGCACTTTTGCAGATGTTAACCGAAAAATAAAAGCCAATAGCAATAACTTTACATCATGCTACGATGTAATGATGAGCATACAAGAAACACGAATTGATTTAGACGCTGATTTAATTGAACGTATATCAGGCGAAGTAACGCATTTTAGCAAACAAATGGCTAAATCTAACCCAAATGTTTACAGCGATTTACTTATAGAAATTACCAACTTGCAAGAAAATACCATGACTTTAAGAGAAAGTATGGTAGATAAACAACGTGTTTTAAGCTATTTGCTTAAAAGCATGTACTTTCCTGAAGATAAAAAAGAGCGTTTGCGCATTGTAATAAAAGATATTAACTCGCTTATACAACACTGCACATTTAACTTCGAACGGTTAGAATACTTGCAAAATACCATAACGGGCCTAATCAATATCGAGCAGAATAAAATTATAAAGCGTTTTACCGTTTTTACCATTGCATTTTTACCTCCAACTTTAATATCGGGTATTTTTGGAATGAATTTCGAATGGCTGCCTATTGCCAATAACCCTGTAGGATTTTATATCAGTTTGGCGCTAATGCTAGGGTCAACCACTAGCGTTTTGGTAATTTTTAGACGTAAAGGCTGGATTTAATTATAGCAACTTTTCGATTGCTTTTTTAACTTTTGTGCTTGTCGGACTAGTTATACTTAAATAATAATCAACAACTTTACCATTCTTATCGACTAAATACTTCTGAAAATTCCACTTGGGTGAGGTTCCAACCTTTCCGTTTTGCTTCTTATCACTTAAAAATTTAAATAAAGGATGCGCAAACTCTCCTTTTACCCTAACTTTATCAAATACAGGAAATGTGGTTTTATAATTATTTTCACAAAACTGTGCAATTGCATGCCCTTGTAAAGGTTCTTGTCCACCAAAATCGTTACTTGGAAATGCCAGAATCTCGAAACCTCTATTTTTGTAAGTATTATACAACTCCTCTAACTCTCGGTACTGTGGTGTAAATCCACATTCACTTGCCGTATTAACTATTAGTAAAACTTTTCCTCTATAATCATTTAAACTAACCTCTTCCCCACTTAAATCTTTAACTGTGAACTGGTACACATTTGCTTTATCTGTTTGAACCAACGTTATCATATAATATATTAATGCCAATGTTAACACTGTTAAATATAACCTTACAAGTTAATTTTTGTTTGAACCCTTAAAAAAATGACAAAATAAATTGGGCGGTAATGGATGCTTAATGGCAATACAATTAGGCAGATTTTTAATTGTATTTACTGTTAGATTGACAAATAATATACTGTAAACAGCAATAAACCAAAACCTATTGCATAATACAGTACATTATAAAATGTTTTGATGGCAAATAGTTCATTTGATAATTTTAACTCGTACGTGCGTATGGTAATAAATACCGCAGAAAAAATCATATATACCCATATAGATTGTTTTGGCGTAAAATCAAATAAAATGCCAAAAATAACCATAAAGAATAACAAAGTAATGCCGTATTTAATTACGCGCAAAGCATACAATTTTTTACTTATCGAAATCATAACTATGGTGTTTTAAAAAGTCAAAAAATACAAAAAACTTGTCGAATTTAAAATAGATAGGTTATTGCAAATACTGTTTTGCCTTATCGCGGTAATAGGGTTGCATATTTGCCGGAACAGTTTTTAGCAGCTCATTTTGCTGCTGTTGTTTTTGTTTTAAATCTTCTAAATATTTAGGCGAAGGTTTTGGGTACTGCTTGCCTTGTTCTCCCTCGCGTTTTTGGTCTTCGTCTTGTTTCTTTTCTGCTTTTTCGTGCTCTAGTAAACGGGATAATATTTCTTGTTGACGCATTAAAGTTTGCTGCGTTAAGCGCTTATTTACTAGTTCTTTTTCTGTTTCCTGCATCAATTGCTGCAACTCGTTTAATTCTTTACCCCCTCCCATTTGTTGTTTTTGCAAAGCATCCATTTGTTGTAACATCTTTTGCATTTGCTGCCTTATGGCCATTTGCTGCGCAGCCATTCTTGCAAATTGTTCGCTGCTCATTTGCCCCTTCTCCCCCGATCCATTTTTATTCATACCCTCACGCAATTGCTTATTAAGCTGCTCTTGCATCTTTTTCATCTCACTCATGCTAGGCTTACTACCACTTTTACCACCTTTTTTCTTGCCGCCTTGTTTGCCGCTTTTTTTACTTTGCGACTGGTTTTGCATTTGCTTTAAAGCGTCGCTTAGCATTACAGCAAGGTTATTCATACTAGTCATGGCATACTGTTGATTGCCCCTTATATCGTTAAAATTCCTATCAGAAAACCCTTTTATGCTACGCTGCAAATAATCGTTCATCTTGCTTACCTCGCGGTTTACAAAAGCTTTAACCTGAGGGTTTCTTTTGCTTAATGCCAATAAACTATCCTCAACAATTTTTGCATTGTCTTTTAAATTTTTTTGCACTTTGGCCATTTCAACAAATTGCGGATTGTATCCATTAATTTTCTTAAAATCCTGCATTAAATCTTCCTGGTCTTTACTTAACTGAATTAAGTTTTCTAATATTTCTCGCAATGTATTGGCATCTTCTTCATTTTGCTCCTCATCTTCTTTTTCCATTTGCTGCTCCATTTTCTCCTTTAACTTTTCCAACTCCTCGGCAGCTTGCTTTTGTTGTTGCGATGCTTTTTTCTGGTTGCCTTTACTTAAGTCATCAGCACTTTGGTTCATTTTGTCTTCAATGCTTTTTTGCTCTTCTTTTGTATCAGGCAAATCTTTAGGATTTTCTAACAACTTATTTTCTTCCTCCAGCTTGTTTAAATCCTTTTTTATATCCTCAAACGATTTATTTAACTCTTCTTGCTGCTTTTGCAAATCACTTTTATCCGATTGTTTATCTAGTGTTTTATCGCTTAATTCCTTTTGCTTCTGAGCTAAATCTTGTAAATCTTTAACAGCATCCTGCATTTTCTTTTCAACCTCCAGCTGTTTGTATAATTCTAGCATGCGGTCGAGTTCTTTTTCAACATCTTTATTGTTTAGTTCAAGCTTGTTTAGTTCTTTATTAATTTGATCTTTATTTTGCATTTGCATCATTTTCTCTAGCTGTTGCAATTGCTTTTTCATTTCTTCGTTTAAAATTTCATTGTACATTTTCTCAAGCTGCATTTGCTTTTCTATTATGCGCTTGTCTTCTTCCTTAAATTCTTGCTCGCGAATATTCTTTTGCTTAAAGTCTCTTTGCAGCTCTTCTATTTTCTTAGTAAGTTCTTTCTGGCGTTGCAATAGTTCTTCAGCTTTGCGTTTTTCTTCCCAATTTAAAGGCTGGTTGTTTTGCATTTTTCGCTGTAAGCCAGCCAATTCTTTTTGCAAATTAGCAGCCTCTTTTAAAGCTTCCTGCATTTTATTTTCCAATTGCTTGCTGTTGCTTTCTGATTGCTGCTTAAGCATTTCCTTATCCGGAGCTTTTAAATTTAAAATACTGCTTTTGGTTGATTTGGGCTTAAACACACCATCATTATCCCAGACCTCAAAATAATAAATCAATTCATCGCCGGTTTCAAAACCACTTTCATACAAATTAAACTGATAAAAAAACGTTGCCTGCTTTTCATTACTAATCGGAATAACAACGCTTTTTAATCCAGATTCTGCTTTTTTACCTTTGGTGTACTTATAGTTAAAAGTAAGTTTGGTTAAGCCATAATCATCGGCAGCTTTACCGCCAAAATAAATTAACTTGCTATACAAACTATCGCTTCGTTGTGTTACCTCTATTTCAGGATAGTTATCTGGTATTACCTGCAACTGATAGCCAATCGAGTCGATTAACAATGATGAATTATTAATCGTTTTTATGAAATAACTGCTATTAACAAAAACTTTTTTAGTATAGCTAAATGTACTTTCGCTAAGCTTTTCGGCATTGGCACAAAAGCTGTTAAAACAAACTTTTAAATTATCTGTTTGCTTGGTTCTAAACTGCCATTTAATAGTACTTCCTGCAGGCAATGTAATATCGGCAGGATTGTTTAAAACAGTAGATTTTTGTCCTAAGTATGCGGGATAAATAATAGTTGCTGCATATTGCAACAAAATTGGCTTTGAAAGTACTTTTAATTGATAGGGTTGTGAATAAAACTCATTTGCAAACAGTTTAAACTTAATATCTTTTTGTAGGTTTTTAAATTGATACACAAAAGCTGTATTGCTCTTCTTTTGCATTTTAAAAGCATTGCCATCTACTTCAATATAAGCTTCGTTGGGTAAAATGTTTCCAGATACACTAACTTCTAAATCAAAATCGGCAAATTGTTCGGTTTCTAATTTTTTGTTTTGAACCGAAAACTCAAAAGGTGCCGGCTTTTCGAAGGTTTGATTATACAATAAAACGCGCTTACTACTATCTATAATTAATGCCGGCGATACCATTAAAATTACCAACAATGCCGCAACAGGCCAAATGGCAAACTTTACATATTTTAAGTTTGCCTTAAATTTTATGGCATTATTAAAAGGAATAGGAGAAATCTGATTGGTTTTTTGTTCGATAGCTGCTAGCAACAACGCATCGGTATTACCCAACTCAATTAATTGTAATGTATTGGTTAATTTATCTGATACTTCGGGAAAATGCTTTCCAATAATTTTTGCCGCATCTTTAACTGATAGAGTTTTGCCTAAATTAAAAAGTTTGCTAACGGGCAACAAAATATACAAAACAAACAGAAGCAAAGAAATTATCAACCATGAAAAAAACAAAACTGCCCTAACGGTTGAACCATACCATGCGTAGTGTTCAAGCAAACTAATTACAAGTAAGGTAAGTGCAAACAAGGCACCAAATAAAATAGCGCCTTTAATTAGCAAATTGGTGTAATACTTCTTTACAAAAGCATTAAGTTTAGCAAATAATATGTTGGAATTTTGAATCACTTAAGGTTGCGAATATAACTAAAACGTTGGTTTATGCAGGTTGTTATATAAACTCAAATTTATCGCCATCAAATAAACCTAAATCGCTTAATTTTAAGTGTGGAATTACCAGCAATGCCATAAACGATAAGCTCATGTATGGTGCTGCCAATGTTGATTTTAACTTACTTTTTACAAAATCATCCAATACACTGTATGCTGCTGCAATTTTAAATCCATCTTCGCCACTCATTAATCCGGCAAATGGCAACGGCAAAACATGTTGCTCATTGTAACTTACCGCACTTAAACCACCTTTAGCTTTTATTACCAAATTTACCGCCGCAGCAATTAAATCATCGGTTGTTCCGGTGGCAATAATATTATGGCTATCATGCGCAACAGACGAGGCAATGGCTCCATTTTTTATGCCCATGTTTTTTATATAGGCTATGGCAGGCTTTGCGGTTGGTTTATACCGGTTTATTACCACCAATTTTAACACATCGTTGGTTTCGTTGCATAAATGCGAAGGTATGTTTAGTTTATTGGTTATTAATTGTCCATCTAAACATTCAATTACTTCTTGATTATCTTTTGGCGCATATTGTAAAGCATTGCTAACAATTGGTTCAGCCATAAAATTATTAATAACTTTTGCCGAAACACTTTGTATAAAACTTTGCATTTCTTTTGCCACCAAACTACCATTAATATAGGTAGCCAAAACATCAAAATCAGATAAGTTATTAACCATAATAAAATCGGCTGCATCACCAACTTTTAATAAGCCAACAGGTAATTTATAATGTTTTACCGGATTTATACAAGCAGCTTGTAACACACTAAACAATGGATATCCTAATTTAACAGCTCTTGAGGCAAGTTTATTTATGTGCCAAACGGCCAACTCATCCGGGTGCTTATCGTCGCTGCAAAACATTAATTTGGCTGCATATTCTTGCATTAAAGGAATTAACGCATTAAAGTTTTTTGCAGCGCTACCCTCTCTAATTAAAATATTTACACCTAATTTAATTTTCTCTAAAGCTTCATCTAGTGTAAAACACTCATGATCGGTTGATATGCCATTACCAAAATATTCCTTTGCGGGCATTCCCATTAACCCGGGAGCATGTCCATCAATGGGTTTATTTGCTTTTTTTGCTGAACCCAATTTTGCCATAACCTCTGGAAATTTTTGTAATACACCCGGAAAATTCATCATTTCAGAAAGGTACCAAATATTAGGGTTGTTTAAAAGTGTTTCAACATCTGTTTCAGTTAAGATGGCTCCCGCTGTTTCAAAAGTTGTAGCAGGCACACAACTTGGGGCACCGAAAAAGAATTTAAACGGCGTTTGTCTGGCATTTTCTATCATAAACATTACTCCCTCCATACCACAAACGTTGGCAATTTCGTGCGGGTCGCTAACAGTTGCCACTGTACCATGTAAAACCGCTAAACGCGCAAACTCAGAAGGTATTAACAACGAACTTTCTATATGCACATGCGCATCTATAAAACCGGGTAACAAATAGTGTTCAACTACTTCATCAATTGGTTTAATCGAAACAATTTTACCGGCATCTATAACAACTTCTGCAGGGTAAATCGTTTTATTTTCAATATCAACCAAGTTACTTTTTATAAACATACGGCCAGATTTTTAATGGTAAAGAATACGGCAACATAACACAATAACAGCAATTAATCAATAATTGAATACCGTTTTAGGTGGTTCAAATACAAATTGAAATTATTTAGCTAACCCTTAAAAAGCCTCTAAAACATTCAATTTTGTTAATCATGTTTCAGGTACAATCAAAATTCCGGTAATATTTTCTTTTTCCACCTTTGCTTCTCCAAAGGTTGCGCGCCATTCCCAATAATTATCGGGTAGCAAAATTTTCTGAAGGGGCCTTGCGCAGCCTCTTTATTTCACCTTTGGGCCGG
>VFQQ010003165.1_pt1 | contig 16488 bp, 12 predicted proteins | sample 3512341 | NCBI WGS metagenome assembly VFQQ01 (sample SAMN10412373, study PRJNA504923) | tailings metagenome | isolation source: Relicate 2 Philex TSF1 revegetated site | place: Philippines: Tuba, Benguet | collected 2017-08-29 | reverse complement strand
TCCTTCTCGTCGTTGGTCGTGCCGGTCTTGCCGGCCATCGGGTAGCCGAGTTCGGCAACGGTGGCGCCGGTACCGCGCTTGATCACACCCTCCATCATGGACGTGATCTGGTAGGCCGTCATCGGGTCCAGAACCTGCTCGGAATTGTCGGTCAGTTCCGGCTCGGGCTGGTTCTTCCATTCGGTGGCGTTGCAGTTCTCGCAGGTGCGCTCGTCCTGACGAAACACCGTCTTGCCGTAACGATCCTGGATGCGGTCGATGACCGACGGCTTGATCGACTTGCCGCCATTGGCCATGATCGCGTAAGCCGAAACCATGCGCATCACCGTGGTTTCACCGGAGCCCAACGCCATCGGCAGATAAGGCGCCAGCTTGTCATAGACGCCGAAACGTTCCGCATACTCAGCAACCAGCTTCATGCCCATGTCATTGGCAAGACGAACGGTCATCAGGTTACGCGAACGCTCGATGCCGTTGCGCAGGGTCGACGGACCGGCGGAGTTGCCGTCATAGTTCTTCGGTGTCCAGGTGGTGTTGCCGGACTGGATGGTGATCGGACCGTCCATGATGACGGAGGCTGGCGTATAGCCGTTGTCCAGTGCCGCCGCATAAACGATCGGCTTGAACGATGAGCCGGGCTGGCGCATTGCCTGCGTGGCGCGGTTGAACTCGGAAGCGGCGTAGGAGAAGCCGCCGACCATGGCAAGGACGCGGCCGGTGTGGGGATCCATGGCGACGAGGCCGCCCTCGACCTGCGGCACCTGGCGCAGCAGATAATCGGATCCGCTGTCACCCTTCCTCTGAACGAAGATGACATCGCCAGCCTTCAGGACTTCCGCCGGGGACTTCGCCTTCAGCGTCTTGTCGCCCTGTTTGTAGCGCATCGCCCACGCCATGTCCTCACGCGATACCGTGCCTTCGACCCGCTCCTTGACGAGGTCGCCCGAAGCTTCGCGGTCGGGCTGCACGCCGATCGAAAGGCCCTCGCCGGAGCTGTCGAGAACGACGGCGAGCGTCCATTCCGGCACGTCGCTCAAGGCCTTGACGGCGCCCAGTCCGGGACCCCAGTCACCGGACACGTCGATATGCGTGATCGGGCCACGGTAGCCGCGCAACGTATCGAATTTCATCAGGCCGTTCTGCATCGCCTTGCGGGCGAACAGCTGCAGCTTGGGGTCGAGTGTGGTTCGGACAGAAAGACCACCTTCGTAGAGTGCGTTCTCGCCATAGCGGGAGATGATCTGGCGGCGGACTTCCTCGGTGAAGTATTCGCCAGCAAAAAGATAGGTGCCGTTGCGGCGCGGCTTGACGCCGAGCGGCTCGGCCTTGGCCTTGGCGCCCTCCTCCTTGGTGACGTAACCGTTCTCGACCATCTGGTCGATGACCCAGTTGCGGCGCTCGATGGCGCGCTCGGTATGCCGGAACGGGTGGTAGTTGGACGGGCCACGCGGAAGGGCAGCGAGATAGGCCGCCTCGGCCACCGTCAGCTCGTTGACCGACTTGTCGAAATAGGTCAGCGCTGCACCCGCAACGCCGTAAGCATTCAGGCCGAAGAAGATCTCGTTGAGATAGAGTTCAAGGATACGGTCCTTGGAATAGGCCTGCTCGATGCGGAAGGCGAGGATCGCTTCCTTGATCTTGCGGTCCATCGTCTGGTCGGCGGTGAGCAGGAAGTTCTTCGCCACCTGCTGCGTGATGGTCGAGGCACCGACCGGGCGGCGCGAACCCCAGTTCTGCACGTTGACGATGATGGCGCGACCAAGACCGGTGATGTCGATGCCCGGATGCGAATAGAAGTTCTTGTCCTCAGCCGACAGGAAAGCGGCCTTGACGCGATCCGGCACGGCCTGGATCGGCAGGTAGAGACGACGCTCACGGGCATATTCGGCCATCAGCGCGCCATCGGAAGCGTGGATGCGGGTAGTGACAGGTGGCTCGTATTTGGCCAGGACCTCGTAGTCAGGCAGCTCCTTGGCCAGATTGCCGACATAGATCGCGACAACCGCGGCGGCCAGCAGAGCCAGCATCGTGCCGATGCCGAAAAAATAGCCGATAAGACGAATCATGCCCACTCCAGTCGGTGGCCCAGGATTTCCCTAGCGCATGGTCCCGGGAATCGGAATCGATTTCCCGAGCGCTCCTGCGCCGCTTTCATACGCTACGGCAATCCTTGCGTCCTGCCCTTGCATGAGACGCCATAAACGATACTGCCTGCCACGCAAGGCTCGGGAACCACCCGGCCGTTCGCCACCCATTGTCGCGGCGATGTGGGTAAATTGCGGCAATCGCAAATTTCCTGGCCAATCGGCCGGAATATTAACACCTGGTGTTGTCCGGGCGCAACGCTGCCAAAGGCCAACAGCACCCTGCTCCAATGATGGCAGGTTTATCCGCCTGCATTCACCCGCGACGCGGCAAACGCCGACACCGCCTTGCTGATGCTGTCAGCCGCCTTGCCTCGCCATTCCGGATTGGTGAGCTGCGCCTCGTCCTTGGCATTCGACAGATAGCCCAATTCGACAAGAACCGAGGGTACGTCCGGCGCCTTCAGCACGCGGAAGCCGGCGAAGCGATGCGGATTGTTGATCAGCCCGACACTGTTGCCGAGCTCGCCGACCAGTGTCTGGGCAAAGCTCATCGAGAAGGAATGCGTCTCGCGGCGGATCAGATCGATCAGGATATCGGTAACTTCCTGACTGTCCTCCTTGATCTCCATGCCGGCGAACTGGTCGGACAGATTTTCCCGATCCGCCAGGGCCTGTGCTTCCGGATCGGAGGCCTTGTCGGAGACGGTGTAGACCGTGGCGCCACGGATGCCCTTCAGGCGAATGGTGTCGGCATGGATAGAGATAAACAGATTGGCGCCACGCTGCCGGGCGATACGCACCCGGTCGTCCAGCCGCAGGAAGGTGTCGTCGTCGCGGGTGAGCGAGATGTCATACTTTCCTTCTGCGGAAAGCTTGTCTCGCAGTTCCTTGGCAAAGGCCAGCGTGACATTTTTTTCGACCGTGCCGTTCAGCCCCTCGGCGCCACCATCGACGCCGCCATGGCCGGGATCGATCACGATCGTGAATTTATGGGAGGCTGGAGCCGGCTTGGCCAGACGCTCACGTTTGTCGGGAGAAACGGTCGAGGCTGTGGTCACCGCCTGGTCGGCAAGTGCCGCATCGAACTCGCGATCCGAAACGGCCGAAATATCGACTGCCATACGGTAACCGGAACCATCTTCGTTCTTGAGCACATCCAGCTTGTCGACGCGGAAAGGCCCTTTGCTGATCAGGATCAGCCGCGAAGCCCCCGCCTCGATCTGGCCATAACGCACGCTCTTGATCAGCCCACGGGCCTTGAGATCCTTGGCGCTGAAGGCCAGCTTGGAGTTGGGCACATCGATGACCAGCCGATGCGGACCGCGCAGCAGGAACCATCGCGGATTTGGCTCACGATCGAAATCGACGACGATACGCATCTTGGTGGCGTCGCCGGCCATCTTGTAGCCGGTCGCCGCGAGAGGACCCTCGGCGGCGCGCGCGATCGCCGGAAGGATCATGCTGGCAAACACGACGAACAGCGCGCAGCACAATACGCCGACCCAGCCGCCGAGCCTCCTGTTCGTGATTGCTTTCAGCCCCATCTCAGTTCCAGTCGCTGCCGATTCATCGAACCAGCCCGGTTGTTCGATCGAAGACGCGCTTAAGCGGTAAACTCGATTAACGATTGGTATCCAGAGAAGGTTAACCAAGCCTTTTCAAGAGCGATTTCGTTGATGGAACGGCCCTTTGCCGGCATGGAAATCGGGGTTGCCTTCCTACGCGTCAAATCATAAAAGCGATGGTGGGTCACTGCAATCCAGGGACAACCTTTCCCCTCAGCTTTCTGCTGGGTCAAGGTGAGAGGCAGGTCATCGCCAAAGCGGCGGGAATGCAGGTGATCGCGACGATTTTCGCAGGTGCTCGCCCGAGGCGGGGGAAGTGCCTGCGGCAGGAAAACGGCAAGGGTTGCACCGCGCCGGCTCGACAGGAGCAAAACAAGCTGGTCCGGGTTTCCGGGCTTAGGTTCAAAAAGGTCCGTTCGGTTTTGACGGTTTCAGGTACTGCATTGGAAAGGTCCGCATTCAACCGCGCCAACATGGCTGCGGGCGGCACCGCCATGCCCCTGAAGCGGCCCACTGCGGACGCACAAATATCCGGCACTCACGCACAAACAGCATCACGGCAGCGGGCATTGTCCCGTCGGTCGCGGCTGGCGGCTGCCGGGAGGAAACATAATAATGCCCAACAAGATGCTAATCGACGCCTCCCACCCGGAGGAAACACGCGTAGTCGTCGTTCGCGGTAACCGCATCGAAGAATTCGACTTCGAATCGCAGGACAAGAAGCAGCTCAAAGGAAACATCTACCTTGCCCGCGTCACGCGGGTTGAGCCGTCGCTGCAGGCAGCGTTCGTGGAATATGGCGGCAACCGCCATGGTTTCCTGGCTTTCAGCGAAATTCATCCCGATTATTACCAGATACCTGTTGCTGATCGTCAGGCGCTGTTGCGCGCCGAGGCTCAGGAGCATGAGGACGAGGAAGACGAGGAAAACGGCGAGAATGGCGATGATCGCCAGGAGCGCAATCGCGGACGGCGTGGCCGTCGTCGCGGACGCAATCGCGACCGTGGCGAGCGCAAGCGTGACGCTGCGGCCAGCGAAAACGATGAAACGAGCGATGAGGCCGTAGCGGCCGACGAAAACGCCGATGATGTCGAAACCGTCGAGCCGAACGACAGCGGCGATGCCGACGAAGGCGCCAAAGGCGGCTCGATTGCCGCCAGCGTCGAAGTCGATGTGATTTCGGAAGAAGTGGACGTCGCACAGGAAAGCCGTGAAGAACAGCCTCACGCCTCCGAGGACAATCATGGCGACGAAGTCGCGCCTGCAGCGGACGCCGATCGTGGCACGCTGGAAGAAGTCCCCTCCTCTCATTCCGATGACCACGAGATCGAGTCGGTCGGCGCCGAGGACGCACTGGAGGAGATCCGCGATCGTCGCAGGCCGGTACGCAAGCAGTACAAGATCCAGGAAGTCATCAAGCGTCGCCAGATCCTGCTGGTTCAGGTCGTCAAGGAAGAGCGCGGCAACAAAGGCGCCGCTCTGACCACCTACCTGTCGCTGGCCGGACGTTATTCCGTCCTGATGCCGAACACCGCCCGCGGTGGCGGCATCTCGCGCAAGATCACCAACGCCCAGGACCGCAAGCGTCTCAAGGAAGTGGTCGCCGACCTCGAAGTGCCACAGGGCATGGGTGTGATCCTGCGGACCGCCGGCGAAAGCCGAACCAAGGCCGAAATCAAGCGTGACTACGAATATCTCATGCGGTTGTGGGAGAACGTCCGCAACCTGACGCTCAAGTCCACCGCGCCCGCGCTGGTCTATGAGGAAGGATCGCTGATCAAGCGCTCGGTGCGCGATCTCTACAACAAGGAGATCGACGAGATCCTTGTTGCAGGCGAAGACGGGTACCGCGAGGCGAAGGACTTCATGCGCATGCTGATGCCCAGCCATGCCAAGATGGTCCAGCCCTACCGTGACACCTCGCCGATCTTCGCGCGCAACGGCATCGAGGCGCAGCTCGACAAGATGCTGCAGCCGCAGGTAACGCTGAAGAGCGGCGGCTACCTGATCATCAACCAGACAGAGGCCCTGGTTTCGATCGACGTCAACTCGGGCCGCTCGACGCGTGAGCACTCGATCGAAGACACCGCACTGCAGACCAATCTCGAAGCCGCTGAAGAAGTGGCCCGCCAGTTGCGACTGCGTGACCTTGCTGGCCTGATCGTCATCGACTTCATCGACATGGAGGAGAACCGGAACAACCGGGCCGTTGAGAAGAGGCTCAAGGATTGCCTGAAGAACGATCGTGCGCGCATCCAGGTCGGCCGCATTTCGCATTTCGGCCTGATGGAGATGAGCCGCCAGCGTATTCGCGCCAGCGTGCTGGAATCGACCATGAAGCCTTGCCCGCATTGTGGCGGCACCGGCCATGTTCGCTCCGATTCCTCCGTCGCGCTGCTTGTCGTGCGTGCCATCGAGGAGTTCCTGCTCAAGGATTCACGCAGCCACATCACCGTGCGCACCCCGGCAGCGACCGCGCTTTACGTGCTCAACCACAAGCGTTCCACACTGGTCGAGCTGGAAACACGCTTCGGCCTGACGATTACCGTCGAGGCAGACGAGACTGTCGGTTCGCAGCACTACACGATCGCGCGTGGTGCGATCGCAGAGAAGCCGGAAGGCTTCGTCGAGATGAAGCCGCAGCCGATCCCGGTCGAACCCGAAGAGCCGGAAGACGAGATCATCGTCGAGGACGAGGAAGAGGCCGGAGAAGATCAGCCTCGCCAGGAACAGCAGCAGGCACGCGAGGGCGACAGTCAGCGCGACCGCAAGCGTCGTCGGCGCAGGCGCCGTCGCGGCGGCCGCGATCGCGATCAGGCGGCCACGGAAGCAGGCAACGATGAAGATACTGCCGCAGACGACGAGGACGCCAGCGAAGAGAGTGATGCCGCTGTCGTTGAAGCCGCAGCAGAGGTCGAGACGATCGTTGTCGCGGAAGAGAACGACGACGAACCGGCCAAGAAGCGGCGACGCGGCAAGCGTGGCGGCAAGCGCAGCCGCAAGGAAGACGGTGAGACTGCCGACGATGCGGCAGAGGCTGCCACGGCCGACAGCGAAACCGTGACCGCAGAGGTCGTCGCCGAAGCTGCGGTGGTCGAGCCGGAACCCGCGCCTGCCGTGGAAGAAGCTCCGGCCGAAAAGCCGAAAAAGCCGCGCCGTACGGCAAAGTCGAAGAAGGCCGAAGCTGCCGCAGCCGAGGCAGCAGTCGTGGAGGTCACGACCGAGACGGCCGCAGACATCGTCGTCGAGCCGGCTCCGTCTGAAGCCAAGGATGCTCCCGCCGGCAAGAAACCACGCGCGTCGCGTCGCAAGGCCGCAAGCGCGGAGACGCCGGCCGCACCTGTCGTTTCTTCCACCACCGCAGCAGAAGCTGAAGAAGCAGCTGAAGAAAAGCCGAAGCGTGGCGGCTGGTGGCAGCGCAAGGGTTTCTTCTGAGCTGTCCGGCCTCGGCGGAGAAGCCGCCAGAGCGTAGCTCGAACAAAAAAAGCGGCGGCACCAGGTGCCGCCGCTTTTTTCAACTTGGACGCGTTTAGTGGTGGCGGATATGCCGTTCCGCCGAAACCTCACCTTCGCTGAACGCCTGTACGAACGGCATGAGCTGCCACACGGCCGAAAGGCCGATGATGACAGAAACCAGCCGGGCGAGAGGGGTGCCGGTGCCTCCGGACAGCATTCCGAGGACATCGTAGCCCGCAACGCCCATGACCAGCCAGTTCAGGCCGCCAATGATGATCAGGACGAGGGTGACAAGGTTCATGGCGCGCATCGGTGCCTCCATGAGTTGTTGCCTGACGCTATAACGCGCTCGGTCGCTGCGGGTTCCGACAGTCGCGAAATCGTGATGGACGTCGGGCTGTCACTGCCCTTGCCTATTTCAGCCAGCGCTCTAGCCGGGCAACGGCTTCCACCATCTCGTCATGGCTGCCTGCGTAGGAGAAGCGCATATAGCGATGCCCCTGCAGCGGATCGAAGTCGCGACCGGGCGTGGCAGCGACATGCGCTTCGACCAACATCTTGCCTGCGAATGCCATGCTGTGATTGGTCAGACGCGAGACATCGCAGAAGGCATAGAACGCGCCATCCATGGGAGCGGCAAGTGCAAAGCCCAATTCCGGCAGGCGTTTCATCAGCAATTCGCGGTTCCAGGCGTAACGCGCCTTCACAGCTTCGAGTTCCTCGGTCGCCTTGAAGGCCTCCATGGCCGCCACCTGCGAAAGCTCCGGCGCAGAAATGTAGAGACTCTGCGCGATGCGCTCGACAGGTCTCACCAGTTTTTCCGGCAACACCATCCAGCCGATACGCCAGCCGGTCATGCAGTAATATTTGGAGAAGGAGTTGATCACCGTGACGTCCGGGCCGAAGGCCAGCGCGGTGGTATCGGGTGCAGCATAGGCCAGCCGATGGTAGATTTCATCGGAGATCACCGCGATTCCGAGCTGGTCCGCCGTTTCGACCAACGCCTTCAACGCCTCGACAGGGATGACCGCACCGGTAGGATTGGCCGGACTGGCAAACAGCACGCCCTTCAACGGTTTTTTGGCGTGCGCACTGGCCAGATGTTCGGCATGGAGATACGCGGCGCCTTCCAGTTCGATCTCGATCACCTCGATGCCGAGCGCCGCCATGATGTTGCGATAGGCAGGATAGCCTGGTGCAGCGATGGCAACACGATCGCCAGCGTCGAACATGGCGAGAAACGCCAGATTGAAGGCGGCGGAAGAGCCTGTGGTGACAGCGATGCGTTCCGGCGCGACCTCGATCTGATAATGTTCGCGGTAGTGGCCGGCGATGGCACGACGCAGGCCGGCCAGGCCAAGCGCGTCAGTGTAGCCGATACGGCCGCTCCTCAAGGCAGTGGCAGCTGCCTTGCGCACGACGGCGGGCGCCGGATCGGATGGTTGGCCGACAGCCATGGAAATCACCGGTACGCCTTCGGCCTTCAGTTTATTGGCGCCAGCCAGAACATCCATGGCGTGGAACGGCTCGACGTCTCCGCGCCTCGACAATGAAACAACCATTTTTGGGCAAAACTCCTGTTAACGAGGCCCCGCCATCCGCGTCCGGCTGCCGGACCGTGCCGCACAAATGCCCGATTGATGGGGATCACAAGTTCAGCAAGTTTTCGCGCGCCGGCTTTTCATCGTCAACCGCCTCGTCTACCAGTGTACGCATCATGTTGAGCCTCTCACGTCCCGGACAGACGATCACAAGGACCGTGCGCACCCTGGCGACATTGGCGCTTGGCGCGGCCGTCGCCGTCTCCGGTACCATGAATGCTTTCGCGCAGAACGTGCCAGTCGTGCGGGATGCCGAGATCGAGGCGCTGGTGCGCGACTATGCCAAGCCGATCTTCAAGGCAGCGGGCCTTTCCAATGCCGGCATCCAGATCGTGCTGGTCAACGACCCCTCCTTCAACGCGTTTGTCGCCGGTCGCCGCGTCTTCATCAACACCGGCACGTTGATGCAGGCCGAAACGCCAAACGAGGTGATCGGGGTTCTGGCACACGAAACCGGGCACATTGCCGGTGGCCACCAGCAACGGCTGCGCGAACAGCTTGAGCGTGCCAAGACGATGGCAATCGTCGCCGGCCTGCTCGGTGCCGGTGCGCTGGTGGCAGGCGCGGCCAGCAACAGCAAGGGCCTTGCAGGTGCCGGCATGGGGCTCGCCACCGGCGGCACCGAGTTGGCGCAACGTTCGCTGCTTGCTTATCAGCGCGGTGAGGAAATGACGGCCGACCGCTCAGCCATCACCTACCTCAACGCCACCGGACAATCCGGTGCCGGCATGCTGAAAACCTTCCAGCGCTTCCAGAGCGCACTGTCACTCTCGGGCGCACGTGTCGATCCCTACCGCGTCAGCCACCCGATGCCGCAGGAGCGTATCTCGAACCTGCAGGAACTGGTGAGCAGGAGCCCTTACCTTGATGCCAAGGATCCGCCCGCCCTGCAGCAGCGTCACAACATGATGCGGGTCAAGATCGCCGCCTTCACGCAAGGTCAGGCGGCCACATCGCGATTGCTGCGCAAGAACCCTGATCCGGTTGCCGTGCAGTATGGCGAAGCGATTTCGAACTACCTGAACGGCAATCCGAGTTCCGCGTTGGCCAAGACGGACGCGATGATCAAGTCTCAGCCTAAAAATGCTTACCTTCAGGAGTTGCGTGGCGACATCCTGATGAAAGCCAACAAGCCCAAGGAAGCGGCTTCTGCCTACGCCAAGGCTGTCAGTCTCGATCCGGCGAAATCGGGACTTCTTTCCGTGTCCTATGGGCAGGCGTTGCTTGCACAGGGCACACCGGACTCATTGAAACAGGCCGTCACCCAGCTCTCCAACGGCCTCGAGCGCGACCGCGAGAATGCCGGCGGCTACCGTTTCCTGGCGCAGGCCTATGGCGAACTCGGTGATGTCGGCAAGGCCGAGCTGGCAACTGCCGAAGGTTACTATTACCAGGGCGCTACCAAGGACGCCAAGATCTTCGCCATGCGCGCGCAGAAGCTGTTGAAGCCGGGCGAACCGGCCTGGGTGCGTGCGCAGGACATCATCGGTGCCAAAGCGCCAACCAAGAAATCGAACTGAAGACGGCACGGGCGGCAGGACAGGATCCCGCCGCGGCGTCTGAAAGGCAAAGGAAGACGACCATGAACAAGGCCTATCTGCTCAGCACCGCCGGAGCGGCCATTGCCCTCGCCGCCTTTACCTTCGGCTTCACTGCCGGCGACATCCGTCCGGCATCTGCCGACACCAAGCTCGATCGCGCCCAGGTCGAGGAGATCGTCCGCAACTATCTCCTGAAGAATCCCGAAATCCTGCTCGAAGTGCAGGATGCGCTGGAGACCAAGCAGAAGGAGGAGCAGAAGCTCGCTGCTTCGGGCGTCATCAAGGAAAACAAGGACGAGATCTTCAACGCCTCCTACGACACCGTCGTCGGCAATCCCAAGGGCAAGATCACGATCGTCGAGTTCTACGACTACAATTGCGGCTTCTGCAAACGCGCCATGGGCGATATGGAGAATCTCACCAAAGCCAATCCCGATCTGCGCTTCGTGCTTAAGGAGTTCCCGATCCTCGGGCCGGATTCCCAGAAGGCCCATGTCGTCTCGCAGGCCTTCCAGAAGCTGATGCCGGAGAAGGCGGGAGAATTCCATCTCGAACTCCTCGGCGGCCAGACCCGAGCGACCGAAGAGACCGCCATCAAGATCGCGCTGGAACTCGGCGCAGACGAGGCAAAGCTGCGCGAGGCGATGAAGGATCCGGCGATCATGGAGCGTTTCGCCAAGACCTACGACCTCGCCAACAAGCTCGCCATCACGGGTACTCCCTCCTACGTCATCGGCAACGAGGTGGTGTTTGGCGCCCTTGGCGCAGATGTTCTGACCGAGAAGATCAAGGCTGCGAAGCCCACACTCTGAGCTGCGCGGGACTGAAAACCCGGACTTGGCCAGCCCCAGTCCGGTCAAACCGGCGTTGTGGACAGGCCAAGATCACACTTGCGCTCTTTTCGCGGCCGGTTATGCCCATTATAGAGGTCCGGCGCGCCGGCGATATTCGGCGCGAGGGTAAAGGTAGCCATTTTTGAAAACGGTTTTCGTCCTCAACGGTCCCAACCTCAACATGCTCGGCAAGCGCGAGCCGTCGATCTATGGCGACCAGACGCTGGACGACATCGCTGCTGATTGCGTGAAAGCAGGCAAGGACCTGGGCCTGACCGTCGATTTCCGCCAGTCGAACCATGAGGGCCATCTGGTCGATTGGATCCAGGAAGCAGGCGAAGCTGCCGCAGGCGTCGTCATCAATGCCGGCGCCTACACCCATACCTCGATCGCCATCCACGACGCCATCAGGGGTGTTGCCCCGCTGCCGGTGGTGGAAGTGCATCTTTCCAACATCCACGCGCGCGAGCCGTTCCGGCATGTATCCCGGATCGCACCGCACGCCGTGGGAATGATCTGCGGCTTCGGGCCGCTTGGCTATACGCTGGCGCTGCAAGCGCTCGCCGCCCGCCTCTGATATGGGCGGACAACAAGAAGGGTCGGACATGACGACGAAAAAAACCGGTGTTGATCAGCAGCTGATCCGCGATCTCGCGGGCATTCTGAACGACACCAACCTCACTGAAATCGAAGTCGAGCTCGGCGATCTTAAGCTGCGCGTGTCGCGTCATGCGCCGACCGTGCACGCAGTCGCAGCACCAGCTCCGGTCATCGCAGCCGCCCCTGTCGCCGCCGCGGCAGCCCCGGCTGCACCAAGCGCCGCGGAAGCAGCCAAGAATGCCGTGCCGTCGCCGATGGTTGGCACCGCCTACCTTGCGCCCTCGCCCGATGCCAAGCAGTTCGTCGAAATCGGCCAGAAGGTGAAGGAAGGCCAGACGCTGCTGATCATCGAAGCCATGAAGACGATGAACCAGATCCCCTCGCCGCGCGCCGGCACGGTGACGGCGATCCTTGTCGAAGACGCGCAGCCGGTCGAATACGGAATGCCGCTCGTCGTGATCGAATAAGGCACGGGGACGGACGGAATGTTCCAGAAGATCCTCATCGCCAATCGCGGCGAAATCGCGCTTCGGGTGCTGCGCGCCTGCAAGGAACTCGGCATCAAGACTGTCGTGGTGCACTCCACCGCCGACGCGGATGCAATGCATGTTCGCCTCGCGGACGAAAGCGTTTGCATCGGCCCGCCGCCTTCACGCGATAGCTACCTCAACATCCACCAGATCGTTGCCGCCTGCGAGATCACGGGTGCCGATGCCGTGCACCCGGGCTACGGCTTCCTGTCGGAGAATGCCAAGTTCGCCGACATCCTTGCCGCCCACAACATCACCTTCATTGGTCCCTCGGGCGACCATATCCGCATCATGGGCGACAAGATCGAAGCCAAGCGTACCGCCAAGCGCCTGGGCATTCCGGTCGTTCCCGGCTCGGATGGCGCAGTCTCCGAAGAGAAGGAGGCCAAACGCGTCGCCGCAGAGATCGGCTATCCGGTGATCATCAAGGCCTCAGCCGGCGGCGGCGGCCGTGGCATGAAGGTGGCGCGCACCGAGGCAGACCTGGAGGTCGCGCTCGCCACCGCCCGTTCGGAAGCAGGCGCTGCCTTCGGCGATGATGCCGTCTACATCGAGAAGTATCTGGAAAAGCCCCGCCACATCGAATTGCAGGTATTCGGCGATGGCGCCGGCCGGGGCGTGCATTTCGGCGAGCGTGACTGTTCGCTGCAGCGTCGCCACCAGAAGGTGTGGGAGGAAGCGAACTCTCCTGCCCTGAACGAGGAAGAACGAGCCCGCATCGGCGGCATCTGCGCCAACGCTGTGGCCGATCTTGGCTATTCGGGCGCCGGCACCATCGAGTTTCTTTACGAAAACGGCGAGTTCTACTTCATCGAGATGAACACCCGCCTGCAGGTGGAGCATCCGGTGACGGAAGCGATCACCGGCATCGACCTGGTGCATGAGCAGATCAGGGTTGCGTCGGGCGGCGGGCTTTCGGTGCGCCAGGAAGATATCAAGTTCAACGGCCATGCCATTGAATGCCGTATCAATGCCGAGGATCCGCGCACGTTCACGCCTTCGCCGGGGACCATTACGCATTTCCACACGCCCGGTGGTCTTGGCATCCGCGTCGATTCCGGCGTCTATTCCGGCTACCGCATCCCGCCCTACTACGACAGCCTGATCGGGAAGCTGATCGTGCATGGCCGCAACCGCGTCGAATGCATGATGCGCCTGCGCCGCGCACTCGACGAATTCGTCGTCGACGGCATCAAGACCACGCTGCCGCTGTTCCGCGATCTCGTCGGCAACCCCGACATCGCCAATGGCGACTACGATATCCACTGGCTGGAAAAATATCTGGCCAAGCCGGAGTGACAGGCAATGCGTCCTTCGAGGCTTGCCCCCGAGGGACGCATCGATGGATGCGGCCAGATGAATCCCGCTCTATCTCTTTGTTTTGGCGCATGATCTGTATTCGGAAAGCCTGCAACTTTTCGAGATCATGCTCGAGCACAACGCTGAAATGACCCGCCCTTTCGCGCCCGGCTATCGCATCCCGACCGACCTTCTGCTCAAGGCCTACGCCTCGGGTGTCTTCCCGATGGCAGAAAGTGCCGATGATCCCGAAGTTTTCTGGGTGCGACCGGAAAAGCGCGGCATCATCCCGTTGGATGGCTTCCATGTTCCGAAGAGCCTTGCCAAGACAATCCGCAAGGCCCCCTTCGACATCCGGTTCGACTACGACATCGCAGCGACCATCGACGGCTGCGCCGAACAGCGGGAAGAGCGCCAGTCGACCTGGATCAACGCGCCGATACGCGAAGCCTATCTGCAACTGGCCCGCATGAGCCATTGCCACTCGGTCGAAGCCTGGCGCGACGATCACCTCGTCGGCGGGCTCTATGGCGTGTCGCTCGGCCGCGTCTTCTTCGGTGAAAGCATGTTTTCGCGGGAGACCGACGCCTCCAAGATCTGCCTCGTCCATCTGGTTGAGCGGCTCAGGGAGCGTGGCTTTGCCCTGCTCGACACCCAGTTCACCACCGAACATCTGAAACGCTTCGGAGCCGTCGACGTACCGCGCGGGCGTTATGAAAGGATGCTGGCAGCGGCCCTGAAAGGCGAAGCTGCATTCAGCCCGATGGCAGATTAAGTTTGCCGCGGTGGCCGATCAGTTGGTGGGCTGCTTGCTGTTGACCTTGGCGGGCGCGCCGCTGGACGACGGCTTGGCTGCTACAGGGGCAGGCACGTCCGACTTCTGTTTGCAGCCCTTCAGCCACACGTCATAGACCGCGTGTTCGACTGCGTTGATGCCGGGGCTTTCGGCGAACATCCAGCCGGTGAAGATACGGCGGATCTTGCGGTCGAGCGTGATCTCGTCGACCTCGACGAAGGAATCCGTCTTCGGCGCCTCGGCGCCGGGACGTGAATAGCACACGCGTGGTGTCACCTGCAGTGCACCGAACTGCACCGTTTCGTCGATATAGACGTCGAAATTGATGATGCGGCCGGTGATCTTGTCGATGCCGGAAAACTCGGCGACCGGATTGGCAACGCGTTCAACCTTCACCTCGGGTGCCGGCTTGTTCTGGGCAGGCTGTTTCTGGCCAGGCTGCTCGCTCTGAGCCGGCTGCTGAGGAACTGGTTCCTGAGCTGGTTGCTCCTGGACGGGCTGTCCCTGGTTGGCGTCCGGCTGGATCTCGAATGGTATCTGGGCAGGCGTTTCGCCGGCGGGCGGATCCCACGGCATCTGCTGTGCATTCGCATGAAGCGGGTAAGCAACCGCCAGCATTGCTGCCAAGGCGCCGGTCGAAAGGCGGCTGAAAGATATCATACGGACGACCCGTCTTTGGGCAGGTGATTCTCAACGCCCAAAGGTAGAGCGTTCCGGCGAAGCGAACCAGCTAAACGGCAAATGTGGCGAGAACCCGAACCGTGTCGTTTCAGGAGCCCGGCGTCCAGGCATCATAATCGCCGGTCACCTGCGGACGGTGCTGGCTGCCCAGGATCGAGCCCTTCGGGCGGTACGCCGCGGCAGTACCGGTCAGATTGGGCTCGTGCGGCTTCTGCCATTCGCGCGGCTTGTATGTCTCGTTGACCGGAGCAACATCGACGCGGTGATGAATCCAGCCGTGCCAGCCAGGAGGAATGGCCGAGGCTTCCGACTTATCGGCATAGATTACCCAACGGCGGGTCTGTCCGTCGGAGTTGATGCCGCCCTCGTAATAGATATTGCCGAATTCGTCCTGACCGACCTTCTTTCCATGACGCCAGGTGTGGAAACGCGTTCCCAGCGTCTGGCCGTTCCACCAGGTGAAAAACTGCGTCAGAAAGCCTGCCATGCTGGTCCTCGCGGGCGTTTGCCGTTGCCTGCTTATGGCGCCCTGTCGGGCGGAAGGCAAGGGTTTAGATCGTCGCAACAAGGTGGAGTTCCTGCACTCCTCATCTGGAGACGGGGAAAAGCGCCGCTTCATTTCGCAATTGCTCAAATTCATCTCGCACTTGCAAAATAATTAGCCGCTCCGTATCCCTAATGACGCTGGGACAACCGGGCTCTCGGACAGGTCCGGCCTGTCCGTCGAGGGAGGAAAAAGATGGCTTCCGATGCGACTGCGGCTGCACCCCGCATCACGCCTGCAGAGCTGTCGACCCGCAAGGGCGGCACGCCGATCGTCTGTCTGACCGCGTACACCTATCCCATTGCCCGCCTGCTTGATCCACATGTCGATCTGCTGCTGGTCGGCGACAGCGTCGCAATGGTCCTGCATGGCCACAAGACAACACTCGGCGCGACCATGGAGATGATGATCCTGCATGGCCAGGCAGTGATGCGCGGGACACACCGTGCCTGCGTCGTACTCGACATGCCTGCCGGAAGCTATGAAAACTCGCCTGCCGTTGCCCTCGCCTCGGCCCGTCGCCTGGTCGATGAAACCGGCTGCGATGCGGTCAAGCTGGAAGGTGGAGTCGACGTGGCGGAGCAGATCGCTGCCATTGCAGGCGCGGGCATTGCCGTCATGGGTCATATCGGGCTGCAGCCGCAATCGGTCGAAAAGGACGGCGGCTACAAAATCAAGGGCGGCACCGATGCCGCCATCGCCGCACTGCTGGCGGATGCCAAAGCTGTTGAACACGCCGGTGCCTTTTCGATGGTCATCGAAGGCACGATGGAGCCGGTGGCGGCCGAGATCACACGCCAATCGGCGATCCCCACCATCGGCATCGGCGCCAGCGTGGCCTGCGACGGCCAGATTCTCGTCGTCGATGACGCGATCGGACTGACCGTCGACCGCGTGCCGAAATTCGTCAAGGAATATGCCAACTTGCGCGATACGGTGGGGAACGCTGCCGCCC
>VFQQ010003164.1_pt1 | contig 16493 bp, 33 predicted proteins | sample 3512341 | NCBI WGS metagenome assembly VFQQ01 (sample SAMN10412373, study PRJNA504923) | tailings metagenome | isolation source: Relicate 2 Philex TSF1 revegetated site | place: Philippines: Tuba, Benguet | collected 2017-08-29 | reverse complement strand
GTTGCTGGGACAGGCAGCAGCGATGCAATTGCAGCCGTGCAATTTTGCCCTGCAGGTGCGCCTACCGTGCGGGCAGCCGCTGGGCGTGACAATGGCAGTGAGCACCGGCGCCATCACTAGCGGGCTGCTGGGCCGTGTGGGTCTTACATACCAGGTGGGACGGGGTGCGGTTGAGTGGGGCAGCCTTGGGTGTGGCAGGCAGTTGGGTGGGACAGGCGGTTGTTGCTGCACAACTCCAGGTTGCAGCGGCAGGCAAGGCTTGCCATGATGGACTGCCAGGGGATGTGTGGCGGCATGCAGGCGGCATGCCAACCACTGTGCAGCTGATTTGATGCCGCTCCGCTGCTGGCCGCCTGCTCTGGGGTGCAGGTGGTGGGACACTGCGTGGCGGTGGCACACTCGTTGTGCAAGGCAAAGCCGGACGTGCCACTCCTGGTGAGGGCGGCAGCTGCTAGACCTGCTAGAATGAGTGCGGTGTGAGAAATATGAACTCTTGTCCCTCAGGCTGTTGGGATCGTCAGCAGACATGCTGGCACTGCTGACGCTGGCGCTGCTGCCCAACTTCACCACTTGAAGTTTCTAGGACGGTCCACCATCCCGGCTGCCCATACTCCTCCCACCCCTGCAGGCCACCCGCAGCTTCCGCGATGCCCTGCCCCCAGCTGCAGCAGCCAGCCTGATGCCGCTGTGCCGCCTCGACCTGCCCTGCTGCCCGGACGGAGCAGTGGAAGTGTGCACCCTGGCCGCTTACTGCGGCCCAAACCGCAGCAGTGCCACTGCCGCCTCCAAGAGCACACCGCTGCAGAAATCCCCAGCAGCGCAGGCAGCAGCAGATGCGCTGTGAGGAGTTATGGGTGCAGGGCCACCCCTGCCTGCAGCGAGAAAGCAGAGCAGAGCAGCGGTGCTCTCTCGGTGCTCAGAATGACTCACGGAGTGGAGCTCGGATCAAGCAGCGGCGGCAGCAACGGCGACCAGCTGCTGGTAAAACGCAGTGGCAGCCGCCCAACATCTTTGAGTGATCCGGATACTAAAAGACGGCCCTATGCGGCAGTGAATAAATGACAGCTGGCCTGCTGCTGAACGTAGTTGGATGGCGGCAGCTGAGTCGATGCCACAGCCGCGTGACGAGTAAAAGAGTGTGTTGCCTGCCCAAACTTCTTTTCTTTACTTATCAGTGTTATTTCCAATCTTCCCTGGATGCCGGCCTCTGGGAGTTTGATGGTTATTGCTGCCTTGCATAGAAGGTCCTACTTTGAAATTGATGTGCCCTTTCTTGTGTACTTTGACTGTAGTTACATGGCGTTGAGCTGTGGTGATCCTGAAACAATGAAGGCAGTGCAGTCAAGCCAGTCAGTCCCCACCATGCTCGTAGAGCCAGTGATGCCTGCTGCTCGCCACTGTCCGACAGTTTATGATGATATACGCCAGAGCTCATGCACCGCCATGCCGTGCCGCGTCATGCCATGCCATGCCATGCTAACATGATGGTGCATGATCCAAGCAGGACATGCAGTGCTTGTGCACAACAGTTGGTTCATGCCAAGTCTTGCCATGCCATGCCATGCCATGCCATGCGCTGCGTGTCATGGAGACCATTTCCGCTAGTCCCCCCTGTGCTACGTGCCATGCCATGCCATGCCATGCCATGCCATGCCATTTGCCGCTGGATGCAATGCCGTGCCATGTCAATCAAAGGCGCTAACCTTTCCATGCCATGCAATGCCATGCCATGCCGTGCCATGTGTGGATGCGTGCCATGTCTGGATGCCGTGCCACTTTGTCCATGTCTGCGTGGTACCTTGAGTTGTTTCCCCAGGCCATCACTCATGTGCCCGTTGGAGACGCTGCACCGTGTCATTCCATGCCGTGAGCGTCATGATCTCTTTCCATCACAGTTTCATGGCGTATCTTTGCATTCATGCCATGCCCTGCCACGCCATGCTTCACCGCTTGCGACTGCGCTTGCTGGCCAAGGCGACGGCTGGCAGAGAGCATGTCCACCGCTGCGGCATGGTGAAGTTTTGAGCAATTGGTGTGGATGCAAAACACTAGATGTGGGCAAACAAAGCTGTTTGTCAGAGCCCGCTCGCAGGCCGCCGCTGCCGCCGCCGCTGGACAGCGCACATGCATGAGTGGTGTAGAAGGGCTTATTTGGCTGACTCGCACCCCATCGCGCATCTGCACACAATAATGTTGTCGCTAGTGGAGCGGCTGCCGCTGCGGGCGCCCCTGCAGACCTGCCCGAGCGCCCTGCGGCTGCTGGCGGCGCGGCCTCCACTGCTGCACGGCCTGGCATGTTTAAGACAGAATACCTATGCAGCCGAAACAGCGGGAGGCCTGCTGGCGCGCCCGCGAGCGCTCGCCACTTTGGCCGCCGTGCCTGAGGCCGCTGAAGACTTCTTTGCCGGCGGGACAGTCACCTTCGACAGCCTGGGGCTCGCACCGGAAGTCTGCTCCGCCCTCCACGCCGCCGGCTACCCGCGGCCCGCCCACGCTCAGGTGCCGCCTGCCCGTCTGCCGCTCGCGCCGTTGCCAGCCTGCCACCGCCGGCAGCTGCCGCACAGCTTTGTACCTTTGTGCCACGCGCAACATTCTTGACTCACCAACTGTTTGAACTGTCATGTCTGCAGGAGCTGGCCGTGCCGGCCATCCTACGTGGCGGCGACGTTGTGCTAGCGGCAGAGACCGGCAGCGGCAAGACGCTGGCTTACCTGGCGCCCCTTCTCGACTGGGCGCTGCGCAGCAGGCGGGCGGCGGCGGCAGCAGCAGAGGCAGCAGAGCAGCAGGCTGCCGAGCAGCAGCAGGAGGGCTGGCAGAGCGAGCAGCGCAGCGGGCAGCGGCACCGCCGGCGGCGCGGCACAGCCACGCTCGTGCTCTGCCCCAACGCCGCGCTCTGTGAGCAAGTTGTGGCTGCGGCGGTGTCCCTTCGCGACGCCGGCAGCAGCACCCCGCTGGCAGCGACAGCACTCGTGTCCTCGCAGTCGCCGCCGCCGCTGCAACTGCCTGACATTGTGGTGACGACTCCTGGGGCGCTCGTATCGCTGATGGACAATGCGGGGCCCGTCTACGGCCATGAATGGACGCGCGCAGGTGCGGCTTGGACATGTGATGAACTGTCTTGGGCCAGCTGCGGCAGCCTCATGCCTGCCTGCCTGGGTGTGCGGCGGGTGGAGCAGCGATGCTGCACACAAACTCATGCTGCACACACATGCACGCTGCACAGGCGCAAGCCGCATAGCTGCCTGGCTGCTGCGGCACACGCCACCCCTCCTGCCCTGCTCACCCTGCTTGCTTCTTCCTGCTCTTTGCCCTGACCAGGCCTGCCGGAGTGGGCACGCTGCGTGGTGTTTGACGAGGCAGACCTGCTGCTCTCCGGAGCGTAAGTTGCAGGGGGGACTATGGAACTTGTGAAGGCAGGACGCTGTGCATGGGGCCAACCTGTATGTGGCACACTGTTGTGAAGACTCCAAATGTTGCAGTGAAGCAGTTTTAATGACATTGCTTTGCTCCTCTGCCTCGGTGCTCTGCAGATACGGCGCACAGATGCGCATCATCTGGGACGCGCTGCGGGCGGGCGACCGGCTGCACGCGGCGCGCCGCGTCTGCGCCCAGGTGCGCAAGTCATGCCTGGTCCTGTGCAGTGCAGTGGGCCCGGGATGGGTGACATGGGCACAGTAGCAGCATCGCTGGATGGCTGCTGCATACGTAACCATTCTGTGATCCACTTGCTTACCCTGTCCTGAGCAGGTGGGGCTGAGTGAGGACGAGTTTGCAGACCTGCCCTACCACCTGCGGCGTGCGGCGCTGCGGGGCGGCGCCGAGGGCTTGCTTGAGGCAGGCTTCCGTGGCGGCAATGGCAGCGGGCCCGCGGGCCAGCAGCAGGCGCAGCAGGAGCAGCAGGAGCAGCGGCAGGATGGCGCTTACCCTCCCGGCGTGCATGGGCCCAGCTGGCGGCGGCAGTACGTGTTTGTTGCGGCCACGATGCCAGCAGAGGGGGAGCGCTCTGTGGGTGGTGAGCTGGCGGCTCGCTTCCCAGATGCCACCTGGCTGGCAGGGCGCCAGCTGCACCAGAGCAAGCGCGCGCTGCAGCACAGCTGGCGGCGGGTCGAGGACGAGCAGCACCGGGCGGAAGTGCTGCATGTGAGCCGTGGCGGGGAGGCTGTGGCTGTGCGGGAGGCAGCTGGGCAGGCTGTGGCTGTGAGGAGGCTGTGGCTGTGGGCGAGGCAGCTGGGCAGGCTGTGGCTGTGAGGAGGCAGCTGGGCAGGCAGAGGGCCATCACGTTGCGGGCTTGGGCTGCCGGGACAAGCCCCATTGCAGCTGCTCATGCCTATGCTGGCATGCCTTGCCTGCCTGTCCTCGTCACCGCCCCTCTTTCCTCCCCTCGCTGCTTTCTAACCCATGCAGGAGGTGGTTGCAACGGACGAGGACCTGCAGGCCGGCCGCGGCCGCATGCTCGTCTTTGCTCGCGATGTGGCCTCGGCCGAGGCGACCGCTGATGCGCTGGAGGGCGCCTGCGGCCTGCCGGTGCTGCGCTACCACAAGGTGGGCCACCAGCAGGGTGAACTCGTGCCATCACATTTAGTGCACTTCTGCATGCAGGTATCCGCGGTGGCTTGAATGTGCGGAGCAGACTGCTTATCCTGCGATAGCACCTGGCAGGCAATAACAGTCCGTCACCCGTGCCCTGCTGCTGCAGGCGGTGCCGGCGGCGGCGCGTGCCGACGCCCTGGCTCGCATCTCTCAGGGCAGCGGCCTGGTGCTGGTGTGCACCGATGCAGCGGCCCGAGGCCTGGACGTGCCCGATGTGACCCACGTGGTGCAGGTGAGCAGCGTTGCTGCCCCATGCTGTGCATTTCCGTGTGGTTGCATTTGTGCAGGTTCATGTGTGTGCTGAAAGTGAGCAGACTGAGCCCGGCTTGATTGGCATGTCTCCCCATTTACCGCTCCCCTCCTCTCATCCGCCAGGCCGACTTTGGCCATGTTGCCGTTGACTCTCTGCTTTGCGTGCATCGCTCACTTGCGCCCTCCTGTTCTCCCCCCACCCAGGCCGACTTTGCGCATTCGGCCATTGATTTCCTGCACCGCGTGGGCCGCACCGCGCGTGCCGGCAAGGCGGGGCGTGTCACCTCTCTGTACACGCCCGAGGCAGCGCCGCTGGTGGATGCCATTCGAGACAACATTGCAGCGGGTGGGTGGCTGGGCTTGTCAGGAGCCGTGAACATCTTGCTAGGGGCAGGGACGGGCTAGGGTGGTGGGGAAGTCTGCGAAAGGCTCAACAGCAAGGCATGGCTCTGCGATCGAGGTTGTGCTTGTACGCTTGGCTCCATCGGCGCCGCCTGCATGTATTTCTTGCACTGCAGGCCAGCCGGTGGAGGGCGCCTTCAGCCGCAAGCGCTCGTTCCGCAAGAAGTTCAGGAGGTGCGTGCGCCTGCATTGCAGTTTTTGCAACGCCGCTTGCTCGCTTGCTCGTCTTTGCTGGTGGCGGTGGTGGGTTGGGTGGGGGCAGAAAGTGGCATTACCGCCATGCCCGATTCCCAATAAGCAGGACCCACGCTCACTGCGTTTCCTTCCCTCTGGTTTATTCCTTGTCAGGTATGGCGAGTATGTGCCACGCGGGCAGGAGGGGCCGCAGGCCAACCGGCAGCGGCCGGAGCGTTCGGGTCGCTCGGGCCCCCGGCGCGAGCGGCAGGACCGGTACTAGGTCGGGTGCAGCTACTGGGCAGCCCGGCCATGGCATGATAGACATATGCGCACACAACCATGACAGACCCATGCACGCCTTGATTTGAGCATCACAAGAATGCTTTCCACCTGCACGACAATTTTACATGGTGCTACATGTTCTGACGACTTTAAATTGCATGCCTGAATCTTGCAACTGCAAGCACAAGTTGGAGACTGAGGGCTGGCGTGCTACATCCGCAGCGTACGGAGAGGCTGCTGACTGGGTACAACCAAAGCCCTAGTGTACAGATGGCTACAGAGATGCAGGGGTGCTAGGTCGGAACAGCAGTTTGTGGAGTGCAATCAAAGTCAGTATGCTTTGTACAACTTGTGACGTTGTGCGCTGTGTTCCTATAGCATGGCCCAGCAGCCGCCACAAGGCATGGTCCGGCGGGAGGCCCTGAGGGGCACGCTGCTGCCATGCCTGCTACGCGCTGTGCGACCACAGCGTGGGCTGGCCGCTGTTGATGCGCGCCGCCTCCCGCTGAAGGTCTGCAAGAATGCCGCGCAGCTGCTTGCAGGCCAGCTGCTTCAGCACGCCACCTAGGGGTGGGGGCAGCGGTACCGCCGGCTGCATCCTCTGCTCCAGCGTGAGCAGGCTGCATGCGTTGTGCTGTGCGCTGTGGTCAGCGCCACTGCCGCTGCTGCCGCCGGTGCTGAAGTGTGCACAGGCCTCTGGCGGCTGCTCATGCACGACTCAGCGGCCGTCGAATGTGCGCAGCGGGTTCAGCCTGGACAACAGGGCGAGAAGAGCGCCATTTGTCTGAGCAGTTTCTTTTCAACTAAACCGGCATGCCATTAGCCACATGACAGCATGCCAGCTGGCGGTGCTCAACAGCCATACCTGCTTGGCACCAGCGCAAAGCTGGCTTGCCGCGCCCGGAAGTCCTGCTCCATTCGCAGCCTGCAGCCAACCGCGGCGTCGCACAGCCCTGGGGTCAGCTAGTCTGCCGCATGCTTGCATGTGACGTCAGACTTTTGCGCAGGCGCTGCATGCTTTGCAGTTGATACCTCCAGGACCCTGGGCAGCTGCACCGCAGCAGCAGCTTGCACATCCCCTCCAGCTTGCTTGCCTGGTCTGCAGCAGGCCTGACAGCCCCAGCCATCGCTTGCCTGGTCTGCAGCAGGCCTGACAGCCCCAGCAGGCTCCAGCGCGCCATGTGCTCGCTCTCCACCAGGCGCCGCCCCGCCGCCGGCTCCTCGTGCAGCACCTGGTGGTGGGTGCAGCGCTCCAGGTGGCGGAAGATCTGCGCAATCCGCAGGTGCCATGCTATTGTCGACTGGAGCAGCAAAAGATTCACAATGTGGGCACGATTGGGCTTCTGGGGATCCCCGCCGCAGCAGGGTGGCAGAGCAGCCGCCCAGCTGCCGCACCTGCTCATTGCACGGGTGTGTGATGAGGGCAAACACCTGGTGCGCATGCAGCGGCAGCAGCGCTGAGGCTGACACCTACACAAATGAGGTATGGAAGAGAGCAGGCTGAGCATGATCCAGCAGCAGGCGAGAGCAGCTGCTGAGCGGGCGCCCGCCGACGCCGCCGCCGACGCCGCCGACGCCAGCCAGCCTCACCTGCAGCCGCTGCCAGCTCTGCCCCTGGACTTGGATGGTCGTGGCAGCATCGGCGTGCCGCTGGGCGGGCTCCCCTGGCGCTGGGCCCATCGCTAGGGCTCCGAGCCGAGGAAGCAAGGACGCCTTGAGGCTGTCTGAGCTCAGCTGGTAAGGCTAGGAGTGGTTGGATTGCATTGAGCAGGTCCTGCATTGAGGTGCGTCTCTACACTGAATGAGGCCATCAGGGGCGATGCCGGGCAAGCTGGCGGCCATGCAGTGGGCATTGCCCAGCACACCACCAGGATGGGCAGGCTTTGCAGAGTACTGCCCGCAGCCACGCATGATCCAATATGCTTGTCAGTCCGGTGGCTGTGGAATTCAGAGTGCGCCTGTCCGTACCAGCTCGACGTTCGGCTGCTTTGCGCTGCCCCGCTCTTGCCATCCAGCTCCTAAGGGCCACATTTTGACCTGCAGCCTGGTGGATTTTCAGCACATTGTTGAGCACATTGGACCGAACCTGGCAAACACTGCAGCGCTCCAGCGGCAAAACGGCCCCGCCGCGGCCCTGCCGCCGAGCTGCCTGCTGGGGCGGAGGCGGCCCTCTTGCTTGCACGGTCGCTTGCCGCCGCGGTGATCTGGTTGCCGGGCCTTTGTTGGGCGCGTCTGTGGCCTGCAGGAAGCCAGCAGCGAGTGCTCGTAGGTGCTCGTTCACTGCAGGCGCAACCCGGTCGCCGGCCGGCCCTCCACGATGGGTCGGGAGCACTCCCACAATGCTGAGGAAGCGGAGCGGGCCAGCCCGCTGCTATCCCCGCGACTGCCGTCCCGCAGCGGCGCCTCCTTCTCATATCCACTCCGTGAGTGACCCCACGCTGTGTTGCTGTTGGCGAGCGCCCGCCGCCACGGTGCGCCTGTGATTGCCGCCGCCGCCGCAGACGTGCCGCCGCCTGCCCACACGCTCGTCCTCGCCCTGCCGCACTGCAGCCACCTTTCCACGCAATGTCAGTGTGTGCCAGCTGGCCGGAGGGGCCAGTGAGGAGGAGAGCATCGCGCACAAGCGGGTAGGGCAGGCTGGCGGGCGGATGGGCTGGGGGCTGGGGGCAGCAATTGCGACAAGTGCGACCTTGGTCCTTCCCGCTTATGCACTACAGAATTGGCGTCACTTGCAGCTCGAGCCCCGCAGGCCGCCTTGCTCTTGTGCTGTGCGACCTTCGCTGCTGGAGCTGGACTGCGCTGCTCGCTGACCGTTCCTGCCCACCCTTCCCGCCCTTGCTGTGGCAGATTCAGCGCAAGCTGATCGGAGCGCTCTGCCTGGCTTTCGTGTTCATGATTATTGAGGTGAGGCATTGCTTGGTTGTTGTTTGGTTGGTACACACGCGCTGCCTGCCAGAGTCCTGCTGTGGTGCTACACTTGCGCCTGCTGGTGCTGCCCAGTGTGCCCTGCACTCCTTGCCGTGCTTGCAACCCCTGCCTGCCCGGCTGGCCCTGCGCTGTCTTGCAGGTGGTGGGAGGCATCTATGCCCACTCCCTGGCCATCATTACCGATGCCGCCCACCTGCTGTCCGATGTGTCAGGCTTCGCTGTGGCGGTGAGTCGGGCTTGGTGAATTTGCTGGAGCAGAATGCACAGGCACGTCTAGCAGCTGGCATGCAAGGCTCGACCCGCCGCCATGCCTGGGTGCAGCAAGTGGCTATACTCCGCTGAATCAGTCTGCTGGGATGCAGAAACAATGCACCCAGCTCACGCGCCGCCACCCAACCCGCTGGCGGTCTGATCGCATCTGCAGGTGCTGGCGGCCTTCTGGGCCAAGCGCCGGTCGCACGAGCACTTCAGCTACGGCTACCACCGCGTGGAGGTGCTGGGAGCGCTGGCATCGGTCATGACTGTGTGGCTGGTGACCGGCATCCTGCTGTTCGAGGCGGTGCAGCGCATCATCAACCCGGAGCATGTGGATGGCAAGAGTGAGTGGGGCTGTGGCAATGAGAGCCGCGCCATTGTGGGTGCTGCGCTGGCCTGTGGATGCCGGTCTGCTGTGCCGGCTGTGCAGTGCATGGCATGCAACCATGACAACGCAGCATGCCATGGTTGCATGCCATGCGCAGCCCCGCAGTGTGCTGGACAGCTACCATGCCGCATGCTCACCACTGCCATTTGCTCACTTCCGTCTGTCTCTCTCACTCCCTGCCAAGCAGTCATGTTCTTCGTTGCCCTGGCGGGCGTGGCCTGCAATGTGCTGATGATGGTGAGGCGACATAGGATGCTCCAAAGCCTTGCTGCTGTCTCAAAAACAGGCCCATGCACGGCAGCTGCCTCTGGGCATGTTACAGCGAACACGCACCTGCCCAGCCCTGGCACCGCAGTCTTGCCGCCTTCATTCCCTCGCACCGCCCATGCCGCCATGCCTCTCCCCTTCCTGCCCTCCAGGCCATCCTGGGCCACCACCACGGCCATGGCGGCTCCTGCTCGCATGGCCACGAGCACGGGCACGAGCATGGGCACTCGCACTCACACGGCAAGTCCTGCCGGCTGGGAGCTGGTTGAGCACAGCGTTGTTTGTGGCTGGCTTGGGCACGGTGCATGATGAGGAGCTCCGATGTCAGGCCCATTTGCTCACCCGCACAGCTGAAACTGACATGAATGCATTGCACCTTCGCTCTGAATGCAGGAGAGGAGAGCCATGGCCATGCGCATGGCAAGGCGGCCAAGCGCGAGCAGGCTGCGGCGAGCGCGTCGGCGCCCTGCTGCGGCGGGCACAGCCACGCGGCAGCAGCAGCAGCAGCAACTCCCCTGCCAGCGGCAGCAGTGGATCTAGAGTCAGGAGAGGGTGAGGCAGCGGGGCATGCCCACGGCGGCAGCTGCTGCGGGCATGGGCACGCACACGATCAGCCCCACTCGCACAGCCATGCAAACGGGGCAGGGGAGCCGCACGGCTACAGCCATGCCCATGAGCACAACCACAGCGGACACAGCAGCCACAGCGGGCACAGCAGCAATGAGGAGGAGCATGGGCACCACCACGAAGGGGATGCCGCCGGCCGCACCCCCATCCTGGGCGCTGCAGCCCACAAGCACGGCAGCAGCTGCGGCGGGCACAGCCATGGCGGCGGCGGCAGCAGCGGGGCACTGGCGGCGGGGCACAGCCACAGCCATGGGCACAACCACAGCCACGACCATGCCAACCTGAATGTGCGAGGTGAGCGGATGGCAGGGAGTGGTGACCCCTTGGTATTCACGGAGTCTGCAACCATGTGCTTGGCATCATGAGTGGATGGATTAGCGTGCCGCCTGTGCGAATAGCTTCCCTTCGTTGCAGGCACTGAGCGCTCTTCCTCTTCCTGTATCTTGACCTGCAGGAGCAATCATTCATGTGATAGGTGGGTGGATTAGCGCGCCGCCCGTGCGAACAGCTTCCCTTCGATGCAGGCACTGAGCGCTCTGCGGGCACTGAGCGCTCTTCCTCTTCATTTCATGTGTATAGGAGACTTCGTTCAGTCGGTGGGCGTGGCCATCGCCGGCGCGCTCATCTGGTGGCACCAGGCGCGTGTGGCGGGGGTGCGGCTTTGCAGCTGCAGTGCCCCGTCTTGGGCAGTTTGCTGCGGTGTACCTGTTTGCTCTGCCCTTGCATGGCCAGCACAAGCCACCGCGGAGCATGTCCGTGCCTACCTGCTATTCCACTGGTTCCAGTCCTGTCTTCAGTGCAGGATGCTCACACGTTGCAATGCTCCCCACCTGCCCTCCCACACCACAGGACGACCCGCGCTGGTACATCGCCGACCCCATCTGCACCTTTTTGTTTGCCATCCTGGTGCTGTGGACCACACGCGCCATCCTGCGGTGAGCAAATATACCCACTGGGTACCCAGGCTGGCTGCGGCAGCACGCGGGATGTGCTTGGGGGACATCCCGTCGGCGGTTGGGGTTGGCGGTTGGCTAGGATTGCGACCCATGCTATGTCTTCAACCCCAATTGCCACCCTCATTGCTGCAGCGACATTTCGGACGTGCTCATGGAGCGCGTGCCTCGCGGCCTGTGCATCAAGTCGATTAATGACGACATGAGCAGGGTGGGTGCTGGGGGCACCTCAAACCGATTGGCGGGCGGGGAGGGTGGGCCCGGTGGGCATGCAGGCGGCACGGTCAACACCAGGGCGCGCTGCCGCTCCAAATTTTCTAGCCCTGCTTGCTACACCTGTGGTGGAAAACGCTCCTGCTCTGCCCCAATCGGTCCATTCAGGTGGCTGGAGTGGAGGAGGTGCACGACCTGCACGTGTGGTCGCTGACCCCAGGTGGGTGCCGGGGCAGTCACACTGGCTGAAGGCCCTGCCAGCTCTGGCTTGCCTTTGCCCGCGTGTCGCTGCCATTGCTGAGAGTTCCTGCTTGCGATGGCAGCAGCCGGGCATCTGTCCCTGCACTTGTTGCCATGCCATGCCCCCGCCAGTTTAAGGTGTGAATCCGGATCAGGAAATAGTAAGCGTGGTTCCCCTACCGCCGCCTCCCCGCTTGATGCAGGCATCCCGCTGCTGTGCGCCCACATCAACCTGTCGCCCGAGGCGGACCCCACTGCGGTGCTGCTCGAGGTAAGGATGCTTTCGCTGGCATGTCTGCGGCGTGTGCTTGCTGCTCAGCTGAGCTTGCGAGCTTGCGGCTTAGCCGAGCATGCAAACACCTGCCCATGCAACCGCTGCACCAGCAGCAAGCCCATTTTGCTACCTCGTCACCCACTGCCCCGCCCACCTCCCACCCTCTTTGTTCTTTCCTTCCCTCTACAGCTCAATGAATACTGCCGCTCCAAGGGCATCGGCCACTCCACCATCCAGCTGGTGGTCAATGGCAGCGCCTGCCCCTGCGTCTGCTGATGCCACCGCTCTGCGCACAGCGCGGTCGCAGCACGCAGCGGTCTCAGCATGCAGCGGCGCTCACAGCTGGCCTGTCGCGGCCGGTAGCGCAGCGGTGCGGCGAGGACCTGTAGGACTGCCAGCAGCTTACGATGCCACATGTGCCTGCTGGCACATAACCGCCCTGGGCTGCAGCCTGCCTCCCCTTGCAATCGTTTGGCTGCACTTGTACTGTCTTAGCCATGCACCTTGCATTCTATGCCTGCCTCTCCGGCATGGCTGTGTTACCATACTTTTTTCCCTTGCCCTGGTGCAATCCTGCCCCTAGCCTTACTAACGCAGGTCGCTCCGGCCAGCCGCCAGTTTTTCCACCGTCCTTGGCCCCTCAGCATGTATTGCTTTACAGTACACATGTGCTCGGCAAGCAGCTGACCTATTAACCACTGTCTGATGTGTCGGAAAAGGAAAAGTGAGGCGTGGGCAAGGGGCGCATGCGCAATCACACGGCCCGAAAATTTGTGCAGTTGCCACCACGCGAAAACGACCGGCAGCCTGAGTGGCAAAACTGAATAGTTCATCTGAAAGCATCCGTTGGGTTTGTCATGCACACAGAGGGAAAAGTTTGAGGCTGCTGGTTATCGTGCAGCCGCATGTATCATCGTACATCGCTCGTGGCTACGCATTCATACCATATGCTGCTCCTGTCGGGCTGGCAGGCGCAGCACGTGCCTGCCTGGCGCAGCGCTTGCTACGCGCTGGGCAGGCTTGAGCGCAGCAGGCGCAGCAGGGCGCGCTCAGCGCTGGGCCAGGAGGTATTCCAGCCTGGCTTTGAGGTCGGGAGCCATCAGCACTCCCTCCACTCGGTCCACCGGCCGCCCATTCTTGAACAGCATCAGCGTGGGCAGCGCTGCATCATGGGGGGCATGGGCGAGCGGCGGATCAGAGACAGCAGGGGCGTTGCTATGCGTGCCGAGCCGTGCTTACCATAATAGCAGCAGAGAACAAGGTGGTTCAACAACGTGCACAGCTGCCGCCATGCAATCAAGTTGCAACCCGGCGACCCACTACAAGCACGCAGCAGCGCACCTCCTATCTGGTACTGGCCCGCCACTGTAGGGTACTTCTCGGTGTCAACCTGCAGGTTAAGCAAGTGGGAGATTTTTCAAGCAGCCGAGTACTCCACATCCAGCTGAGCAGGCGGCCCGCAGGCAATGGCTACAGCTGCAAAGCTGCAATGCCTCCCCCCCTCCAAACACACCTTGATGAACTTCACCCGGCCCCGCATGGCAGGAGCCACGTCATCCAGAATCTTGCCCATCATCTGGCAGGGGCCGCACCTGCAACAAAGATGCCAGTAGTTTTACGGAGCAGGTAAGCTAGCATGGAGGACGGCAAGGCACTTGCAGCTGGACTGTACCGGCAGTGAGGCAACACCTGCGCTGTGTAACCCACCATGTGGCGTAGAACTCCACGAGCACGGGCTCGGTGCTCTGCTGCACCATGTCGGTGAAGGAGGTGAACACCTTTTTCTGCGCCGCGGACAGAGGCTTCACCGCGGCCGCTGTTCGGCTGGGGCGGCGCGGGCGAGCGGCGGCAACTGCTGTCGGGCGCTGCAGGAGCAGCGCAGCGCCGCCTGGCCGCTGCAACTGCCGCCTGCTGCGCGGCGACACCGCCACGGCAGTGCTGCTGCTGGCCGCGAACGCGAGGGGCATAGTGACGGAGCGCGGCGTGTGCAAACCCTGGTGCCGGGAGCGGGTTGTGCAGCAGCAGCTGCCTCCAGCAGCTTTACAAACGCGGCAGCAGCGGTGCCGGGGCTTCTAGACAGGGGCCTCGCGACTGTTCTGGGCGGGTGCAACTCTAGAGGCGACCCAGCCCTCTGGGATCGGGTGCCAGGCTGTGGAGGATAAGTTGCGGGCGCGAACAGACAACGCGGTAGGACTTAAATCGACAGCCCGTTGGTTGCCGCCCCGCGCTGCCGCCGCTGCCGCCTGCCGCCTGCCGCCTGCCACGCCGTTCTTTCGAGCCAGTGAGAGGGAGTGCGGCCATGCTGGGGAAACCATGGGGCCGTGATTTTTACACCTGCACCAGGAAGACATGCGTCCCACGGCAGCATGCTACAGCAGCACGCCGACCGTAGGCAGACATGAACCATCATGGGCGGCGGCTGGGCAAATGTTTGGGCACAGGAGCTGGCGACAAAAGCGGTGACCCGCGCGTCACCTTCTCTTGATCGTTCGTGCCAGCATGTGCGCTGTCCATCCAGGGAGCCCTCAGACTGCAGGACTGCATCATGAGGGCACTGGCATAAGTGGTAGCCGCTGCGCAGCGGCAGGCGGGTGCTGGCGGCGGGTCGCCGTCGAAGCGCCGGTCCGTAGGCCCTGGCTGGATGGGTTGTGGCCGTAGCTTTCTGGCCGAAGCAGATTTCCGTGAACCTCACGGCAGCCATGGGAGTGCGGTGAAACAGGCCCGCATCAATCGAAGTCAATGCAGCGGCGGTCAAATGCACTGTGCCAGCAGCACGCGTGGCGCAATGTGGCGACCAGGCCCTCCCCCTGCCAATGCTCGTCATTGATCACATCGGTGCCCTTCTCCCGACCCGTGAGCGCGTCCTAGCACCATGGCGACCAGCGCTGCGGCGCTGCGCAACAAGCTTTTCCCGGCGGGGCCCGTGGTGACCGCCCCGGCCAACACAGAGGGCCTGCGGCAGGCGACCGATGCGCTGCTGCGCCAGCAGGCCAGCGCCGAGGCAACCGTGGGCCTCTACCGCACCAAGCTGGGCGAGGCCCAGGAGGCGGTGGCCAAGCTGCAGGCGGCGTACGTGGAGCAGGCCCAGCTCAACGGCCGGCTGCAGGGTGAGCGGGGGGAGGCGCCCCAGGCGCTGGGTGGGCCGACGGATTCGGCCGCCAATCGCCGCCGCGCACCAGCGCTCAGCAACCGCCTGCCCCCTCCTGCCCTGCCTCCCCGCCCCGCAGCCAAGGTGAAGAACGACCATGAGACCCTGGCCAAGCTCCAGACCGCCGTCAACACCACCTTTGCCGCCTACGCCAGGCTGAACGCCGAGCGAGTGGCGCTGGCGGAGGAACTGGCGACGGCCGAGGAGCAGCGCGCTGCCCTGGCCGGCGCCTTTACCGCCAAGGCCGCAGCCCAGGCCAGCCTGGAGCAGGCACTGGCAGCGGCCTGCGAGGCGGGCAAGGAGCTGCAGGGCCGCCTGGATGCAGCGGCAGCGGTGCACGCCATGATGACCGCCGACCTGGCGACTGCGCGCGCCGACGCGTCTGACAAGGTGAGTGCGCCTCTGGGCAGGTGTGGTGGCGGGTGCTACCACTGCCAGCTATGTGGGTGCTGGTGCCATTGTCAACATACCCAATTCGGTGCGCAGTGCTTCCAGGCAGCGCCTGAGACGTCCACTTTGGACCGTCCAGCACCCATCTCGCCCATGCATTGCCTGCACCCCTTGCCTGCTCAACTCTTCCCCGCCCACCTGCACCCGGCCCTCCCTCGCAGGCCAAGGAGCTGGCGGCCACCGAGCGGCGCGCGGCACAGCTGGACGCCGACCTGTCCACAGTGCGCAAGGAGCGGGACGGCCTGACGGCGCAGCTGGCCGCCACCGCCGCCCAGCTGGAGCAGACCAAGCAGGACCTTGCCGCCAAGGCGGCCCTGCTGGAGGAGGAGCAGAGCGCCAAGGTGGGACCCGGTGTGAGCTCTCAGGCTTGCAGTGCAGTGTGACTGGTTTGGGGCTGGCTGAGTAAGTTGCGGAGCCAGAGGACGCACCCAAGGGACGTTGCTGCCCAAGGAAGTCCGGCGGGCACTCTGCGCATGCCCCATCCCGCTGCTGCCTCGCTGACTCACGCACCTTGGTCCTCCCCCTGCAGGCCAAGCTGGAGGCTTCTGTGGAGGCGCACAAGACTGAGGAGCAGCGGCTGACCGCTGAGCTGGAGGCGGCCAAGGAGGCGGCCAAGGCTGCAGAGGTGGGTGCTGGCGTTACGGTCGAAATTGGGAGCGGCAGGCCGGCTGGGCGCTTGCAATTGGCCACAGCACTGCAGCATCATCTTGATGTTACCTTCGCACCCAACAACTGCTTTCATTCGAGATTCGTCATTCCGCCGCACATCTTCACCTCCCTCTTGACCACAGGCCCAGGCAGCGGCGGCCCAGCAGGCCAAGGTGACAGAGCTGCAGGAGGCAGCCACACAGCACACCCAGGCGATCGAGACCAAGCAGGCTGAGCTGGACCGCCTGGGCCAGGCCAAGGTGGGTGCTTGGGAACAAAGTGGAGGGGCATTGCTGGGCTTGTCTGCTGACTGTGCGCTGGCTACGGCATGCCATCTGCCCCTGCCCTGTCCAGGTTGCTAGCTCTGTGCCAACCCTGCCCTGCCATTCCCCCCATCTT
>VFQQ010003163.1_pt1 | contig 16497 bp, 28 predicted proteins | sample 3512341 | NCBI WGS metagenome assembly VFQQ01 (sample SAMN10412373, study PRJNA504923) | tailings metagenome | isolation source: Relicate 2 Philex TSF1 revegetated site | place: Philippines: Tuba, Benguet | collected 2017-08-29 | reverse complement strand
GGACTGCGGCGAGACATATGGCCACAAGGTGTGGCGACGCTCAGTGGGCGCTGGGGAGGGTGGGCTAAGTGCTACGGCTGGCATGGCTGCAAGGGGCATTTGTCTGCTGTCGTTTGTGCTGAACAGACCAGTGCAGGCGCTTCTCAGCAATGCCCCAACTGCTGCTGCCGCCCCACCCCATTTCCCTGCCTGCCGCAGCTGGTGGCGTACGAGGTGACGCAGCTGTCGCCCACCCAATTTGAGCAGCGGATGGTGCCGCACAGCATCAGTGGGCTGGGCGGTCACCGCAAGCGCAGCTGGATCAGGTGGGGCAGGGGCGGGTGTGGCTCTGGCCTGCCTCACCAGCGTCTAACATGGCTACGCTGTTTTGCGAAATTTGCCATGATTGTTTGCTGCTCGGCTTGGATTGCCGCCAGGGCTTACTGCCTAACTGCCGCCCACTGCTTCGCTGCTGTCCTGCCCTGCAGCGCGCGGCACCACCACATTGATGCGCAGCAGCTGCCCAGCGGCGAGTGGATTGCGGCCATCGACGGCGACAGCGTGCCCTCGGGTGCGGTTGGTTGCGCATGGCTGCTGCAATCGGTGAATCGCCATGCAGAACGCGTGCGCCATGCAACGCGTCCCAGAGCCAATGTCCATCCCTTTTGGCTTCTGTCCTGCAGGCTTCATCTCGCGGCAACTGCTCAAGGCGGCCATGCAGCTATGCCTCGCGCTGGTGTGTGCAGCGCTGTGGCATGCGACCAACCGCCGAGTGGAGCGGGCGACCAGCTTCAGGCAGAAGGTTCATGCCTCTGACATTGCTCTGTCATCCATGATTGACCTGGAGGCGCGAGCCAGCGGCGCCTACCACGGCAGCGGCCGGCTGTACAGCCCCCGCGCCCCCTTGGTGTGGCACCCCGGCCTCAAGCGCCTGCTGGTGAGCGAGTGGTGCCTGACCGTAGCCAACTCCATGTTGGTGCTCGTGCGGCCCTGACTAGTGTCGCCGCGCATGCCACCGGCACGGTGCACACTCCACAGCATTGCCTGCCCTCCTAACAAATCTCCAACAGTGGCACCTCAACAGTGTCACCCACCTGCACCTCCTGCTGTGCTGCAGCTGGACCTGCAGCTGGACCTGAAGCGCCTGGGGCTGGGGTTCTTCAGCCTCAGGTCCTCCTGGCGCTGCATGTTCCCAGCCGCCTGCCGCCTGGCGCTGGCTGGCGCAGCAGTGGGAGCGCTCATTGGCGCAGGTGCGGTCAGAGTGGTGGCAGCATGTGGGTGTCCGCGGTTGGTATCGCGCAATCTCCAATCACTCTGCTGTTCCTGAAACGTATGTTTCTGCCATGCCGCAGCGCTACTGCATGGCTTCCTGGCGCCCTACCGCCACGCGGCAGCACCCGTGCCCGTACAGGGGCAGAACAGCCAGGCAAGCCAAACACTCGCACAGAGGGAGCTTGTGTTAATTTGCGCTTCTGGACCCGCAAAGCGCCTGCCACCTTGCCACTCAGCCCACTCACTTATGTTGCCCGCCCTGCACCTCTCCCCCCACCCACAGTTTACGCTGCTGTGCATGACTTATGAGGCCCGCATGTCCACGCTGCGCCACTTTGTGCGCCACTACAGCCGCTGCCCCTCAGTGTCCGACATTGTGTTGGTGTGGAACAACGGTGAGGCCAGGGCACATGCTCTGCCTCAGGGCCGGTTGGTTGTCATGCTCAGCCAGCCCCTGCAGCCTGTTGCTGGTTACATGGCCATGTTGGCGTGCAGCATGTGCGTCTATAGGTTGATGGCTGCCACCGTGCTAGCCCCACCGCTGCGCTCGCAGGCCAGCCGCCCGTTCCAGAGCGCGATTTTGACAGCGCGGTGCCGGTGCGCGTGCGCGTGGAGCAGGTCAACTCGCTGAACAACCGCTTCCGGCCCGACCCGCTCATACACAACCGGTGCGGAATAGCAGGGCATGCTGGACTATTGCGTAGAATGAGCAGCAGGGACTGTTGCATCAGGGGCAGCGGGCGTTCCTTCAGCCTCTGCCCAGCCTTTGTCGGCAGTTCTGCAACCCTGCAGAAGCAGGTCACACTGCCCCTGCTAGCAGTGCTGCTTGCTTGGAAGGCAAGCGCCCACCACTCTCCAACTTGCACCTATCCGCCTGCTCTCCCTGACCCCGCAGGGCGGTGCTGTCCCTGGACGACGACATCATGCTGCCCTGCAGCGACCTGGAGCACGCGTTTGCGGTGTGGCGCGCCGACCCCGCCAAAATGGTCGGCTTCTTCCCCCGACTCATCCACGGGCAGCCGCTGAGCTTCCACGGAGAATCGTGAGCATGGGTCGCCGAACATGGCGCCTGCCTGCTAGCGTGTTGCATGTCGCATGCAGATGGCTGAGCTCCAACCTGTGCCCCCACTAGTTGCCCAACTCCCGCATATCATTCTGCCCTGCCACCCTGCCACCCTGCCCGCCTCGCAGGCACGCGGTGGCCCGTGAGCAGTACAACGTGGTGCTGACAGGGGCGGCCTTCATGGACTCGTGGGCCTGGCCCGCCTACTGGACAAATGCCGTCAAGCCGGCGCGTGACACAGGTGCGCACGCCATGCAGCCGGCCGATTGAGCTGGCCGGCTGATGAGGGATGCAAGGTTGCAGCTGGAGCAGAGCAGCATGTGGCAGGGGGCACAGCCTGCCTGCAATGCCTGCCATTGCTGTGTCCTCCTCAGTACACTGCCACCCGAATCCGCCTGCCATTGCTCACCTACACCCGCCCCTGCACTGCTTTCTCCTGCCGCAGTGGACGCCCTGTTCAACGGCGAGGACATCCTCATGAATTTTGTGCTGGCCAACGCATCGCAAGCAGCCGGCCGCTCCGCAGCTGTGCAGTTTGTGCGGCCCACGGTGAGGGGGCAGGCGTGCGGCACAGCTTGAGGGTCGTTACCATGCATTACATAGTCGAGAAGCCCAGGGAGTGTGGTGAAGTGATTTGCCCAGCATTAGATTGCACCAGCATCTTGCGCCACGCCAAGCCGAGAAGCCGTCCCGCCTCGATGCCTGCGCCCCTCCCCTGCTCCCCTGCCGCAGCGGCGCGTGGACATCAGCAAGCTGAGCGGCGTGGGCATCTCGCACTCCTGGGACAAGTTCCTGGCCGCCACCCGCACCTACCTGGACAGCTTCACCCACACCTTTGGGCGTGTGCCGCTGCGTACGCACGCCATTGACTGGCGGGGCCGCGGGTGAGCAAGGGGCGGGCGGGTGCTGCTGCCCGGCTGCCAGCGACAGCGCTTGCACAAGTCGCCCTGCTGCTTGCTGCACAGCACTCTTGATCATGGCTGCCCAATGGGTGACTGCATCTCACTTCGCTGCCCCATGCTGGGCCCTCTCGTGCTGCAGGCCACCCCACTTTTGCACCGTGCCCAACGTGGGATGCATGTACCTTTGACCGCGGCTGCTGTGCCGCAACAATGCCGCAAAAAACTGCGCTACCACCTATCAGCTACCCAAGACCAGGCGTAAGTCCAGTACATCTCCTAATATTCTTCCAAGATCTCCTTTATGTCCTGCATCTGTGCACATTTCGTTGCGTGCCCTGACCCCCATTCTAGTCAGTGACCTCTTTTCAAGCAACGTCACAATGCTTGGTAACCTTGGCTTTTGAACAACAAAGTGATGGCCACACACACCGGCAGCATGGCAGGGTACAGGCAGGGTGCGAACCATGGGGCATGCACACGTATGGTTGCAGGAGCAAGTGCAAGTGCAGAGCTGGGTGGCAAACACAAGCACAACATAATTCAAAATGCTGAAAGATGTAGTTAGGCCTGATGTTTACAGATAGAGGCAGCCGGTGGGCAGCCAACAGACAGGGCGCAGCAAGAGGCGCCACGGGGCGCCCTGCCGATCCCACTGCACTGGCCGCGGCCGCAGGATGTCCCCATACCACTCGCTAAATAGCTGCACGCACCGGCGCCGCTTGGCTGCGGCAGGAGAAAGGACAAGGGCACGCCAGGCCTTGGACACGTGTTGCAGGCGGTCAGGTGCAGTAAGCACACCAATCGGGCTGGGCATCAAGGGGCCTGGCAGCTGGGCCACCTCCCCTCGCGCACCTTCATGCACATGCCCACTCTTGGAGATGCCCACGCCCGACAGAAAGCTGATGTCCAGCCGCCGGGACGGCTGCGACCACACCGCATGCGGCGGCAGCCCTGCTGCGGCCCCCGGCTGCTGCTTCTGCTGCGGCTGCTGCCCCTGATGCAGCGACTCTTGAATGGCTGTCGCAGCCACATAGTTGAAAAGGATGTCCTCGCAGTTCTTCTCCCTCATCACGTGCGCCCGCCCTGCACGTCATTAATTTGAAGAGGAGATGAAAAGGGTAATCTCACCCTCGGACAGAAACCAGCATGGCAGGGTCTTGATGCTCGGGCTCCCACAACCCATCAGTCAACCTCCATAGCCGCTACAGCCCGCACCTTGCGTATAATGATCAGACCAGTACAGGTCCAGCAGCCGCCGCGGAACGAAGGCAAAGCCGGTGAGCATTGTGTTGTACTGCATTTGCTGCATCACGTGCCGCTCTCCAAGGTACTGCGCCAGGGTGGTCGGCAGCAGATGTTGATTGAGGAGAGGCGCAGCTGTGCAGCGCGTGCGGTGCCTGAGCATGCAGCAGTGCAAAGGCCTGCAGCGCAACATGAGAGGCGACCTGCATTACAAATACCTGTGGGGGAGGCCGAGGGCTGGTGAGGCGAGGGAAGAAGCCCACAATAGCCTGCTGGTTGGCCTGCCACCTGGCGAATGCACGCTCCACGTCGGCACACCTGCGGTACCCGGGTGCAGCAAACCGCTGAGGGATGGTGCTCAATGAAGTCTAGATGCAAGATGCACCAGGGCACTCGGCCTGCTTCGTGAGCATTTGCAACCCCACAACTCCCACCATCACAAGCCAACATGCACGCATTCCTCCCCACCAGCCCATGCAAGTGCAGCGAGAGGCTCACGGCAGCAGCAGGTCGTCGTCCGCCAGCAGGATGGCCGCGGTCCTGATGCCGCTGTCCGGCCGTACCCGGTTGCTCAGGTCGTTCTGCGGGAGGAGACCGAACTTAGAAACTGGCCACTGGGGGCCAGCATGGAAGTGTACTTGTGATAGGGCCCAGGTGCACGCGCTGGTGCACATGCTGCCACCGTTACACACATCACAGCCCTAGCTGGCGCCAACAACTTGCAAGGGTGCTTCCCACCGTGGCTTCCGCCCGTACTCGCACTGGCGCACGCGTCTTGAAGAGCGAGGGGGCGGGCAGGTCGTCGCCATTCCACACCAGCAGCACCTCGGAAACTGCATTGGCAGGAGTATGCGTTGAGTTGAGGTGAGGCAGGCAGCTGGCATGGCAACGAAACTTGGGGCATTCAAGTTCCATACAAACATTGGGTTGGGCGGGCAGGCAGGCAGGCAGGCAGTAGGGCAGGCAGGCAGAGCAGCGAGCAAATCGCAGCAGGAGCGCACCCGAGGGGCAGTTGCCCAGGTGGTTGACGACGTATGGGAGGGTGGTGGACAGCCGCTTGATGTCTGCACTGTCAGGGCACAGTTCATCCGTCCTATTAACCTACTGCCAACCTGATGGTGTGCGGCATTAGCTTGCACTTGCAGCCCGCCGCTAGACTCACAAAGCCAACGCAAAAGCCCTGCCTGCTCACAGCTCATAATGACCACGGTGTAGTTGCCCGCCAACAGGTCGCTGCCTTCATGCCCTGGCGCCCCTGCTGGCATGGCAGCGGCGCTGCTGACAGCCGCATGCACGTCTGCCGCCGCTGCCGCTAGTGCCTCGGGGCGCTCGTGGAGAATGGAAGCGGCGTACCAGGCGACTGCTCCAGCAGCTGCTGCTGCCGCCACAAGCGTAGCAATGGCAAGCAGCGCAACAGCGCGGCACAGCTGGTTGCGGCGCTGAGGCAGCTTGCCACGCTTGGCACCTGCAGCTGGCGTGCTGGGCTTGGCTGCCTTGTGCACCGGCAGCATGGGCGGAAAATTGCTGTAAAAATTGCTGTATATTGCTGCCAAGGGCTGTATATTGCTGCCAAGTGCAGCGGCGGCTGCTGCCGCCACTGCCGCCAGGGGCGCGCCGAGGCCACCACCTGCGCCAGGGCGGCGCTCAGCGCGCATGGGAAAGCGCTGCAAGCCGGGGAGCCGCTCTTTGTGCAGGGGTGCGAGCGGCGGCGGGACCAGGGGCACCGCTCCCTCCCAGCTGCTGCTGCCGGAAGCTTTGGATTCCAGCATAGAAGCGACAGGGTGCCGCCGGCGCTTGCAGGTGCCGCCGGCGCTTGCAAGTGCCGCCATGCTGATGCCGCTGCCGCTCCGCCCGCCGCTACGAGCGCTGCCCGGCAAGCAGGCCTGCCCTGCTGTATCCAGGTTTGCGTACATTTGATGGCATGCTGACAGCCTGGCTATTATCAGGTGCTGCGTCCTTCACTCAGCCAGCCCATATGCCTTGAGCTCGTCATGCCACGTGGCAGCTGCTCGACCACCGGCTGGTGCTCTCCTGATGCCGGTGTGGGTGCGACAGTCCACCCAAATTTACTGCAACCCTTGCAGGTTCCTTGAACTGCTGTGCCTGCATGTCAATCGTGTTGCAGCTTCACATCATTCAACCAGAAGGCGACCGGGCTGTGCCAGCGGGAGTCCACGGGCGCTGCGAGCGGCGCGGCCTGCCGCAGCTAGCTTAGTTTGCATGCGCAGGGGCCTTACAGCTCCAAATGACAATGCGCGCCCTGCAAGCACGCTGAGATGGGGAGCATGTCAGGCCCACTCGATTTTGTGTGGCCGGCTGCTGCCGCTGGCGGCAACTGCTAGGTGCGCAGCGCGGGGGCAGTTTGAGAGGGCCAGGCGTGGCCCATTCGATACTTTTCCGGTTCCCGATTGGCATGGAATTAGCCCCGCATTGCGATCCTCACGCTGTGCTTACCGTGAGCCTCTTGTGTGGCGCTCGCGTGAGCCGCGCAACAAGGACCTTGGCGCAGCCTCGCTCCAACTGAGAGTAGATTGGCGCATAGACGGCAAAATGAGGCGCAGGAGCAGTCCAACGCGCACTACGCGCTCGCCGCTGGCGGCTGCGCTCTTTTTCTGTGTCGCGCTGCTGGCGGCGGCCGGTCCTGCAGCCTCGGCTGACCCCGCATCATCCAACGAGGCGCAGAGGGAGAGCGGGCCGCAGCTGGGGACGCCTGGGGGTGACTGGGCCATTGACTCCGCAGCCACCACCGCCCTGCAGCGCGAGGCCTATGCGACGCTGCTGTACAGCGATGACTTTCTTCTGGGCGTGCGCGTGCTGGGCCAGTCGCTGCGTGAGACAGGAACAGTCAGGTGCGTGCCGGGCTGCTCCAGCTCTCCAGGCGACCATTCGGGGCTGCGCGTGTCGCACAGTTTCTCAGCTTTTGCCTCACCTTGCCCTCCCTCCCGAGCCTGCCCTGCTGCCCTTCCCATCCAGCAGGGACCTGGTCGTCCTGGTCACGCCGGATGTGAGCGATAGCTCTCTCATGACGCTGATGCTGGGTGAGCGGCAGCCGCGCTTGCCCAGCGCTCTGGGCTAAAGGCAGCCTCGGTCTTGCCGTTGACAAGGCGGTGCTGCCGGTGCAAATCATCTGGGCAGCACAACGCACCCCGATGCTTTGCTCCCACCGCAGACGGGTGGAAGGTGCGGCGGGTGGGCCTGGTGGACAACCCCGGCATGTGGACGCAGGAGAAGGCGCAGGCAAGCAAACAGCGCCCCACAGTGTAGGTCGGTGGCTTGCAAGTGCTGAATGGTTGGGCAGCGGCAGCGGCATCGTACGTTTGCTGCATGCTGACCTTGACAGAACTCTCGCTGGCCCTGCAGAAGTTTCCCAAGCGCTTTGCCGGAGTGTACACAAAGCTGTTGATATTCAACCTGACTCAGTACGAGCACGGTGAGCATGCAGCGCAGCAGCCGGTCCGTTTACCTTGGTATGCATTGCTGGTTCCGGATGAAATCACATCTGCTTTGCCACCCGCGCAACCGCACCTCTCGCCCACCCTGTCCCCCCCACACACACATGTGGCACCACCCTGCGCAGTGGTGTACCTGGATGCCGACACCATTGCGGTGCGCAACATGGACGAGCTGTTCCTGTGCGATGGCCTGTGCGGCGTGCTGCGCCACTCGGAGCGCATCAACACGGGTGCGCGCTCGAGATGCAGATGCAGGGTGGGGCAGCCTGGGCCTTGCCTCCCCAAGTCAACACCAACCCGGAGCTCAGCAGATATAATGATTGCCTGCTTTAGCACATTTCTAGTTGCAGCCTGCAGCCCTGCTGTCACGCCGCTGGATGCTTCCAACTTGCGCCGCTTCGGCGCTCACGCAGTGCTGCCTGCCTGCTTGCTCTGCTTCACTACTGCAGGCGTGCTGGCGCTGACGCCCTCCACCGAGCTGTTCAACGCGATGATGGCCAGCATCGGCACCACACCCTCCTACACCGGCGGCGACCAAGGCTTTTTGAATGCGCTGTTTGCAGGTGTGACGTGCCTGCTGAGAAAGCATGTGGTGTGGAGCAGGCCGATCTTTACCGGCTTGGGGCCACTTGGCTGCTGCCGAGGATCATTCTGCCTTCCGCAAGCCAGCATGGCCAGTACCAAACTGAGCCATTAAGCCCTGCACCTCCTTCCACTGGCCCTCCTGCAGACTGGGCGGCGGCGCCCCTGTTTGACCCGCGGCAGGGCCGCCTGCTCAGCGAGAGCAGCGAGTGGCGCACCAGCACAGCCGCAGCCAAGGGCCTGCCGGTGCGTGCGGCGCATTGCGTAACACGCTTGCTGGCTGGTTTGAGAGCTGGGGATGGTTTGGGCACACAGTGATGCATTTGGATGCGCTCGCCGTGCTGTGCCCCGGGCCTGCTGCTGCTGCTAGGCTGCATCGAGCCCCCTCGATCTGCCCGTCTCCCCACGCTGCTGCAGTTGGGCAGGCTGCCCACAGTGTACAATGCAGACCTTGGCCTGTATTTGATGAACTCGTTCCGGTGGACCCTGCCACCTGCTGAGATTAGGTGGGGCTGATCTGCGAGCTGCGCTGTGGGGATGAGGCACCAGCATGGCTCATGGACAGCAGCCATGACACCAGCCTGCCCAGGGAGCAGGCATAAGGCGTCATATGCACGCCATCGTCTGCTGAAACTTGATTCACCCGCTCCCTGCCGCAGGGTGCTGCACTTCACCCTCGCCACTTTCAAGCCGTGGCACTGGTGGTCAGGGTGGATTATGCGCGACACGGCTGCACAATGGCAGGCACTGCGCGGCCGGCTGCCGCCCAGCTCTGAAGGCGTGGCGGGTGGGCAGACCTCGCACCAGCAGCTGGCGGCCGTGGCGCTGGCAGCGGCGCCTCTGCTGCTGGCTGCTGTACTGGTGCAGCGCTTCCTGTGGCACCAAGGCCTGGGCCTGTACCTCCGCTGCTGCTGCCTCCGCCTGCGGCAGGTGTTGGCGCAGCCGCGGCACTCACGCAGCGGCAGCGGCAGCGGCGGCAGTGGCGGCAGCAGCACCAGCAGCAGCCCGCAGAGCTCGTGTGGCAGTGCCGAGCTGCAGCAGCTGCTGGAGCCGGTGGCGGCGGTTGCAGGCATTGTCAGTGTGCCGGCATGGCTGACGGCGGTGGCAGCCTGCGCCGGCGTGGCTGCGGCAGCGGTCAGCCTTGGCTGCACGACGTTGCTGCTCATACCGCGGCAGGTATGCAGTGTGTGACTGGGGGTTATGCAGCAGCGCTTGGTAAGGTGCAATGGGTTTAGCGGTTGACACAACGAGGGGCAAACACAGGGTGCAACCTGATGGTGCTCGACCTGCTCCGCTCAGCTCTGCCACCACAACCATGCCTGGCATGGGCACCATCGTCCCCCCTACGTCCACCACCCAACCCCTCCTGCTCCCCGCTCACAGGTGTCGCCCGCTGTGGGCTGGCTGCTGGCCTACGAGTGCACCGCTGTCGGCCTGGTGGCGCTCTATTCCACCTTCCTGCATGCCTGCCACTGGCACGGCCGCGACGGCACCACCGCAGCCCCCAGCGCCAATGGCCTGCGCAGGCCATGGGGCGCCTCCATCGTCCTGTTTGCCACAATACTCTTCTCACTGGGGCTGGTGCCCTGGTGGCCCGACATCCTGGGGTGAACGCTGGGCGGAGGGCGGGGTCGCTGCCCAGCTTGCTTCAACCATGCCTGCACACTGCACATGACCGCAGGCTCATGGCCGCGCCTGTGCCTCAACATGCACTCGCCTCCTTCCTGTAGGGTTAAGACATTTGTTGCCCGCGTGCTCCTCACCGCCTTCCTGGGCGTGCTGTCAGGTGTGTCAGCCGGCCGCAGTGCTGCGATGCAAGCTTCTGCTGTTGCTGTTGCTACCTCGTCAGTGCGGAGCCACCTGTCGCTGGTCATTGCACCCACTGCCGCATACCAGCTCGCATGGCCTTACGTGACCCTGTCTCGCCGTCTGACCTGTTCCCCTGGCATCTCCCTCCCCTCCTTCATGTTGTGGTGCAGCCATCGTGTGCACTCAGGCCTTCATCTCTCTGGCGGCGCGCTGGTACTCATGCGGCGCCTCAGAGGCAGCCATCTCCCGCGCCTCGTGCAAAGTGCTGGTGTGAGCAGAGCTTGTACACACATTCGCTCGCAGCCGCCAAATAAGGCCAGCCATTCCATTGAACTGCCTACGTCCGCTTTTGATTGTTGCTCCAGACCTTTCATGCATATACCGCCCCAACGTAGTATGATTCTTTTTGCCATGCCCTCGTGCCGTGTTTTGCCCGCTTTGCTCCGTTGCCGGCTGCCCTGCGGCCCATGTCAGGCGTTGGGTTGGCATGACCTGTAAAGGCCTTGCTGCCCATGTAACCATATCCACATGTTGGTGATGAGATGTGGCTGTCAGGCATAACTTGTTTGGCGGGGACAGGCAGCGGTGCTGTGCAAGCGGCACCACCAACGACATGTCGCGGCATTCAGCTGATGGCCGGCTGTGTATCGACTGCTGCGTTTCTAACAGCTCCAGCTGGTCCACAGATGGGGTGGCGATGCCTGCAAGCTGCGGTGGGGCCAGGCGTGCAGTGCCATCGGCCCCAGCCGCTGACGGGCAGCAGCTTGGCCGTCGGGCAGCCCCAAGCGTTGCGATCACTGCGCCTGTGCGAAAGCACGCATCATGCAGTCAGCCGCGCAAGCCAGCCTGCCGCCGCCCGCCGCCTGGCGATCGGCGCCGCCCGCCTTGCTGCTCTGCCCGAGCGCCTGCAGCAGCTGGCGGAGGAGTGGTTGGAGCAGGATGGCCAGCCCAGCTCACGACGAGAGATTGAACAGCTGGTGGCAGCAGAAGATGCAGCTGGCCTTGAGGAGCGGCTGGGCAAGCGCCTGCAGTTCGGTGCGTCATTACAGCGCAACAACTTGGCCTGGAATGGTTTGCATTCCAGCAATTTTGTCAAGTTTGTGGCCTTGCCTGCCTAACGAACCCACAAACTGCTACCTCATGGCAGGCACGGCGGGCCTGCGCGGCCGCATGGGCGCTGGTGAGTGAGGCCTGAGGATATGCCAGCCCAGCCATGGCGCTCACTTTGATATGGGCCCATTCCCAGCCATCCTCCCACACACACTGAACAGCTGCCCCTGCATGCCACCAGGATACAACCGCATGAACGTGGTGACGGTGCAGCAGACCACCCAGGGCCTTGTACGATATCTGCAGCAGGCCGAGCCGGAGCGCCTGGCGTCCGGCGGTGTGGCCATCGGATTTGACGGCCGGCACCACAGCCGCGAGTTTGCAGCCATCGCCGCAGCCGTCTGCGTCGCCGCCGGCGTGCCGGTGTGGCTGTTCAGCGAGCTGGTGCCCACACCTTTTGTGCCCGCGGCGGTGCAGCAGCTGGTGAGGGGAGGAGTGGCCAACGAGGGTGGGGCAGCTAAGTTGAGTGTGCTGGAGGAAAGCTGGTGGAGATGACTTTTGAATGCAGTTGCCTCCCCTCGGTTGAACTTCTGCTGTGCAGGGGTGCGCGGCGGGCGTGATGATAACCGCATCTCACAACCCGGCGCCAGACAACGGTTACAAGGTGAGTGCAGCATGTGCTGGCCTGGTCAGCTCCCCTCTGCGTCTGTGCATTACTGGGCCACACCACACCCCCCCGCCCCTCTGCATGCACCTCAATTCACAGGTGTACGCCAGCAACGCCTGCCAAATCATCCCGCCAGCCGACGCAGCCATCGCAGCAGCCATAGAGGCGGAGCTGCCGCTGTGGCAGCTGCCACCCGTGGATGATGTTGCCTCATACAGCCACCCACTTGTTCGAGACCCGCTGCCAGATGTTGCCGACCGCTACTACAGCGCCCTGAAGCGCCACCTGCACTACCGCAGCACAGAGGCCAATGCAGCGGCGCCGGCCATGGCGTACACCGCGCTGCATGGCGTGGGCACCCCCTGGCTGCTGCGTGCATTCAGCGAGTGGGGCCTGCCGCGGCCCGTCCTGGCGCCCCTGCAGTGCGAGCCCGACCCTGATTTTAGCACAGGTAACTTGGTATGTAATGCTCCTGGTCACATGCATGTGCTCCTGGCGATGGCAAGGCCCAGGTGTTGTATGGCTGTTCATTATCACCATTGCTGCAGTCTCCTTCCCCAACCCGGAGGAGGGCAAGGGTGCATGGCAGCTGGCGTTCCAGGCAGCCGAGTCAGCGGGAGCACGGCTGGCCATTGCCAACGACCCCGATGCAGACCGATTTGCGGTGGCGGAGCAGGATGCGGCAACGGGTGAGCAGGGCTGCATTCATGAAGAGCAGTTCAATGGGTGTGACTTGGCGTCCAAGCAACAGTTGTTGCAGCGCCGCAGCCAGCGATGTGTTTGCACCTTGCAGAGTATGCCCCTTGCTGGCCTGCAGGCACGTGGCGCACTTTCACCGGCAATGAGATAGGCGCGATGTTGGCGGTGTGGGTGATTCGCAACTACCGCGCACGCCAAGAGCAGCAGCCGCAGGAGCAGCAGGGGGCCGGCAGTGGGCAGAAGCTGGCGGTCCTGTCCAGCACGGTGTCAAGCCGCATGCTGGCGGCCATTGCTGAGCAGGAAGGCGCCCACTGGGCTGAGACGCTCACAGGCTTCAAGTGGCTGGGCAACACCGCCATAAAGCTGGAGCAGCAGGGGTGAGGGAGAGAGGTGCATGGGCCTGTGCTGCCGATGTAGCAGTGCGCAAGCGCATTGGCTCAAGCTGGCCTGCAACATGCTTCCCAGCCCTCACCAGTGTGCCTATCCAGCAATGCCTCACCCAAGCTCTGCTGACCTTGCCCCCCAACGGCGCCTCTCCATGCCCTCCCGCCCAGGTACACCGTGCTGTTTGCGTTTGAGGAGGCCATCGGCTTCATGCTGGGCCAGGTGGAGCACGACAAGGACGGCATCGCAGCTGCAGCCGTGTTTGCTGAGCTGGCAGGTGGGCTGACCTCACCGCTACGTCCTCTGCAGTGGGCGCGCCCTGTTGTGGCTGGAGAGCCGGTGCTGTGCACCATGGGCGCCCTGCATGTCTCCATTCAGCGGCACATGCGCCGCAAAGCATATCGTTCTCACAACCTGGATCGTCTCTACAACCTTTGTACCTGCCCTTGCTGCAGCGGATGTGTATGCACGAGGCGACACGCTGGCGCGGCACTGGGACCAGCTGCACCAGCAGTACAGCCAGTTCCACTACCGCTCCGGCTATTTTGTAGCCCAGCCGCCTTCAAAGAGTGCAGCAATCTTTGAGCGGTTACGTGCCATGCCGCCCACTGCGATCGGTGGGCTGGAAGTGGAAGCAGTTCGTGACCTGGGCACAGGGCAAGACTCAGCACAACCCGGTGAGTGGGGGCCATGAATATTGCTCAGCGGGAGAGCAGGAGGTTGCGGCAGCCCGCAGGCGCTCTACAGCCGGCTGCTAACGTGCGCTATCCCGTGCGCTCGCACTGCCCGCAGACGGCAAGGCGGTGCTGCCCTGGTCCCCGGGCGACTTGATGGTTACATATACTCTGGAGGGCGGAGCCTGGCTCACGCTGCGGGTGTGTCGGGGCATGGGTGTGGGGAAACTGTGGTGCAGAGCTTGGGGCAAAAGGAGAGGAGGGGCGGTGCCAGCAGTAGAGGTGTCTCAAACTGCAGGACGCTCATGACGGCTTGATGTGTGGCGGTTCCCGCTGCGCAACCACCTCCTCCTGCTCCGATCTCCACAGGCAAGTGGCACGGAGCCAAAGCTGAAGTATTATCTGGAGAGCCGCTCAGCAGACCATGCGGAGCGGCTGCAGGCGGCGGTGTCGGCGGAGCTGGTGCAGCCCGAGCGTCACGGTCTGACACTGCCCCAGCATTGAAGAGCACTGCTGAAGCCACTTGCAAGCTCCTCGATGTGTAATGCCAGCGCCGTTGCATGTTGCCAGGCCTCACCGTTCGGCAGCACTGCACACTTGCATGCCCAGTCGGCGCCGCCCCCGTGGCGGCGGCAGTGCATGCATGCCCAACGAGCGCAGCGAAACCGCGGTATCGTTGTCCAGGTCAATTCCATTGCAAATTTGCAGCCGCCAGCCGCAGCCATGAAGAAGCGAAAGCAGTCGATATTGGCGCGGGCCGCTCAGCAGGCGCCGCGGCCCAAGAAGCAGAAGACGCAGTCGGAACAAGCTGCGCCACGGAATGGAAACGCCGGCAGGGCTCAAGCGCCACAGCAGCAGCAGGGCGGTGCCACCGCCGGCGGCGGCGGCGGCAAGCATCCGCGTGACACGCAGCAGCACCAGTCCAAGCAGCCTGCAGGCCTGCGGCCAGTTTCCGTCGTGCACCAGCAGGCTGCATATGCCGTGCGGCGGCTCCTTGAAGCAGATGCCAGCAAGCGGGGCGGCGTGACGCTCAAGTCGTTGACGCTGGGCCCGCAGGTGGCGGCCAAGAAGGTGGGCTCTGCTGCCTTCCTGAATGGCGTTGTTATTATTTGCTGATGGTCTTGATGCACCCGAGCAATGTCTGCAGACCCATGCCTCCACCATGTATCCCGCACCCGAAGAGAGCAGCCGCTTGGCAGAGACCCACAACCTGCGTTCCTGATGCGCCGCTCCGCACCGCCCCTTCCTTTCAGGCCACGTATGCCGTGACTGTCGAGGCTCTGAAGCACTACAGCGTGCTGCAGCCGCTGCTGGAGCGCACGCAGCTGGTGGAGCAGGGGCGGGGGCTGACGCACGCGGTGGCGCTGGTGCTGGCGTACGAGGTGCTGTGGGGGGAGGGGCTGCGCCCCGTGGGCCCCGCCGAGCGCGCCGTGCTGCAGCGCAAGGTGAGCAGGCGGTGGGCGGTGCTCGGTGGCTTCTTGAGGTGTTGTTGCCTTTTTGCTGGAGCTTGCTTCCAGTTGGGTGTTGTAGACCTCGTGTGCCACATGCGGCGCTGTCGCTGAGAAGCACCTCATCAACCCCAACCGCGCAGGCTGACCTGACCGCGGCGCTGCAGCAGCTTCTGTCCGAGGCCGGAGTGGGCTCTGCGGCAGAGCTGCTGCCTGACCCGGGCCCCACCATGCCCCACCCCCGCACCGCACGCGTCAACACGCTAAAGATGAGCGTGGAGCAGGCGCTGCAGTGGCTGCGCCAGCCGCCGCCGGAGCACCGGCGCAAGTGGGAGGCGGTGGTGAGTGAGGCCTGGGGGAGGTGCGCTGATGGTCTTGCTGAAAGGGCTGCTGGGTGAGCAGGGAGGGATGTTAGGCCCCCAGCTCCAGCTACCCACCTGCCTACTCCATGTCTCCTTTGCTTCCCCCGCCGTTTTCCTGCAGGGCCAGCTGGCTGCCGTGGACCCGCTGCTGCCCGACCTGCTGGCTTTCCCCCCAGGCACCGACCTGCACGACCACCCACTGGTGGCCTCCGGCGCACTGGTGCTGCAGGTTGGTGCGGGTGCGAGATGCGGTGGCTGGGTGCTGCTGAGTGCATGGAAAGCCTATTGACTTGGCTGAGATGCATTGCGGCTGTGGGCAGTCCAGGCAGGAGCCTGCAGCAGCTGCAGCAACTCACAACGCCCCAACCGCGGCCCTGCCATGCAGAGCAAGGCTTCGTGCATGCCTGCCCACGCGCTGGCGCCGCAGTCGGGGTCGACGGTGGTGGACGCCTGTGCCGCGCCGGGCAACAAGACCACGCACCTTGCGGCGCTGATGTCCAACCGCGGCTCCATCGTGGCGTTTGAGGTGGGAGAGTGGGGGGCAGGTGTGGTGTGTTGGCGAGGTGTGGTGTGCTTGACACCTGGGGCAGCATGCTTGGCATTGCGCTGCGTCATCCAATGCAACAGGCACTTGCAAACTAGCCTAGCAGCTGCAAATGCACCGCATCCACCAAGTCTCACGTCCAGCGCTGCATCAACCGCCCGCTCCCACCACACCACAGAAAGACGCGCGGCGCGTAGAGCGGCTGCGCGGCAACGCAGCACTGACCGGCGCCACGTGCATCGAGGCGCGGCACGCCGACTTTTTGGCCATCGAGCCCGAAGCCCCCGAGTTTGCGGGGGTGCGTGCGGCGCTGCTGGACCCCTCGTGCAGCGGCAGCGGCACCGCATTCACGCGCATGGACTACCTGC
>VFQQ010003162.1_pt1 | contig 16500 bp, 13 predicted proteins | sample 3512341 | NCBI WGS metagenome assembly VFQQ01 (sample SAMN10412373, study PRJNA504923) | tailings metagenome | isolation source: Relicate 2 Philex TSF1 revegetated site | place: Philippines: Tuba, Benguet | collected 2017-08-29 | reverse complement strand
CGCACCTGCTTCGGGAGCAGGGGGTCGAGTGTTCGAATCACTCTACTCCGACCAACACGCAAACCCCGGTCTCTCACGAGGCCGGGGTTTTGCTTTTCCGCCCGCTTTCCGGGCCGTTGCGCACTGAAATCACCGTGTCGCCGCCCACGGTTTTCCACCGCCCATCCCCGCATGACCTTCGCAAAATCCGCCCTCTTGACTCTTTCCGTCACTCCACTGATACGTATTACTAGTACGTATCACCTGAGGGGAAGCCGTGAAGGCTCGGGCGACGCAGAAGGATGTGGCGAGGCTTGCCGGCGTGTCGCAGGCGACCGTGTCCATGGTGCTGAGCGGCGGTGCTCCGGCCATTCCGGCCGAGACCTGGGAGCGCATCACCCGCGCCGCCAAGGAGCTGGGCTACGTGCCCAACCGCGCCGCCCAGGCGCTCCGCACCAGCCGCACCATGACCATCGCCTGCATCGTGCCTGACATCACCAACCCGTTCTATCCGGCCCTGATCCGCGGCATCCAGTCGGTCACCGACGGCGTCAATTACGACGTCCTCAGCGTCAACACCGATGGCAGCGCCGAGCGCGAGCGCCACTTTCTCGACTGGTTCCGGCAGGGAAGGGTGGATGGCGTCATCGGCGTGTTCTTCACGCTGCGCGCCAAGGACTTCAAGCCGCTGATCGACGCCGGCGTCCCCATCGTCCGCATCGAATCCGCCAAGAAGCGCGGCGGCGACATCGCGCTCGACGACATCTTTGTCGACAGCCGCGCCGCCGCTTACGACGTCGCGAAATATCTCATCGCCCGCGGCCACCGGCGCATCGCCATGGTCGCCGGCAGCGGCGGCCCGCAGGGCGTCCGCATCGAGGGCTACCAGGATGCCCTGCGCGAGGCCGGGCTCGAGCCGCATGTCGTGGTCGAGACGACGTTCTCGGAGGTCGGTGGCACCCGCGCCGCCGAGCAGATCCTTGCCGGCCCCTACAAGCCCACCGCGATCTTCGCCGCCAACGACCTGATGGCCATCGGCGTCATGCAGGCGCTGCGCGATCGCGGCATCGATATTCCCGGCCAGATCGCCGTGGTCGGCTTCGACGACATTTCCGCTGCGCGCCTTGTCACTCCGCCGCTGACCACCGTGGCGCAGTTCCAGGACAAGATGGGCGCGCGCGCTGCCGAAATCCTGCTCGCCCGGTTGAATGGCGACACCCCTCGCGTGGGCACCACCGAGGAAATGCCGTTCAGCCTCGTGGAGCGTGGATCGACTTGAACGACTGAATAACAGTGGAGGAGGAAACCATGCATCGCCGTCTATTCATCGCTACCGGCCTCGGCCTCGCAACCGCCGCTCTCATGTCGGGTACGGCTCTGGCGCAGGACAAGAAGCCCATCAGCTGGTGGTACGAAACCGCCGCTCCCGAAAACCAGGAGAACCTGCAGAACCTTCTGGTCAACGTCTTCAACGAGGCCAATCCGGGCGAAGAGCTCTCGATCGATTTCCGTGGCGCCGAACTCGACAAGCAGCTCCGCGTGGCGCTGCTGTCCGGCTCGGGTCCGGATATCGTCTACACCGCCGGCCCGAGCTATGTGGCGTCCATGGCCCAGGCCGGCCAGTTGCTGCCGCTCGACGACTATGCCGCCAAGCTCGGCTGGACCGATCGCATCCTGCCGGTCTTCCTCGAACTCGGAAAGTATGACGGCAAGCTCTACGCCTTGCCCAAGACCTACGAGACGCTCGGGCTCTTCTACAACAAGACCCTGTTCGAGGCGAACGGCTGGACCGCGCCGACCACCACCGCCGAGCTCGAAGCGCTCGCCGACGCGATGCTCGCCAAGAACATCGTGCCCTTCGCCGCCGGCAATGCCGACTGGCGTCCGACCAATGAGCACTACGTCTCCATCGTGCTCAATTCCGTGGCCGGCCCGGACAATGTCTACAAGGCGCTGAAGGGCGAAATCCCCTGGACTGCCGAACCCTTCGTCAAGGCCATCGATACGCTCGATAGCTGGTGGCAGAAGGGGTATTTCGGCCCGAATTACTTCTCGCTCACCGGCGAGCAGGCTTTCGCCCAGGTCGCCACCGGCCAGGCCGGCATGGCGCCCACCGGCACCTGGAACTTCCAGAACGTCGGCCGCTACTTCCCGCAGAACAATGCCGAGCCGGGCTTTGTCGGCTTCCCGTCCGATCCGTCCGTCGGCACGCCGGTCTATGCCCTCGGCATCGGCTCGACCTTCTCGATCGCCGCCACCTCGGAGAACCCGGATGGCGCCGCTGCGGTCATCGACTACGTCTTCTCCGACAAGTTCTATGGCGACATGAACTCGGTCTGGCAGGGCGAGTGGAACACGCCGCTGCGTGACCTGAGCAAGGTGCAGATGGCCGATGGCGTGCTGCCGCTCTACACGGAGGCGATGACCAACCTCGCCGCGTCGGTCAATGACGGCCAGTATGGCTACACCACCTGGACCTTCCTGCCTCCGGCCACCGACACCTATCTGGTGAGCGGCATGGAAGAGGTCTGGCTCAAGAAGCTGAGCACTGCCGATTTCCTCAAGAAGCTCGATGAGACCTTCAAGCAGGAAGCCGCCGAGGGCAAGGTTCCGGCCATTCCCGCGCGCTGATTTTCGCGTCCTCCCGACGTGATCCGGACGACGGCATTCGTGCCGCCGTCCGGCCCCCACGGAGTTTCCGCATGCACCGGCTCTATCTGGTCCCGACATTGCTCATCAATGTCGTCATCATCCTGATCCCAGCGCTGCTGACGATCGCGCTCGCCTTCTTCCGCTGGGACGGCATCGGCATGCCCGTCTTCATCGGCCTGGGCAATTTCCAGAACCTCTGGGCCGACCGTACCTTCTGGACGGCGGTCACCAACAATCTGGTCTGGACGCTGATCTTCATGACCGTGCCGATCGCCATGGGGCTGCTCGCCGCCACCATGCTGCTGATCGTGCCGCGCCGCGGCAGCACTTTCTTTCAGGTGGTCTATTTCCTGCCCGTGGTCATCGCCACGGCGATCACCGCGCGGGTCTGGCAGGGCATGATCTATTCGCCCGTCACCGGCGTGCTTGGCCTGCTCGATCGCGTCGGCATCGACATCGCCAATCCGCTGGCACAGCCGTCGCACTGGTGGGGTTTTCTCTGCGTCATCTTCTTTGCCGCCCTCCGCCAGGTGCCGCAGGAGCAGATCGAGGCCGCCAAGCTCGAAGGCGCCAGCTTCTTCCAGATGATGTGGTACGTGCTGCTGCCCGGCATCCGTCCCACCATTACGCTGATGATGGTGATGACCGTCATCTGGTCGTTCCTGGTGTTCGACTTCGTCTACATCCTCACCCAGGGCGGCCCGGCTTTCTCCAGCGAGGTGCTCTCGACCCTCGCCTATCGCAATGCCTTCTACGATCTCAATGTCGGGCAGGCGGCGGCGGTGGCGCTGGTCATCAGCCTCATCGGTCTCGCCGCCACCTATTTCTACATCCGCCTCCAGGCCCGGGAGTACGAACATGAGGCTGGTTGAGAGCCGGACGACGCTCACCCTCACTTACGTCTTCCTCGGCATACTGCTGCTGGTGGCCTTGTTCCCGATTGCGCTGCTCGTGCTCAACTCGGTCAAGCCCGCCGCGCAGATCGTGCAGAACCCGCTGGCGCTGCCGGTGGAACTGCGCTGGGACAACTTCACCCGCGCCTGGAAGGACGCCCGCTTTTCGACGACCTTCGTCAACTCGATCATGCTGACAGGGCTGACCATCATCCTGGTCTGCACGACATCGTCGCTCACCGCCTATGTGCTGGCGCGCCGCAAGATCAAGGCGTGGAAGATCGTCACCTTCTACCTGCTGGCAACCACCACGGCGCCGATCCAGCTCTTCCTCTTCCCGCTCTATTTCGGCTTCGCCAAGCTCGGGCTGATCAACAACACCATCGCGGTCTCGGTGGTCTATACGGCGATCTACTCGCCCTTCGCGGTCATGCTGTTGCGCACCTATTTCCTCGCCGTGCCGCGCGAACTCGAAGAGGCGGCGCTGGTCGATGGCGCCAGCCATTGGCAGGTCTTCACCCGCATCATGCTGCCCATCGTTTCACCCGGCATCCTCACGGTGGCGCTCATCATCGGGCTCTATTCGTGGAACGAATTCCTCATCGCCACGACCTTCCTGCAGAAGGCCGACAAGGTCACGGCGGTGGTCTCCTTCTTCCTCCTCTCCGGCCAGTACGGCTCGGACTGGGGTGAGATCATGGCTGCCGCGCTCATCGTGGTGCTGCCTGTTGTCGTGCTCTTCGTGCTGCTGCAGCGACGCTTCATCGAAGGCATGGCCGGCGGCTCCGTCAAAGGCTGAAACTCAGAACAATCCGACTTCTAGGGAGTGAACAAGTGCAGGTCCCAAACGACTATCTGGAACGCGTCTATGCCGGTGTGCTCGGCAAGCTGGTCGGCGTCTATCTCGGCCGCCCCTTCGAAGGCTGGACCTACCAGCGTATCATGGAGGAACTCGGGCCCATCGAGTACTACGTGCATGAGCGCCTGAAGCAACCGCTGGTCGTAACCGATGACGACGTCGCCGGCACGTTCACCTTCGTGCGTGCCCTCGAGGACTACGGCATCCGCCCCGATCTCAGCGCCGAGGACATCGGCAAGGCCTGGCTCAACTATATCGTCGAAGAACGCTCTATCCTCTGGTGGGGCGGCAACGGCAACTCCACCGAACACACCGCCTGGCTGAACCTCAAGCGCGGCGTCGCCGCCCCGGCCTCGGGTTCCATCGCCACCAATGGCACCACGGTCGCCGAACAGATCGGCGCGCAGATCTTCATCGATGGCTGGGCCATGGTCTCGCCGCGTCAGCCGCAGCTCGCTGCCAAACTCGCAGAGCAGGCCGGCAAGGTCAGCCATGACGGCGAGTCCGTCCACGCCGCCATGCTCTGGGCCGCCATGGAGGCGGAGGCTTTCGGTTCCTCCGACATCGACCACCTGCTCGATACCGGCCTCGCCCAGATCCCGCGCGACAGCCTGATCGCCAAGCTGATCGCCGACATCCGCGCCTGGCACAAGGCCAGCCCCGACTGGCGCGACACCCGCAAGAAGATCGAGGAAAAGTACGGCTACGACAAATATCCCGGCAACTGCCACGTCGTGCCCAACCACGCCCTCATGGTCATGGCCGTGCTCTACGCCCCGCACGACTTCCAGAAGGCGCAGATGATCGTCAACACCTCCGGCTGGGACACCGACTGCAATGCCGGCAATGTCGGCTGCCTGATGGGCATCATGAACGGCCTCGACGGTCTCGACGAAGGTCCGGATTGGCGCGGGCCCATCGCCGACCGCCTGTTGATTTCCTCGGCCGATGGCGGCAACTCCATCAACGACGCCGTCCGCCAGGCCTATTACCTCACCGATATCGGCCTGCAACTCGCCGGCGAACGCCGTCTCGAGTCGCCGAAGTCCGGCGCGCAGTTCCACTTCTCGCTGCCCGGCAGCCGCCAGGGCTTCCAGCCGCAGCTTGGCCTCGGCCTCTCCAGCGCCGTCCGCATCGGCAATGCCGAGTTCGAGGGCAGCCGCGCGCTGTCCATCGGCTACGAAGCGCTCGGGCCGGGGCAGGTGGCTGCCGCTACCACGCCCACCTTCTCGCCGCGCGAAATGCTGAACATGCGCACCTACGACCTGATGGCCTCGCCGCTGGTCTATCCCGGCCAGAAAGTCACCGCCCGCGTCGCCGCCCCCGCCGCCAACACGGGCGAGATCGAGGTCCGCCTCCGCCTCCGCGTCTATGACGAGCACGACCAGCTCCGCGACGTCGACGGCGATGTCGCCACCCTCAAGCCCGGCGCCGACACCACGCTGAACTGGACGCTCCCCGAGTTCGGCGGTCAGCCCATCGCCGAGATCGGCGTCGCCGTCACCGCCAGGGGCAAGCGCGCCGATGGCGTGGTGCTCGTCGACTATCTGCGCTGGGACGGCGCTCCGTCGCTCACGCTGAAGCGTCCCGCCGGCGACTGCGATTTCTGGCGCATGTCCTGGGTCAACGGCGTCGACTTCTACAGTAAGCGTTTCCCGCCCAGCTTCCGCATCTCGCACAATCGCGGCGAAGGCCTCATTGCCCACGGCACCCGGCAGTGGACCGACTACACGGTCAAGACCGACATCGTCATTCACCTGGGCAATTACGGCGGCGTCGCGCTGCGCGTGCAGGGCCTCCGCCGCTACTACGGCATCCGCCTCACCCGCGACGGCAAGCTGCAGATCGTCCGCGTCCGTGACGACGACACCACGGTACTCGCCGAAACCGCGTTCGCGTTGACCTTCGAGAAAAAGCTGTCCATCACCGCCAGCATCAAGGGTACGACCATCACCGCTTCTGTCGACGGCACCCGCATCACCGCGACCGACGACTCGGCTGAAGCCTATGCCAGCGGTGGCCTCGGCCTCGTCATCAACGAGGGCGCGTTGTCCACCGACGCCGTGACCGTCTCAGGCTAGCGCCCGCGTCGACTCCCGCACGATCAGCCGCGGGGCATTGATCTCTCGATGCCCCGTGGGTTTGGCCTGCGAGCCGATCTGTTCGAGCAGCAGCTCGATCGCCCGCCGCGCCATGGCGAGGATCGGCGTCGCCACCACTGTCGGTGGCGGCTCGAGAATGGTGGCGAACTCGAGGTCGTCGATCCCCACCATCGACACGTCCTCGGGGATCCGCACGCCGCGCTCCTTGAGCGCGAACAGCAGACCCACCGTCATCATGTTGGAAATGGCCACGATCCCCGTCGGCGGCAGCGGCCGCGCCATAAGCTCCAGCGCCGCCGCATGCGCCCGTTCGCGGTCGAACTGCCCCGGCACGATCAGCGCCTCGTCCACCGCCAGTCCGCGATCCGCAAAGGCCTGCCGATAGCCCGCCTCGCGGTCGTCGCTGGTCGCCAGTCCCGGTATGCCCACGATCGCCGCGATGCGCTTGTGCCCAAGTGACAGCAGATGCTCCGTCGCCAGCCGCCCGGCCTCGACATTGTCGGTCTTGATCACGTCATAGGGCAGGCCGTCGACATACATGTCGAGCAGCACCGTCGGCACATGAATCTGCCCCTTGAGCTGCTTGCCGTGCCGCGCGTCCGATTGCGTCGGGATGACGATCAGCCCGGCGACCCGCTGCACCCGCATCATCGTCAGCACCTGGCTTTCGCGCCCCGCATCCTGCCCGGTCGAATACACCACCGCCGTATAACCCGCTGCGAGGCAGACATTTTCCACCTCGCGCGCTACCGCCGCGAAATGCGGGTTGGCGATGTTGGGCACCACCAGCCCGATCAGCCGCGACCGCCCGCTTCTCAGGCTGCTCGCCGCCCCGTGCGGCACATAGCCGATGGCTGCGATGGCTTCCTGCACCCGCGCGATCACGTCCTCGCTGACCGGGGCGGAGCGGTTGATGGCGGCCGAGGCGGTGGAGATGGCGACGCCGGCGCGGGCGGCGACGTCCTTGATGGTGGCCACCGTGCCCTCCGTGAGCCTCTTGCCAAAACAACTGCGAAATGCATTATACGAAACGTTTCGACTAAGCAAATCCGGTGCGACGGTGTGAGCGGGGAGCTCATCCGGCGCAGTCTCCGGGGCTGAACTCGAAACGTTTCGACCGGAAATCCGGCGCATGGATGAACGCACTCTGAACGAGTGCACAGGGAGGAATACCGATGTTCAAGCTTTCACGGCGCAGCATGCTGCTGTCGTCTGCGGCCTTCGCCGCCGGCACGTCGCTCGGCCTCGGCCGGGCAGGGGCCCAGTCCGATGCAACGGCGACGCTGCGCGTCCAGGCCTTCGGCGGCGACGCCGAACTCGCCGGCATCAACAGCGCCATCGGGCGCTTCAACCAGAAATATCCGAACGTGACGGTGGAAGTATCCATCGATCCGATCTCGACCGGCTGGGGCGACTACGTCACCAAGGTGCTCGGCCAGTTCACCTCCGGCAGCCAGGCCGACGTCTACGGCACCGCCATCGAGACCTTCCAGGCCTTCTCGTCGCGCGGCCTCTTCGCCAATCTCAACGACTTCGTCGCGGCCAATAGCGGCTTCTCCGATTTCGCGCCGAGCCTGTTCCAGCAGGGTTCCTACAAGGGGGAGATCAACTACATACCCATCGGCTGGAACAACATCATGATCAACTACAACCGCGACCTGTTCGACAAGGCAGGCGTGGCCTATCCGGCCCGCGGTTGGACCTGGGACCAGTTCCGCGAGACCGCCAAGGCGCTGACCATCAAGGACGGCTCGGGCACCGTCACCCAGTTCGGCTATGAAGTGCCGAACCAGAACTTCTTCGTGCTGCCCTGGTTCTTCTCCAACGGCACCAACATCCTCACCGCCGACTGGACGGGCTCGAACATGCTCGATCCCAAGGTCGCCGAAACCCTGCAGTTCCTCTACGACCTGATCCATGTCGATGGCGTCTCGCCCATTCCGGGCGCCGAAACCATGGACAACCAGTTCATGGCCGGCCAGGTGGCGATGATCAACCGCGGCCAGTGGATCGTCCAGAACGCCAAGAAGAACGGCGTCAACATGGATATCGCCGTGCCGCCGATGAAGGAAAAAGAAGCCACCATCATCGGCTTCGGCGCCTATGCCATCGCCAAGGCGACCTCGAACGCCGAACTGGCGCAGGCGCTGGTGCTCGAACTCACCTCCGAGGAAACCCAGCGCGAGCAGGGCGAACGCGGCGGCGGCGTCCCGGGCCGCAAGTCGGCTGCCTCCAGCGAAGCCTTCCTCGCCTTCCCGCCCAGCGCCTTCCTCTACTACGAGACGCTGCCGTTCACGACGCCCGTGCCGTCGCCGGCCAACTTCCAGGAAGTCGAGAAGATCTTCATCCGCCACTATACCGCGATGATGTCGGGCCAGGAATCCATCGCCGACGGCACCAAGGCCGCCGACGCCGAACTCAACGAGTCCTTCGCGCGCCTCAAGCAGCAGATGGGCGGCTGACGCCCTTCAGGGAGCGGCCCCCAAACCCGCCCCCACCTCCCGCCCGGACGGCCCCTGGGCCGTCCGGGAAAGAGACCCCGTGCCACGTCCTCGTGGTTCGACAGGCTCACCATGAGGACTACTGGGGCCCAACTGAGAACCTCATGGTGAGCTTGTCGAACCACGAGGTTCGGGCCCGCTCCCCGCAACCTTCTCCCTCAAGAGGAGAAGGGGACCACACTCACGCCGGTGCAAGCTATGCCTTCACGCTTTCACACCCCCTGGATGTCATCCCTGCGAAAGCAGGGACCCATCGTTCCGCCAGCGCCTGGCGGCCAGTGTGAGGCGCTTGGCCGAACCGATAGGATCATTTCCGTTGCACCATGGGTCCCTGCTTTCGCAGGGATGACAGCTGGTGTGGGGGAAACACCATGACCGCAACCGTCCACCGCACCTCCGATCTCCGCCGGGCGCAAGCGCGCACTGGCTGGCTCTTCGTGCTGCCCACCTCGGTGCTCTATCTCACCTTCGTGCTGGCGCCGGTGGTGCTGACGGTCATCCTGAGCTTTGCCTATTACGACCCGATGCTCGGCTCGCGCTGGGTCGGGCTCGACAATTTCACCCGCTTCTTCACCGACCGGCGCTCGCTCGAAATCCTCTGGAACACGCTGCGCTTCACCTTCTTCGCGGTGACCTTCAACGTCTCGGTCGGGTTGTTGCTGGCGGTGGCGCTCAACCGCGCCATGCCGGGCTGGCTGCTCTATTTCTTCCGGCTCGCCTTCTTCCTGCCGGTCATCATCGCGGCCGCCTTCGTCTCCATCGTCTGGAGCTATTTCTTCGGCGACGACCTCGGCGTCATCAATTACTTCCTCCGCCTCGTCGGCCTGCCGGCGGTGCGCTGGCTCACCGACAGTTCCACTGCCATGACCTCGATCGTCATCATGGACGTCTGGAAGAACTGCGGGTTCTTCATGATCATCTTCATCGCCGCGCTGCAGGGCGTGCCGAGAAGCATCGTCGAGGCGGCGCTGATGGACGGCACGCCACCCTGGCGGCAGTTCTTCCGCATCACGCTGCCCTACATTTCGCCGGTAGTGTTCTTCTGCATCGTCTATGCCTCGATCGGCGCGCTGCAGGTCTACGAGTCCATCGTCATCCTCACCCAGGGCGGACCGGGCGATGCGACGCGCTCGCTCTCCATCCTCATCGTCGAGCAGGGCTTTGGCAGCTTCCAGATCGGTTACGCCGCCGCCATCTCGGTGGTGATGACGGTGATCATCCTGATCATCACCGCTATCCAGCAACTGCTCAGCCGCAAGTGGGTGCAGCGATGAACGCCGCCACGCTCCAGACCCGTGCCGCCAAGCGCTGGGTCGATGCCGCCATCATCGCCACGCTGGTCGTCCTCGCCATCGGCATGCTGCTGCCGTTCCTCTGGCTGTTCTCGGTGTCGTTCAAGCCGGTGGCCGAGGCCTACAAGCTGCCGCCGAGCTTCCTGCCGACCAATCTCGATCTCGCCAACTATGGCGAAGTGCTCGCCTCGCGCGTGCCCTTCCTCAAGATCTACGGAAACTCGCTGCTGATCGCCGTGGTGGTCACCATCGGCCAGCTGGTCACCTGCACGCTCGCCGCCTTCGCCTTTGCCCGCCTCGAATTCCGCGGCCGCGATACGCTGTTCTTCATCCTGCTGATCGGCCTGATGTTCCCGGCGCAGGTCACCATCCTGCCCATCTATATCGGCTACGCGCAGGTGGGGCTGATCAACCAGCCCATCGGCCTGGCGCTGATGTACCTCACCTCCAGCTTCGGCGTGTTCCTGATGCGCCAGTTCATGCTGAGCCAGCCCAAGGCGCTCGAAGAGGCGGCGCTGATGGATGGGGCAGGCTATCTCAAGATCTTCTGGCGCATCTCGCTGCCGCAACTGCGCCCGGCGCTCTCCGCGCTCGGCATCATCACCTTCACCCAGACCTGGAACTACTATTTCCAGGCCCGCGTCCTGCTCGGTCGCGAAACCTCCATGACCCTGCCGGTCGCCATGGACGTCCTCCGCGGCTACCTCAGCTCCGGCAGCCTGTCGCTGGTCATGGCCGCCATGAGCATGTCCATCCTGCCCGTCGTCCTCCTCTTCCTCGTCGCCCAGAAATTCGTGATCGAAGGCATCACGATGAGCGGCATCAAGAATTGAGGATGGCTGTGATCAACCACCAACCCATCCTCCCCCTCGATCGTCACCCCGGCGCAGGCCGGGGCCCAGTAAACGCCAGCCTGGCGGCGCCATCCCGGATGGAGCCGCAGCATCGAGCATACTGGGTCCCGGCCTTCGCCGGGATGACGACCGGTGGGTGGGGCCCCTTTGGTCCGAACCTCCGCCATCCCGGTAGCCCTCATGGTGAGCCTGTCGAACCACGAGGGCGCGGCACTCCCCATTCGCCCTCTCCGTCTCCTCACACTCACCTCACCCACAGTGTCATCCCCGCGAAGGCGGGGATCCAGCATGCTCGATGCTGTGGTTCCTTCGGTGATGAAGCCACTCACATCAGCGGATGCTGGATTCCCGCCTCCGCGGGAATGACACCGAGGGTGTGGGAAGTCTCCCGAACTAACCGCCTGCGCAAGGTGCACCCCTCTCCACCACGCCATGCGTGGTCCCCCTCTCCCGCAGGCGGGAGAGGTTCGCCGACTGAGAGCGCGAGCCAAGCGTCATGACCACTCGAACACCCAAGGACACCGCCCTCATGTGGGACGATCTCAGCACCATCGATCAGCGCTTTCACTATGCCGGCGAGCGCAGCCGCTATCTGGCCTTTCCGCTGGGCGGCATCGGCTCCGGTGGGTTCTCGATTTCCGGCAGCGGGCGCTTGACCGATTGGTCCATTCGCAACCGCCCTGCGCTGCAGGGCTACAATGGTTACAGCCACTTCGCCATCAAGGCTGAGAAAGCGGGTGAGCTCGTCGACGCTCGTGTGCTCAACGGGCCCTACGACCTCAACCCGTCGGGCGCCCCCGGTATGCGCAAGATGTTCGACGGTTTCGGCCACGGCGCCAACCGCCAGACCATGGTGGGCGTGCCGCATTTCCGCGAGGTCGATTTCTACGGCCGCTTCCCCACCGCCGACCTCGTCTTCACCGATGCGCGTTTCCCCGGTGGCGTGCGCATGACGGCGTTCTCGCCCTTCATTCCGCACAACGACCGCGACAGCTCCATGCCGGCGGCGCTGATCGAATTCGAGATCGTCAACACCACCGGCGACGAGCTGACCTACACGCTGGCCGGCACGCTGGGGAACTATGGCTCCAACAGCGGCACGCATACCTTCCGGCAGGCCGATGGCATCAGCGCCATCCACCTCACCTCGAACGATCCCGACCTCAAGGACACCGATCGCGGCGACCTGACCATCGCGACCGACGCCGACGACGTCGACCACACCGACTATCACTTCCGCGGCCAGTGGTTCGACGACCTCGCCGTCTACTGGAAGGAATTCGCGCGTCCCGGCCGCCTGCCGACGCGCCACTACGACAAGCCGCGCTCCAAGCACATGTACGCTCAGCCCGAGCACGCCACGCTCGGCGCCCGCGTCACCGTGCCGGCCGGCGCCCGCAAGACGGCGCGCTTCGTCATCTCGTGGAGTTTCCCGAAAGGCGACATCTACTGGGCCTTCCGCCCCAAGCCCGACGGCATCATCCCCGACCGGCCGACCCCGTCCTGGACCAATTACTATTCGACCCAGTGGGCGGACTCGCAGGCCAGCGCCACCGATGCGCTCAAGCGCTGGGACAGCCTCAAGGCTGGCACCGTCGCGTTCCGCGATGGCCTGTTCGGCACCACGCTGCCGCCCGAGGTGAAGGACGCCGCGAGTTCGACGCTGGCGCTGCTCCGCACCGCGACGGTCATCCGCCTCGAGAACGGTGAGCTCTGGGCCTGGGAAGGCCAGCACACCAATGATGGCTCCTGCGAGGGCACCTGCACGCACGTCTGGAATTACCAGCAGGCGCTGCCGCATCTCTTCCCGGCCATCGAGCGCACGCTGCGCGAGACCGAGCTCACCTACAACATGCTGCCCACCGGCGGCCTGACCTTCCGCCAGAAACTGCCGCTCGGCTCGGGCTTCGACATCATCGGCCCCTGCGCCGACGGCCATTTCGGCGCCATTGTGAAGACCTTCCGCGACTGGAAGCTGTCGGGTGATACCGAATGGCTCAAGCGCTACTGGCCCAAGGTGAAGCGCGCCCTCGAATATGCCTGGAGCGACCAGAACCCGGATCGCTGGGACCCCGAGCAGACGGGCATCCTCACCGGCCGCCAGCACCAGACGCTGGATATGGAACTGTTCGGCCCCAACTCATGGCTCGGCTCCATCTATGTCGCCGCGCTCCTCGCCGCCTCCGAGATGGCCAGGGCCGTCGGCGAAACCGCGTTCGCCGACAAGACCGCCCGCATGGGCAAGGCCGGCGCCGAGTACATAGACACCGAACTCTTCAACGGCCGCTGGTTCGTCCAGAAGATCGATCTCGGCGACAAGAGCGTGGTGAAAGCTTTCGACGAAGGCCGCGCCGCCGGCGTGCTCGCCGACAGCTTCATGGACGTCTACTGGTCCGACGAGTTCGGCGAGATCAAGTACCAGATGGGCGAGGGCTGCATCTCCGACCAGATCCTCGGCCAGTGGCACGCCGAAGTCGCCGGCCTCGGCCACTTCCTCGATCCGGGCCGGGTGAAGACGGCGCTGAAGGCCGTGCACGACAACAACTTCCACGTCTCGCTCGCCGACCACTTCAACCCCTGCCGCAACTACGCCTACGAGAATGACGGCGGCCTGCTGATCGCCACCTATCCGGCCGGCATCCGCCAGCCGATGGTCGCCGCTCCCTACGCCGAGGAGGTGTGGACCGGCATCGAATACATGTCGGCCTCGCACATGATCATGAACGGGCTGATCGAAGAGGGCACCGAAATCGTCCGCGCCGCCCGCAATCGCCACGACGGCGCGCAGCGCAATCCGTGGAACGACATCGAATGCGGCTCCTACTACGCCCGCTCCATGTCCGCCTGGCAGCTCGTCAACGCCTTCTCCGGCCTCCAGGCCGACTTCGTCGAGGGCACTCTCGCCTTCGCTCCGAAGATCGATGGCGACTACCGGCTGTTCTGGTCGGCGGGCACCGCATTCGGCACATTGACCCGCGAGGGCGGCAAGGTGACGCTGGCGGTGGTCGGCGGCACGCTCACCTGCCAGACGTTCATCGTCGATGGTGACGCACATGCCATAGACAAGCCCATCCAGGCTGGCGGACTTTTGACGGTGTCGGTGTAACAGATGGCTGAAATCCAGCTCCAGTCGGTCACAAAGAGCTTCCAGAATCTGGAGGTGATCCACGGCATCGACCTGACCATTCAGGACGGCTCGTTCACCGTCTTCGTCGGCCCCTCCGGCTGCGGAAAGTCCACGCTTTTGCGCATGATGGCCGGCCTCGAAGAGGTAACGTCCGGCGAAGTCCGCATCGACGGCACCCGCTGCGACCACCTGCTGCCGTCGGCGCGCGGCATGGCCATGGTGTTCCAGTCCTACGCCCTCTATCCGCACATGACGGTCGAGCAGAACTTGAAATTCGGCCTTGAAAATCAACGGCTTCCGAAAGCGGAGATCGAGTCGCGGGTGATCAGGGCCGCCGACATCCTGCAGATCGGGCACCTGCTCGCCCGCCGCCCCAGCCAGCTTTCCGGCGGCCAGAGCCAGCGCGTCGCCATCGGCCGCGCCATCGTCAAGGAACCCAAGGCTTTCCTCTTCGACGAACCGCTCTCCAACCTCGACGCCGAGCTGCGCGTGAAGATGCGCGGCGAGTTGATCGCGCTGCATCAGCGGCTCGGCTCCACCATGGTCTACGTCACCCACGACCAGGTCGAGGCGATGACCATGGCGGATCAGATTGTCGTTTTGAATGAAGGCCGTATCGAGCAGGTCGGCTCGCCGGTGGAGCTCTACGCCCAGCCCAGGAACCTCTTCGTCGCCCACTTCATCGGCGCTCCGCAGATGAATACGGTGAAGGGGATCGTTCGCGGCAATGCGGTCGAAACGAACGGCGTCACCATCGCCCTGCCGGGGCGTAATCTCCCGGACGGCATGGAAGTCACCCTCGGCATCCGGCCCGAACATGTCGAGGTCGGGCAGGGCGACTTCGAAGTCACGGCCGAGACCACGGAAGTGCTCGGCTCCGAGACCATCGTCCACGGCCGCACCAGCGGCGGCGATCCCTTCGCGCTTGCCCTGCGCGGCATCAGCCGCATCGCGGCCGGCGACAAGGTGAAGCTCGGCTTCCCGCCGCACTTCGTGCATCTCTTCGAGGCGTCGGGCAAGGCGGTCGCGCCGGTGGAAAACTGGCGCGACGCCTACCTGACCTGACGCTACTTCATCCGGAACTCGAGCATGCGGATCAGCCCCTGCATGTAGCCGATGGCGTGGCTGCGGCCGCGATGGCCCCACGCGCTGTCGCCGTCCATCTTGGGCACGTGATCGTCGAGCAGGAAGCCGTCGAAGCCGTTCTCGACGAGGAGCGCGACGACTTCCGCCGGGTCGTAGTTGCCATCGCCGATGAAGCATTCGGTGAAGTTCGGCACCGTGCCCTGCACGTCACGGAAATGGCTGTAGGCGATCTTGCCCTTCGGCCCGAAGAACTCGATCATCTCGGCGACGTTCTTCTTGCCGCCCGGCATTTCCGAGCAGCAGCCGAGGCAGAGGTTCAGCGCCCAGCTCGGCGACGTGCCGAACATGTCGTAGGCCTTCTTGAAATTGTCCGGCTTGTAGAACAGCCGCGCCACGCCACCCAGCATCGGCACCGGCGGATCGTCCGGGTGGAGGGCGATGCGCAGGCCTTCTTCCTCGGCCACCGGCAGCACGGCGCGCATGAAGTAGCGGTAGTTCGACCACATCTGCTCTTCGGTGATCAGCGGCCCGTCCTTGCCGTAGAGCGGCATGCCCGAGACGCTGCCGAGCCCGGTCGGCATGAAGCTGCGGAGCAGCTCCATGTTCTCGCTGTTGGCCTCCACCGTCGCCATGTCGAACTTGCGCGCCGTCGCGCCACCGCGGGTCGGGCCGTCATAGTCGGTGGTCCAGACCGAATTGGGCATGAAGTGCATGCCGAGCACCGGCACCCCGGCCCGGGCCACGGCGCGGATGCAGGCCTGATAGTTCTCGATCTGCTCGTCGCGACCCTCGAGGCCCATCATCGCCTTCATGTAGAAATGCGACGGCACGTTCTCGATCGCCTCGAATACCAGCCCGGCGGCGCGCACCTTGTCGGCCAGCTCGCGCACATCCTTCGCATCCCACTTGCCATCGCCCGGCAGCGCCGGATTGTTCATCTGGATGCCGTTGACGCCGATCTGCCTGGCGAAACGCAGCCGCTCCTCGGTAAGGTCGTGGAACTGACCAACCGCAACTCGGATACCCATTTTCTCTTCCCTTGGTTTGAAATCGTTGGCTGTCGTGCGCCGCCTCAACCCTTCACGGATCCCTCGGTCATGCCAGCGACCATGAAGCGTTGAGCGACGAAGTAGAGGATCATCAGCGGGACCGAGG
>VFQQ010003161.1_pt1 | contig 16512 bp, 28 predicted proteins | sample 3512341 | NCBI WGS metagenome assembly VFQQ01 (sample SAMN10412373, study PRJNA504923) | tailings metagenome | isolation source: Relicate 2 Philex TSF1 revegetated site | place: Philippines: Tuba, Benguet | collected 2017-08-29 | reverse complement strand
TCGGGTTAGGGGGTTCGCTAAGCCCCACAGCTCATTGGGAGCCGCCCTGCTAGTATAAGACATGCATAAGAAACCTCGAAAGCCTGGCCTGAACGCCCTGCGGCCATGCCCCTGTTAAATACCCCCTGTCCTCCTCTTACCCGCCAGCACATCCAGCATCTTCTCGGCGCAGCGCACCGCCACAATGTCCATGCTCCTGCGTTGGGACAGGGCGAAGCAGCCAGAGCACAGTCAGCCAGGCACCACCCATCAGGGCATTAGCATGGTCTGCTGAGACCGCCCCAGTAGCCCTGCCCCTGACAGCAAACTCAAGGCATCGGGGTACAGTGGTATCAGCCAAGCTGAACCCAAGAGCTGGGCAAGAGCTTGGCCTGTGCAGCTCACCAGTGCATGTCCTCATCCTCCAGCCGGTCAAGGCCCGCCAGTGCGGCCGCTGATTGCTCCCCCTGCGGCAGGTTGCAGGAGGCATAACAGAGCGGGTGGGATGGCCCACAGGAGGCACACCTGGCACGCCGGCACCGTGTGAAGGGACAAGAGGGGAGGGACCTTCCACACCCGCACAGTGCAGCGCATCCACTACCAGCTGCTACCAGCCGAGGGGAACACAATGGTGAGCAAAGTTTGCCAGCCAAGCGAGGCGCACCTGGGCCTCGCACAGCCAGGGCCGCTCCCAGCCGGCCTGATTCTCAGCACGCGTGTGCGGCCTGAGGCAGCCGGGCAGAGGAGCAATCTTGCTATTGGGTTGGCACGGCACACAGTCAATGGCGTGTATGCTTACAGCGTGCAGCTGTTGGCTCTTCCCAATCCAGCTGGCCCACCAGGTGTGGCACAATGCCAATGTACCAATCAACGCCTCACCGGCGCAGCAGGTAGGAGGACATGACCCAGGAGTCGGCTCCATCGGGCGGCAGCGCCTCCTCTGGCAGCATCTTTAGGTCCTGATTGATCGATGGAGGGCAGCAGCCAGGAGGGTGAGGACGCACAGAGGCGGTGGGTCCACAGGGCGGCAGCCACAGGGCGGCAGAGCCACAGAGAGAGGCTGGGCAGTATTGCGTGGGGCAAGTACGGGCAGGCGCATGGCCGGCAGCATGCCAAGGAACCAGCAACTTGCTTGGCAGCAGCTCCAGTGCGCTACAACACAACAAGCTGAGCAGCCGGCGTGCCCAGCACTCTCCTCCCCTCCAGTGCCCTGCCAAAAAGCGTCCTGCAACACACACACAGCGGCCAGCCAGGTGTCATGTAGAACAGCAATTCAGGCGCCCACCGTGTAGAGGGTGGCCAGCTTCTCCAGCCAGTAGCAGCTGTCCAGCTCCCACACCAGGTCCAGGTCGTTGCAGGACACCTGGAGGAGTGGAGGGGGTGGGCAGAAGGGCCGCAGGCAGGGGCGAGTAAAAAGATAAGTGTCTGTAGGGGAGGAGAGTCCCCGTGGCGGTGGTTCAGCAGGCGTGTAAACCAGCGCAGTAGCTGCACCCCTCCCCATGCAAGCTCAAGCAAGCCAAGCAAGCCACAGCGCACAGCACAAACGCAGCCAGCCGCTATCCACCGCACCTTGAGCGCGGGCGGCGAGCAGGCGACGGTTGAGAAGGAGACAAAGGCGTGCAGCGACTGCTCGCACAGCTCGCACAGGCTGGCTCGAGGGTAGTCGCGCACGTGCAGCACCTGTGGGATGGGGGGGTTGGGGGATGGGGATTGGATGCACTCAGTTGATAACGAAGAATGCTTGTATGATGGCGTGCGGGTAGTCGCGCACGTGCAGCACCTGGCACGGCTGGGCGTAGCATCAAAGGGAGCGCGAGGGTGATGGCGGTGTTGCAGCGACGCTGGGCAGAGGCAGCCATGCCTCAAGAAAGACCTCCGGTGGCGTGGCCAATGGAAGCCCAGCGGCTCACACCCGACCAACAAACCAAACCACCCAGCCTGTGCACCCACCAGCGGGATGCCCTCCTCCAGGTACAGCTCCAGCGGCAGCAGCTGGCCGTGCCGTGTGTGCCGCCCCGCCACCGCGGCATGCACCCGCATCACCTTGCTGCGGGGGAAGGGGTAGAGAGTGGTTTGATGAGATGTGTCAGGCACTAGGTGGCCCTGCGTAGGGCGCCTCCTGCAGGCAGCTTACTTGCAAGGTTGAGATGGCCAAGAAGTGCCCATGCATAGGCTGCTGCAGCCATCTGCGCTAGTTACCCCACGCTGACATGTGCATGTGAATAAATGCACACGTCAGTCCTAGTAATGTGGAGCAATGCAGCAACACCCTCCTTCTCACCGCATCACCTCCATGGTGGCCAGCGGCTGCACAATGAAGTCGCCCGTGCCGCAGTTGTATGAGCGGCGGCGCTGCGCGCAGCAGGCGCAGCATGGCGGGGCAAGTCAGGCGTGCCTCTGGCATGGTCACTGCTGTTGCTGTTGGTTCCTGGGGCTGAGACCCTGGGCAGCTCGTCCCACACAGAGAGAGTGCATGCATGGCCAAGTAACACAGTGCATCGCGCTTTGCCCCTGAGGCACACAGCCGACCCGGTGCCCCACCCCTGCCTTGCCTTGGTTTCGAAGTGGAAGGCAGTCAGGTTGGTGCCGCCGCCCGCGGGGCCGAACAGCGTGAACGTCTTGGTGCCCGTGCTCTCGCTCTGCAACGCGCGGTGGAGCACAGCTGAGGCACGCCCATCAGCAGGCTAGAGGCAGGAGGCATGCGAGGTGCACCCATTTTACCAGACCAGTGTGCGTCCACCCCACAAGGGCCAGCCCCATTGCAAGCACATGATGCGTCTGCATGGGCGCCTCGCCCCCACGCTGCAAGGCACTGCCAGGCAGCACCACCTCACATCGCCACTCGTGCCCCCCTGCCCAGCTTGCCTTGAGCGCGTGGAACAGGTTGGTGGCTCGGTTGGAGCGCACCGCAGGCGGCATCATCTCGTTGGCCCGAGAGTCCACGCCGCAGGGCATGCCTGCAGCAGGGGGGTGGGAGGCTGTCCAGTCGACTGAATGGCAGGCTGGCAAAGCAGCGGCGCAGCATGCAGCATCAAGCCAGCGGTTGTTGGACAAGCAGGGCTGGCATTGCTGTGCAATCAAAAAGCAATCAACCACCGACCTGGCGCGTCCTGCGGGTACTGCTGAGCCTCGTAGTCGGGCATGGAGCCATCGGTGACGTACAGCCGGCCCTGGCGCACGCCCTTCTGGCACTGCTCAATCTGTAATGACAAGGATAAGAACAGCAGGCAGGTGGCATCAACGATTAGGGCGATGGCAACCTCACCCGAACAATTCTCGTCGAGCAGAGCTGGCGCGCACCCCTCGCGCACTGCGGATTTCCGAGCTCCCTCTTCTCCCCTCCACAGTCCACACTACAACCACAGCCAGCCCCGCCTGCCTGCTTCATCACGTTGGCGCTCTGCTTCACGCCCACGCGCTTCAGCTGGCCCTCGTTCCACTCCGTGTCCTGCGCAGGTGGTCGGAAGCCACAGATCACCAGTCGCCAGCAATCCATACAAGTTCATCGAACTACTGTTCTCCAAGGGGGCGCTTGCCAGGCTCCCTGGCGCGTGTCACCCGCAGGCGCTTAGGCGAGGAGGGAGGGAGGCGCAGCGGCGCACGGCGGCAGACCATTTCACTTTCATCCCAGAGCTGCCTCACATTTAGAGCGCACGAGACGGTGTCGGCCGTGGAGTTGAGTGTGATGTCGCCGTACCGCTTGCTCTGAAGGAAGCACAACAGGATTGGATACAGCTGAGTGGAAAGAGGGGGTGAATGCACACTGCCGGCAACGCTCCAGCGGCCAAGAGCTGTGCAACCGCACATGCCAGCATGTTGGTCCATCAACCTTGCGCAATCAACATGTTGCAGCTGCCCCTCGCACCTCCAGCCGCGCCGTGAATTCTCGCCAGATGCCTGCAAGTCCCTGGTCCCAGGCACCGCCCTGCTGCCCGCTGCCGCCATCCTCAGCGCTGCCGCTGCCGCTGCTGCACGCGCCACCGCCTTCCGCCTGCTGCTCCTGCTGCTGCTCCTGCTGCTGCTGGCGCGCCGGTGATTCACCCTGCTGCTGCTGCTGCTGTTGCTGCTGCTGCTGCCGTGCACCTCCAGCCTCAGGCGCGTCTGTGGGCGACCAGATGATGAAGCGCCGCTCCATGACACGCATGTGCTGCAGGTCGTCTGCAGGAGGGAGCAGCAGAGCGCGGGCACAGAAGCAAGGTTGCTGGTTTGTTGCAGCTGCTGCTGGGAGGAAGGATTCCACAGCGATTGCGGCCCTGCTGCTGAGCAATGCGTCGCACATTCCTGTGCAGTGTGTCCTCAAGTAAGCCTTCAAGCCAGCCGTGCGACAGACACAACCCATCCACCCTTGCTTCCCCCCAGTGCCGCTCACCCTGTCCCTCCTGCTCCCACAGTGCCTTGGCAGATAGGATGTGCGGGTGCAGCACCAGCTCCCGGCCATCGCGGTTGTACACCGCCCGCAGCCGCCTGTCCAGCTCAGCGCACAGCTGCGGCGTACAGAGGAGCGATTGCACGTGAGGATGTGGGCAGCGTTTGCATGCAGGGCGGCAGGCACGCTTGGGTGAAGCGAGCTTAGGTTTGTCGCGAGCGATGCAACACGCCTGCAAGAGCGCAACGATACTAGATGAGCTCGTATTCCTGCACAGCAGCGATCAGCTGCGCACCTGCTTGCACTCCTCTGGAGCGGCGGGCGGCTGGGCTGCCAGGCACTTGGACTCAAAATCACGCAGCAGCTGCAGCATGGACGCCACATCCGCCTCTGCCGCCCCCTGGCCCCGCATGCGTGCCCTGCAGCGAGCAGCATAATGAGGGCAGGGGTGTTGAACTGGAGCGCAAAAAGCTGCGCGGGCGCTGCTTCAAGTCGACAGATGGGCGGCACTTCAAAACTGAAGCCAGCAGCAGGGCACTGCCAGATCCAGGAGCAGCTTGCGGCACACAGCAGCCGTGAGGGCCTTACGCTAGGCGTGAGCGCGCATCCCCAACCGCTACTGCATATCGCTGGGGCACAGGCAGCTCCGAATGCGGGCCTGCAAGCAGCAACAGATGACAGTGGCAGCTCTCACCAAGCCGGTGTTTCATGCTGGCAGGCAGTGTGAATCCGTCAAAAACCACATCAGGTCCTGCATTCAATAGTTGGCAGCCTGCCAGCAGCAGTGCAGAGACCACCAGCCGCATGCCCTACATCCAATGAGTCGCTCACCCGGCAGCCTCGGGCCCGGCTTGCCGTTCTTAGTCATGGGCCGCCCCTCCCCAAACAACAGCTCCACGTGCAGCCGCTGCTCCCCCGGCAGCAGACCCATGGCCTGGTAGGCAGGCCCGCTGCTGCCGCCGCGCACGCCAAAGCCGCCCATGCCTCCCATGCCGCCGCCGCGGGCGCGGCGCCGCCAGGCTCCAGGCTTGCTGCCGCCCTCGCGCCGCCGCGGGGCCTTGGCAGACGGCGACAGCGCCGCTGCACCGCCGCCTGCCTGCATCTCCCGCAGAATCGCCTCCGTCTCCCGGTTCTCCTGCGCCTTTTGCGTCTCGCGCCGCTGCCGCTTGGCGCGCACCCGCTGCGGCGTGGGAGCGTCGCGGTTGCCCACCGGCGGCCCGCTCACTCGGTCCTCGTAGTACTGCTCTGTGTCCCTCTCAAACTCTGCAATCATGACATCCACCTCGTCCATCGGCGGCGCTGCTCGGTCGCTGACTTGCGGCAGCGCTGCTGCGGCCGCTGTCTCAGCGGGCGAGCCGTGGGACCCCGCCTGCTGCCGCTTGCTGCCCGGCGCTGGTGCGGACCGCCGCCCCTGCGTCGCCGGCATAGGCGCAGCTGAGGGCCTGCATGCAGTGAATAGATTTGCAGCTCTGTCGATCGCGAAATCGGGCGGCCAAGGTCTCAGCCGGCACCGCGTTCCATAACTGCGAGGCGGCGGCAGCGGCGACGGCGCTCAGAGCGGCGTGAGGCAGCAGCGGCGAGTGAATGATCTCGCCAGGCATCATACACCTGAGCTTTCAGGCCCCTGGGCCGAGCGCCCGGCTAAGGAGCAGCCCAGCTGTAGCCCAGTGTCGGGCAGTAGAGGCCGCGGCTGGCTGCTCAGGCGCCGGATGCTGCGCAGAAGAGCGCAGCAGTGTGTACAGGTCCCGGTTCGGCCGCAGGTGCGACACCGGTGCTCGCAACCAAACTCAACTCTGCAGTGCAGCCACTGCAGTGGCCGTGCCGGCCTCGTGCCGCTATGTGTGTGATGGCGGCCGATTGCGAGCAAGACAAGCCTAGGACGGCAAGGAATACATGCACCGCCGCATGGCGCGATGTCGCAATTTGCCGCCACGAGCACCACGGATGTCGTACGCTCCATCCCAAGTGCTCGCTGCTCTTTTTCCTAACTAGGCCGCGTCGGTATATTGCATCAGTGTCCTTCAGTTCGTGCGGAATACTGCTGGGCGCATTTTACATGCGCGTTGGTGAAGGCATGGACGGCCCCGGCGAGCATGAAATGCAATGCAACACCTGTGCTGAAACTGCACAAGGCGCACAACCGCAGCGCTACTGGGCTGCAGGCAGGCGGCGCAGCACCATCACGGAGCGGAATGCCTCCTCGTGATCCAGGCCGATGGAGGCATCAAAGTCGCCGTGCACCTCCACCACCTGGCATGGAAGCAGAGGCAGGCAGGCAGCAAGTTTGGTGCTGGGTGGGGGGCAATTGCGGGTGGGTCATGCTGGCACACAGCTTGCTTGTGCACTTGCATCCCCAGCCTACACCGATGGATGGTTTTCAAGCCCGCCAATACTCCCAATGCCCAAGCCTCCTCCACACCAACCAGCAGCCGCCGCACCTCAAAGCCAGTGGCCCGCCCCAGCAGGTCGATCTCCTGCAGCGTGAACTGCCGCTGGGGCACCACATCCACCTCGGAGCTGACCAGCTCGTCGCCATGGTAGCAGGACAGGCCCACGGTGCGGTGCAGGATCTGGGAATGGGGGGAGCAGAGGGGCGACGGCAGCGGCGCAGGTTGAAGCGGTGGTGGCAGGGGCAGGGGCGACGGGTGGGGGCATCGGCGTCTTCATGACCAAAATCTAGATTTTGGCGGCGGCCACGCAATCATGAAGTCTATAGCTGCCGCGCCTCGCAGATGGATCATTTGGAGAGGCAGCAGCCCGGCCCCAATGTGGCGCGCACCTGCTCCTGCAGGTCAAAGTGGTCGCCCTCGCGGCCCCACTCCACCAGCACCGTCCTGCTCTTGTCCTCGCTCTGACGCAGATGAAGGGGAAACAGAGATTGAGTCAAAGGGTGATCAGAAGCCGGTGGATAGGAGGCGGATTGCACGCTCTCTCCCCCATGGAATGTCATCTCTGAGCGCAGTTGTGAGCTGAGCATGCCACTGAGCCGAGCGCAGCACTTTCATGGACGCACGTTTGCGCACACCCGCCCACCCAGCACACACCTCTGCGTCCCAAGCCTCAATACAGATGCACACATGCAGGCATCCGCCCAACCCACCTCTGCGTCCCAGGCCTCAATGAATTGCTCCTCCTCGAGGCAGTAGCCGCCCCACAGGTCAGAGGGGTGCGGCAGCTCCAGCACTAACAGCCCGCCTGGCCGCACCGCCTTGCTGCAGGCCGGGAAGAGGTGCGGTGCGGCGCCATGGTGTTGTGGGCAGAGCAGGATACAGTCAAGTAGGTTTGCTGCTACGCACGCGCACTGCAAGGCAGCAATGTGTGCCCTGTGCAGCAGCGCATTTCATGGCAGCAACGCTTGGCATGCGCACAACTAGCCACATTGCTCCCACCTCAGCTCCGCAAAGCAGCACAGCGCAGCCCCGTTGTCCAGGCAGTGCGCCAGGCTGCCCAGCAGGATGCACGCCAGGTCAACAGGCTGGCCCAGCTGCGCCGCCCACCCCTCTGCAGGCGTGGATACAGCAAACAAAACGTTATGTTAAAGTATGCAGGTAGGGACACAACAATAGGTAAACCACTGTGCCGGCTGCCATGCAATCACCCGGGTTGAGTTGCGACAATGATTGCAACCCCTTGCAGCACCCCCGGCAGCTCCAAACCCCACCTTTGCTCATGTCTGCTTCAACCAAGCTGAGGCTGCCCGCAGCGCCTGCTGCCTGCGCCTGCTGCGCCGCATACGCCAGCATGGATGGGGAAATGTCCAGGCCGGTGGCTGCACACCCCGCCGTCTTGGCAAGCAGGATGGCATGCTGCACAGGCGGGGCAGCGTTGGGGACGGCAGCACAGCATGCATGGTTCAGCAGCAGGGAGCATGACGAGTTTGGTTGGGCAAGTGCAAAGCAGCAACTGTCCGGCAAAAGCATGATGCACACCCACCTGCGCTGGCCCGCATGCGACCTCTAGGAAGTGCTGCAGCGCGCCGCTGCAGTGCTTCTGGTGCATGGCCAGCAGGTGAGCAACCTGCAGTGCAGCGGCAGTGGCAGTGGTCAGGCACCGCGGCACAGGCACGGGCTGCGGTGGTCATAGGTGTCCAAACATCCCAATTCCATGCCCCACGCACCTCCACGTCAAACTTGCGGAAGTTGAATGCAATGCTGTACACCTCTGGGTCTGTGTACGACTGACAGACGTGGGCAGAGCGGCCGCCACTGCTGCTTGGCCGCGCAGCAGGGGCGGCGGCGGCACCACCCCCACTGCTGCTGCTGCCAAACGCCTTGCGCGGCGTGACGTGCAGCGCTGCAGTTGCACTTGGCATGCAGCGTGCGAGGGCCGCCATAACCACACGGGTGTGGCCGCAAGGTGCAAGCCGCGAGCAAAGCAGCGACATTCGAGCTAGCCTTTTGTTTTACACGAACGGTATTCGCTTTCTGTGGCAATGCAAACCCCGATGCTGCGAACGCAAGCAGCATGCATGGCGGCGTAGCGGCGTCAGCGTGCCGCGCCGCCCGCCTACCGAGCGCCGCACTTGCTTGCAGCGGGTGCATTCATTACATTTGATTGGTTAAGATTATACAGAATATGAGGAACAGAAATACAATCAAATTGGCTACGTTATGTCAATGATATCGTCCTCCTCTGATTCGCTGTCGGTCAACACATACAGGCAGCTGGGCAGCGCCGCTGCCGCTGGCCCTCCAGCCCCTCCCAGCGCGGCCGGGGCTGCTGCCGGCTGAACACCGTTTGTTGGCAGCACGACGGATCCATTGGCTGGGCCTGGTGCAGCTGCGGCTGGCGCTTCAATTGCCGATACTTCTGCTGCTGGCGAGGCACGGCTGGCCAGCCCAACTGCCGGCGGCAGCGCTGCCGCAGCCCCGCTGCTGGCTGGGCTGGCCGCAAGGGCTGCCGCCAACGGTGCCTGTGCCGCTGGCCGCTGCTCCAGCCGAGAGGCTGGCTCAGCTTCATGCACAGGCGGGCTGGAGGCGCGGGGTGTGGCATCCGGCGGCGGCGTAGCAGACCGCTTGGCAGGCGGCGCCAGCAACTCATCCGCTGGCAGCTCTTCCGCACCCCGCTTCCTGCCGACCTCGCCGTATTCCACTGGCTGTGGCTGCAGGGGTGCCTGCTGCGGCGACGACAGCGCAACCGCTGACTGCACGGCCGGAGGCGTTGGGGACAGCAGCATGGGAGACGGTGACCTGCCCACAGCCGCCCGCACCACTGCCGCCGCAGCGGGGTGGCCCGACACCTGCGCACGCAGCTGCGCCTGCAGCAAACTGTGGTGCCGGCCAGCCTGTGCCGAGCTGCCGCCTGCACTGACTGCTGCCGGTGGCAGCGGCCGGGCTGCACCTGGCATGGGCTGCTGCTGCTGCTGTGGCACGGGTGGTGGCCGTGGCGGCCGTGGCGCTGCTGCCGCCTGCTGTGGCGGCTGCGTCGGCCTGGGTACAGCTGCTGCCTGCTGCAGGCTGCTCTGCATGGCCGGCCCCTCACCCGCCGGAGCTGCCTGCTCCGCCTGGCTGCTCAGCAGCAGCTCAACGTATCGCTCCAGGCGAGCCGCCTCTCTCCAGTGCTGCTGGCCGCCGTCAGGCAGGTGCACGGCGGGTGGCAGCCGGAAATAGGCCACCTGCAGCTGTTCCAGCTCCTTCCGTGCTTCTGCTAGCGACAGGCAGGGCTTGCCACGGTCTAAGAACAGCTGCTGCTGCAGCACAGCCAGCGACTCATCCGCCACCTCACGCCGGGAGGCCGCCAATAGATGGCAGGCGGCCTCCAGCGGGGAGCTGCGCTCAGCTGCGCCGCCTGCTGCTGCCGCTGCCCTGCTCTGCGGGCTGTTTGCAGCTGCAGGCTGCTGCGGCTGTGAACGCTGCTGCTGCTGCTGCTCGTGCTGCTGCTGCTGCTGCTCGTGCTGCTCGTGCTGCTGCTGCTGCTGCTGCTGCTGCTGCACCTGCTGCTGCTGCACCTGCTCCTGCTCTGCCTGCTGTGAGGACTGCTGCATTGGCGGCTGCACTGGCTGTTGCGGCTGCTGCGGCCGCTGGGGCGCCGCCGGCCGGGTGGCTGCGGCTTGCTGGTAGTACCAGCGCCTGTTGATGACGGTCCAGGTGGCGTCAGGCTCAGTTTCCAGACGCTTCTGCTCCGCAAGCTCCTTGTTCGGGCAGGGGCTGGAGTGGCCTGCCTTGGTCACCGTCTTGCCCAAGTACCTGCATTTGAGTCACGAAGGACTGTCAGCTGGCGCACATGGAATGTCCAGGAGACTGGCCAACGACTGCACGGGTTGGTCAGGCGCGTTGGGTGCGCAACCCCCTTTGCAACCCAAATCTCACCTGCAGAACGAGCAGTGATATTGCTTGGGTCCAGCCGCATCAGGCGGGTGCTCATCATCAGCTGCTCCTGGCCGTTGCCCCTGCAGCCAGCAGGCCAACGGTGACACGTAGTGGGCGTATGCAGCACTGGCTAGGTCAAGCACACGTGCTATGCTCCCCCTGACACATGCAATGCAACCGACTCTTCCGCAGTGCTGCACCCCAGCCACACCTGCTCTGTAGGCATCCGCCCAGAAGAGGGCTCCAGCCCCGACATGTCGCTGAACGCGGCAGCCAGCTCCTGGGCAGAGGCGCGGGCATCAACTAGCTGCTGCAGTCGGTCCATCACACGCGCCATCGGTGCCACACTCCAATGGAGCCGCAGCGGCACCGTTACGCCCCGCAGCTTGGCCAGATCCAGCAGCTGCTGCCGAAGCCCCGCCCAGCGGTGCCCAGACTGGTGCGACGCCGGTCGATCCCCTGAAGGTCGCGGCTCCGCCGGCCGCTGCACCTGCGGCAGCTGGCGCGGCTGCACCACCTGCCGGGCCTGCTGCACATGCTGCGCTTGCCGTGCTGCTGGCTGCTGCTCCTGGGGATGGCCCACCCGCTCCTGCTCCCCTTGGTTTGCGCCGTCCGCCTGCTGCTGTGCCGCAGCTGCTGCGGGCTTGCCCACATGAAGCAGGTCCTTGGCCTGCTGGCTGGTGATGCCCCAGGCTGCCAGCACAGCGTCTCTGGCCGCTTTGGAGCCACCGTTGGCAGCGGCAGCAGCCAACAGGTCAGCACGCAGGCGTATCATCACGGGTGGCCGGGACCCCTGCTTTGGCTGCGCATCCGTCTGCCCCGGCTGGTCCTGCTGCTGCTGCGCCTGCTGCCACAGCAGCTGCAGCGTGCGCCGATCTTCCTCGCTAGGAGCCGCCGCCACGGGCTGCTGCTGCTGCTGCTGCTGTGGTGGCGCTGGAGGCTGCGGTGGTGCTGGCGCTTGCTGCCGTTGCTGCTGCTGCGCTGGCGCCGGCAAATGCTGTTGCTGTTGCTGCTGCGGTGGCCCAGATGGCTGCTGCTGCTGCTGCTGGCCAGCTTGTGGCACCGGGCGGGCACCTGCGGCTCCAGCTGGTGCCGCCGCAGGGCGCTGCGCCGCAGCTGCCGCTTGCTGCATGCGGGCCGCCTGCTGTGCCAGGGCCAGCCGCTGCGCTGCTTGCTGGGCAGCCTGCGCCACGGCTGCATGCTGCTGGGCACCCATGTATGGCGATGGCTGCTGCGCCTGGGGTGCAACGCCAACTGCGATGCCGGCTGGTGGCCGCGGCTGCCGCTGCTGCGCCAGCTGCCTGAACGTCTGTGCATGCTGGGACTGCTGCGCGGCACGCTGCATCTGCAGCTGCACTGCCTGCTGCTGAGCTACTGCGGCTGCCAGCTGCGCCTGCTGATGAGCTGCCTGCTGCTGAGCGGCTGCGGCCGCCAGCCGCGCCTGCTGCTGCGCGGCGGGAACCTGCTGCGCGGCGGCGGCGGCCAGCTGCTGCTGCATGTGCCGGTTGACGATGTCGCTGAGGAGCGCAGCCCGTGCGCTCTTCTCTTGAATGCACTGCAGCCCTGCACGTCAAACGAGGAGTGTCCAGAAGGTCGTTCTTGAAGGGGCACGGGCGAGCGCAACCCATTGGCAGGGACAACGGCACAGCAAGGGCCCAGCGGTCCCCAACTTACGAGGCTTGACATGCTGCTGCGCGATCTCAGCAAACTTGTCGTCGTCTGCCGCCAGCGCAAGCTGCAGCACAGCCAGCTAGGGGTGGGAGTTGTGAAGCAAGGCGGCAGAGTGTGGCGGTGGCGGCGGCGGGGCTGAGGCGTCGGCTCGCCCCCTCGCACGGCCAGAAGGCCATTTAAACTATCTGGATCGCAAGGCAGCAGCCGCAGCGCTTGCAGAGCCGTTTCACGCCTTTGCGGCGGCGGCCGGCCGCCAGAAGGCCGCCGGTAAGCCTTCCGCTTTAAAACCTGGCGGATCAGGACACTCGCCTCGTGCAGAGCCTGCGACAGGTCCAGCACTGCTTCCTTGGCCTCCAGCCAAGTCTCATTCAGCAAGCGCGACGCCTCTGCTGCGCTGGGCGCCTCCATGGGTGACCAACCGACATCGCGGCGCTCCGAAAAGCCAGAGGCAACGGGTTGTGGGACCGTCTTGCCCGCGGACAGGCGGCGCCAACCCAGCACAGCACGGCTCTTCGGCTTACGCTCGACTTGTGGGTGTGCAACTGGACATGAATTGCCAACCAAATATCAGTGATGAGCCTGAAAGTGCAGAGTACTTAAGAATAGCTAAAATCTTCAAGGGCGAGGCCGCCCTGCTGTGCGAGGTGCGACCCGCCGCCTGCCGGCCAGCGGTCAAAGCCGCGCCCACAGCGCGAGCCGCTCCGCCAGCCCAGTCTCTATGTCTTGCAGCACGGCCATGAGGAAGGGCTGCACCGGGTGGAACAGGTACACCACGTGCTGCGGGCGGGCGCTGCCGGCTCGGCCGCCTGCGCAGGAGAGCGGCGGGCAGGCGGTGGGCGGGGAGGAGCAGTGCGCACTGGATGCCCACCCAGCCGGAGCAGCACGGGGCTGGCATAGTTTGCCAGTCAACCAGGCTGCCCTCCGGCATAAGCTCGGCCAATCTGCAAAAACAACTCAAGATTCATTGCACCAGCCCCGCCTGTGCTGCTGTCCAGCTGCCCCAGCCGCACCTGCGCCCCCGCCTCTCCGCGGCGCAAAGTGCTCTGGCTGCAGCCGGAAGCGAAGCGCTTCGGGGCAGCAGCGGGCCATGAACTTGAGGGCGCGGTGAGGCGGGTGGTGCGGCCGCACCGCGCCGCCGATCTGCTCATCAAAGCAGTACAAGTCCGGGTCTGCACACAAGGAAGGGAGAACGTAGAGCGGACGGATTGACGAAGGGCCGTGGTGGCAGGATCACGATGCATAAACAGGCCACAAGGACTGCGTGCAGTGTGCACAAGAAGCTGTGCATGCGGCATAGCTCAGCAGGCGCGCTGTCCCACAGCCATGCAGCAAGGAGGCACAGGCACTCGCCTAGGTATGGCGAGGCCTGCCTGGGCTGGCTGGTTGCCGGCAGCTCGTCCCACAGGCGGTGGCGCAACTCCTGCAGAGCAGTGGCAGGTTGGCATGTAGTGCTGTGTGCAAGGATTTTTTGCCCACCAATGCATCCAAGGGCTTTTGTCGCACGCCCGCTCACGCACTCACTCACCACCCAAGCATGCACGAAGCGCTGACCACAGCGTACGCTGGCCACAGCGCTCAGCCCACCTTGATTGCCAGTGCTGGGTCCCGCAGCTGCGCCTCGCGAGCCGCTCGCGAGCCGCCCAGGGGCACCAGGCACCGCTGCCAGTCGGTGGCGCAGCCGCAGCCGCAGCTGCTGGCCAGGAAAGCGGCTGGCTGGTGCAGGTACCTGCAGGGCAGACTAGCGGTAGGCACAGCATTGGACGGGGCGGCAAGCCAACTGATGACCACGGCAGGCACGCCAGGCAAGTATGGCGGGCCAGCAACTGCCACACTGCACTGCCGCGGCACCCAACAAGCCTGCAAGGATGAGACAACAGGCGCGACCGCAGGCTGGCGCTCACCAGGTGGCCAGGTCGGGGGACCCCGCCACAAACAGGCGCTCCACCTCTGTTGTGCAGTAGTTGTACAGCATGAGGTAGGCGCCGCCGCCCGCATGCGCCGCATGGGAGGCCGACGAGTGCCTGCATACGCAGCACCGATGGACGCAGCGATGCGGCATGGTTCAGCACGGGCCTGGGACAGGGCACCCAGGTGTGACGCTGCACCCCTTCACGTCTGCAACGACATTTGATGGGCTCAGGCCACACAGCTGCACATTGACACCAGCGCACCCGTGGCGGTGCGGCCCCGCCAGCATCTCGGGTGCACACCAGTGGATGAGCAGCCGCTGATCATCCAGCAGCTGGGCCTGCTCGAAATGAAGGGTGGGGAAGGTGGGTTTGTGCAGGCCACAGAATCGCTTACAATCAGCTGTGATGGGGTGAGCCACCCTCGATCAATCTGTAACTGCCACAGGATGAGGAAGGTTGGCCCCGCCGCACAGCACTCTCAACCCCCCTTCCTCAGTCGCTGTGCCCTCACCTTCCACATCAGCATCTCGGCATACGCCTCAAAGTAATAGTGGAAGCGGTCCAGCGGCCGCCGCCAATGCGGCTGCGCCGCCGAGTGCGGTGGCCCACCCTCGTCGCCTCCCAGCCCACCCAGGCTGCCGGTGCTGCCGCCTAATCCACGCAGGCTGCCGGTGCTGCCGCCTAGGCTGCTGAAACCGCTGAAAGCGCGTGGCTGTGGCGGCGCCACAGCGCTCAGCAGGCTGGCTGTGCTGCCGCCCCGCCCGCCCAGGCCACCTGGCTGCGTCTCGCATGCTGCAGTTGGCTCAGGGCCGGCGGATGAACTGGATGCAGCCTCTGCTGACTGCCGCTGCGCCTCTCTAAACAGGTAAGCCAGCAGCTGCTGCTTGAGTCCACCCAAGATGGGCCCTCCCCCCGCCCCCGGCTGCCCAGCTGCAGCCTGGGCAGTTGGTGCTGGGACAGGTGCGCTGCCTGCCACGGGCGGTGCCGGCGCTGAAGCCAGCCCAACTGCTGCATCGCTTGAGCGAGCAGCCTGTTGCTGCTGCTGCTGCTGCTGTAGGGATGATGCTGCCTGAGGCACGCCACACATGGCTGCTGTGGCTGCTGCTGCAGGCGGGAGGCCTGAAGCATGCTGCGGCCGTCGCTGCTGCTCCCGCAGCCGTCGCTCCCGCTCCTCGTGCTGTGCAAGCACCAGCGCGTCGTCGTCCTGCGAAAGCCCAAAGCAGCGTGGAGTGGTGACGACAGAGCAGTGTGGCGTCAGCCCTGCAGAACGGCAGCAGTACACCCACTGCCTTGGCCGAGCTGGTTATCTGCTCCGTAAGCAGCTGAACTCACCCGGCAGTGCGGCCCGATGGCATGCAGGTAGTGCAGCCGGCCGGTCGGCAGCAGTTGCAGCATGTGCAGCGTCTGGCTGGCAAGCTGCAGGCAGGGAGGATCGGGCAGGCAGCGTGTTCGAACCGCAGCGTAGCCAGCAGAGTCTGGACGTAACCTCAAGAGTAATGGGAGGATCAACGCAAACGGCATGCACCACATCAACCAGCTGCCTGGCAGCCTGTCCACCCACGGTGTGGCATTGGTGCACCTGCCCTCACTCTCTCACCCCGAGCACCAGCAGCAGCTGGCCGCGCAGGTGCACCCCCTGGCTGCGAGTCAGCTCCACATAATCATCCTGAATTGTGTGGCTGTCTGCCAGCACACCACTCTCCAGATCAATCTGTGGTCGCAGAGGAAGGAATAAGAGGGTGGATGTGTGAAGGGCGGTAGTGCGCAACTGATTGCCACGCCAGCGCTGAAGCACTGCACATGTGCAGCATTGCAAGACCACAGGTGCATGCCCACGCCCCTTCCCGACACCCACCACATGAAGCGTCGTGCGCTCCGCTCGTGGCACAACTTGCGCCGAGGCGGCACCAGTGCCTGCCGGCGGCTGCCACTCTGGCGAGGCAGAGCACACCAGCAGGAAGCGGCCGTGTGCGACTGCAGGTGGACAGGCAGATGGTGGCAACAGCGGTTGCGATGCGTGCAGTGGCATGCCGCAAACACGACATGCTGCCACACGCACAAGCGAGCATGCAAGTGCAGGAAGCATCACACAGCGACCAAGGTTAAGAGCAGCAGCCGTGGCACCCACCCAGGCACAGGTCGGGGCTGAGCTGCTCCTGGCGGTTGGGGCAGGGGCTGCACCTCCACTGCTCCTCAAAAATGTCGCCGAACGTGGCATTCCAAGGCTGCTGTTCCTGCTGCTGCTGCTGCTGCTGCTGCTGCTGCTGCTGCTGCTGCT
>VFQQ010003158.1_pt1 | contig 16523 bp, 27 predicted proteins | sample 3512341 | NCBI WGS metagenome assembly VFQQ01 (sample SAMN10412373, study PRJNA504923) | tailings metagenome | isolation source: Relicate 2 Philex TSF1 revegetated site | place: Philippines: Tuba, Benguet | collected 2017-08-29 | reverse complement strand
CTGCTACATGTGCTAATTTGATTGTCTTCTTGCGCTTTGATTGCGCGCGCGCGCGCGCGCGTGTGTGTGTGTGTGTGCCTTGCTGTAGTTGCTACATACACATACCTGACTTGGACTTGGTACCAAGGCATATCAGGGGCGCCTGTGGGCCTGTCATCTCGACTGACACGCACTGAGCTCACCCGGCCCCTGCTGCCTGCACTGGTCACCATCTCTATCACCAGCGGGCACCGCATGGCCGGCTGCCCGTCTGGCCCTGCTGTGGGCACGTCCAGGCCGCAGAGACGGGAGACGATGCGTGACTTGCCGCTCCCACGGTCTCCACCGACAACTGCGTGAGCAGATGCACAGGACACCTTCAGCAACTACATCCCACTTTTCACGCGCTCTCCTGACTGTCCTGACTGTCCTATGCGGTCTTTGGCAAGCACATACACCTGTGGTGTGCTGCAGTGGCTCTGTGGGCCTGGCGCAGTGCAAGAAATGGGGGCTCACCGACTGTAGGGGGCTCCAAGCGTGACCTCAGCCCAAGGTCTGCTAGGGCCCTGCAATCCTTGAGGATAGGAGCGGAGCGACTCCTGTACTCGTCAAGGAGCGCATAGAGGCTAGGATAGGGTGGCACGCTGGCGCTGGGTGGGGTTGAGGCCACGATGGCAGCCTGATGTGACAAGGGCACATCGAGGTCTGGACTCGGCTTGTGGCTCTGCTGAACAGCCCTATCCACACCCTTCACAGCTTGCCTGCATCGTTTGAACAGGTATGGAGCACGGTTTGAGCAGTGCAGGCCGGCCAAAACAGAGAGCGGGCGTGTCTGAGGTCATGTCCGCTTGATGGATACCCGGACCAGCACTCACCAGACTCTGCGCTCGCCCCTGGCGTTACTGATGCTATTCTGGCGGCATCTAGATGCCCTTGGTGTGGCCACAGGGCAAGGGCGGGCAGGTGAGTGGGAACCATTGAGTGGGCCCGCCTGGGGTTGTGTGCGCATGGCGCACTGGTGGTCTTCTCAACACAAGCTGGTCATATCAAGGGTATGGTCAAGCTGTCAGTGCAAGCAGGAGAGGGCAAGGCTGCTGCACAGATGAGCAGGACACACAAAAAATCTTGTGCAACTGCTCCAAGGTCTGTTACGGGCCGCGTCCTCCGCCTTGTGCTCTTGCTGTGCCTGGACAGGCTGAATGACAAGGGCTGTGCCTGTCAGATGCGCTTTAACGGCTCAGCCAGCTGCAGATGTGCCGCGCCAGATGTCCCTGTATGGTATGGTATGTGTACGCGCTGTAGCACGAAAGCCTTCCCTTACACACTCTCCACGCACGAAGCATACGCCATGCCTAAGCTTAGCTCACAAACCCTCACTCATCAAACACAGGCTACACATTGCACAAGCTTCCCAGATCAAGCCATCCCTACACATCACTACTCCCCTGCCCCTGTCCTCCCCGAAATTCACCCCACTGTACAGTATCGAGGCACCCTGGCCGCTACTCCCCTGTTTCTGTCCCCCCACCAAAGTTCAGCTCAGGATTACTCATCATGCCGTCCAACAGCTCTGCAGCCTTAGGTATCGTGCGTACAAACGCCACACTGGCCACCAGCCGCTGGTGACACTGAGCCAACACGTCGGCGAGGGTGTCGTCAGATAGAGGCACGGGAATGTGTCCGGGTGGTAAGGGAAGGGGGATGAGCATGGAGGCGAGGTGCTCCACGCCCGCGCGTACGTCGATGTACGCTTTGAGAACCTGCACACACACACACACACACACACACACTCTCCTCTCGCTCACACCACAAATGTACTGTGCAGTTCCAACCACATCAGGACACATGCTTCTGCCTCTGTGTGCGTGTGTGTGTGCAACTCCCTCTGCGTGCTTCCGTGTGCGCTCATGTGTGTGTATGTGTGTGCATGTGTGTGTCTGCCTACCTGGTCGTGTGTAGCCTTGGCCGTGTCTGCCTGCGCTGTGGTCTCTCTCAGCTTGGTCTGTGCGGCGTCCAGGGCCGACTGAGTGCTGCGTGTCCTGTTGGCTGATTGAAGGGACTCTAGACCTGCCTCGGCTGTCTCTAGCTGGGTGGTTACCTCGCCAACCTGTTGACACACACACACACACACACACATGATGTGCCTGGTGTTGGGTATGGGATATCAATTGCGTGCAAAGACAGTAGCAGAGACACGCACGGAGAGAAACTGAGGCGCTTGTGTGTGTGTGTGTGTGTGTGTGTGTGTGTGTGTGTGTGTGTGTCACACCGTTGTCCTTACCTGGTGCACAGCAGCAGTCTTCATGTCTGTCAGTTTCTGGTGTGTTTCCTGTTGTGCTATCAGGTGATCGCATAGCGTGTCGATGCGGCACGTGGGTAGCGCCGCGAGCAGCGCAGCCACCGCTTCTTGCGGGGTCGACACGGGGCGGTCGGCGACTGCGGCGGGTGCGACCTGGTCGAGCGCGGTGGCTGCGCCCGTGATCAGCCCCCCCTTTGCCATCGCTGTGGCGGCAGTGCTCTGTGAACACACACACATACACACACACACACACAGCCCTGAGTCCCCCACTAGATCAGTTCATAGGCGGGCAAGCTGTGTTGGTGTGAGTCGTTGTGCCGGCCTGAGTGCCATGCATGTGTTCTCGCGTGCAGTTAGGTGCTTGGCTAGTTATGAGGCCCCCACTCACCTGTAGTGCTCGGGTGAAGAGCGCTGTGTTTGCCTTGCCGAGTGTTTCCACCGCCTCTCGCTGTGCCTGCAGCTTGGCCTGTCGCTGTGCCCGCTCTGTGGCCAACTGTTCTTCAAATGCCGACAACTCCTACGACACACACACACGCACAGATACGAGGAACATGACGGAGCTCACAGAGACAGACAGTGCGCACGTGCATGTCAGCATACCCCCAACCACACGCTGCATCCTCATCATACTGCAAAGCACAGCTTTTGCACGCCCATATGCATGCATGCGTGCGAGCGTTGCGTGTGTGTCACCACGCCCACCTGCTTGGCAGCTTCCTTGGCTCGCTGAGCGTTTCTCTGCGTCAGCAGCGCCTGTTGGTGCTCTGTGGTGAGTGCCTTGAGTGTTGCTTCGAGACCCTTGACCCGCTTGTCGTATGTAAGCTGCTCTGATTGAAGCTGCTCGAGCACCTGAGTGCACACACACACACACACACACACACACACACACACACACACACACACACACACACAACACGGTCACTTGCGTCATTGCAAGAACTACAGCGATTGCACAAGGCCCACGCTTTTCGACATCGTGTGATATGCTGTATGTATATTTTGGCACGAGTTAATCATAATTATGTGTGCTCTCTTACCTTATCGTACGTATGTCGTATGCTCTGTGCTTCGTTGTACTTAAGGACGGCCTTGTCAAGCCTGTTCGCAAGCTGTCGCATCTCACGCGCTGCGCGCGCCTGTGCGGCGTTGGTTGGGCCCAGGCCTGCGCCGCCTGCGGCCTGCAACTGTTGCAGGCTGTCTTGCTGGTTCTGTAGCTTGGCGAGCGTTGTCTTCTTTTCCTGTACACGCCAGTGAGACACAGCACACATGCACGGTCGAATGATACTACCTGTGCATGCCGGAGCTGTATTTCAGACGCCGGCTACTCTGTACAAAACAGGCATGAGCGAGGTGCTGTGTGTGTGTGTGTGTGTGAGTGCATACCTGCGCTATTCTGTCGTGCTGTCGTCTCAACTCGTGTACGCGGGCTTCAAGATGCTCCAGTTGTCGATGCGCCTGCGCACACACACACACACACACACACACACACACACACACACACTATATATATATATATATTCAACACATACACACACACTCCTAGCAGTGGCAAATCCAACGACCAGGGTCCTTGTTGCCTGCGCAAGCGATTCAGACCCGTACCTGTGTGTGGCTTTCTGAGTGTATCTGTGGCCCTGGTCGGCCAGAGGCCTCAGCCTGCAATCTCAGGTTCTCTTCTCTGAGCACCTGCAGTGTCTGCTGGCTGTGTTGTATGCTCTCCCGCATCAAGGCAGTGTGGGAGCGCGCTTCAGCCTCTGCGTGCGCGCATAGACGGGCCCTCGCAGTGCTTCTCGTAGCAGTACCCTCGCTGCTGTCGAGACTGTATAGGGGTTGCTTTCTGCAGCCCTAACAGAGCTGTCCACGCACTGCCCGTGTGAGAGTAAAGAGCCCTCGACATACCTTTCTGAGCGTAGAGCTCCCGCAGTTCGGCGAGAGCAACTGACGTGGCCGCATTGCCCTCCCCAGCGCCAGGGCTGGCCATAGGTCTGGCAGACGTACTGCGGGCTGTGGCGCGGGCTGAGGCAGGCGCGCTGGGCTTGGCACTCGCTTGACGAGCACCCAAAGATGAGGCCTTGGCCAGCCGGCCCGGCTGCTGCTCTGTGTTGCTACGCATCACGCCGTTCCTTTCAGTGGCTGTGTTGCAGCGACTAGACGTAGCTGGGAGCGCGTCCGGCTGTGCTGTTCTGGCGCCAAAGGCGCTCGTCTGTCAGCACACGGCACGCGGACTCGCGGATTCCGTGCACCCCAAGTATTAGGGTGTCTTTCCACCTCAGATGTGAAGCGTATGCATCACGTAGAGCAGCCTGGCTGCCTGACAGCACTCGACAGACCCGCAACCATACGTCACTCGGCTCACTCCTGCGTTACTGCGTGTCTAGCGCCCAACGGAGCCTCCCGCCGGGCGCAGTCTTTGCAGATTGCTTTGGCTAGATTGCTATGCAGGGCACACACGTTGCGCTCTTCGCTGTTGTGTGCGAGGAGCAACATCACCAGCATTACAAATGTCGATACAGGTACGCTAACTCTACATCAAGTGATACTACACTACATCAAGTGATGACCGTCACGAAGCCAGCAGCACCACAGCAACCCACAAACCTCAGAACCAGCACGCTCCGTCTAACTCTAAGCTCCGCTACGTCTTCCATCATCTCCCCGATGAAGCCAGCAATCCCACTGTAACCTACATCACTACATAAGATCAAGCGGAAACATCTACAAATCTACAGGCCTACCGCTACACTGATACACGTACGTTCATCCTGCAGTCACTCAATCCGGGGTCGGATTCTCACGTACTCTCCCCGCTGCGCAAGCATACGACTTGAACCCAACCCAAGAGAAAGCCTTTGCAGGCGAGTCTAGCAGTTCAGGCTGCAATGCTATGCTACAGTATCTTCTTCGCGTCTGGCATGTTTGAAACAAAGCCAAAAGGCACAGGGTTGTCGAGGGCGTGATCTATGCGCTGTGCGAGCTCCTCCCTACGTATCCAGTTGCGGCTCGCCTCTAGCAATAGGGCCATCCTGCAAGCACAGCACAGCACGGAACAGAAGGCGTCAGTTAATGAATGCAAGTCAAGTGTACTTCACCAGTCAGTCTCTGTAGTATACGTCGCAACGACCACCGCTCGTGCTGAGGTCTGCGCCTGCAGCCGCTGTGGCTCTTGGATATGTGACACGGCTTGATAGCAGGCTGCAGATGCACAACGTGTATGACTGTTTCTGAGTGGTCTCAAAGCTCTGCGGGTGTCTCTGGCAGTCTGTGTCAAAGTGAAAGCATCCTGCTGTAAATCACTGCGCACCTGCGCTCTTCCATCGCCTGAAGCGCCTGCTGCTGCTCCTCAAACCGCTTAGCTCGTTGCAACCTCAACTCAGCCTGCACGGAAAGCCATTGTGGCAGTGCACGCGATAATGCGGGCCTGCTGCGAACCATCAGACAGTGGGCTTGCCTGGCATCGCTTATGGTTCTGCAATGAGCGTGCCTGTCCTTACCAACTCCACAGCCAGCTCTGTTTTCCTGAGCTCCTGTTGCATTGCTGACTGGGCTTGTCTAGATGTCGCTGTCTGTAACTCGCTGGCGCGGAGCTTGGAGATCTCCTGAGCCCTGTCCGCCGCGGCTTTCGCTTTGGCCTTTGTCAGCAGCTGCGTCCGCCACTCATCCTTAATAGTTGCCATAGCTTTGTTCCAGACCTTGACCTTGGCCAGATGCGCGGCCCTATCCGCACGGCGCTGTGCCTTCTCCGCCTTCTGCTTTGCTCTCTCAGCCAGGACCTCTGGCGGCACGCTCCGGGGTTGCGCGGCTTGTGCTTGTGCAGCAGCAGCTGCTGCTGCTGCATACCCCGCCGCTGAACTGCCTGTTGCTGGGCTGAAAGATGCCATAGCGCTGGTGCAGGCAGGCGGACCCCGCCGCGCCAAGGGCAGGCCCTCATATAGGTTTGCCACCAGTACGCACGGCAGTCCTCGCATCCTTGCTATGATTCATACGCAATGTGCTGCGCGCAAAGGCGAGCGCACAGAGCAGGCCAGAGAGGTAGGACGGTTGCAGCAGGTGTCAGAGAGGTATCACGTGACCTTGCTAGTCTGCGGTGATGCTCTGTCCAGACACACAGCAAGAAGAGCACTCCTATCTGTTGTGAAGCAATTACTGCTTACTTATCAAGACACTCAGTGCACGCTCAGCAGGGACTCGTTTGCAGCCCAAACCTCTCACAGGCGGCGCTGCACTTGCATTGGCTTCTCTGACCTCAGCTTGGAGTATAGTGGACCCTGGTGGTGCTTAGCTGGCTTTTCAGCAGAGAGCTCAGGCAAATCTGAGCTTAATTCGCCCGTACCTTGGCGGGGAATGTCCAGGTCCGTGTGCGCTCATTCACCCAGCAGAGCAAGCATTCAGGGCACAGCTGCTCGCAAGCTAGGTAGCCGCAGCGCGACTGCTGAACTTCCAGTGAGGAATCTTCAGGGCGGCGGCACTACCGCGACAGTGAGCTCAGAGCCATCGCGCCTCTACTGCAGCAGGCCCAGCGCCTCAGCCTTACGCTTGCACTGTGTCACAGCCGCCATTTGCACACAGAGGCAGCAGGCAGCAGTAGCTAGTGGCGGCTTGGTGGGCCAACTCAGCTTCCTTGGGCTGCACGTGCCCTTGCTGGCAAACCCAGATGTCCTTTTGTCTCTGCAGGTGTGCCGCGCAACTCATGACAACAGCGACAGCGTAGGGAGCAGCTGCAGGGCCGAATCTCGTGGCCAGCACAGCGGGCTGAAATGACAGCCACTACGCACGAGCGCCACCTCAGCTTCAGTGGCGGCATCCCAGCAGTGCCGCCCCTTCCTGGCCCCCACCCACTCAAACCTGGCAGCGCAGACAGCAGCCAGGACTCGCAGCGCCTCGCAGACCTCCTCCACTCGCTGCATACGCAGCCCGCCTCCAACTTCCCATATGTTCTGTCGGGCGATGGCCCAGCCAGCATCAGCCAGCTCGGGTCGAGCCCAATCGCCACTGCAGCCATCCTCTCAGCAGGCAACTCGCGCTCGCAACTGCTGCCAACAGACTTTGCGGGGCCGCAAGGCAGCGTGCAGCGGGGTAGCAGCGGGGGGCAGGTGGCTGGCACACGGCTGCCGGGTGACAGTGGCTCCGTGTTGCCGCGGGTCACGCACCCCATGCTGCAGTTGTCAGGGCTGCCGCAAGCGCACAACGGAGCTGCTGTGGGCAGCATACAGGCGGCCGCGCGTGCCTTGTCGGCGAGCGCACAGGCCCCACCTGACCTGTTCTCGTACATGATGCAGGGGCCACAGGCTACACAGGGTCCTCACGCGCCTGTACCTAGTATAGCCGTGGCTGCTTCTGCTCTGAATAGCAGGCAGAGTATGGGCCAGTATGGGGCAGGAACCCAGCAAGGTCATATACACGAGACCCACGCCGTTACTGGGCCCATGCAGGGTGCCTACACAGCGCTGAATGGTAATCACGGTGCACACCTGGCTTCAGTGCCCGGTGACGGTGTCCATGCAGGCCACGTAAGCAGCGTGCATGCAGCGCAGCTGGGCAGCGCCCAGCCAGCGCAGCCAGGCAGCTTCCATGCAGCACCGAGCCAGCGTGATCACGCACTTGAGGGCACACAACGGTTGGGTCGGTTGGTCAAAAACGTTTCATGGTGCACGCCTCACACTGTGGCTGTGTACAAAGCGGCTATTGCACGGGTCATGTCGCAACCGCAGCTGGCCGTCGGCTGGGATGGGGTAGGCCCAGCCGCGCAGGCGGCGGCCGACGACGCCGCTGCCGCTGCGCTGCAGCAGGACCGAGCTCTGTCCATGGAACAACACAACCAACAAACCAACCACCAGCAACCACCCCACCGACAGCCACAGTCTGGTGACCAGGTACCAGCACAGCATCACGCAGGCAGCACCGCGCGGCCGCATGCCGGCGGCAGCGCCAGCCTGCAGCCGGCAGCTGCAGCGGCGGCGCAGGCCGGCCCCACAGCGGCTGCTGCAGCCGCAGGTTACACTAATCACACTAGCGCAGGGCCTGTCTCACTCTTGGACTACATGCTGCCGGGTACGGACCAGGGGCCTGGGTCCGTGTGTGTGGGGCTGGACACACAGAGGAGCCTGGATGCCATGCAGCAGTCGTTACCCATCGGCATGCCGTTAGACTTTCAGGTACGGCTTGCCTTGCATTGCAGATCAACCACAGCTGGCCGCTCAGCTACCATTGTCAGAAGCAGACATGTTTCAATCCAAGCAGCGCGGTACCGTTCAGCACGGAGCCGTGACCTTCGCCAGATGCAGAGAGTGTTTCGTTCAATTTGTCCAGCTGTGCTGTGCAGCCTGCTTTGCGCGTGCATGAGGCTTGTGACGTGACCACACGCCTGCTGTCTTATGTACTTTGCAGGGCGCCCGTAGTAAGGGCCCTGTGTTGCACGTGCTGTGTTGTGCCCCGCATGCGGGGCTGTGGCGTGACCACATGCGTGCTGTTTCGGTATGTGCATGTTTGCAGGGCGCCCTATGGGTCTCCCAGCATCCCCGTCCCCAGCAACAATGGCTGCAAGACTACCTAGACATGCTGGGTCAAGAGGGAGACGACAAACACGTCTTCGTGGCACTTAGGCGGCTGCCGTTACCTGCCGTTAGTCTGTTGTCGTCGTTTCTGACGTACGCGCCGCGTGTACGGGCGATCACCCTGGTGCATACAGGGTTGGACGACCACGGTTAGCGAATGAAACACACACACACACACACGCACACACACACACACACACACACACACACACACACACATTGGTCGCATCTTCGAAACTACTCGCCTGGTATTCGTCTATGCAAGCCATGTATACAGCGCAGACGTGCAAGCATGGGGTAAGGTTCATCGATGTGTGTGTGTGTGTGTGTGTGTGTACACGTAGGCGCGTACGAGCTGTCCATGGGGCTTCGTAATTCATTCGGGGACCTGTGGTCGCTCGACCTCAGACACAACCGCATCGCCAGCAAGGGCGCTATCGCCCTGGCAGGCTGTCTGCCCGTGTGCCCGGCGCTGAGAGAGGTGGTCTTAAACCACAATAAGATTGGTAAGCGCGCTCACAACATGTGTGCTGCATAACATGTGTTGTACGTATCCGCGTTGCTCTTACGCTAACGAATACTAGGGTCTGTATGCCCGATGGTTTCATGCTGGCACAATAGAGCACTTGCTCATGGGCCTTGACTTCTGCCATGTGTGTGTGTGTGTGTGTGTGTGTGTGTGTAGGTGACGAGGGTGTGTTGGCGCTGTCAGACGCCTTGTCAGCCACAGGGATGGCAGTGCGTATACGTGTGGCGCACAACCCGTGTGGCAGTGACGCCGTCAAGGAGCTTACACTGACATACAAGCAATCCAAGCAACGGAGGTGAGCGTTTCTGCGTTTATAACTGCACATACAGACAAGTGGGTACCCATGAGTGCATTCTGAGGTCGCTCAAGACTGTGAGCTGTTCTGGGTAATCTACTGGACAACTACGCGCTGATTGACGCAGTCTGGGTACGAAACGATTGTATGTCTGTGTGTGTGCGTGCGTGTGTCCTGCAGGGCGCGTACACACAAGAGCATCCTGCAGCAGCTAGAGCGCCTGACAAACTCCGTTGGCGGCCCCGAGACCTCGTCTCCCAAAGAGTGCATATTCGATCACGCACTCACAAAGGGCGAGTCCATAGAAGACCCATCGCCAATGCAACACCAACAGCAAACCATGCAAAACGAAGACTCGCCCACCATCCACAGCCTCAGCGCACGTGATCGCAGCGGCGATGCGGCCGCGCCCGCCGCGGGCGCCGCGCGGCCCGGACTGCTCGACTCGGTATCCGAGCGGTTGCGCGCCATGTCCGCCGCGCTCATCGGCAACGGCGGCGCGGCCAGCGGAGTCGTCGGGAGCCTCGGCCCGACTACTACTGCGGCGGCCGCGATGGGACCGCCGACGGCGCACAAGGCCGCCGCGGCGCTCGCACGGCGCAGCATTGGTCCGATTCCGTACACAAGTGGCGGAGGTGGTGGCAATAGTGGCATGTCGCCGTACGTGTCGGGTCCGCTACAAGGCGTCATGCGGCAACCGTTGTCTGTGCCGTTACAGTCCCACTCTTTGAAGAGCTGTTTGAACGGGCCTGATGACCTAGAGCAGCTCTGTGCACTGGTGAGTAAAAGTGCAAACAGCCCCACCGTACCATAGCCACGTACATGGCATACTCACCGCGCCCCAGATATTCACCACGTATCACATGCGGCACTTCACGCACAGCATAATTTGCACTTAGCTGCAAGTCATGTTCAGGACCGGTGAAGAGCGAGAGTTAGTTTATCTGTGTGCCTGTGTGTGTGTGTGTGTGTGTGTGTGTGTCCACAGCTACGCCTGCTGTTCTCCCCGACCCTCCCAGAGGAGCACAGCATTGCCCAGGACGTTGGCGCAGCACTTTTGGATCTGTCCTGTCACTCAAAGTCACACATCCGATCTCTAAACAGCGGCTCACTCTCCGGTCTGACCAGCCTGACAGACAATGGCACACTTAAGGGCGGCTTGGGCATGGGCATGGGCATCGGGGCACCAACGTCAGGCGACGGGCCAACCGTGTCGGTTGGATCCCTGATCCGCGGCACCATGCATGCATTCGCCGAGGACCATGCAAGCGCCATGCAAGGCCTGCATGGGTCGGCTGCGGGGTCGCTCGTCCGTGGCAGCATGCAGCCGTCGGCGCCGCGCATGGCGCATGGGGACGCGGGGGAGATCATGCAGCGCCTGGACGGTGGTGGGCGGGACGCGGGGCAGGGGTTACATGGGGACGGCGGCCAAGGGGCAGCTGCTGCAGGTTCGGTTATTGTCCACAGTGGCGATGACGATAGTGAGGCTAGCGCCATGTCAGACCTGTCGAGGCTTCTATCTGCCATGACGACAAAGGGCCATGCAGCGAGTGTGACAACAAGCATCGGTGGCAACGGGGCTGATTGCCTGCAGAACCTTCGCCATTCGTACATCACAATCCAGGTTTGTAATTCAAATCACCAGCATGCGAGACCAATGCGCCCACCATGCAGACCTGCATGCGCCTTCAGTACCAGCAAGCTGCACCTGCTTAAGTCTGTATGCATGCATACGGACACCACATGGTATGTTTGTTGTTGTGTGGTGGTGTGTTGTTGTGGCTACAGGTGCCCTTGCGGTCACCAGACACAGACTCCCCGCCCACCTCCTTCGATGGCCCCCAAACCTGCACATCACAACGTTCCCTAGACATGTACACGTCAGACAGTGTTTCAGTTTCCGGCTACAGTGTAAAAGTCGACGATCTATACACAACCAGCCGGCCTCTCACACGCAACGTGTCAGTAAACAGCCTGCATGGCATTGCCACGGGCGCCGCCGCGCCGGCCGGCGCGGAGAGCCTCAGCACACGGTTCTCCAAGCAGGCGGGTGCGCAGGGTGCTAGCCCGAGGCTGGGTCGGGATTCGGTGCAGGATCCCTTTGTGTTTGATAGCAGCACGCATAGCAACAAGGGGTATGCGCAGTGGGTGGCTGCCAGGGATGATTCGGGGCATAACGGACGCGCGTACGCAATCTGGGCAGGCATTAAGGACGACGGTTCGACGCACGGCGGCGGCATGGCGCTCGCGCAGATCGCGGAGCAGGACCCTGCTCCCGACGCGGCGGCACAGGCGCCGGCCGGCGCGCCGCTGCCGATCCGGCGGAACGTCAGCGGGCGGCAGCTCACGCGCAGCGCGCTGAGCGGCAGCCTCCGCGGTGCCGGCGGCGGCGGCGGCGGCGGATCGCCGCCGCGGCAGGAGACGCCGGCGGTGGGGACCCCGACGGCTGCGGGCGCGTCGCCGCCGCAGCGCACGCCGCCGCCGACACACGCACGCATTATCGTGGACCCTGGCTTCAAAGAGCAGTTTGAGATCGGTAGACAGTCAACAGAGCGATATGATCTCATCCTTGCAGCCCTGCCACGTGTGTATGTCGGACAAGAGGAGCGGTTATCACTGGTACGTGTGCGCAGGTTTATCTCACAATGCTAAAACCCCAATTCACACTCTTAGCACTAAGCACCACTCTCATGCAACGCAGGATGCACTTACCGCTCTAATGAAGACGCGCTTATATGTATGTGTGTGTGTGTGTGTGTGTGCGTGCGTGTGTGTGTGTGTGTAGCTGGTGGAGCTGCTCTGTGAGGAGATGGGCCTAGCATTCAAAGAGAGGGGTCTCCCACTGCCCCCATGGCGCCGCGCATCGTCACTCATGTCCAAGTGGAAGGCGCGCACCACCACAGCATAAGCGCTAGTCGGACCAGCGTGGCGTGCACTGATTGGCAAGGAGTGCACACTTTAGCTCTTGGGGGCATACGCACCACCACAGCATGAGTGCTCTTGAGCCCATGATTAGCGATGGAACGGCTTGACTGCCAGGCCACCCACCTCTCGGCCGCCTGGGGCCTCTTGCATGTATACAGGTCGCACAGTGCCAGTGTGTTGCACTGCCGGATGCACGTTTGTACGTGGACGGGCCTCGCGACAAGTCTTGCTGTGGCCGCATGTGACCAGGGTTCTCCGGCTTGCCTGTTCGGTACGTTTGATCCTTCAGTGATCATTACATGTAGACAATGAACAGGGATGGACGCGTCTGATAGTGATTTAACGTGTGCCGCTTCAAGTGTGCGGCATGGGTGTCCGATATTTGGCCATGTGTGGGTTCTCATCATACACACGGAGCGCATGCACACATGTGCTCCCACACATTGCATTCATCTGACCATAACCACATGACTACATGACTGATGCCAGGCCACAGCATGACGAAACTAGCATACATGAGCACATGACTGCTGCCAGGCCATTCTGGCAGGCAGCCGAATACCCAGATTGGACCCAGGGGGTGTTTTTGTCGTGACCCTGCGCAATGTCGGTTTCTGTCGGTCCCGCATATGGCTGGTACCAGCTTACAATCCAGCCTTTTCTCAGTCCTTTGAGGTTGACGCAAAGGAAGTACAACAATAAGACACCATACTGTGTTCATGGCATGTGGTTTGACTGACGCGCACTCATTATCAGCGCAAAGGACGAATGTTTGTTTTTCGGACGGTACTGCACCAGAACGACATTGCTCAGTAGTCTTACTTGCATACATATACATACATAGCCCAGTAGTCTTTACTCAGTAGTCTTTTACCGTACTAACGCGGCTAGGGATGCAAACAGCTGAAGGGGTTGCTTAGGCCAAGGGCTTTTTCACTGTCTCTGCCCGGTTAGCAGCTCGCTCTTTTATTAGGTCTCAGAAGCAGGCGCACATTTTCTTCGTTGCTGTGGCGCATCTGTCGCATTTGCCTCGAGCCTTTTCATTTCCTCGGGGACGGGCTCTGTTCTAGGATTTTCTCACCTGGCACGGCCCTCACACTTTTGCTCCCCCATATAGGCACTTTTGCCTCTCTTTTTGCCTCCACGCTACTGTACCGTACACACAGTCCGTCGTACACAGTAACGTGAGGATTCATACTACGCTCCTTTCTCTCCTTGCCTGATTGGCCCGAAGTAAAGTCACTTGGAAACGAAATGGAATGAAGCGAAGCTTCTGAGTGGGTTCCACGTAGTATGTATGACCGTTGCATGTGGCTATGGTATGCCTGCAGGGTCCGTACACTGTCCCGCGCGTTGTACTGTACGATGGTGCATCGGCACGGGCACCACACGGACCGAGACTCGGAAATGCCAAAAGAAAGCATGGTGTGTTCGTGTTTGTATATGTGTATGTGCGCGTGTTTGTGTGTGCCAAGAGACTGAAAAGCTTTGCCTGTGACGCGTATGTATTGTGTTTGCTTTGTATGTCAAGGATGGATATTCATGGCTTGTGCTCTCGTGCATTGTCTGTGTCGACGTTGTGCTTGCATGGTTACAGTCGCAAAGAGAAAGCCAGACCGTCTGCAAGGACACGAGGCTTTCACTGTTGTATTGGTTCAACTGGTGCTTTCATGTCCGGCCAAACCACCATCTCGTGAAGTGATACTACGGGATGGGTTTTGTACGAATACCCTTTGAAACTACCTTGATATGCGTGAGTGTGAGGCATGCAACGTGGAGCAGTCGGGAGACAAGGGGGTTACGCAAGGGAAGGGGTGTACTGGGACGGGGGGTGCTTGCGTGCATTCCTGTGTGCGTTGCATTATGCTGTGCCCAGACAACGAATAGAGCTTGTAGAGAGTGCCCCAGTCGCTCACGTGACTGTAAGGAAACATGTATCGTCTCTGTATCCCGCCTCAATGCCATAAGACTAGCCATCCGGTAAGCCAGCGAGGTGGCAGTTCAAGGACACACAGTATGAGAGTGACCCATCCCTACGGACGCTTGGCTGTGCCGGAGTGCTCCTCTGCAGGCCGAGAGTGCTCCTCTGCCTGGGCGTCAATGGACGGCGGCCCGACATGAGCAAGAAAGCCAGCAAGTCACGTTCCGTGCTAGTCACCGTGGGCACCACAAAGTTCGACGACTTGATCAGGTCAGTGAACCTTGCCACGCCGCGCTGCCACAGAGCACACAGCTCAGGAGCTGCAACGCAGTTATGCGCGACAGAATCCCGCGCGCAGGGTCCCGCGACAGGGCCACGCGCCCACTTTCGCGCGCCTGGCTCCGCGCGCACGCGCTGCGCTCACAAGCCTAGTTCTCCGACCTGCTTGATGCGCAGGGCCATAGATAAGCAAGAGTTCATCGCAGCGTTGAAGGAGAAGGGGTACACGCATCTCGAGGTGCAGCAGGGCAATGGGGAATACATACCCACCATCGTAGAGCCCAAGTGCGAGGTCCAGGGCATTGAGATAGAGTAAGTGCCCTGCAGCAGCGTTCACCATCGCGCATAGACAGCTAGCCAGAGCCCTGGGACCTCAGCAGCTCAGCGGGGAGAACACGAGAGCACCGCGCGACACCTTTGCCCCAACTCGCGCAGGTGCTACAACTACCAGCCAGCCCTGGCGCAGTCCATAGCCGCAGCAGAGCTGGTAATCAGCCATGCAGGTGCGTTGCAGCGTGCGCCTTAACAGCGCGCACCACTGCGCACACCAAGCCCCCGCACCTGGCAGGACACAGTGTCTTCTCGTGATATGCTTTATGTGATTTCATTTTCAGGCTCAGGGAGCATCTTTGAGGGGCTCAGTGCAGGCCGGCCGATGATTGTTGTGCCCAACGAGCGGCTGATGCACAATCATCAAGTGGAGCTGGCCGAGCAACTCGAAAAGGTGCAACATCTGGTAAGCACTCGTGCCAATGTGCATGTGCATATGTTCACCTCTCAAACACGGCACATGGCTACAACATGGGCCATGGCGCTGTTGTTTTTAGCATCTCACAGCAGACAGGGAGCACAAGGCCTGAAAAGGGAGAAAAGAAGTTTGTATGCGCTTATATATGTCTGTGTGTATGTGCGTGTGTGTGTGTGTCATATTCACACAGGTGTACGCCACCCCTGCTACCCTGACAGAGGTGCTGCTCAAGTTTGACCCCACCAAGCTCGTTCCATACAAGAAGGGTGATGCCAAGAACATAGCTGCATACATAACGAGTGCTATCACTGCAGCATGAACAAGTGTTACCAAGTCGATGTCTCCGCGGATACATTCCCTGCCTCCTGTACACTTTGCATACGGGGCCAGCAAAGGCATGTTTAGTATCATCGGTGCCTCTGACATAACAGCATGGCTCACATACCACTGCTGGCATCGACTGACTGGCATGACTGACTCGTATGAAAGTGTAACTGTAAGGATATATCCGAGGGTCCGACAGGTCCGACAGGTCCGTGCTGTCCTCTAACGTCACCTGTTCAGTCCACATACGAGCGCTTGAATAGCTTGAACTCAGTCCAGCGCGTGTTCACCATGGCCAGGCCACGATGCTGCCAAGCACCTACAGTCTGGGTCGTGGCTGCGCTGCTCCTTTCAGCAGCCAGCTTCACCAGTGCACAGCGCCCAGGTAGGAGACTGCGATGAGCATCAGCAGCGGTGCCTCAGCTTGCATTGAGATGATGGTAGCCTGTGAACCCTACTCTTGGGCAGCACCCCTCATCTGTGCCGAGTGGTAGCCACTGCCTTGCATCTCTTGCCACAGCCCAAAGCATCGTGTTGGAAGCAGCTAGCAGCTGGGCGACAGAGTTGGGATGGCTGGACAGGCAATGGCGCGCGCTGAAGGGCGGGGTTCGCAGAGGCTGCACGAAGGCACTCAACATCCTGTGCCTTCCTTGCCCGCAGGCACCACCCCAGC
>VFQQ010003156.1_pt1 | contig 16527 bp, 20 predicted proteins | sample 3512341 | NCBI WGS metagenome assembly VFQQ01 (sample SAMN10412373, study PRJNA504923) | tailings metagenome | isolation source: Relicate 2 Philex TSF1 revegetated site | place: Philippines: Tuba, Benguet | collected 2017-08-29 | reverse complement strand
CGAGCGAGTACGGCTCGTTCAGCCAGGAAACCCTGTTCGCCCTGCTCACCGCCGAGCTGGCCGGGCAGCGCAATCGCTTCGACATCGCCCTCGGCAACTACGTGCAGCAGGCCAACGCCACTGGCGATGCCGGCGTCGCCGAACGCGCCTTCCGCATCGCCGAGTACCTCGGCGCCGAACAGGCAGCGCTGGACAGCGCACTGATCTGGGCCAGCAGTGCGCCGGGCAATATCGATGCACAACGCGCCGCCGCCGTGCAACTGGCCCGCGCCGGCCGTTACGACGAATCCATGACCTACATGGAGCAGGTGCTGCAGCGCCAGGGCGATACCCATTTCGACTTCCTCGCGCTGTCCGCCGCGGAAACCGACCCCGACACCCGCGCCGGCCTGCTGCAAGGCTTCGACCGCCTGCTGAACAAGAACCCGGACAACAGCCAGCTGCTGTTCGGCAAGGCCATCCTCCTGCAGCAGGACGGCCGCCCCGAAGAGGCGCTCAAGCTGCTCGAGGACAGCGCAGCGAGCACCAGCGAAGTGTCGCCCATCCTGCTGCGCGCGCGCCTGCTGCAAAGCCTCGGCCGTGGCGACGAAGCCCTGCCCCTGCTGCAGAAGGGCATCCGCAAGAACCCCGATGACAAGCGCCTGCGCCTGACCTACGCGCGCCTGCTGGTCGAGCAGGATCGCCTCGACGATGCCAAGGGCGAGTTCTCCAAGCTGGTGCAGGAAAATCCCAACGACGATGACCTGCGCTTCTCCCTGGCCCTGGTGTGCCTGGAAGCCGAAGCCTGGGAGGAAGCCATCGTCTATCTGGAAGAGCTGGTCGAGCGCCGCAGCCACGTCGACGCCGCCCATTACAACCTCGGCCGTGCCTACGAGGCCCTGAAGGACACCGACAGCGCCCTGCAGGAATACAGCCTGGTCGGCCCGAGCAACGACTACCTGCCGGCCCAGCAACGCCAGGCCGAACTGCTGTTCACCCAGCAGCGCTTCGACGAAGCCAGCGCACGCCTGGCGCGGGCACGTGACGCCCAGCCGGACTACGCCATCCAGCTGTACCTGATCGAAGCCGAGGGCCTGAGCAATCGCCGCCAGGTAGAACCGGCCTGGAAGGTGATCAGCGAGGGGCTGGAGCAGTACCCCAACGACCTGAACCTGCTCTACACCCGCGCCATGCTGGCGGAAAAGCGCGACGACCTGGCCCAGCTGGAAACCGACCTGCGCTACATCATCGCCCGCGAACCCGAGCACGCCATGGCGCTCAACGCCCTCGGCTACACCCTGGCCGATCGCACCACGCGCTACGAGGAAGCCCGCGAGCTGATCGAAAAGGCGCACCAGCTCAACCCGGACGACCCGGCAATTCTCGACAGCCTTGGCTGGGTCAACTATCGCCTGGGCAACCTCGACGAGGCCGAGCGCCTGCTGCGCCAGGCCCTGGAGAAATTCCCCGACCACGAAGTCGCCGCCCACCTCGGCGAAGTGCTCTGGGTCCAGGGCAAGCAGCGTGAAGCCCGCAACGTCTGGCGCGACGCCCTCAAGGCAACGCCCGACAGCCCCATCCTGCGTGACACCCTGTTGCGCCTGACCGGTTCCGAGACTCTTTGATGCTTCGTCACCTCCTCGTATTCAGCCTCCTCGCCCTGCTCGCCGGTTGCGCCGGCCTTACCTCGCGCGAAGCGCTGGAAGGCCAGGGCAACCCCGCCCAGTGGCAAGTCCACAAACAGCAGATCAGCCAGCTCGACGGCTGGCAGATCAACGGCAAGATCGGCATTCGCGCCCCGCAGGACTCCGGCAGCGCCACCCTGTTCTGGCTGCAGCGCCAGGACTACTACGACATTCGCCTGTCCGGCCCGCTGGGCGGTGGCGCCGCGCGCCTGACCGGCCGCCCCGGCGACATTCTGCTGGAAGTGTCCAACCGCGGCCGCTTCCGCGCCGAATCGCCGGAAGCCCTGCTGCGCGAACAACTGCGCCTGGACCTGCCGGTGTCCAACCTGCTCTGGTGGATTCGCGGCCTGCCCGCCCCGGAAAGCCGCAGCCGCATCACCCTCGACGGCGACAGCCACCTGGCGCGCCTGGAACAGGACGGCTGGCAGGTGGAATACCAGCGCTATGTCGAACAGAACGGCTACGCCCTGCCCGAGCGCCTGAAGCTGTATGGCCAGGACCTGGAAGTGACCCTGGTGATCAAGGACTGGCAGCCGCGTCAGCTCGGCCAATAAGCCAGCGGCACATCCTGTGGGAGGGGCTTCAGCCGCGACAGCTTGTCCAGCCCTTCCACAGTGCACAGCTGGCGGATGGAAAAGAGTCATCCCCAACCACACCGCTCCCATGCCACCCGACAAGGCGCCAACCGCTTCGCGAGCAGAGCTCGCTCCTACAGGTTTTGCGCACGCAGCCGTAGCCCGGATGAAATCCGGGAACCATCGCCACAAAGCCCCGGATTGCATCCGGGCTACGAACCGGGCATTTCGCGGCTAAAGCCGCTCCTACAGGGGAGGCCGCGGTGTTTGTAGGAGCGGCTTTAGCCGCGATGCTGCTCTGACACACCGTACCTGCCAATGCATTTCCCCAATACAATCGCCCCATGCCTCACGACGACACCCCGCCCATGACCGCCATCCCCGCCCACGCCGAACTGATCCTGCCCGCCCCGGCCAAGCTCAACCTGATGCTGCATATCCTCGGCCGCCGCGCCGACGGCTATCACGAGCTGCAGACCCTGTTCCAGTTTCTCGACCATGGCGACGAGCTCGGCTTCAGCCTGCGCCAGGATGGTGAAATCCGCCTGCACACGCCCATCGACGGCGTGCCGCATGACAGCAACCTGATCGTGCGCGCCGCCAGACGCCTGCAGGAAGCTTCAGGCACCACGCTGGGCGCCGATATCTGGCTGGACAAACGCCTGCCCATGGGCGGCGGTATCGGCGGAGGCAGCTCGGATGCCGCCACCACCCTGCTCGGCCTCGATCACCTGTGGCACACCCAACTGGGCGAGGATCGCCTGGCCGAAATCGGCCTGGCCCTGGGCGCCGATGTGCCGGTATTCGTGCGCGGCCGCGCGGCCTTCGCCGAGGGCGTGGGCGAGCGCCTGACCCCGGTGGAACTGGAGGAACCCTGGTTCCTCGTCGCGGTACCGCAAGTCTTTGTAAGCACAGCAGAAGTTTTCGGCGCGCCCGAGTTGACACGCGATACGCCGCCCATTAAAGTTCGCAGCCTTCTTGCGGGGGGTGGTCGAAACGACTGCCAGCCGGTGGTCGAGAAGCGTTATCCAGAGGTTCGTAACGCTTTGATCTTGTTGAACAAATTTGTTTCAGCTAGATTGACCGGCACTGGAGCTTGCATATTTGGGAGCTTCCCAAATCGGGACGATGCTGATAAAGTCGCCCGCCAACTTCCAGGCACTCTGCCGAGCTTTGTCGCTCAAGGTCGCAACATCTCGATGCTGCACCGCAGGCTCCAAGCATTGGCCAAGAAGTGAATGCTCAGCATTCGGTTATACGATACAGGGGCGTCGCCAAGCGGTAAGGCAGCAGGTTTTGATCCTGCCATGCGTTGGTTCGAATCCAGCCGCCCCTGCCATAACCTCCCTCGGGAGGCATCGCAAACCGGGTCAAACAGCATTCGACACAGAATATAGGGGCGTCGCCAAGCGGTAAGGCAGCAGGTTTTGATCCTGCCATGCGTTGGTTCGAATCCAGCCGCCCCTGCCATTTTCCATACCCATCCAGGTATACCCCAGCCGGCAGGTACTGCGCGTGTCCAAGATGATGGTCTTCACGGGGAACGCAAACCCCGATCTGGCGCGACGGATCGTTCGTCAGCTGCACATTCCCCTCGGCGATGCTTCGGTCGGTAAGTTCTCCGACGGCGAAGTCATGATCGAAATCAACGAAAACGTCCGCGGCAAGGACGTCTTCCTGATTCAGCCGACCTGTGCACCCACCAACGACAACCTGATGGAACTGGTAGTGATGGCCGACGCCTTCCGCCGTTCCTCGGCAACCCGCATCACCGCGGTCATCCCCTACTTCGGTTACGCCCGCCAGGATCGCCGTCCGCGTTCCGCGCGCGTGGCGATCAGCGCCAAAGTCGTGGCCGACATGCTCACCGTGGTCGGTATCGACCGCGTGCTGACCGTCGACCTGCACGCTGACCAGATCCAGGGCTTCTTCGACATTCCGGTGGACAACATCTACGGTTCCCCGGTATTGGTCGACGACATCGAAGACCAGCGCTTCGACAACCTGATGATCGTCTCCCCCGATATCGGCGGCGTCGTTCGTGCCCGCGCCGTGGCCAAGAGCCTGGGCGTCGACCTGGCGATCATCGACAAGCGTCGCGAGAAGGCCAACCAGTCCGAAGTGATGCACATCATCGGTGACGTCGAAGGCCGTACCTGCATCCTGGTCGACGACATGGTCGACACCGCCGGTACCCTGTGCCACGCCGCCAAGGCGCTGAAAGAGCGCGGCGCCGCCAAGGTCTACGCCTACTGCACCCACCCGGTGCTGTCCGGCCGCGCCATCGAGAACATCGAGAATTCCGTCCTGGACGAGCTGGTGGTCACCAACACCATCCCGCTGTCCGCTGCGGCGCAGTCCTGCTCGCGCATTCGCCAGCTCGACATCGCCCCGGTCGTCGCCGAAGCGGTTCGCCGCATCAGCAACGAAGAATCGATCAGCGCGATGTTCCGTTAAGGAACCCGCTGACGTAATGCGCCCCGCCTCGTGCGGGGCTTTTTGCCCTACCGCCCGAGGCTGGTCGCAAGCCATAAGGCGGTTTGGTTATTTTGGAGAAATGAAATGACTGATTTTGCCCTGAATGCCGAAGTGCGTTCCGACCTGGGGAAAGGTGCGAGCCGCCGCCTGCGTCGTAACGTGTCCATGGTTCCTGCCGTGATCTACGGTGGCGACAAGGCCCCGCAATCCATCAGCCTGCTGGCCAAAGACCTGGCCAAGCTGCTGGAAAACGAAGCCGCTTTCAGCCACGTTCTGGCTGTCAACGTTGCCGGTGCCACCGAAAACGTCGTGATCAAGGCCCTGCAGCGCCATCCGGCCAAAGGCTTCGTACTGCACGCTGACTTCCAGCGCGTCGTTGCCGGCCAGAAGCTGACCGCCCACGTACCGCTGCACTTCATCAACGAAGCAACCGCCGTTGGCGTGAAGCAGCAAGGTGGCGAGATCTCCCACACCATCAACGAAGTCGAAGTTTCCTGCCTGCCGAAAGACCTGCCGGAATTCATCGAAGTCGACATGGCTGCCGTAGAAGTTGGCCAGACCGTCCACATGTCCGACCTGAAGCTGCCGAAAGGCGTAGAGCTGGTTGCTCTGGCTCACGGTAACGACCTGGCTGTCTCCAACATCCACGCCAGCCGCGTTAAAGACGAAGAAGGCGCTGCCGAGTAATCGCAGCGCGGAACCCGCCCGGTAGGCGATCACGCCGGGCGATTTCCTCGAAAGGGCTCCTGTATGACTGCCGTACAACTGATCGTTGGCCTGGGTAACCCCGGCCCCGAATACGACCAGACCCGGCACAATGCAGGGGCCCTTTTCGTTGAGCGCGTGGCCGAGAGCCAGCGCGTCAACCTCTCTGTCGATCGCAAGTATTTCGGCCTGTTGGGCAAGTTCGTCCACCAGGGGCGCGAAGTTCGTCTGCTCATCCCCACCACCTACATGAACCGCAGCGGCCAGTCCGTGGCGGCCCTGGCCAATTTCTTCAAGATCAAACCCGAAGAAATCCTGGTGGCGCACGACGAACTCGACATGCCCCCCGGCGTCGCCAAGCTCAAACAGGGCGGCGGCCACGGCGGGCACAACGGCCTGCGCGACATCATCGCCCAGCTCGGCAACCAGAATAACTTCCATCGCCTGCGGCTCGGCATCGGCCACCCGGGGCACGCCAGCCTGGTATCGGGCTACGTGCTCGGACGCGCCCCACGCAGCGAACAGGACCTGCTCGACAAGAGCATCGACTTCGCCTTGGACGTCCTGCCGGAAATACTCGCCGGCGACTGGACCGTGGCCATGCGCAAACTGCATAGCCAGAAGGCCACCCAGTAACCACCTTTCCCCCGAGGGACACATCATGGGATTCAACTGCGGCATCGTCGGCCTGCCCAACGTCGGCAAGTCCACCCTGTTCAACGCCCTCACCAAATCCGGCATCGCCGCAGAAAACTTCCCCTTCTGCACCATCGAGCCGAACAGCGGCATCGTGCCCATGCCCGACCCGCGCCTGGATGCCCTGGCCGAGATCGTCAAGCCCGAGAAGGTCATCCCCACCACCATGGAATTCGTCGACATCGCCGGCCTGGTCGCGGGCGCGTCGAAAGGTGAAGGCCTGGGCAACAAATTCCTCGCCAACATCCGCGAGACCGACGCCATCGCCCACGTGGTGCGCTGCTTCGAAGACGAGAACGTCATCCACGTCGCCAACAGCGTCGACCCCAAGCGCGACATCGAGATCATCGACCTCGAGCTGATCATGGCCGACCTCGACAGCTGCGAGAAGCAATTGCAGCGCGTTGCCCGCACCGCCAAGGGTGGCGACAAGGAATCCGTGGCGCAGAAGGCCCTGCTGGAAAAACTCATCCCCCACCTCACCGAAGGCAAGCCGGCGCGCAGCCTGCTGAAAGACCTGGGTGACGACGAGAAGCGCCTGGCCAGGACCTTCCACCTGCTCACCACCAAGCCGGTGATGTACATCGCCAACGTTGCCGAAGACGGCTTCGAGAACAACCCGCACCTCGACGTGGTAAACGCCATCGCCAAGGAAGAAGGCGCCATCGTCGTGCCGGTGTGCAACAAGATCGAAGCCGAGATCGCCGAGCTGGACGATCTGGAAGAGATGCAGATGTTCCTCGAGACCATGGGCATGGAAGAGCCGGGCCTGAACCGCGTGATCCGCGCCGGTTACTCGCTGCTCAACCTGCAGACCTACTTCACCGCAGGCGTGAAGGAAGTCCGCGCCTGGACCGTGCGCGTCGGCGCCACCGCCCCGCAGGCCGCCGCCGTGATCCACACCGACTTCGAGAAAGGCTTCATCCGCGCCGAAGTGGTCGCCTACGACGACTTCATCGCCTACAAGGGCGAAGCCGGCGCCAAGGAAGCCGGCAAATGGCGCCTGGAAGGCAAGGACTACATTGTCAAGGACGGCGACGTGATGCACTTCCGCTTTAACGTTTGATCGTTGTAGGCAGCGCATAAACAGAACCCCGCGAAAGCGGGGTTTTGTTGTTTTTAGGGGTGAGGAATTGATGGATTAGGGCTGGAGGGAGCTGGGCATTATGAAAAAGCGCCACCTTCTGTGGTACAAGCTGGAACCCCGTAAAATAGGGGCTTTTAGCGGCACCAACGATTGGCTAGTATCCACTGCGTGGTCATTCAACGGCATCAGGGGACACCTCTCGGCCTAGGGAAGCGGCCAGCTCACTTTTCTTGCATGGATGCCTACAGCATGACCCCACCTCTCTCCTCCGTCAGCATAAAATGGATTCTTCTGCCGTTCACTCTCATTGTCCTATTCATCGCTTGGAAATGGCTCATTGACTACTACGAGTACGCGATAGTGGATAAAGCAGGGAATGAAGCAATCGTCTTACGAATCCCCAAATCATCCACCAGAATTTATCCAGGCTGGGAGTATAAACGGAACAATCCATTTTCCGTAGAACTCTGGTATCCCTCTCTGACAGACAAGGCTTCTGCTAATTACTGGACTTCGTCAGAAAGCAGAATAAAAGCATCAGAAACCAAACCAGCCCCAAGTGAAGAGAAGCTAAGCATTTCAGTTATACACACGGATATCAGAAACCCAGAATCAACACTTGATGCAAATAGAGAATCTTCTTGTGATACTGATTCACGAGCATTCAAATACACCAAAGACTCTGTAAGCGGATTATTTCAGCGATATATCCATGACAGCCCTGGAAGCGCGAGACTCGATATCATTTATCTCCCCATCAACCCCATCAAGGGGGTTGACTGTATCCAGTGCGTTGAGAATGGCAATTGCAAAATCATCGGAATAACTGACTCTGGCATTCTTTATGGTGCTTTTTTTGCGGAAGAAAGAATTCCAGATGAAACGATCAAAATTCATCATGCAGTCAACGCCTACCTCGAGAGCAAGACAGTAAAGTAAGGCTGCGTCGACCAAAAAGGGGACAGATTTATTTATCAACCTGTCAACCATCCTCTAGCAGTCACATAGCCACCAGGCAACCGCCACTTAAGCTACTAATTCCTCACCCGACTTCTACGGGCTGATACCGCTCCGGCGGTCGCAAAGATAGCTATGCACACGCCGATCAGTAGCTTGTGGCCCAGCTGCGTCACGTTGATGGTCATGAACCAAGCCAACGCTACCACGATAGGCCAATCGAACAGATAGAGTTGCCTTATACCCAGCAGCGGATTCCAGTGCTTCGACACAAGGCTTAGCCAAATAGTAGAGACGAAACATGCGACAGAGAAAAAGCCTGCGTCATTATTCTCGTAGAGTTTCAGCCCAACATAAGCTAAGGCACTTAAAGCCCCACCAGCCCCAATTGAATAGGCCAGGGCTTTGCTGCGAGGGAGCTTTTCGAGAGTGTCGAGTGTGATCATTGCTTGCCGTCCTTGAACTGCTTGCGGGCGTACCAGCGCCTAGCTACTTCCTGAGTGGTCGCTATTCCGCGCTTGGATTGGCCTCGCTATAGCCAAGCCCCTTCTGGCGATTCTCTGGCGTCAAATCGCCAGTAAGCAACCACCACTTACGTCTAACCGCGCTCCTACACCCTCACCCGCTTTCTACGGGCCGAAACCACTGGGGCGGCCATACATACCATCATCCACGCGGCAACCAGCATCTTGTGACCAGGCAGCATCATGAGGGAAAAGGGGACAGATTTATTTTCTGTCTTGCCCTGCGTTTGAGCCGCTCTGGTTTCGGTTGGCTTCGTCGTAATCAGGGCTCGTCTGGCCATGTTCCGGCATCGTTTCGCCAGTCAACAACCACCACCTATAGCTAGGAAATACTCGCCCGAGAATCTCGATCTCGTTCGCCCCGATGCGGGCCTTGCCTCTCTTTATGTTCTGCCAGCGTACGTAGGCAGTGCTTCCGGCTTCAGCCAGGGCCTTGATGCTGGCAATTTCCAGCAATCTAAGACCTCTATCGGTAATCCCTTCGCTCATTAGAAAAAACCATAAGTGTTCTATGTACATTCAGCGAGCAACATGTATTATGAACACATGTACCTAGTACATCTAAAGCGCAGCGCTGTTGGTGGCCCGATTATAGGAGCAATCACATGGAACATGCCTGTTCTGGTGTGCGCCCAGTCTGTAGCGGTGTCCGCAACGCGACACGCGGCGGAAATGCATGCCGGCTCAGCATGGCACCAATCAGCGAAGACGCACGCCTGCCTGAATCCACGGAGGCCTTTATGGAAGAAAGCTATATCCCCTTGCTGCTGATGCGCCATAACCGCCCGCTACGCGGCGTGATGATCGACCGCCAGCCCTGGGTCTGCGCCAGGGAATTCGGCCTGTTGATGGGGCACCGTCACCCGGAGCGAATCTGCCGGCTGATGGATGACGACCAGGTGCGCACCGTGATCTTCCGTACCCACCAGGGCGATGCGGAGCCTGTGCAGGTGCTCAGCGAATCCGCGCTTTATCGCGCCCTCTGCCGTTTCAGCCATCCCGAGAATCGCCACCTGCGCCGCTGGCTCACTCACGAAGCCCTACCCGCCCTGCGCGACGCCTGGGAGCATCGCGCACAGGAACCCAGGCGCACGCTGATGGCCTGGGATCGCCAACGCATCAGCCTGCTGGAATGGCAAGGCGATCTATGGATCGCCCTGCGCGATATGCCGCGCTTCGCACCACCGCCCGCACCTGGCGAACGCTCGCTACGCGCCCTGCTCAATCGCTGGTGGCGCTAATGGCTCGCCTGATCGTTCGCATCGACGACGACCTCAAGCAACGCTTGCGCGCCCAAGCAGCCTGCAATGGGCGCTCGATGGCGGAGGAGGTGCGGCAGATGCTGCGTGAAGCACTCATGCACCAGCAACCAAGCCCACCGGCCGTCGCGCCTGAGTTTTACGGGACTTGCCCTTGCAGCGCGAACAACCTAACATCTCCCAAAACGGGAGAAAGCTAGTGCATGTTATTTCGAGAGGGACACTCAGAACATTCTGGGAGAGCAGCCCTGCTTATGCCGATGCTCAGTCACCTATGGTCGAGTGGTACAGGCATATGGAGAAGGCTACATACCGCACGCCACAGGAGCTGAAGGCCGAATTGCGCACAGCCAGCATTCTCAAGGGGAGTCGAGTGGTGTTCAACATTGCGGGAAACAAGTACCGGATAATTCTTGCCATCGACTATCAACGACAATTGGCCAAGGTGCGCTTCGTTGGCACTCATGCCCAATACGACCAAATTGACGCGGAGACTGTCTGATGAACATCAAGCCCATTCGCACCGAGCAAGACTACACCGCTTCGATGGCGCGCATTGACGAGCTGTGGGGCGCAGAGATTGGTACGCCTGAAGGTGATGAACTCGAAGTGCTGGCTCTTCTTGTGAGCAAGTATGAAGACGAGCACGCCCCGATGCCGCCGTCCGACCCTATAGAAGCCATCAAATTTCGTATGGATCAGCAAGGCTTGACGCCGCGCGACCTCGAGCCATTCATTGGCTCCAGTGGCCGAGTTTCCGAAGTATTGAACCGCAAGCGAAAATTGAGCCTGGCGATGATCAGACGCCTGCATGACGGCCTACGCATCCCCTATGAAAGTTTGCTGGCGGACGTGGCCTGACGGCTAGGGGTGAAGGATTTTCATCAGCTCTTTCAAAGTGAACGGCACGTGGCGGCTGACGTTCGAGTTTCGCGACGGAAACGCTTATGTCCTGGACTATGAGGATTACCACTGATGGACATGCATAACCCACCCCATCCTGGTGAGTTCATCACCGATATCCACCTGGAGCCCAACGGCATTAGCGGCCGTGAGTTGGCCGAGAAGCTAGGCGTAGCACCCTCGACACTGAGTCGTGTACTCAAAGGCAGTAGCCGTGTAACACCGGAAATGGCCCTGCGCCTGTCAGTGGCACTGGGGTGCTCGCCGGAAAGCTGGCTGGCCATGCAGGATGCTTATGATCTGTGGATCGCCCGTCAGCACGTAGACCTCAAACAGTTGGTAACGGGCGTTCGCCTGATCGCTGAAAAGATTGTCACCGGCGATAGAGGTAGCGTCATGTCGCCCCCGTCTTTGCAGATCAAAAAGGCCTACTTCGCCAAGGTGCGACGTTCCAACTACCTCGCCAGCCGGCGCTTGGCGGGTTTTCAGGTCACGCCTGCCGATGCGGAACGCCCATTACCTTCACGCGAAGCGCGTATTGAGCCAGCTTCGTTCCAAGAGCAACTGAAAGGGACAAAAAGCGGGGCAAATAAAAAGGGGTTAGCTTGCGCTAACCCCTTGAAATTTATGGTGGCTACACCGGGACTTGAACCTGGGACATCAGCATTATGAATGCTGCGCTCTAACCGACTGAGCTATGTAGCCAACGTGGCGCGCATTTTCCGCGTCTCGCCTACCGCTGTCAACCCCAGATCATCGATAAATTTACGTTTTATCAAGCGGTTAGGCTTCCGCGCTGGCAGCTCGTGCCTGGGCTGGTTTCCGCGCCTGCGGATCACCGCCAAACCGTCCGAACGGCGCTTGCGAGGCGATCAGGCGATACCGGAAAATTCGCCTCCAGCAGGCTGCAGCGCCTTCGCGCTGGCCAACGAACCAGGAGAATACCTTGAGAGCGAGAGACGATTTCGACGATCTGCGCGCGGAGCGCGATATGCCGGCGCACTACCGCAACGAACCGAACCGCTTCGCCGGGCTCTGGAAACAGATTGCGCTTGGCATCATCGTCGGCTACGGCGTGCTGGGTATCGTCAGCGCGGTTGCCTGGATGGTCATTGCGCGCCTCATGCTGGGCGATGTGTCCATCACGCTGCCGTAACCATCACACCCGCGCGTATCGGCGCACGGGCGATGGGGGTTGGCCCTTGCCATCGCCTGCCCGTCTCTTCATCCTGCCTCACTGTTCACCCATACGAGTCCCGTCATGACGCCCATCCAGAATATCGGCCTGGCGCTGTTCGTCTTGCTTTCCATCGGCATTGCCATCGGTCACAGGACCGACTGTGGCGATGGTCGCGTGGTGGAAACCTATCTGGCCAGGGGTCTGGCCTCGCAGTTGCTGGGGCATGATCTTTGCCAGCAACCCTGAATAACCCTTCATTAAGGAAGATGTGATGAAAAAGCTCGCTTCGCTTGTCGGCTGTGGTCTGCTCGGCGCCTGCGCCAACCTCGGCTCGCAGCCCCCGGTGCCGGTGACCTCTCCCGTGGTGCAGGCCTTTCGTGATATCTGCCTGCAGACGGCGCCGAGCTTTGCCGAAGCGCATAGCGTGGCGCGCCAGCACGGCATCACCGAGATGACCGACATGGGTTTCGCCACCGTCGGTTTCAATGCGGACAAGAGTCTGAGCATTCAGGTGAAGGTCAGCCATGAATGCGTGGTGACCAGCGAGCCGCAGCAGGATGAAACGCTGACTCGCCAGTTGCTGACCGCCGCTGCGGTCAACGCCGGCACCACGGTGCCGCGCAGGGTGCCGGTGAAGATGATGATCGCCGGGCAGCCGTTCATCCTGACGCATGACCGCCAAGGCGGTGAAGCCTTCGTGATGATGAAGCCGGAGTGAGGGGATCGCCGTAGGGCGGATGACGCCTTTTTCATCCGCCAGCTTTGAAAGATGATCCACCCGAGGCCGATAAGCGCTACAGCCCTGCGTAGGAGCCCCGCCCCGCGGCGAAGCTTTTGCGGTGTTCATGCGATTCGCCGCGGGGCGCGGCTCCTACAGGGTGATGCAGTGCCTGCTGCGTTCGCGGCGAGGCTCCGCTCCTACAGTGTTTTGCCTGGTCGCGTGGCCAGCAAAAGGCCGCCGAAGATCATCGCGGCGCCCAGCCAGTGGTAGAGCTGCAGGCTCTCGTTCAACAGCACCCAGCCGAGAAACGCGGTGAATACCGGCATGACGTAGTTGGTCAGCGCCGCCTTGGCGGCGCCGACCAAGCGAATGCCATGGTTCCAGGCCAGGTAGGCCAGCAGCGAGGCGAACACGGCGGTGTAGGCGATGGCCGAGAGGTTGGCGGCGTTCAGCGCCAGGTGTACGCCCTGGCTCAGCTCGTATAGATAGAAGGGCAGGATCAGCGGCACGCCGAGCAGGATGAACACACCGAGCAGGGCCAGCGGTGGAATCGGCTGCAGGTAGGCGGCCCAGCGCCGCAGCAGCAGCGAATACAGCGCCCAGTCCACTACCGCCAGCAGCATGATCAGGTCGCCCTGGTTGAAGGACAGGCTGGCCAGGCGACTCCACTGCCCCTGGCTGATCAGCACCGCCAGGCCCACCACGGCCACCAGCATGCCCCACCAGGCGCGGCGCGCCGGCCACTCGTTGAGCAGCAGCCCGGCGCCGATGAAGGTCACCAGCGGCAGGCAGGTGTTGACCAGCGAGATGTTGATGGCTGCGGTGGTTTGCGCAGCGCTGTAGAGCAGCGAGTTGTAGCCGGCGATGCCCAGGCCGCCGAGCACCAGCAGGCGCCAGCCGGCATTGCCCACGGCCACGCGATGGCGCCACAGCGGCACGGCCACGAACGGCAGCAGCAGCGCCAGCGCCAGGCACCAGCGCCAGAACGACAGGGTGAACGGCGCGATTTCGCCGGCGAAGGCACGCGCCACCAGGGCATTGCCGGACCAGCAGAGGTTGGCCAGCAGCAGGCCGAAGAAGGCCAGCGAGCGGGAATGGTTGAGTGTGCTCATAAGGCAAGCGCCACCGCTGCAGGGCGGCATTTATCCAGAAGGGGTTTGGCCGGTTGTGCGCGGTCACCGAGCAGGCAGTGCTGAGCGATCATTGCATAGCTTCCGAATCAGGCGGCTTTGCACCATACGGAGGCATTGAAAGCTTGGCAAGGTTGCGGGACGGACGCGAACCTTAGGGTGCGCCGTGCGCACCAGTCATTCGGTACCAGTCGATTCGAAGGCACAGTACGCGGACATACACGGATGCGCGTCAATCCTCTGTGCGCACGGCGCACCCTAGAGCGGGACGCTCGTCACTACCGGCGGCGCAACGGGCGGCTCAGCAGCCAGAGAATCAGCAGCACGCCGCCCAGAATCACCAAACTGACACCCCACTGCAGCGGCCCGGCGAGGCGGAACAGCTCGGCAGGATGCAGGCTGGGAGCGCGGAGCATGCGCACCTCGGCGGCAGCGCCGGTGGTGGGTATGTCGGCCAGGCCGTCGCCGTCCAGATCCGGCAGGCTGCGGATATGGTCGAGCAGCGCCTGCCATTCCTTGAGCTCCTGCACGCCTTCGGTGTTCGGGTCCTGGTCGACGATGGCGTCTTCGATGCGCGGCAGCGGGCGGCCCTCGGCGTCCTTGGGCACCACGTCGAGCAGGCCCTTGGTCAGGTCCGGCACCAGCCAGGTGAAGCTGCCGACGTAGCTGGTCGCCCCGATGCTGTAGAGGCGCGTGTCGTTCAGATCCAGCTCGCGGTAGCCATTGACCGGATCGCCAATCTCGATGCGGCTGACGCGGTCGAACGGCACGCGCCAGGGGTTGTAGCTGAAGCGCACGCCGGACACACGCGGGTAATAGCTCTGGCTGTCGCGCAGCTGATAGGCGAGCAGCAGCACCTCCAGCAGCGACTTGATTTCGCGGGCGCTGACGTAGGCCTTGATCATCGGGTAGCCGGGTTCGTCGTCGAAATGGCCGATACCCAGCGGCGCGATACGGAACAGGTCGGACACGTCCTGCACGCCGTTGCGTCCCTTGAGCAGGTCGTCGCGGATGGTGCCGTTGCCGGTGAAGGCCAGGTCGGCGTCCACCGCATGACGCAGGGCGTCGGTCACCAGATTGGCCAGGGTCTGGTCGCTGAAATCGCGGCCCAGGCTCTGGTCGACCTTGGCCAGCGACTGGTCGAAGCGATAGCCCTTGGGCGCCAGCATGCGCTCGCTGACCACCTGCTTGAAGTCTTCCACCTGGGCGGTGATCGCCTCGTCGCCGGCAATGCTGTCGTTGATCGGATGCAGGCGATAGTCACGCACCCGCGGCACGCCGTCGGCGCCGAGGGTCATGCGCAGTTCGCCGAGGTACTGGATTTCCGAGCCAGCCTGTACCACCGGGGTATGCCCGTTGACCAATACCGGCTGCGGCAGCGCCACATGCGAGTGGCCGCCAACGACGATATCGATGCCGGGCACCTGCTCGACCAGCTCCACTTCCTCGCCGCGCCAGCGGCCATCGGCCTGCTGGGTGACGCCCATGTGCGAGAGCAGGATGACCACCTCGGCGCCCTCCTCGCGCAGCTTGGCCACGGTTTCCCTGGCGGTGGCCACCGGGTCGGCGAAGGTCACCGGTTTGATCATCGGGCTGACCGCCACGGCGTTGTTGCCGAGCAGGCCGAACAGGCCGAAGCGGATGCCGCCACGTTCGATCAGCTTGTACGGCAGGATGCGCCCGGCCTCGGCGTGCGCCTGCAGGCTGTCGTCGGCCTTGCTCGCCGGGTCGAAGCGCATGTTGCTCGACAGCAACGGCAGCAGCGCATCGCCCTTGGCCTTGTGCGCGGCGCTGATCATCGCCGCGAGGCCGGCGGGGCGGAAATCGAATTCATGGTTGCCGATCACCGCGGCGTCGTAGCCCAGCTCGGTCATCAGGCGCAGTTCGCTGCCCATCTCGCGGGCGATGGTGTGAAACAGCGTGCCCATGGTGAAGTCGCCGCCATCGAGCAGCAGCAGGGGTTCGTCGCCGGCCGCGGCGCGGCGTTCGTTCAACAGGGTGGCCAGGCGCGCGACGCCGCCTACGGTGTCGTCATCGTTCAGCGTCGCCGGGCTGTACTCGTTGTTGGGGCCGAAGCCGAGCAGACGCGACTGCCAGTCGTTGCTGTGCAGGATGGTGAAACTGCGCTCGGCAGCGACCAGCGGCGTGGCGGCGAGCAGGCCAGCGAGCAGGAATGAGGAAAACAGGCGCATGGACGATCCTTGACGATGACTGCGCACAGTATGGAGCAGGCCATTACGCCAGGCAGCGACCGATCGGGACGCACTTTGTCGCCAATCGAGTCAGGCATTCATTGCCCCAGGTCAGCACACCAGACCGCCACAGCGACTAGGCTCAAAGCAGGACAGCGAAGCGGAGAAGAGCGATGGACCACTATCACCTGATGCTGGTGCTGCTGATCGGCGGATTCCTGTTGCTGGGAGTCGGCTTCAACTTTCGCGAACACGAATGGGGCGTGCGAGTGCTGGGCCTGGGCGTGTTGCTGATGCTGGTGCCGATTGCGCTACGGGTGCATCTGGCGTTGGCGTAGGCTGCGCCATGCCCCGAGCGATGATGGGGTCGCGATTCATTCGGCACGGCGTCGCGCAAAGCCGGTGCGCGCGGCGCACCCTACGGTCGCGTGGTTGCATGCACATCGTAGGGTGCGC
>VFQQ010003155.1_pt1 | contig 16542 bp, 16 predicted proteins | sample 3512341 | NCBI WGS metagenome assembly VFQQ01 (sample SAMN10412373, study PRJNA504923) | tailings metagenome | isolation source: Relicate 2 Philex TSF1 revegetated site | place: Philippines: Tuba, Benguet | collected 2017-08-29 | reverse complement strand
AACAGTCCCTGCGCCCCTGGCCGAAATGGCTCGGATGGGTCGGCATTGCCATCCTCGTTGCGGCTATCCCGGCAGCATTGGCTGCAATGACGGTGCCGGCGAATGAATACAAAGCCTGGGGCGTGGAGGCGGTCGATTGTGACGGGCCGATCTCGGTCTATCTGTTTGCGATCCCCGCGCTGCTAATCTACGGCACCGGTGCGATCGTGAACGGCCGCTATCTTCGCAACCGGCTGAACCTGGTCTTCGCGGTCTTCTCTGCCCTGCTCTGCGTCCTGATAGCCGCCAATGTCGCCAGTGCAATGAGGGAACAGGTGCATCTGGAGCGCGATCTCCAGGCCTGTCTATAAGCCGGACTGCTGACAGCTCCCTCAGACCTTGCTTTCGGCGCCTTCGATCAACTGGCGATAGGCATTGCGGGCAACGCTAGCGAGCCGTTCCTGCGGCAGGACGCCGACAACAGCACAACCATAGCCTTTGTCGAGCCAGTAGATCGCCGCCGGGCCATTCTTCTCGGCATAGGTGCCCTTGGCATAGCTGCCTGCTTCCGAAGTCACAAAAAGCGAAATGCGATTGCCCTCGGCATCCTCATAGAGCAGCATCGCTGCCTTGCCGGTGCCAGAAGGCAACAGCCGGCCACCGATCAGCTGGAATCCGTCGGCCGTGAGATCCGGTGTCACCAGTCGCAAGCCGATCCGCGCCGACAGCCAATTGCGCATATGCTCCCCGTCCGAGGCGGGTACCTCGACGGCATGACGCTTCTCGGCGGCATAGACGATGTAGGCAGCAACAGCCTCCTCGGCGAACCTGTCGGCCGAAACGTCTTCCGAGCCGATACCGCGTGAACCGACGACGTAACCTCCTGTGCCACCCATCGCCAGCAGGACCGCTGCCGCAGCGGCCTGCCACCAGCGGGAACGCAGCAGCGGCCGGCGGCCGCCATCATCGGCAACCAGCTTGGTGAAGCGCGCCGGAACCGGTTCATCAAGAGTGGCCGACAAAGCGCTGCGCAAAGTTTCGCGATCGGCACTGAACCGATTGCTCCTGGCATTCATCTCCGGATTGCTCTCGAGCCATGTCTCGAAGGCAGCACGTTCTTCATCGGGCAATTCACCGTCGAGTGCCAGATGGATGTCGCGTTCTGTGAAATCGCGGGCGGTCATTTTTCGACCACCTTCAGCGAACGGCGCCGCGCGCGATCGTCGAGCAGTGCACGCAGGTCCTCCCGGCCGCGCGAAATCCGCGACATCAGCGTCCCCGCGGGGATGCCGAGAATGTTGGCTGCTTCCGCGTAGGAGAAACCTTCGATGGCAACGGTGACGATCGCCGCACGGCGCTCAGGCGCGATCGCCTGCAAGGCATCGAGGATTTCCCTGGAGGCGATGCTCTCGACCTGGATCGATGGCACTGTCAGCGCCTCATCACCGTCCAGCGGCAGCATCGCCATTTCGCCGCGGCGGCTCACCTTGCGCATCTGGTCGATGAAAAGGTGGTGCATGATCGTGAACAGCCATTTTCTCGGGCTTTCGCCGGTTTGCCAGTTGTCCAGCCTGGCCAAGGCGCGCTCAAGACAATCCTGGACAAGGTCGTCCGCGGAATCGCGATTGCGCAAGAGCGCGCGCGCATAGCGGCGCAAGCGCGGAATCTCGCCAAGGATCGCAGCCTTCCTGTCGTCCATGGGTGGCGGTTCGCCAATCTTTCCCGTTGCCCTGGCGATTGAACGCGCCTTCGCCGGCTAGCGCAAGCGGCGCCAATGCCCGCTTTGTTGCCTTCAGGAACAGAACGAAGCCAGCGAAGGGATTATTCCCAGCTCAATTGGCGGGGTAAAAAAAAATAACGCCGCCAGCTCGGGGAGCCAGCGGCGCTGGAGAGCGATAGATATCAGAACCGGTAGTTGAGACCCATCTTGACGGTGTGGCTCTTCAGGTCGTCCGAGCGCTTGGCGCCGTTGCGCAACGTGTAGTCCACGTCGCCATAATTTACATAGTTGTATTCAACCTTGGCCGAGATGTTGCCGGCGAATGCCTGCTCGATACCACCACCGAGCAGATAGCCGCCCTCCCACTTGCCACCCGAGGCAACGGTGCCGCCCGGCTTGACCTTGGTCATCGAATAGCCAGCCGTGCCGTAGACCAGCGTCCTGTCGAAGGAGACACCTGCACGGACCTTGGCGGCACCGGTCCAGGTACGCTTCAGTTCGGCACCGTCATCCAGCTTGTGCTTGGTGCCCTTGGAGTAGGTGCCGTCCAGTTCCGCGCCGTAGACGAAAGGGCCGCTCTGGAAGTTGGTGCCGACCTGGCCGCCGAACTGCCAGCCGCTCTTGCTCGAAAACGGGTTGGGAAAGCCCGAGGACGATGCACCCAACTGGCCGCCAATATAGCTGCCCGACCAGTTGTAGGCGGGATCCGAATAGGTCTGGTCGGACACGAGGTCGGCCGCCACGGCCGGCACGGCGAAAGGTGCAAGGCCAGCGAACATGACGAGAAACAGATTTCGCTTGGACATGGTTTTAGCTCCGAAAATGATTGAGCTGCGGAGCATTTAGCTCCGCAGCCCGTTGACGGGGCTGACGGCCGGTCGGCGACTGGGGAAGCAATCCGCCGGCTGGGCCCCGTGCACCAGCGCGCTGGTTGCATGGGGACAATGGCCGGCATGGATTACGCCAACATTGCGCAAAGTTTAGCGAAAACAAATATTTATGGGTAATATTTCAGTAAGATTCCTTAAGCGTTCCTGAAGGCGCTACCCTTGCTTTGGCGCCCGCGACAACAGTCGCTGATAGAACAATCCAATGCCGATGAGCACCGCGCCCAGGCCGATGAAGGAAAGCGCGCGCAACACGCCTTCCAGTTCCGACATGTCGAACAGGAAGACCTTCAGCACGGCGATCGCAATCAACGCTGCCGAAGCGACACGCAGCACATAAGAGCCGAACCGGACACCAACCACGAGCAGCACAACGCCGAGCAGTAGCCACAGGGCGGAGTAACTGTAGGTCTCGATCTGCTCCATGCCGCTCCACAGGCCGATGAACTCCCCCTTGAAGAAGCGCCGCACCGACAGGGTTGCGTAGGCAAAAGCCAGCAGCGCCCCGATCAGCGCAAGCATGGCGGAATACCATTTAGGGCGTTTGCCGCGCGCGTAATAGGCCAATGCCCCGGCTGCGACGGCCGGCAACAGATAGGCTAGGAAAAGCAGATTGAAGACTGGAATTCCGCCCGTCGACTCGTCCGTGAAGAGTGGATTGAGGACGATAAAATGCTGGCCGACGATGGTGAGCGCTGAAACGACACCGACGATGAGCGAACCATAACGCAGCACCGAACTGGGCGAACGCATGTCGATGCTGATGAGGATAGCGCCCGCACCGAGGGTTATCAGCGTATAGATCGCCTGTTCGGCAAGCGACACCCGTCCGTCGTCGATTACGCCACCATGCATGGCATGGCGCACCAGCATGGCCACGCAGAGCAAGGCAAACAGCGCCGCTCCGGCTTCCATGGCAAGGCGTGGGCGGCCATTGGTGGTGCGCGCCAATTGCCAGGCGGCAAAGCCGAAGCCAAGCGCCGGCACACCGTAACCGGCCAACAGCCAATTGAAGACTGGTGTCCTGGACAGGAACTCCGCACCGACGATGGTCGGATCGAAGGCTATGCGAGCAAGAACGGCCACGACAGCGCCGACCGAAAGCCAGCCGAGGACAGGATAACTGCGCCAACGCGTGGCCAGGGCAGGCACGACGGCTGCCGCGCCCAACAGAACGGTGGTCAGGCCTGAACCAAAGGCCATATGCAGCAGCAGCAAGGCTGCGAGCCCCGCGCCGGCCAACACGAAGGAAACGGCCAAACCGCCGATGAGCGGAGGTTGTTCGGCACGTGCGATCCATTCGCCACCAAAAACCAGGACAGCGAGCAACAGCAAGGTGAGCGCGGCATAGACGAAGTCCCGATCGATATCGCCGAACGTCACCCAAAGCGACAACACGATCACGAGAGGCACAGCCGCAGCCCATGCAGCCCACGAAGCCGATTGGGCGGGGCTTGTCCCGACATGTCGCCTGGCACTCCACAGGCCCGCCCCCAGGAACAGCAAGCCAAGCACGATGCCGATGCGGACCATCGAGGCGTCTGCAACGACGGTCACTGGCGTCGTGTCGATGGTGGCGTAGCCTGAAAGATCGATGGACGCTTCAGCCAACGGCGTGATTTTGAGATAGGCAAGGAGGGTTGTCAGAGCGGCCCCGTACAGAACAGGCAGGGCCTGCGGCCGAAACACGACGGTACCGATCATCGCAGCGACGATCAGGGTTGCAGGCCACGCACCACCAAGATCGGCGAAACGCGGCTCCGCAAACAACACCAGGCTTGCCGCCGCGACGAAGATAGCGGGGGCGATCGAAGTTGGGTCGAAGCCTATCCTTGCTTCGGCTGGGCTTGGCTCCGAGCCGGTCCAGACAAAGCCAAGGATGGCCAGCACAACGAGATTGATGAAGACGAGGACGCCGAACCCAGGCATCGGCGCCTCGACCATATAGAGCACGACCCACAAACCGACGCCGGCAAAGGCCGCCGCCATCAGCAGCGACCAGCGGCGGATGCGCGCGATGAAACCGGTCGCCGCGAGGACGATTGCCAGATAGCCGAACAAGGCCCAGGGGTTGGGGGATTGGGAAGAGACCAGCATCGGGGTCGCCAGCGCACCGAGCAGTCCGACGCCGGCGAGCGCCTGGCCGTGCACGAGTGCAGCGGCGATCGTCGCGATGCCGATCAGCCCAAGCAGCGTGAAAGCCACCGAGGGGCCGATGAAGCCGTAGATGCCGTGTGCGGCATAAACGGTACCGAACAATGTGAAGGCTCCGGCCGCGGTGAGAATTGCCGGGATGAAGGCGCCGGCTGCACCCTGCACAGGCACCTTGAAGCCGGTGCGGCGGATGAATTCACCGCCGCCGGTCAGAACCAGGCCAAGGATTGCCGCCATGGTGAGCCGTACACCCGGCCCGAAAATACCCGCCTCGATGCTGTAGCGCACGAGGAAGAGCCCCCCAAGGGCCAGTGCAACGCCACCGACCCATACCGCCCATCGCGTGCCGAGCGCGGTTTCGATATCCGGCTTCTTCGTCGCTTCTTCCGGTTTCGCAGCACCGTCTTCGCCCTTCGGCTCGGAAACAGCTTCCTCATCCCGTGCCGGGCTTCCCCAGGGACCAGCTGCCGCAATATCCTGCACATCCCCCGGTTCGGAGCTCTGAGCAACATCGTCGGGCCTGCCCTCGAGCAAGGTTTCGCTTGAGCTCCGCGGCGATGGCTCGGTCGCGAGCGCCTCTGCGGGCTTCAAGGTCGATCCGGCGGCACCCGGAATGACCAGTTTGCGTACTTCGCCAAGCTCGCGTTCAATCCTGCCGAGCTGCGAGCGCTGTCGAGCCACGATAACAAGCAGAACGACAAAACCGACAATGCTGAAAACATCCACCGAGGCATCCCCCTGAAGCCGCGTTCCACCGTGTCGCCCGAATCGCCTATCGGGCCGCCAGATTGGCCACCGAGAAGATCGAACAGGTTTCGGTACCGAAAGCCAGTAGCCTGCCTGCACTGTCCTTCAGGGTCGCTTCCGATACGGCCAATGTCCGCCCCTTGTGCATGATCTTGCCCTCGCACACCACCTCGCCGATGTTCGGCGTAATGGGTCGCATCAGGTTCACCTTGAATTCCGCCGTCGCATAGGCTTCGCCCTTGGCCAGCAAGGTCTGCACGACGCAGCCGAGCGCCGAATCGAGGATGGTTGCGGCCCAGCCGCCGTGTACCCCGCCCATCGGATTGAGGTGCTTTTCGTTGGGCATGCCGCGAAAGACAACGCGCCCCTCCTCCGCCTCGGTGAGGGCGAAGCTCAACTGATACGCCATAGGCGGCGCTGGATAGCGGCCGTCGATGACCCGCTGCAGCAGCTCCAGTCCCGAATAGGTCAGCATGTCGGCATGCGGGATGGTGCCGACGCCCATGGGCGAAATCCGGCCGGGATAGAGTTCAACAGCACTCATGCGGCGGTGTCTCCCTTGCTCGTGCCATGAACAGCGTGGTGCTTGCGCAAGGCGGCGATGAAGCCGGAGCGGGCATCAGGTGGTTCGACGCCACGCGGCTCATAGACATGACGGGTGAAAAAGAACGACGTCAGCCTGAAGGCTTGCTCCACTGCGAAAAGATCCGCGTTCAGCCCGGCGCCACGCTGCAGGAACATAGGCAACGCCAGCATCTTGTCGTGCCAGGGTTCGCCCGCTTGGCGCGACACCGCCCTGCCCGACTTCGGCGAGACATAGACCAGGTTCTCCCTGGTTCCGGTAGCAGCGCATTCGGAAAGGTCGAGGCCGAAGCCGAGTTCGTCGAGGACCATGAGCTCAAACCGCGCAACCAGCCCGCCTGCGACCTCGGCGTCCTCCAGATGTGCGATGATGAGGGCCAGTGTCTCATAAAGCGCGTCATGCGGATCGCGCTCTGGCAGAAGACGCAGATTCGCGGCCAACAGTTGCAAGCCGTAAACGGCGATCGCGCTGTCCATCAAACGCGCAGCATTCATTTCGATGGCTTCAGCCTGAAACGTTCCAAGATGTTCGTCGAGGCGAGCGTGCCAGATCAGGTCGACCCGGTTTCCGGCCTGCAGAACCGGCTGCATCTTGCGGGCGCGGCCACCGCGCACCAGACCGAGATGCCGGCCATGCGCGCGTGTCATCACCTCGAGGATGGCGCTGGTTTCGCCATGCTTGCGGGTGCCGAGTATGATTCCCTCGTCGCGCCATTCCATGGCGGGAGATTTGACGCCTTCTGCTGCGAAATCAAGAAGCAGACAGGACAGCCGGCAAAGCCTCCCGCCAAAACAAACGGCCCGCGGCGAGTGCCGCGGGCCGCAAGAGATCGACTGGAGGTCGATTAGAAGTTGCGCTGGAAGCGGAGGATGCCGCCGAGGCTGTTCTTCTTGTCAGCCTTGGTCCAGCTGTTCAGGTAGTCAGGCTTGCCGAAACGGCCTTCATGGACGAAGTCCACTTCAGGCGTGATCACGAAACCAGGAACGATTTCGTAGGCAACGTTGGCCGCGATCGCGAGGCTGCGGTTGTCGTCGAGCGAGACCTGAGCATTGAACTTGGTCTTGGAGTCGAACTTGTAGGTACCACCGCCCCAGACAGCCCAGTTGCCGCCCCAAGGCTTGTACTGGTTGCGGTCGATGTTGTCGTCGGTGCCGTAGCCAGCCATCACGAAGAGGGTGAGGTCGCTGGTCGCGTTGACGTCGAGGCGAACCTTGCCAGCCCATTCCTCGAAAGCGCTGTTGTAGGCGGCGACGCCGGTGATCGAACCCCAGTCGCCCTTGTACTTCAGACCGCCGACCACATGCGGAACGTAGCTGTCGATGGTGTTGTCGGCGCTGCCCCAGGTGTCGCCGATGCGCTTGATGCGGGAGTAGCTGCCCGAACCCTGTTCCAGCGACACGATCGCCGAGAGGCCGTTGCCGGCGTCGAAGGTATAGCTGATCAGGTTGGTGTCCTTGCCACCGTAAGGGATCAACGTGTCCTGGATCACGTTACCGGCGTAGCCGATGAACGAATCGAACGCCGTTTCGTCCTTACCGACGCGCAGGCCGCCGAGCTGGATCCAGGCGAAGTTCAGCGAAACGTTCTTGTTGATGGCGTCGCCGGCGGTCGGCGTGTTGCCGAACTGGAAACGGGTCTCGGTGAAGGTCTTCAGGGTGCCGAGTTCGGTCTCCTGGCCGGTCCAGGTACGCAGAGCGAAACGTGCGTTCTTGGCGTAGGTATGATTGCGGTCGCCGTCCAGGCGATCGGTGGCGACGGAACCGTCGAAGGTACCGATATCACCGAAACCGGCGTCATAGCGGATGTAACCACCAACGCGCAGGCAGGTCTCGGTGCCCGGGATGTAGAAATAGCCGGCGCCGTAGACGTCGCAGATCTTGACGTATTCAGCGGGTTCCGGCTCGGCGACGACGACAGCGTCGGCGGCGCGCGCACCGGAAACTGCGAGCAGTGCCGCAGCCGAGCCGAGAAGGAGGCTCTTGATGTTCATTTTGACCTCTCCAGTCAATTTTCAAAAATATGTTTTCAGATTTCTGGCTGAAGGCCATTGCCACCAACCGCCACTCGAAAGGCGACGCCCGAGCGCCCCTTTCTGCCGGGACAATACCCATCGAGTTTCCACTTTCAACGAATATTGCACTGCACAATGAGCAGACAGGACATTCGCCTGCGGCTTGTTGTATATTTACAACTAAGATATTGATATTAAACGATTTTTGGCACATACGGCACATCGACAGAAAACTGTCACAAAAGCCCGATCATTCGTCGAATAACTTTTCGCCGGCCAATCAAAAATCGAAAAGCGGAACCAGGGACCCGAAGGCTGTCAGGCGGCTTCAGTGGGCCGGCCAGGACTTACCGAAAGGGCCTCGGCGGCGCGAATGACATCGTGGGCCTGGTCCCTGATCAGCAGGGTAAGTGGAGCTTCGCCGCCAAACTCCGATGCCGGCCGTACCAGCCACGACCATGCGGCTCTGGGATGGCCGACAAGTCCGAGCACTTCACGAATCCCTGGCACAGGTCGCCCGTCGACAAATTGCGCGAGCGGGAAAACATGCTTCCTACCGCCGGTACGCAGGGCAATGACTTCGCCTCGACGCTGCCAACGATGCAAGGTCGAGCGCGGGATACGCAAGGTCTCTTCCAGGTACGTTGAACCCGCCACCGGGCCTGCCCATTCTTCAACCAGAACGGACGTCAGACCGTTGCGTTGCGGCGCAAGACGCTCCGAAGCTGGTTCAGACAGCGGGCTTTCCAGCAAGGAAGCGCCACCTTGTGCCTGCAGCGTCCCTTCCGATGCCTGAGCGGCATCAACCAGCAAGATTTTGACAATCTTGGCGGCAAGCTTGGATTGGTCCTTGAGCCACCGGTCAAGTGCCCGGTGCTGGCGCGGAGAGAGATTGACGATAGCCGTGGCGATGCTGCCACCGACAAATGCGGCAGCTCCAATGGCATCCTCACTCGAGGGATCAACGCCGCTCCGCAAGACACGCTCAAGCTCAGCTACCGTAGCGCGCTCGAGGTCAAGCCGAGACAAGCCGCCCGTGGTACGGGTATGTCCATTCATGCGCATCATTCCGCCGTAGCCCCGGCGCAGAACGAACGCCATCGGGACACCGATGGCTATAGGTGCGGCACATGACAGTTACGTGACGAACCGATGACAGTTGTGCGGCAGGTGGACAACCCCGTTCAATGCGGGAAATCCAGTCCCATCTGGCGATAGCGCTCGGGGTCGTCCCCCCAGTTCTCGCGCACTTTCACAAACAGGAAGAGATGGGCCTTCTGCTCCAGGATTTCGCCGATCTCCTTCCGCGCGGCTTCGCCGATCGCGCGGATGGTCTCGCCCTTGTGGCCCAGAACGATCCTTTTCTGGCTGTCGCGCTCGACATAGATCACCTGTTCGATTCGTACCGAACCGTCCTTCTTTTCCTCCCATTTCTCGGTTTCGACATGGGAGGAGTAAGGCAGTTCCTGATGCAGGCGCAGGTACAGTTTCTCGCGCGTGATCTCGGCGGCGAGCTGGCGCATGGGCAAGTCGGAGACCTGATCTTCGGGATAAAACCAGGGACCGACCGGCAGAGCTTCGCCGAGATAGTCGAGCAAATCCTTGCAACCGGAACCGGTCAACGCAGAAACCATGAAGGTGCGCTCGAACGCAACGCGTTCGTTGGCAGTCTTCGTCAGCGTCAGCAGCATTTCGGGTTTCACACGATCGACCTTGTTCAGGACCAGTATCTTCGGCTGGCGCACATCGGCCAGCTTGTCGAGGATCGCGTCGGCATCGCCCCTGATACCGCGTTCAGCATCGATCAGCACCAGAACCAGATCAGCATCCTTGGCACCACCCCATGCGGTCGTGACCATCGCCGTGTCGAGCCGCCGCTTCGGCTTGAAGATGCCCGGTGTATCGACCAGCACGATCTGAGCGGTTCCATGGGTGGCAATCCCGCGCACCAGAGCACGGGTTGTCTGGACCTTGTGGGTGACGATCGACACTTTGGTGCCGACGAGTTGGTTGATGAGCGTCGACTTACCTGCGTTGGGCGCGCCAATCAGCGCGACAAAACCGGAATGCGTCGTCTCTGCATTCGTGTCAGCCGTCATCGTGTATTGTCTCCTTCGACGGCCCAAATGCCCTCACGGACCAGAAGCGCCGTGGCGGCGGCCTGTTCCGCTTCACGCTTGGAGCGGCCGGTGCCCGAAGCCGATTCCTTGGAGGCAACGCTCACCGTCACGGTGAAAAGCGGGTCGTGATCAGGCCCCTCCCGGCTATCGATTCGATACTCGGGCGTGGCGGCTGCCGCCTGATGCGCCCATTCCTGCAATTCGGTCTTTGGATCACGTCTTGCTGCACCAGCGGCTTTGGCGCGCGGCCTCCAATATGCGTGGATAAAGCGCCTGGCCGCGTCGAGACCGTCATCGAGATAGATGACGGCAATCAGCGATTCCAGTGCATCGGCGCGCAAATTGACCCGTTTGCGTTCGGCGAGGTTCCGGACCTCGCTGCCCGCGCGGATCAAATCGGCCAGTCCGATCTCGTCTGCAATTTGTGCCAAGGTTTCGGCGTTGACCAACGCATTCAGCCGCACCGACAGCTCGCCTTCGGGCGCGTCCGGAAAGTCGGCCAGCAGCATATCGGCGACAGCAAGACCGAGTACCCGGTCGCCCAGGAATTCAAAGCGCTCATAGTCGACCCCGGCATGGCTACCGCGAGCGCTGGCATGTGTCAGCGCACGCTGCAGACGTTTGGGATCGCGGAAACTATGACCGGTTCGACTTTCCAGGACGGCGGCCAACGCCTCGGGAGTTAAACGCTTGGGCGCCGTCATCTGTCAGTGGACAAAGGTAAAGAGGCGCGACGGACGCATCTCGGACGGCCACTTCCAGATCTCAAGCGGGCTGGCACCGCCGGCAATGGAGAAGAAGATGATGTTGGCGCGGCCGACAAGATTGTCCGCAGGCACATACCCGACACTGAACCGGCTGTCGCTGGAGTTGTCGCGGTTGTCACCCATCATGAAATAATGGCCTTCCGGCACGACGAATTCGCGTGTGTCATCGCCGATGCCGTTTGGCGTCAGGTCGAGCGTGTCGTAGCTCACCCCGTTAGGCAGCGTCTCGCGATAGACGTCGACCGGCCTGTTCTGCTCGGTGATATCGGGGTTGTCGATCTGGCCAACCTTGGTGCGCGGCACGCCAACACCATTGATGAAGAGCTGGCCGCCCTTCATCTGAATCTTGTCGCCCGGAAGGCCAACGACCCGCTTGATGTAGTCGACGGACGGATCCGGCGGGAACTTGAAGACGGCGACGTCGCCGCGGTTCGGTTCCGAGCCCCAGATGCGACCCGAGAACAAATCTGGCCCGAATGGCAGCGAGTAGCGCGAATACCCGTAGGCCCACTTGGTGACAAAGAGATAGTCGCCCTCCAGCAAAGTCGGCCGCATCGAACCGGAAGGAATCGAAAAAGGCTGGAAGAACAAGGTACGAATGACAAGCGCCAGAAGCAGAGCCTGCACGATAACGCTTACGGTTTCGCCAAGTCCGCCGCTTTTCTTATCGGATTTGTCAGCCACGCTCATCTCATCCTCACTAGAGCACCGCGCGTTTGTTCGGACGCACATGGAACGCTCTAAAATTTTATCTACACATCCTTCTGGCCGAAAATCGATTCCGACTTTCAGGCCGATGCATTGTCCCGCCGATCATATACGGGGTCGCTGGCTGCCGGGCAACGCCGTTGTCTTGCCAGGCAACGCCAATAGCCCTCCAGCCTCCATCACTGTGGCGCTTCTGCGACCGGCAGTGCCTCGATGATCACAAAGGCTTGAGCGAGCGGAAAATCATCGGTGATCGTAAGATGGATCACAGCGTGATGCCCGGGCGGCAGAAGCTTCTGGAGCTGGACTGCTGCGCCACCTGTCAAAACCATGGTCGGCTTGCCGCTCGGCAGGTTGGCTACGCCCATGTCACGCCAGTAGACACCCTGCGCGATGCCCGTTCCCAGCGCCTTGGCGCAGGCTTCCTTGGCGGCAAATCGCTTGGCGTAGGAGGCTGCCCGGGCTCTACGGCCTTCCGACCGGGCCTGCTCGACGTCGGTATAGACCCGCATGACGAAACGCTCGCCATGTCGCTCGAGCGACTTCTCGATGCGACGGATGTCGATCAGGTCGGAACCGATGCCGATGATCATCGTGTCGCCGAACCCAAGGCATCAGGGCCGGATACCCGGTGATGCGCGGCCCTTTCGGCAAGCCGCCGGCGTCGACGTTCCCGAAACACCGTCATCCCCCAACGCGTGAGCCCGTAAGCGACAACGCCGGTCAAAAGACCAAGCGGAACCGCGCCGATCGTCATCGGCTTCAGCACCGGCTCCCAAAGCTGCGACAGGCTCAGATGCTCCATCATGGCACCGAGATGCTCCGGCACACCCTTGCGTGGCAGGTGCTGGTGCAAAATAAGCTTGCCGGTCTCCCAGGACGCTCCCCACAGGAACGGCATGGTCAGCGGATTTCCGAGCGCGGTGCCGATGGCGGCAGCGACCAGATTGCCGGCTACCAGCCAGCATACGGCCGCGGCAACGACGAAATGCAGTCCAAGCGGAAAGAAAGAGGCAAACACGCCCGCCGCCACCCCGGCGGCGACGGCATGTGGCGACGCCTCCAGCCGCACGATACGCCTGGCATAATAACGCAACGATCGCGACAACGAGCGGCGTGGCCATAGCCACACCCTCAGGCGTTCACCAAGACTTTCCGCTTTTCTGCGCTTGAACAACATGTCGATCAGGTCAAACCGGCCCGGGCCACTCAGAGCGTGCGACTACCCGGCTTCACCGGCGGAATGGCGGCCAGCTCAGGCGGCAACTGATCGGCAGGATACGCCGGAACCTCATACTGCGCGAGTGCAATCAACGGCACGCCGACGTCGGTCTTGCCGGCTGAACGATCGATGATGCAGGCCGCCGCCAGCACCTCGGCACCGAGACCATGCAGGCATTCGATCGTCTCGCGGATGGACAGGCCCGTCGTGACGATGTCTTCCACGATGACGACGCGCGCACCCTTCTCGATGTCGAACCGCCGCAGTCTGAATACACCCTGCTCGCGCTCGACCCAGATCGCCGGCACGCCAAGATGGCGCGACGTCTCATAGGCAGGGATCAGGCCACCTACGGCAGGACCGACGACATAGTCGATCGGTTCCCTTACCTCGGCGCGGATTTTTTCGGCCAACGCCTTGCAGAGTCGCTCAGTCTTGTCCGCATGCATGAACACGCGTGCCTTCTGCAGGAAAGTCGGGCTGCGCAGGCCCGAGGTCAGGATGAAATGACCTTCGAGCACCGCGCCCGCAGAGCGAAAGATATCAAGCACTTCAGCCGTGTTCATGCCTTGCGGCTCCAATCATCCGTTAACACGCCGCGCATCGCTGACGCTCGAATTTTCCTTGAGCTGCGACAGCAGCCGGTTCAAGTGCTTCAGATCCCAGACTTCCAGATCGACCAGCATTTCTGTGAAGTCGGGCGCCGTACGGACCATCGACAGCGTGTGGATGTTGGCGTCGTTCGAAGCAACGACCTGTGCGATATCAGCAAGAGAACCCGGCGCATTGATGGCCGTTACCGAAATGCGTGCCGGAAAGCGCTCGCGGTTGTTCTCGTCGATATCCCAGCGCACGTCGATCCAGCGCTCCGGCTGATCGTCGAAAGCAGTCAGCGACGGCGACTGGATCGGATAGATGGTGATGCCGGAGCCCGGCTGGATGATGCCGACAATGCGATCCCCGGGGACCGCACCTTCCGGCGCGAAGCGCACCGGCAGATCACCACGCACGCCACGGATCGGCACCGCAGCATCGTCCCGCGGCTGTGTCTTGTCGCGGCGAGCAGCACGCCCCGGCATCTGGAACAGCATGCCGGCTGCATTGCGGATGCGCGACCATCCTTCCTCGCGTTGCTTCGGCGGCGCCACCGTGACGCGCTCGTCCTTGTAGTCGGGAAAAACCGCCTTTAAGACATCTGCCGAAGCGAGCTCGCCACGCCCGACGGCCGCCAGAACGTCCTCGATATCCTTGCGTGCCAGCCGGTGCAGCACCGACTTCAGGTTTTCCTTCGAGAAGGTTTTGCCGCCACGTTCGAAAGCGCGCTCGAGGATACGCAGGCCAAGTCCTGAATATTGCTTGCGGATAGCGTTCTTGGTGGCGCGGCGAATGGCGGCGCGCGCCTTCCCCGTGACCACGATCGATTCCCAGGCCGCCGGCGGCACCTGCGCCTTCGAGCGGATGATCTCGACCTCGTCGCCATTCTTCAATTCGGTCATCAGCGGCATGACACGACCGTTGACCTTGGCACCGACGCAGGTGTCCCCGACATCGGTGTGAACCGCATAGGCAAAATCGATCGGCGTCGCGCCACGCGGCAGCGCGATCAGCATGCCCTTCGGGGTGAAACAGAACACCTGGTCCTGGAACAGCTCCAGCTTGGTGTTCTCCAGGAAATCTTCCGGATTGTCGCCTTCGGCCAGCTGCTCGATCGTACGGCGCAGCCACGCATAGGCGTTGGTCTCCTTGGAGATGATGTGGGTGCCGCCATTGGCCTTGCCGGCGGCATCCTTGTAGATCGAATGGGCAGCAACGCCGTATTCCGCGATCTTGTTCATCTCACGCGTGCGTATCTGCAATTCGACACGCTGGCGCGAAGGACCAACGATGGTGGTGTGGATCGATCGGTAATCGTTCTGCTTCGGCGTCGAGATGTAATCCTTGAAGCGTCCCGGCACCATTGACCAGGTGGTATGGATCAGGCCAAGCGCGCGGTAGCAGTCCTCGACCGTGTCCATGACGACACGAAAGCCGAAGATGTCGGACAATTGCTCGAAGGACAGCGCTTTGGCTTCCATCTTGCGGAATACCGACCATGGCTTCTTCTGGCGGCTTTTGACGCTGGCCTTCATTGCGTGCTTGTTGAACAATGCGGAAAGCGCGTTCTCGATCTCGGTCAGCACACCCTTGTTGCGCTCCGAGATTTCGGCGAGCCGCGCGGTTACCGTGCGATAGGCCTCCGGATTGATATAGCGGAACGCGATCTCCTCGAGCTCCTCGCGCATACCCTGCATGCCCATGCGCCCGGCAAGCGGCGCATAGATTTCCATTGTCTCCTCGGCAATGCGCAGACGCTTGTCCTCGCGCATGTGATCGAGCGTGCGCATGTTGTGCAGGCGATCGGCGAGCTTGACGAGAAGAACGCGTACATCCTCGGAAATCGCCAACAGCAGCTTGCGCAGGTTTTCGGCCTGCTCGGCCTTCTTGGAGACGAGATCGAGCTTTTTCAGCTTGGTCAGGCCCTCGACCAGCTTGCCCATGTCGGGGCCGAAGAGTTCATCGATCTCGGCACGAGTGGCCGTGGTGTCCTCGATCGTGTCATGCAGCAGGGCAACGGCAATGGTTGCCTCGTCCAGATGCATGTCAGTGAGGATGGCTGCGACTTCGAGCGGGTGCGAAAAATAGGGATCGCCGGAAGCACGCTTCTGGTGGCCATGCTTCTGCATGGCGTAGACATAGGCCTTGTTGAGCAGCGCCTCGTTGACGTCCGGCTTGTAGCGCTGGACGCGCTCGACAAGCTCATACTGACGCATCATGGGCGGATTCTCGCAACGCTGAAATGAATCATGCGCCGCTCGCCGAGCGACGCATGTCACAAATAGCCACGAAAACTATGGCGCGAAAGGGCTTAGGCCCCGCCGGCTATCAATAATCGTCGTTCTTTTCCGGCGCCACCAGGCCTTCGATACCGGCCAGCAGATCCTCTTCCGACATGCGATCGAAAGTGATGTTCTCTTCCGGCTCGTCGGCGTCGACCGCAACAGCGGTACCGGTCTGATCGGTGATCGCCTCGGCTTCCGGTGCTTCCGGCTCGTCGACCTCGACATGCTTCTGCAGCGAATGGATCAGGTCTTCCTTGAGGTCGCCGGGCGAAAGTGTCTCATCGGCGATCTCGCGCAGCGCCACGACCGGGTTCTTGTCGTTGTCGCGCGGCACGGTGATCATCGCGCCCTGGCTGATCTGGCGGGCGCGGTGACCGGCCAACAGCACCAGCTCGAAGCGGTTGTCGACCTTGTCGATGCAATCTTCAACGGTTACGCGGGCCATTCGATGCCCCTTTCATGCTCTTGATCTATTGGAAATCTGGCGGGCTCCATAGCCCGAACCGGCCCGGAATACAAGCGCGGCGCGCCTCAAGCACCCGCCAGGCCTGTCTCCGATCACAATTTCTTGCTCAATCCCCGCCCACCCTTGGAATGCCATCATCCGGGCGTTATTTCCAAAACAATATGGGCTTGGCGGTTTTCTTTAGAAACCTTGCCAGACGTACTTATCGCATTGCCTATTTTCAAGAAGGATATTGCCATGTTCGACCCACGCGAAAAGATCGCTCTTTTCATCGACGGCGCCAATCTTTACGCCACTTC
>VFQQ010003154.1_pt1 | contig 16548 bp, 15 predicted proteins | sample 3512341 | NCBI WGS metagenome assembly VFQQ01 (sample SAMN10412373, study PRJNA504923) | tailings metagenome | isolation source: Relicate 2 Philex TSF1 revegetated site | place: Philippines: Tuba, Benguet | collected 2017-08-29 | reverse complement strand
TTTTTGAAGCGAGTGCTCGACTGGCCCCGATCCTGGTGAATGCGCCGAGGCCTATAGAAGATGCGTGCGCAGCCTATGGGCAAGCCCTGGGCACAGCCTTTCAGGTCATCGACGACGTTCTGGACTACGAAGGTGACGCCGAGGAACTGGGCAAGAACCTTGGGGATGACTTGCGGGAAGGAAAAGTCACGCTACCCATCATCTGCGCGCTAAGGGTGGGCAACGAAATGCAGCGGGAGCTGATCCGCGATGCCATTGAACACGGCCGACTGGAAAATCTGCCAGCAATCCAAGCCATCATCGTCGGCACGGGCGCACTCGAAGCCGCGCGTCTTGCAGCCCATTCAGAAGCAGAGCGCGCCCTGGCCGCAGCAAGGCAACTTCCCACCAATGAGTACCAAACCGCTTTGCTACAATTGGCGGCTTCACTGCTGGGCCGTCGCGCTTGACAGCCCGCGGGACAATCGCTGATGGCACCTGTCGCCATCGAGCACGGATCGCAAGATCCAAACGGGGTGTAGCTTAGCCTGGTAGAGCGCTACGTTCGGGACGTAGAGGCCGGAGGTTCGAATCCTCTCACCCCGACCATTTGGTCCAATCCATGCAGCGCGCACATGGCTCGAGACCTCACACCAACGAGTCCTGGAAACAACGTCACCTGACGTGATCCGCGTTTTCCCAGACAACTGGCGTCAATAACAGCGTCCAAGTTGTTGATTTCCGTTAGATTACGCAGATATGGCGTCAGTCGATACGGTCAACCAGGAAATCCCGTCCATGGCATTGCCAGGGCTCGGGCGCGCCCTCGTTTCTGCAGGCAAGCTCGGCCAGAAGGCAGCGGAAGACCTCTACCGCAAGGCCCAAAGCAGCCGCACCAGTTTCATCGCCGAGTTGACCGGCTCGGGAGCCGTCTCACCTTCGGATCTGGCTCATACGATGTCAACGGCCTTCGCCGCTCCGTTGCTTGACATCGATGCTGTGGACGTCCAAAGACTGCCGTCCGGACTTCTCGATCCCAAGATCTGCGCTGACTTCCGGATCGTTGTGCTGAGCAAGCGCAACAACCGACTGATCGTCGCGACGGCCGACCCCTCCGATCAGCAAGCAGCAGAGAAGATCAAGTTCGCCACTCAAATGGGGGTGGACTGGGTTATCGCCGAGTTCGACAAGCTGACCAAGCTGGTAGAGGCTCAGACCAAGTCGGTAACCGAGGCGATGGAGAACATCGTCGGTGATGTCGAATTCGACGATCTGGCAACGGAAGCAGTCGTTAGCGACGCTGCCGAGAAAACGGCGGAAGTCGACGACGCGCCCGTCGTCAAGTTCCTGCACAAGATGCTGATAGACGCGTTCAACATGCGTGCGTCAGACCTGCACTTCGAGCCGTACGAGCACAGCTACCGGGTGCGCTTTCGCATCGACGGTGAATTGCGCGAGATCGCTTCGCCGCCCGTCGCTATCAAGGACAAGCTGGCCTCGCGTATCAAAGTCATCTCGCGGATGGACATCTCAGAGAAGCGCGTGCCCCAGGACGGGCGCATGAAGCTCAAGGTCGGACCGGACCGCGTGATCGATTTCCGCGTGAGCACGCTGCCCACGCTGTTCGGCGAGAAGATCGTGATCCGGATTCTTGATCCGAGTCAGGCCAAGCTGGGTATTGATGCCCTTGGCTACGAGCCCGAGGAGAAAGAACGCCTGATGGATGCGATCCAGCGGCCCTATGGCATGGTGCTTGTCACCGGCCCCACTGGCTCGGGCAAGACGGTGTCGCTCTACACCTGTCTCAACATCCTGAACAAACCCGGCGTCAACATTTCGACCGCTGAAGACCCTTCGGAAATCAACTTGCCTGGTGTCAATCAGGTCAATATGAACGAGAAGGCGGGTCTCACCTTCGCCGTCGCTCTCAAGGCCTTCCTGCGTCAGGATCCCGACGTAATCATGGTCGGCGAGATTCGCGACCTGGAAACAGCCGATATCGCCATCAAGGCCGCGCAAACCGGTCACATGGTGATGTCCACGCTGCACACCAACGATGCGCCGACCACGCTGACCCGGATGATGAACATGGGCATTCCCACGTTCAACATCGCGTCCAGCGTCATCCTGATCACCGCGCAACGGCTGGCTCGACGCCTATGCCCCAATTGCAAGGCGCCTCTGGATATTCCTCGCAAAGCCCTGCTCGAAGCAGGCTACAAACCCGAAGAACTCGATGGCACCTGGACGCCCTACAAGCCGGTGGGCTGCTCGGCCTGCAACAACGGCTACAAAGGGCGCGTCGGCATTTACCAGGTGATGCCTATTACCGAGGAAATCCAGCGGATCATCCTGCGTGGAGGCACAGCGCTCGACATCGCCCAGCAAGCTGGCAAGGAAGGCGTGCGCAACCTGCGCGAATCCGGATTGCTCAAGGTCAAGCTCGGCTTCACTTCCCTTGAGGAAGTGCTGAGCGTAACCAACGAGTGACCTTCCCCCGTTCACGCTCCCAGAGGATTTTTCATGGCTACCGTCGCTAGCAAGACAAGCAAGAGCGTCAAGGACTTCGTGTTCGAGTGGGAGGGCAAGGACCGCAACGGCAAGCCCGTTCGTGGTGAAACCCGCGCGCAAGGTGAGAACCAGGTCACCGCGACGCTGCGCCGCCAGGGCATCTTGCCCGTGAAGATCAAGAAGCGCCGCACGTCATCGGGCAAGCGCATCAAGCCCAAAGACATCGCGATCTTCACGCGCCAGTTCGCCACCATGATGAAGGCAGGTGTGCCGCTTCTGCAGGCCTTCGACATCGTGGGTCGTGGCAACCCCAACCCCAACGTCACACGCTTGCTCAACGACATCCGCGCTGATGTCGAGACGGGCACGTCGCTGAGCGCCGCGTTCCGCAAGTACCCCCTCTACTTCGACAGCCTGTATTGCAACCTCGTCGAGGCGGGTGAGGCCGCCGGTATCCTGGAAGATCTGTTGGACCGTCTCGCGATCTACATGGAGAAAACCGAGGCCCTGAAGTCGAAGATCAAGTCCGCGTTGATGTATCCCACCGCGGTGATCATCGTGGCCTTCGTGGTGGTGGCGGTCATCATGATCTTCGTGATCCCGTCGTTCAAACAGGTGTTCACCTCTTTCGGTGCGGACCTCCCCGCCCCGACCTTGTTCGTCATCGCGATGAGCGAGTTCTTCGTCGAGTACTGGTGGCTCATCTTTGGCGGTCTGGGCGGTGGCTTTTACTTTTTCATGCAGGCCTGGAAACGCAATGAGAAGGTCCAGCGTTTTATGGATCGCCTGCTGCTCAAGCTGCCCATCTTCGGGCCCCTGATTGAAAAATCGGTGGTGGCGCGCTGGACGCGCACGCTGGCCACGATGTTCGGTGCCGGCGTGCCGCTCGTAGAGGCTCTGGATTCCGTGGGCGGCGCCTCGGGGAATTCGAAGTACGCGATCGCCACGGAGAAGATCCAGCAGGAAGTCTCCACCGGCGTGAGCCTCACAGCCGCAATGACCAACGCCAACATCTTCCCGTCGATGGTGCTGCAGATGTGCGCAATCGGCGAAGAGTCCGGCTCCATCGACCACATGCTTGGCAAGGCCGCTGACTTCTACGAGGCGGAGGTGGATGACATGGTCGCTGGCATCTCCAGCCTGATGGAGCCCATCATCATCGTTGTGCTGGGAACGGTGATCGGGGGCATCGTGGTATCGATGTACCTGCCGATCTTCAAGCTGGGCCAGGTGGTCTGAGTGGTCGAGGCGGACTGGTTTTCACCCTGGATTCTGGGTCTGCTCGGCCTTTGCATCGGCAGTTTTCTCAACGTCGTCATCCACCGCCTGCCGCGCATGATGGAGCGCGAGTGGCTGAACGACATCGCTGATTTCCTGCAAGACCACGCGCTGCTCCAGCGTGTGCTGTCCCCCACGGCCCCGCGCGCAGAAGAGATCCGGCTTCTAGGCAAAACGCTTGCCGATGAATCATCAGCGCTGCCAGCGCTCGGCTTGGCACGCCCGCGCTCGCGATGCCCGTCTTGTGGGCATGTGTTGCATTGGCATGAAAACATCCCGCTGCTGGGCTGGTTGCGTCTGCGCGGCAAATGCTCGGCTTGCGGCACACCCATCGGCATGCGCTACCCGATCGTGGAGGCGACGACCGGCTTGCTGTTCGCGGCAGTGGCGCTCAAGTTCGGCGCCGGAGCGACCACGCTGGTGTACTGCGCGGCGGTGGCGCTACTGATCGCCGCCGCATTGATCGACCTGGACACCACGCTGCTTCCCGACAGCCTGACCTTCCCGCTTGCCGGCCTGGGACTTTTGGCCGCCTGGCTCGGCTGGACTCCAGTGCCCCTCCAGGAGGCGGCGTTGGGGTTGTTGTTCGGGTATGCATCGCTGTGGGCCGTGGCCTTCCTTTTCTTCCTGCTACGCGGCGTGCGCGGCATGGCCGAAGGTGACTTCAAGTTGCTGGCTGGCTTGGGGGCCCTGCTGGGCTGGAAGTTGTTGTTGCCGATCATTCTGTTGTCGTCGGTGGTGGGCGCGGCGGTCGGCCTGTTCCTGATGCTGGCACGCCAACATCGGCGCGACGTCCCTATCCCCTTCGGCCCGTATCTTGTTGGCGGTGGCTTGGCTGCCTTGTTCTTCGGCAATACCCTATTGGGCCTGCTGTTGCCCGGCCTGTTGGCGTGAGGCTCGGGCTTACTGGCGGCATCGGCAGCGGCAAAAGCACGGCGGGCGCGCGGCTGCACGCCTTGGGTGCCGACTTGATAGACGCCGACGCCATTTCGCGCCAGAGCACGGCGGCTGGCGGATCAGCCATCGAACCCATCCGCCGGGAGTTCGGCGATGCCTTCATCGGTACAGACGGCGCGCTGAACCGAGAGATCATGCGTGCACACGTGTTCAGTGACCCCGCAGCCCGGCGACGTCTGGAGGCCATCGTGCACCCCATCGTGGCGCATGGCATATCGACGCGCGTCCGCGCCAGTCGCGCAACATGCATCGTTTTTGATGTTCCACTGCTGGTCGAATCGCCTCACTGGAGGCCTCAGCTCGATCGCGTGCTGGTGGTGGATTGCAGCGAGGCCACTCAGTTGCGAAGGGTGCGTGCACGCAGTGGCTGGGACGACGCCACCGTCCATGCCGTGATCCGTCAGCAGGCCTCACGCGCACAGCGCCTGTCGGCCGCCGACCTTGTGCTCTTCAACGACGACGACAACCTTGACCGCCTGCATGCCTTGATCGACCGGTTGTCGTCGCGCTTCGGGCTATGATCAGCCCGACCGGTGGCCCAGGGTGCTGCCGGCCCCCGCGCCCGTGATCCTCTACGAATACCCCTTCAACGAACGCATCCGCACCTACCTGCGGCTCGAGCAACTGTTCAAGCGACTGGCTTTGCTGGTGCCCCGCGAACATGCGCTCGATCACCACTACGCGATTCAGACACTGTTCGAGATCATGGATGTGGCCTCACGGGCCGACATGAAATCGGACGTGCTCAAGGATCTGGACCGGCACAAACAAACCCTGATCGGCTACCGCGGCAACCCCGCCATCTCCGAGGACGTACTCAACACCGTCATTGCTCAACTCGACGGCTGCTTCGCGCAGATCGCCGAGACTGCGGGCAAGCCCGGCCATGCACTCACCGAGAACGACTGGCTCATGGCGATCCGCAGCCGCATCGGCATACCCGGAGGTACCTGCGAATTCGATCTGCCCGGGTACTTCCACTGGCAACACCTGTCAGCGCCTCAGCGCCAGGCAGACCTGGCCACGTGGTCGCAATCGCTGGCTCCATTGGCCGAAGCCGTGATACTGCTGCTCAAGATGATGCGCGACACCGGCACGCCACAGAAGGTGGTGGCCACCGCGGGGCAGTATCAGCAGAACTTGCCACAAGGTCGCAGCTTTCAACTGCTGCGCCTGCGCATCGATCCCGCGCCTGGCCTCATCCCCGAGATCAGTGGCAACCGCCTGATGTTCTCCGTCAGACTCATGCGTGTGGGTGACCATCAGCGCCTGCACCCGGCGGGCGAGGACGGCAGTTTCGAACTCACGCTGTGCGCTTGAGGCCGCCATGAGCCCGCGAACCGACGAGCGCCTGGTGCGATGCCCAGCCTGTGGTGGCGACAGCCCCTACACGCCCGCCAACCGCTGGCGCCCCTTCTGCAGCGAGCGCTGCCGTCAGCAAGATCTGGGTGCCTGGGCCAGCGAGCAGTACGCCCTGCCTGAGCGCGAGGGACAGAGCGACCCGGATTTCGAGAAGAGCTGAGCCTCGGCGCGTCAGCGCGAGGCCGCCTCTTCCTCAAGCCAGCGCAGCACGGGTACCGTACCAGGCAACACCGGCTCGCATTGCACCGGCAAGCGTTCCCAACGGTACTCTTGGCCTTCGTGCATCTGGAGCTGGCCGCTCCACTCGAACACCTTGCAGAAGTTCAAACGCACCAGCGCATGCGGGTAGTCCACCAACTGGGTCTTCCAGGCGTGCACGGCATTTATGCGCACGCCGATCTCCTCGATGAGCTCACGGCGCAAGGCTTCCTCGACAGACTCGCCCACTTCCAGCTTGCCGCCCGGAAACTCCCAATAGCCGGCGTACACCTTGCCCTCCGGCCGTGATGTGAGCAGGAAACGCCCATCGGCATCAATGAGCACACCGACCGCGACTTCCGTGAGTGGTCGATCCGGTTGGCCCGCCACGCGGCCACCGTCCACCACAAGCACGTCGTCCCTCATGCCACCTGGCCGTGCGCACCGGCGTAGTCGCGCGCGAACTGGTAGGCCACGCGCCCGCTGCGCGAGCCGCGCTCAAGCGCCCACACCAGCGCCTGCGGCCGGGCGGCGTCGATAGCAGCGACAGACACACCGAACGAGGCCAGCCATTGCGCCACGATCGCGAGGTATTCGTCTTGGCTGAACGGATAGAAACTGATCCAGAGGCCGAAGCGTTCGGATAGCGAGATCTTTTCCTCGACCACCTCACCCGGGTGCACCTCACCGTCAGCGGTGTGCGTGTACGTGAGGTTCTCCTTCATGTACTCGGGCAGCAGGTGGCGCCGGTTGCTGGTGGCGTAGATCAGCACATTGGCACTGGCTGCCGACACCGAGCCATCAAGGATGGACTTGAGGGCTTTGTAGCCAGGCTCGCCATCTTCGAAGCTGAGGTCGTCGCAATAGACGATGAACTTCTCAGGCCGGCCCGCAACCACGTCCACAATGTCAGGCAGGTCGACAAGATCGCTCTTGTCGACTTCGATCAGGCGCAGGCCCTGATCGGCGTATGCGTTCAGGCATGCCTTCACCAGCGACGACTTGCCAGTGCCTCGCGCGCCGGTGAGCAGCACGTTGTTCGCCGGCAGCCCCTGCACGAAGTGTTCGGTGTTGCGCTGGATGCGCTCCTTCTGCGCGTCAACCTCCTTCAGGTCTGCCAGCGCGATGCCCGCGACCTGACGCACCGGTTCGAGCGTGCCATGCCCGCTGCTGCGCTTGCGGTAACGAAAGGCGATGGAAGCGGCCCACTCCGGCTCACCCAGGGGTTGCGGCAGCACCGCTTCGATGCGATCGATCAGGGCTTCGGCACGTTGCAGCAGGCGCTCGAACGACGGATTCATGAGCGGTAATCGGCGTTGATGGTGACGTACTCGTGGCTGAAGTCACAGGTCCACACGGTTTCGCTGGCCGTTCCACGGCCCAGGCCGATGCGCACGTCGACCTCCGCGGGTTTCATCACCCGCTGCCCGTCTTCCTCGCGGTACTGCGGATGGCGTCCCCCCTGCGTGACCACGTGCACGTCGCCCAGCCAGAGGTCGATGCCGCGGATGTCGAGATCGTCGATGCCGGCATAGCCCACAGCCGCGAGGATGCGCCCGAGGTTGGGGTCGCTGGCGAAGAAGGCCGTCTTGACCAGGGGCGAGTGCGCCACAGCATAGGCCGCTTTCAGGCACTCATCGCTGCTGCGCCCGCCTTCCACACGGATCGCGATGAACTTGGTCGCACCCTCGCCGTCACGCACGATGGCGTGGGCCAGCCGTTGCGCCAGCGGCGTGAGCGCGGCCAGCAGGGCCTGGCCGTCGGCACTGGCCAGGTCATCTATCACCGCATGGCCAGCACGTCCAGTGGCGATGACGACGAAGGAATCGTTGGTGCTGGTGTCGCCATCAACGGTGACGCGGTTGAACGAGGCGTCGGCCAGGCGCCGGGCCAGTTCGTTGGCCACGCGGGGCGACACCGCCGCGTCGGTGGCCAGGAAGCCCAGCATCGTGGCCATGTTGGGGCGGATCATGCCCGCACCCTTGGCGATCCCGGTGGCACTGACGGCCTGCCCGCCCAACGTGAAGCGCGCGCTGGCGGCCTTGGGCACCGTGTCCGTGGTCATGATGCCTTGCGCCGCAGCCAGCCAGTGCGCACCGCTGTCGTGCTGGGGTTGCGCTGCGTGCGTGAGCGCGGCCGGCAGACCGCCGAGCAGGCGATCCATGGGCAGGGGCTCCATGATCACGCCGGTCGAGAACGGCAGCACCTGCTCGTGATGCAGCTGCAGCGAGCGTGCCAGCGCAGAACAGGTCTGCCGGGCATTGGTGAGGCCGCTGTCACCGGTACCCGCGTTCGCGTTGCCGGTGTTGATCACCAGCGCCCGGATGCCCTGACCGCTGCCCAGGTGTTCGCGACACACCTGCACCGGCGCCGCGGCGTAGCGGTTGCGCGTGAACACCGCCCCCACCGCACAGCCCTCGTCCAGCAGAAAAACCGTGAGGTCCTTGCGATTGGCCTTGCGAATACCGGCCTCGGCGACGCCGATGCGCACGCCCGCAATGGGCAGCAGGTCGGCTTCGACCGGGATGGGGAGCTGGACGGGCATGAGTTCCTCCGGGGATGCGGGCCGACCGGCACCGCGGTGTCAGTCGAGCCTGCCGTGACAGTGCTTGTATTTCTTGCCGCTGCCACAGGGGCAGGGATCGTTGCGACCCGCGCGAGGCACGCCGTCGGCACGAGACGCTTCCCCGGCAGGGCCGGCGATGGTTTCAACCTCGCCCGTCTCGGTGGGCGCGGTGTAGGTGACGTTGCTGATCGCTTCGGCACGCTCCTCCATCTGCTCGGCCGCTTGCGAGATCTGCTCGGCCGATTGCACCCGCACGTTCATCAGTACCCGCGTCACATCGTTCTTCACCGCGTCGAGCAACTGGCCGAACAGCAGGAAGGCCTCGCGTTTGTATTCCTGCTTGGGCTGCTTCTGCGCATAGCCGCGCAGGTGAATGCCCTGGCGCAGGTAGTCGAGTGCCGCCAGGTGTTCGCGCCATTGCGAGTCGATGGTCTGCAGCAGCACCACGCGCTCGAACGAGGTGAAATTCTCCTCGCCCACGAGCGCGACCTTGCCATCGAAGCTGGACTTGGCCGCGGCGAGAACGCGCTCGGCGATGTCTTCAACGTCGATCGATTCGGCTTCCGACACCCAGGATGTGACAGGGGCGTCGACGCCCCATTCCTCTCGCAGGGATTTCTCCAGCGCCGGCAGATCCCATTGCTCCTCGACGCTGCCCTCCGGCACGTACTGGTGCACCAGATCGGTCATCGCGCCATCGCGCAGCGAGTCGATCTGCGCGCGCATGTTCGTGGCATCGAGGATGTCGTTGCGCTGCTGGTAGATCACCTTGCGCTGGTCGTTGGCAACGTCGTCGTACTCAAGCAGTTGCTTGCGGATGTCGAAGTTGCGCGCCTCCACCTTGCGTTGCGCGCTCTCGATGCTGCGCGTGACGATGCCAGCCTCGATGGCCTCGCCCTCCGGCATCTTCAGGCGGTCCATGATGGCGCGCACACGGTCGCCCGCGAAGATGCGCATCAGCGGATCGTCCAGACTCAGGTAGAAACGCGATGAGCCAGGATCGCCCTGACGGCCCGAACGGCCGCGCAGCTGGTTGTCGATGCGGCGACTTTCGTGGCGTTCGGTGGCGATGATGCGCAGACCGCCCAGGGCCACCACCTTTTCATGATCGGCCTGCCACTGTGCGCGCAGCGCGTCGGCGCGTGCGGCCTTGGTGGCGTCGTCGAGTGCGGGGTCGTTCATCACCGCATCGACCATCTTCTCGAGGTTGCCCCCGAGCACGATGTCGGTGCCACGACCCGCCATGTTGGTGGCGATGGTGATCGCGCCCGGCCGGCCGGCCTGGACGATGATGTCGGCCTCGCGCGCGTGCTGCTTCGCGTTGAGCACCTGGTGCGGCAGCTTCGCGGTCGTCAACAGCTGGGCAATGATTTCCGAGTTCTCGATCGACGACGTGCCCACGAGCACCGGTTGACCGCGCTCGTGGCATTCCTTGATGTCCGTGATCGCCGCGTCGTACTTTTCCTTGGTGGTCTTGTAGACGCGGTCGAGCTGGTCCTGGCGCTTGCTCGGGCGGTTGGGCGGAACCACCACCGTTTCCAGGCCGTAGATTTCCTGGAATTCGTAGGCTTCGGTATCGGCCGTGCCCGTCATGCCCGAGAGCTTGCCGTAGAGGCGGAAGTAGTTCTGGAAGGTGATCGAGGCCAGTGTCTGGTTCTCGGGCTGGATGCCCACGCCCTCCTTCGCCTCCACCGCCTGGTGCAGGCCGTCGCTCCAGCGGCGCCCCGCCATCAGGCGGCCGGTGAATTCGTCAACGATGACGATCTCGCCACCCTGGCTCACGTAGTGCTGATCTCGGAAGTACAGGTGGTGCGCTTTCAGCGAAGTCACCAGGTGGTGCAGCAGTGTGATGTTGGCCGGGTCGTACAGCGACGCGCCTTCGGGCAACAGCCCGGCCTTGGTCAGCAACTGCTCGGCGTGCTCGTGGCCCTGCTCGGTGAGGTGGATGTTGCGGGCCTTCTCGTCGAGCGTGAAGTCACCGGGCTTGATCACGCCCTCGCCCGTGCGCGGATCGGCTTCGCCCACCTGGCGCGTCAGACGCGGCACGAGCTGGTTGATGGCCACATACAGCGCAGTCTGGTCTTCGGCCTGGCCACTGATGATGAGCGGCGTTCGGGCCTCATCGATCAGGATCGAGTCCACCTCGTCGACGATGGCGAAGTGCAGGCCGCGTTGCACGCGGTCCACGGCCTCGTAGACCATGTTGTCTCGCAGATAGTCGAAGCCGTACTCGTTGTTGGTGCCGTAGGTGATATCGGCGCGGTAGGCCGCCTGCTTTTCCTCGCGTTGCATCTGCGGCAGGTTCACGCCGACGGACAAGCCGAGGAAGTTGTAGATGCGACCCATCCACTGGGCATCGCGATTGGCGAGATAGTCGTTCACCGTGACCACGTGCACGCCCTTGCCGGCGAGTGCATTGAGGTACACCGGCAAAGTGGCTGTGAGTGTCTTGCCCTCGCCGGTGCGCATCTCGGCAACTTTGCCGCTGTGCAGAGCAATACCGCCCAGGAGCTGCACGTCGAAGTGACGCATCTTCATGACGCGCTTGCCGGCTTCGCGCACCACGGCGAAGGCTTCGGGCAGCAGCGCGTCCAGCGTCTCGCCCGCGGCCACACGCTGCCTGAACGCTTCTGTCTTGCCCTGCAGTTCCTCGTCGCTCAGCTTTTCGAACTGCGGCTCCAGGGCGTTGATGCGATCGACCGTCTTGCGGTACTGCTTGAGCAGGCGGTCGTTGCGGCTTCCGAAGAGCTTGGTGAGGAAATTGGTGGCCATGTTGAGGCGCCTGCGACAGGTGCCAGGGCACAGGAGGCAGACGTGGGTGGTCGGTCGGGTGGGCGCATGTCGCCCGGGGCTGTATGCCACGGAACGCCAGCGCTGCAGATGCAGGCGGTCACACGGCTTTCAAGCGGGAAACGGCGATTTTAGCCGGGGGTGCCGGTGCGCCGTCAGCGCGGGCGCGTGGCGGCCGGCGCCGCGCCACGCTGGGCCAGTTGCTCGCCGGCTCGCAGGAATTTTTGGGGATCCTGGGGCACCCCGGACACCCAGACCTCGAAGTGCAGGTGCGGCCCGGTCGAGCGCCCGGTGGAGCCGACCTCGGCAATCTTCTGGCCGCGCTTGACGATGTCGCCCTTGTTCACGTGCACCCGGGAGGCATGGGCATACCGGGTCACGAGGTTGTTGCCATGGTCGATCTCGACCAGGTTGCCGTAGGCTGCGTGAAACTCCTGCGCGATCACCACACCACCGGCGGCCGCCAGAATGGGTGTGCCGGTGTCGGCCGGGAAGTCCAGGCCGGTGTGCAGGGCCGACTGGCCCGTGATCGGGTCGATGCGAAACCCGAACGGTGAGCCAGAGCGCACACCCACCACAGGCTCCTCGGTCGGCACCAGCGAACGCTGGATCTTCTGATCGAACAGGCGCGACTCGATCGCCGTCAGCCAGTCGACCCGAGAGCCGCTGCCCGCATCGAGCGCGTCAATCTCGCGAGAGAGCTCCTCCAGCGTCAGGGACCGGTTGGCCACCAGGACCCCGCCCGAGCCGGGCAGCGGCGGGCGCGCCTGCTTCGGCTCCAGGCCAGCCAGGCCGGCCACCCGCTCGCCCAAGGAGTCGATCTGCATCAGCCGCGCCTGCATCTCGCCGAGCTTGCGCGCCATGGCATCGAGATTGGCGCGAAGGTAGGCATCGCGCTCACCGTCGGTGTCGCGGTGAACCAACCGTGCAACCGATGAAAAACCCGGCCAACCCTGACGAATGCCCTCGAGAAACACCCAGTGGTACGTGGCCACAGCACCCAGCATCAGCAGGAACACCGCGAGCACCGCGGCACCGATGAGCTTCCAGCCATTGAGGTGCAAGGCCTGGCGGCGCGCCAGCCATGCGTCCGTGATGATGATGTGCACGTCCAATCCTTTCCTGGGCCGCGAGCCAATGCCCGAACGCCGGGGTCGGTGAGAATCACCGCATGCCCGCTCCCCGATCGCCTTCTGTCTTCAGCCTGCAAGAGGCCGTCGGCGCCGCCCCCACGCTGGCCCAGTTGCGCGAGCGGGCCGAAGCCTCGCAACGCTGCCTCGCACTGGTCCGCCCTTTGCTGCCCGCCGGCCTGCGAAGCCAGGTACTGGCCGGCCCCTGGGGAGAGGGCGAATGGTGCCTGCTGGTCGGCAATGCCGCCGCGGCCGCGAAACTGCGACAACTGGTTCCGGCCATGCGTGACGCATTGCACGAAAACGGGGCGCAGGTTAGCGCAATCCGCATCAAGGTCCAAACGCCCGGGCGATGAGCGCGGACCTGGGGGGACCGGGTGGTGCCGCTTGTCCGACTCGAACGGACGACCTATCGCTTACAAGGCGATTGCTCTACCAACTGAGCTAAAGCGGCTCGAAAAGGCGCCATTTTAGGCGGCGCCTCGTCAAGCAGGGCGCGTCACTTCACGCGTTTGAGCTGGGGCCGTCCACCTGGGCGGCCGGGTCCGTCGCCACCCGATGGGTCTGCGGGGGTTTCCGCTGGGACCGCGCGCAAGCCGGCGGGGGCAGCAGTGGCGACAGCGTCGACACTGCCCGGGGCGGCCGCCGCGGGCGCGGGCGCGGGAAAGGCCATGCCCTGGCCGTTCTCGCGCGCGTAGATCGCGATCACGTGGGAGATCGGCACCACGATGTCGCGTGCCACCCCACCAAAACGCGCCTTGAACTCGATGAACTCATTACCCAGGCGCAAACCGTTGGTTGCGTCCATGCTCACATTGAGCACGATCTCACCGTTCTTCACGTACTCCGCCGGCACCTGCACGGAAGCGTCCACGTGGACAGCGATGTAGGGCGAAAAGCCGTTGTCGCTGCACCACTCGTAGAGCGCCCGGATCAGATACGGGCGCGTGGACGGGACGGGTGGCTCCTGGCGGCTCATGGGCGATCGCGACCCGAAGGCGCTTATTTACGCATCACCTTCTCGGACGGCGTGAGCGCCTCGATGTAGGCAGGGCGCGAGAAAATGCGCTCGGCGTACTTCAGCAGTGGCGCCGCGTTCTTGCTCAGCTCGATGCCATAAAAATCCAGGCGCCAGAGCAGCGGCGCGATGGCCACGTCAAGCATGGAGAAGTTGTCGCCCAGCATGAACTTGTTCTTCATGAAAACCGGAGCGAGCTGGGTGAGCCGGTCACGGATGTGCGAGCGGGCTTTCTCGAGCGCCTTTTCGTTGCCTTTGCTGGCCCGCGATTCGAGTACGGACACATGCGTGAACAGCTCCTTCTCGAAATTGAGCAGGAACAGGCGCACGCGCGCGCGGTCAACCGGATCACCCGGCATCAACTGGGGATGCGGGAAGCGCTCATCGATGTACTCGTTGATGATGTTCGACTCGTACAGGATCAGGTCGCGCTCGACCAGGATGGGCACCTGGCCATACGGGTTCATCACGCTGATGTCTTCGGGCTTGTTGTACAAGTCCACGTCGCGGATCTCGAAGTCCATTCCCTTTTCGAACAGCACGAAGCGGCAGCGGTGCGAATAGGGGCAGGTGGTGCCCGAGTACAAGACCATCATGATTGGCGTCTCCTGAAACAGAAAACAGTGGCCGACGATTGTGCCGTTCGGCACCGCAGGCCACTGTGGACAAAAAGGGAGCGGCTTTCGCCCCGGTACGGGGATTTACTTGACGTCTTTCCAGAACGAAGCGTTCAGACGCCAGGCAATCACCGTGAAGAAGCTCAGGAAAATGAGAACCCAAACGCCGATGCGCACGCGGCTGTTCGCCGCTGGCTCGGCCATCCACTGAAGATAGGCCACCAGATCACCAACGTTCTGGTCGTAGACGGCCTGGCTCATCGTGCCGGGCTTGACCTGATCCCAGCCCGCCAGGCGTTCGACCTCGTGGCCGTGGCTCATGACTTTCTGGTAGACCGGCTTGCGCTCCCCCTGCAGCTCCCAGAGCGGATGGGGCATACCGATGTTCGGGAAGGCCGCGTTGTTCCAACCGGTGGGTTTGGTGTCGTCTCGGTAGTAACTGCGCAGCAGGGTGTACAGATAGTCGGGGCCGCTGCCCGCAGCACTGGCGCGCGAGCGAGCCACCAACGTCAGATCGGGCGGCACCTTGCCAAACCAGGCCTTGGCCATGGCCGGGTCGATCGCAGCCTTCATCGTGTCACCTATCTTGTCGGTGGCGAAGGTCATGTTCTCCGCGATCTGCTTGTCGGTGAGGCCGATGTCGCGCAGGCGGTTGTAGCGCATGAAGGCCGCCGAGTGGCAGTTCAGGCAGTAGTTGACGAACAGCTTGGCGCCGTTCTGCAGCGCAGCCATGTCGTTGGTTCGCTGGGGCGCCTTGTCCAGCGGAATGCCGGCGCCGGCAGCCAGCGCGGCGCCGCTCATGCCCACGGACAGCGCGAGGGCCAGAAGGATCTTCTTCATTGCTGTGTTTCTCCGGAGATCGCGTCGTGTCGGTCAGTGCGGCTGGAAGGTCACGCGGGCGGGCACCGGCTTGAACTCACCCAGGCGGCTCCACCACGGCATCAGCAGGAAGAAGCCGAAGTAGAACAGGGTGCCGATCTGGGACACGCGCTGGGCAACGTCCTGGCCCGCCACCACGCCCCAGGCGCCCGGCGCCTTGATGCCGAGGTAGCCCAGCACGAAGAAATTGAGCACGAAGATCGCATAGAGCCACTTGTTCCAGTCGGGGCGGTAGCGGATCGACTTCACCGGGCTGTGGTCCAGCCAGGGCAGGAAGAACAGGATGATCACGGCCGCACCCATCACGACCACGCCCCAGAACTTGGCATCGATCGCGAGCATGGCGGCCGAGGCCGCCAGCGCAGCGGCCACGATGGCGCCCTTGATCGCGCCGTTCACACGGGCCTTGAGCACACCAAGCACGGCCCCCAGAACCACGCAGGCCACGAGCACGTACATCATCTCGGCGGTGATGGCACGCAGCATCGAGTAGAACGGCGTGAAGTACCAGACCGGCGCAATGTGCAGCGGGGTGGTCAGCGGGTCGGCCGGGATGAAGTTGTTGTACTCGAGGAAATAGCCACCGAACTCGGGCGCGAAGAACACGATCGCCGAGAACGCCATCAGGAACACCGACACCCCCAGCACGTCGTGCACGGTGTAGTAGGGGTGGAAGGGAATGCCGTCCACCGGCTTGCCCGACGCGTCCTTGTTGGCCTTGATTTCCACGCCGTCGGGGTTGTTCGAACCCACTTCGTGCAGCGCGATGATGTGCGCCACCACCAGACCCAACAGCACCAGCGGCACGGCGATGACGTGGAAGCTGAAGAAGCGGTTCAGCGTGGCGTCGCCCACCACGTAGTCGCCACGGATCAGCAGCGCGAGATCGGGGCCGATGAAGGGAATGGCGGAGAACAGGTTCACGATCACCTGCGCGCCCCAGTAGGACATCTGGCCCCACGGCAGCAGGTAGCCCATGAAGGCCTCGGCCATCAGGCACAGGAAGATCGCGCAGCCGAAGATCCAGACCAGCTCGCGCGGCTTGCGGTAGCTGCCGTAGAGCAGGCCGCGGAACATGTGCAGGTAGACCACCACGAAGAACGCCGAGGCGCCGGTGGAGTGCATGTAGCGGATCAGCCAGCCCCAGGGCACGTCGCGCATGATGTACTCGACCGAGGCGAAGGCCAGATTGGCGTCCGGCTTGTAGTGCATCACCAGGAAGATGCCGGTGACGATCTGGATCACCAGCACCAGCAGCGCCAG
>VFQQ010003152.1_pt1 | contig 16585 bp, 13 predicted proteins | sample 3512341 | NCBI WGS metagenome assembly VFQQ01 (sample SAMN10412373, study PRJNA504923) | tailings metagenome | isolation source: Relicate 2 Philex TSF1 revegetated site | place: Philippines: Tuba, Benguet | collected 2017-08-29 | reverse complement strand
GAACGACTTCAAGCGCAACCCGCAGCAGTTCATCGAGACGGTGGCCGAGGCCATCAATCGCTGCAAGCGCGCGGTGCTGGTGGACGGCATCCGCTACCAGCGACTGGGCGACGAGGCCTACTACGCGCAGGAGTTGTTCGAGACCGAGGAGCTGACCGGCTACCTGAAGAACATGCTGTTGGACGCCGAGCGCTCGGTGTACCAGCACGTCATCTATGACTCCGACACCGAACGCGACTTTGCCGACCAGCTGTCGAAGAACGAGTCGATCAAGGTCTACGCCAAGCTACCCGCCTGGTTCAAGGTGCCCACGCCGCTGGGCAGCTACAACCCCGACTGGGCGGTGCTGGTGGCCACGCCGCAAGGCGATCGCCTGTACTTCGTGGTGGAGACCAAGAGCAGCCTGTTCGTCAGCGACCTGCGCAACGCCGAGAGCGCCAAGATCGAATGCGGCCGGGCGCACTTCAAGGCGCTGGCGGTGGGCGAGAAGCCGGTGATCTACGACAAGTTCAAGGACGTGGCGGGGCTGTTGGAGCGGGCGCAGTCAATGGGGTAGGGCAACGCTTGGCGCCCCGCGCCTGGCCGACCAGATGACAGCGACGCAGGGAGGTTGGTTCTTGCAGGAACATCGGGAGGCCGTCAGCTTCCAGCAGCGGTTTGCGCGTTCGGACGACATCGCGGCAGTGCTCGCCGGCCAGTCCGATCAAGCAGTGCGGGTCGACGCTTCAGGAGTCGGTCTTGGCACCTTGCTCGAACTGCTGATGCTCAAGCGAGGCGCGCCGCAGGCGGTCACGGTCGCCGACACGTCGAACCGAGGGCGGCTGTTGCGCCGGCTGTTGAGGTCGTCGCAGCCGTATCTCAGCGAAGGCGCAAGGGGTGTGCTGCACCGGCGTGCAGGGCATGAGTCCGACGACGCGACCAATGACTTCGCCAATTCTTTTCGCACGCAGCTGGTGGCCGCGGGCGTGGTGACCACGGCTGCACTGCGCCTGTCGGGGGCGCTGCATGAATTGCTGACCAATGTGGATGAGCACGCCGGTGATGGAGTCGACGGGCTCGGCGCTTTCGAGGTGCTTGGACGCGAGGCCTGGATGGTGGTGGCCGACAGTGGCCGAGGCGTGCTGGGTGGCTACCAGGCTTCACCGCTTGCGGACAAACCTGCCGACGCGGAGCAGGCGCTGAAGTGGGCGGTGATCGACCATCGGTCGCGCACCGGCGAGCCCGACCGAGGGACAGGGTTTCAGACCGTGATGCGGTCGGTGCGCTCGCTGGATGGCTGCGTACGCGTTCGCAGCGATGGCGCCAGCCTCGAGCTGGAGCAGGAGGCCGACCGATCGCGCTTTCTACTGCGGGAACAAGGCAAGCTGCGGGGATTCGTCGTCAGCGTCCTGCTGCGTTGGTAGGGCGTTGAAGTCCAGTCTCGCCTGCGGATCCGGCATGGCCGGCGCGCGAGGCTCGGTGGCTGCCAGACGCAGCGTGTGGATGTTGTGGCGCAGCAGGGCCCGGGCTTCGCGGCTGGTGCTCGTGTGCACGGGCAGGTAGGCCACCTTGCCGTTGTCGTTCAGGTAGGCACGTCGGCGTTTCGTCGACCGCATGTAGGCGGTCGAATCGATGAACACGACCTGCTTGTAGGCGGAGCGCAGCGCGCGCGCCGCCTCCGCGTTCCCACGGACCACGAGCGTCAGGTCCCGTCCGACAGCCGCGGCGAGGCCAGCCAGGCGCTCGCAGTATTGGTCGATGCTCTGCTTGGTGGCCGTGCCAGTGAGGAATTCGAACGCGATGGCCTTCACGGCGGGCTGAAGTCGAATGAACTCCGCCCATCGAACGAAGTCGTGATCGGTGCGGCCATTGACATGCAGCGCCGTGCACAGCCCGCCTTGGGTCATGTGATACCAAACCCACGCGATGCGCTTCATCGCATGCAGGTTGTCGTGCCGCGGGCTGTCGAGAATCGTGCTGAAGTCCGGCGACGTGGCGAAGATGGCGCCGGCGTGAACAAGCTGCCGGGCAATGCGGCTGATGTCTGGCAGGGGCCAGATGCGCTCGACGGCGGGGTCTTCCTGCACCCCGGACAGCACCCATCCGTGGCGGGGTCGAACGCCATAACTTTCACCCAGTTCCTGGCGCGTGCGTCCGCGTGTTGCATGGCCTCGACCCTTGAGAGCGTAGGTGAGCGGCAGGGCCAGGCAATCGTCCAGCGCCGTGGCACGCCGGCCCAGCAGGTTGCCTTGAAGAAGTGGAATCCAGTCCGGCAAGCGCGGAATCTCGACCGCGCGGGCGGTCGGGATCGTGGTCAGGTCCCAGCCATCGACTTCGCGATGCCGCGCGACGTAGTCCACCGGCTTGCGTGGGCAGACGATGTCGCACTGGCTGGTGTCTTCGCAAGTGCAGTACGACATGCAGGAGACCAGCAGCGAGCCGGTATTGCGAAGGTGAAGACCGCCGCAGACCTTGCGGTCGATGCAGCTGCCACACCCCAGCAGCGGCTGGCCCGGGCCGACGTCCTTGAAGGTCGGTGCGAACCGGATCGCGTCGGCGGCCAGCAAGTCAGCGCTCCACGACGAGGTCGACGCAGCTGGCTGCTTCCAACTGGGACCTGACCTGAGCCACGGCCAGGCCCGCACCACGCTGCAAGTCCTGCAACAGCTCGGGTCTCGGATGATTCACTTGGCCAATGCACTCGTTCTGATCGCGGACCATGACGGTGCCGTCGAGGAGTTGCAGCATCAGCTTGCTTCCCACTGCCGGCATGCCCCCGCGGACCGAAGCGCGGCAGCCCATCTCCTGGCCCGGCGCGAGCGCAACGAGCATGTCCTGTTCACCCGCGCGCAATTGGCGGTTCCAACCTTTGGCACGGCCTTCGCGCTGTTTGCGCAAGAACTCATTTCCCATACGACATGCCCTTCACGACAGCGGAGTAGTACTTGGTTTTTCCGAGCTTGCGCTCGGTGAGCAGGCCCATGCGGGTCAAGGCCACGAGCCGGTTGTTCCAGGCGGTTGTGACGGTGTCCTCGCCGGAGGCATCACTCACCGCTTTGGCATCTGCCTCGCCGAGCTTGAGTACCAACCCCAGGGTGGTTTCCAACTTGGCGTCCAGCGGGCCACGGGCCACGACGTTGGAGATCGTCAAACCGTCGAGCTTGCAGAAGAGAAGCACGCTGCCCGCCTGGGCCGCAGCGATCAGCCCCTCTTCGCAGGTCACCTCATTGACGTTGGCAAGCAGGCAGGCTCGGCCGTCGTCGGCCGCCCAGCGGACAATCGACAAGATGGCCTCGCGGAAGGCGCTCGCCGTGATCAGTTCGACGCCGTCGAAGGCCAGGACCCACGGCGTGGGCAACGTCGCGGTCGCGGTCTGGAGCTTGGCAGCCGCAGCGCGACCAGCGGCCGCACCGGCCAGCGTCTTGGCTCCGACGGTGGCGTGGAGCGACAGGATGTTTCTTTCACTCACTTGCATGAGTGAGAATGTACGAGCAAACCTGCTGGTCCGCAAGCCCCCCTTACTTCAGTTCGCGCTTTTCCGAGGCTAGCCCGGGCCGGGTCGACCGTCAGGATCGGGAACGAGAGGGGCCCACGGTCGCCGGTCGGCGATCACGGCGAGGTGCAGCAGCAATGACGCGTCCTGGCCGTTGCTGGCCGGGTGATCAGGCTCGCAGATGGAAGCTGGCAAAGGCCCTGCTGAGCAGCAAGACCACGACCAGCGGTGCAACTGCCCAGGCAACGATCGGCAGCTCCAGCGGAGCCAGCAGCGCTACAGCTGTCGCGCAGGCGGTGGCAATTGCGGCGGCCAATGCCAAGGCGAAGACCTCGGGGTCGTGCTGCCGAAACTCGCGGGCCTTCAGCAGCCGCGATACGTGGCCGTCGGCAAATGCGGCCGCGAAGAACGGAATGAGCCACGGGAGGGCGTGACTCATCATGCCGAGCCTGAACATTGCCAAGAGAAACAGGGCTTCAACGGATCGGAAGTAGGCGTTGCCGAACAGCCGCGCACTGACGGACGCCATCTCGTGCGCAACTGCGGTGTCGAGCGGGCCACCGGGCACACTTGCGGCGGCATGTGGCGAAGGAGCGACTCGACGAGCCGAGTCTTGCAGCCCGAGCGCGACGTCGAGCATGTGTGAAGCGGCCTGCTGATCCCATAGATGCGCGGCAGCGGCGTGCTCTTTGCGTAGCTGCACGAAGAACCGTTCAGGCGGGTACGCGGAAGGCAGGTACAGCGCCATCGCCAGCAGGGCGATCAGGCAAGCGATCGCGGTAGTACGGATCATCGCGACGGACCGGATGCAACCGTTGCGTTGCCAGCGGCGTCTGCATCCAGGATCGGAAACCGCCCCTTGATGATCCGCCCGCCCGACACCGACGCGAAGTACTGCAGGTTCGGCAGCTTGCCCAGCACGTCGGCCGGCACCATCTCCTCGAAGCTCTCGGTGAGCTGCGTCGAGTAGCTCGACGAGAAGTCGCCCAGGTGGGCGTCGGCGCCGCTGCTCAGGCCCACGCGCACGGTGTGGATGGCGGTCTTGCCGAAGGTCTCGACCACGAAGTCCTGCGTCGGCCGGTCCTTCGAGCGCAGCGCGATCAGGTTGTTGAGGTTGCCCAGCGCCATGCGCGCCGCGTCCTCGCTGCCCAGGCGCTTGGCCAGGTCGGCCAGCGTCTGCATGGCGCAGGTGGTGAAGATGCCGCCTTCGGCGCCCTTGTTGAGGATCTCGATCAGCGGCTGGTTGATGACGTTCGAGACCTCGTCGACGAACAGCGAGATGCGCCGGTAGCCGCCGAGGTTGTAGCGCATGCCGGCGCGCGCGGCCAGGTCGGCCAGGGCCAGCGCGCCGATGGCCGTGGCCACCGACGGGTCGGGCAGCGAGTCCAGGCACATGTAGAGCACGTGGCCGGCGCGCTCGATCTTCTCGAAGTTCATGATCGGCCGCGTGTCGTCGGCGTCGAACGGGTCAGGCGACAGGCTCGGGCCCAGGTCGCCCGAGGTGAGCATGGACAGCACGGGCAGCAGGTTGGCGGTGATCTTCTGGTAGTGCTCGCGGTTGTGGCGGAAGGTGCGCACCTGCGCATCGAGCACCTTGTTGCGCTGCGACTGCGCGACGTGGTGCTCGTAGTAGGCGACGAAGGCCAGCAGGTCGGCGCTGGCCGCTTCGGACGGGCGCTTGAGGTTGCCGCGGTGCGCGTCGTGCAGCAACTTCTTCATCTCAGGCAACTCGCGCCAGTTGGCGCCGAGCGTGCGCTCGTAGTGGCGGCGCAGCGTGCCTTCGAGCACCGGCTCGATGCCGCCTTCGATGTACTTGGTCAGCTTCACGAGGTTCGGCCGCTCTTCGAGCTCGATCAGGCCCTGCACGACGACGTTGACCGCGTCCCAGCCGAAGGCAGAGAACGCGCCGGCCGTGTCGGGTGGCATGATCGACTGGATGCGCGAGGCGATCTCGGTCGGCTTCTGCCAGTTGAAGGTGAAGTCCAGCCGCACGCCGGTTTCGGGGAAGGCGGGGTGGAACTCCAGGAAGGTGTCGGGCGCGCGCCAGTCTTCGCAGGCGCGCTGCGTCACGCGCTTCAGGCGCCGGCTGTTCTTCGGGTCGATGACGATGACCACGTCACCGCGTCGCACCGCCTGCGTGATGAGGTTGGCCAGCGCCACACCTTTGCCTGACTGCGTCGTGCCGACGAGCAGCGTGCCGCCCTCGAAGTTCTGCAGCGGCCGGTGCAGTGGCACCTCCTTGGGCTCCACGCCATGGATGTAAGGCAGGCCGATCTCCGCGTCGGGCTGCGGGTAGCTGTCGTAGCCCAGCCAAGCCAGCAGGCGTGGTGAGACGGTGAACTGCCGGTAGTCCACCTTCGCCAACTCGTACAGGCGCTGGGCGTGGACGGGCCGCCAGTCGAAGCCGAAGCCGAGGAATACCTGGTCGGGTTGTTGGCACCAGCGCGCCAGCTCGGCCGTGGTGATGGTCTGCACGCCGCGCCCGCCGAGCGAGGCGCGCAGTATCAGCGTGCGCAGGGCTTGGGCACCACGGAAGACGCCCCAGACGAAGCAGCAGAGCGCCAGCGGCAGCGCCAGTCGGCGCGGCAGATGTCCAAGGACCCCGACCATCGCGAAGAAGGCCGTCGCCAGCAGCCACGTGGCTGCAGCGTAGGCCTCGTAGGCAGGGCGCCAGGGCATTTCGTACTGGCGGACCAGCATGCTCAGGCCTGCGGCGATGCCGGGATCGAAAAGGTGGCGAGGTCGAGGCCGGTGACGAAGCGCGGATTGAGGATCAAGCCCACGGTGATGGCGCCGCCGAACTCCCTCGATAGGGTCGGAGGCCGATTGGCATCGGCGTGGACCAGCATGCGCAGATCACTCAACGCGCGCATCGCGAGTGCAGGCTGCAGGCCGCGGCGTTCCAGTTCGGCGAGTGGCACGAAGATGCCGGTCGCTACCGTGCACGCGGCCGCGGTGCGCGCGTCGCCGTTCAGCGTTGCCACGATGGAGCCAAGCGCGTCGCGCACGGCGGGGTTCAGCCGCATGGGGGCCTTCAGCGCGACCGGGGCCACGGCTTCTTCGACTGCGGGCGAGAACTTCGCCGGGGCGTTCGGCAGAGGCGACACGTCCGCCCAAGGGTCTGCCTCGGCGGCATCGAGCAGCGACATCTGGCCCGGCGGCAATGGTGGCGGTGCTGGCCCTGCCGTGGCGGCCATCGGTCTCGTGGGCTCGAGATTCGTCGCCACTGTGCCGGCGAGCGGGTGCGGGCTGCTCTCCGGGCCGGACCAGAGGATTGCCGGAGAGGTCAGCTTGATGGCGTCCAGCGGGCCCTTGGCGCCGGGCGGCTGGATCAACCACGTGTTTTGAGAACTGTCGCGGGGCTCCGCCACGCCTGCCGCGAGCAGCAGATCGAGGACGGTGTCGGCTGACTTCGGTATGCCGGGCAACTGATCCGCCTCAAGCAAGGCCTGTGCGTCGGCTGCGCATTGCGGCCAGAGCAGGAAGAGACCGTCGGTGCCGTACCAGACGCGCGACTTCTCGCGGTTTGGTACCCAGGCCGACTCGGCCGAAGCTAGGCGGCGCAGTGCGTCCACCAGATAGCGCTCGAGGTGCGAGCCGAACTGCGGCGAGCCGTAGCGGTCGGCACTGGCCTTCAGGTTGCGGTCGATGACGAGCGCGAGCGAGCGGCGGACCAGGCTATCGAGCACATTGGGCTCGCGATACACCGGCAGGCCGCCGACGCTGGCAAGCAGGTGCGGGACGATGACGGTGTTGCCGGCGCTGAGGTGCTGTAGCACGGCGGGCTTCACGACATACGGCAGCGCGAACAGGCCCAGGCTGCGAGCCTCGGGCGCCTGGGCGCGCCAGCGCACGAAGTAGCGCTCGACCCCGCGCTCGGCGAGCCAGGTGGCCAAAGGGGTGAGGTAAGCGGGCCACTCGTTGCCGTCGGCATCGACGACGATCAACGACGCCAAGGCCCGATGCAGTTCACAGCACAAGCCGCCGATGAAGGTGGCGTGCCGCCAGCGCGGCTCGAGTTCACGGCGCGTGGTGATGGTGGATTGGCCGGAGAAGATGTGCGCATCCGTTCCTTGAAGCGCATAGAAGCCAACTTCGAGGCCCAACGCAAGAAGGCCGCCCGGTCGGTCGAAGTAGTTCGATGCCGTGGCGGGGAGGAGATGCACGAATCCCGCGTACGCCGCGATGGCAGGACGGATCTCTCTGGCGAACGTGCTGGCGTCCAGACCGAAGGCTAGCTGAATTCGATTGATCAGCTCGGTCTGCGCGAGCAGAAGATCGCAGACTGGTGACGACTCGAAGCCGGGATCGATGGGGGCGTACGGCCTGAGTGTCGATGGCGTCAGAGACATGGTGTGGAGGTTGGAGGCCCAGCCAGTCTTGCGCCGGTGGATTCGGCCGGCACGCCGAATTGACACGAGGCCGCTAGGCCTTTCGCCGCCAGCCGGTGGATGCGGGTCCCTACATTTAGTACATATATTGCGTTTACTGCACTTAGTGGATTACCATACGGCATCCCGATCACGCTCAGATGCCCCAGGAGCAACCCATGACCGCCCTCGAGAAAGTCCGCCAAGTGGTGCCTCCCAAGATGTCGCCCCAGGAGGTCGAAATGGCGCGCGCCGCCCAGCGTTGCATCATGGAAGCGCTCGACCATTCGCGCGCTGCGGCGATCACGCTGACCACCACCGACGGCGGCCACCCGACGGTCGAGTTGCCGCCAACGGCGCTGAAGTTGATTGGCCAGTTGCTCGGTGCCATGAGCGAAGGCCGGCCGATCACGCTGATGCCGTCGAAGCAGGAGTTCAGCACCGTCGAGGCTGCGAACTTCCTGAACGTGTCGCGGCCGTTCGTCGTCAAGGAGATCGAAGAAGGGCGTCTGCCTCATCGCAAGGTGGGCACGCATCGCCGTGTCGCCTTCGAGGATTTGGTGACCTACGCGCGCGAGATGCGCAAGCGCCAGGAGGGCGCGCTCGAACGCATGGCCGAGAACGCCCGCGAGCTGGGGCTGGACTACTGACATGGCGGGCCACGCGCGCTACACGGCCTTGCTGGATGCGTGCGTGCTCCATCCGATGGCGATGGCCGATGCGTTGATGAGTCTGGCCAGCGCAGGACTGTATGCAGCCAAGTGGTCGCGCACGATCGAGTCCGAGTGGATCGCATCGATCGAAGCGCGTCGCCCCGACTTGACGGGCAAGCTCGGGTATCGCCGCGATCAGATGCGTGAGGCCGTGCCGGACTGGGAGGTAGAGGAGCGGGCCTGGCAATCGTTGGCTGGCAGCTTGAAGCTGCCCGACCCGGATGACGTTCATGTGCTGGCCGCGGCGATGGCCGGGCATGCCGACTGCATCGTCACGGCAAACCTGCGCGACTTCCCCACCGACGTCGTCGGCCCGCTTGGCATCGAGATCATTCATCCCGACCAGTTCATCGTCGCGCAATGGGATCTCGACCAGCTCGTCGCCGTGGCCGCCTTCAAGCGCATGCGCATGCGTTGGAAAAGGCCTGAGGCGACGGCCGAAGACTTCGCCGCCGCGCTCGAACGCGCCGGCTTGCCGGCCACTGCGCAACGTTTGAGGGAGGCGGCCGAACTCATCTAGCCTGCGGGGTCGTCGGGGCCGCGCCGCAGGTTCCCACGCAACCGACGCTTGGATGCAAGCGATCGACGGTCCGCCTTCGACACCGGCATCGCGTCGCGGCCAGAAGCCCAACAGGGAGACAACCAGAACATGCTGCTCAATCACCTGCCCATCACGTTCTCGGCGTCGCAGTTCGCGGGGTACCGCCTCCCGTACGAAGGCAGCGAACAGCTCAGGGCGTTGCGCGCTCAGCTTTTCAAGACGCACTTCGTGCTGCGCACTGGCGACGCGATCGCGTTGTTCCCCTACACGGCAGGAACGGCGACCGAAGGCGAGGCGGTCACTTTCGACGTTGCCAAGGACCACAGCGTCGCCAACGCTTTGGCACACCAGGCGCTCCTGCGCTCGTTCTTCAATCACCACCGCAGCATCTCCGGCGTGCGTCCGGCCAAGTTCGTGCGGGACACAGCCAACCTTCTCAAGGGCAACGGCGCCGAGATTTTCGGCGTGTTCGCCGAGTACGCGTTCAATGTGCGGCCGCTGGCACCGCAAGACGGAGGGTTCCTGAATGGCGTGCTTGTCAACTTCGGCGCGCGACTCTTGATCAAACCCACCGCGCGCGAGCTTCGCGACCGCGGCCTGCAGCTCCAGGGCCTCTACGTTGTCGGCGAAGGCGAGGTCGACGACCTATACATCCTGCCGATGTTCGACAGGCGACTGATCGGGCGCATTGAACGCATCGAAGGCGACATCGCGGTCCTCACGGACGCGCGGAAAGATCGCATTCCGCTGGACAAAGTCCATGTCGAACCGACGTACACCAACTTCGAGCGCCTCGGACGCGCCGCGCTGGGATCCGACTACGAGGGGTTTCAGAGGCGGCTCGCGGCATGTCTGTACAACGTCTCCGCGGCCGACAAGCAACTCACGCGCATCAAGCAGCTGGTGGAGCAGTTCAAGGACTTGCAGGGCCAACTGCCCTGCTGTGCGGGTCTGGCCGTGTCGCTCGACGGCACGCTGACTGAGGTGAGTCGGGGCATCGGCGTCGGTCAGTCTCGCAAGCTGAGTCCGCCGCAGTGCAGCCTGCGCCCTGGCGGCTCCATCACGGTGCCCTGGCCGGTGGATCCGCAGATCGACGTGAATGGTCCGTTCGACGCCGACAGTTTCGTATGCAAGAGCCCTCGTGTCGCCGTCATCTACCCGGCCGCGCACGCAGGTCATGTCGAGCGCTTCGTAGCCCAATTGCGCGATGGCGTGCCGTCCAACGGCGCGAAGACGCCGATGCAGCAAGGCATGGCTCGCAAGTTCCGCCTGCAGGGGATGCACTTCGAGCTCGTCGCGGTGGACGCAGGCCAGAACAAGGCCCAGGCCTACCGCGCCGCCGCGTTGGAGGCAGCGCAGCGCCAGTTGGACGCGGCCCTCGTCGTGTTGACCGACGAAGATCGGCTGATGCTCGGCGCGCACAGCCCGTACTACACGAGCAAGGCCGTGCTGATGTCTCAAGGCGTGCCAGTCCAGGTGGTGCGCCTGCCCACGCTGCTCCAGAACAACGTGGGCTTCAGCCTGAACAACATCGCGCTGGCTCTGTACGCCAAGCTCGGTGGTGTTCCTTGGACGCTCTCGGTCCAACAGCGTCTCGTCTATGAAGTCATCGTCGGCATCGGGAGCGCCCGAGTCGGCTCTGACCGGCTGTCCGAGCGCGAGCGCATCGTCGGCATCACCACTGTGTTCAGCGGCGATGGCAACTACCTGCTCGGCAACTCGACCGCGGAGGCCGCGGCAGGGCAGTACGAGGCTGCGCTTCTCACGTCGCTGCGGGCCAACCTGGACGAGTTGCAGCGCCGGTACGGCTGGCGCAAGGGCGACAAGCTGCGCATCATCTTTCACCAGTCGTTCAAGCGCTACAAGGAGACCGAGGCTCAGGCCGTGGCTGGTTTGGTTCGCGAACTCACCGACTACGAGGTCGAGTACGCCTTCGTCCAGGTGAGCTCCGATCATGACTGGAAGTTGTTCGACCCGGCATCGGAAGGCGCCACCTACAGGCAATCGCGCAAGGGGGTGGCGGTGCCGGCACGCGGACAAATCGTACCGCTCGGCCCACGGGCCGCGCTGGTCACGCTGACCGGGCCGCAGCAGTTGAAGACCGACCTCCAGGGCTGCCCCGCGCCGATGCTGGTCAGCATCCACCCGAACTCAACCTTCACAAGCCTCGGCTACATCGCCGAGCAGGTCTTCAACCTGACATTCATGTCGTGGCGCTCGTTCATGCCGTCCTACCAGCCGGTGTCGGTGTCCTACCCCAACATGGTCGTCAATCTGCTCGGCAACCTGCGGCAGATCCCGAACTTCAATCCGGACATACTGATCACGAAGCTCCGAGAGAGCAGGTGGTTTCTGTGACGGTCACCTGGATCGCGGATGGCCTTGCGCGCCTGCGCGCGGACGTCGCCTCGGCCAACACGAGCGGCAACGTCGAGGGGTTGCTCGCGAGGTACATCGTCGGCAATGACCCAAGGCTGGGCACCGTCTGGGGCATCGACTGCGAAGAGGTCTGGTTGCATCGCAGCTACGACCCCTCCAGCCTTCCGACTGTCGCGGCTCTTGGCTACACGGTAGCGTTTCACGACGATGCTGCTCTCCTCGGCGCGCTCGACGACGGCATGCAGCGGGCGGCGGCCCGCGACCCGTTGCTGGCCGGACCTGGGGCCGCGCTTCACGATCCGGCGGTCCTGGTCGGGTTGGCGCTGGCGGCAAGGCGCTTCATCGGCGAGAAGAACGAGTACGCGAACTGGCTGGGCAAGGTCCTGGGAGCGATGCGGCGCGACGCGGCAGCGCGCACCGACCCACTGGTGGCGCACGCTGCGCAGTTGTGCGGCGTCAAGATCACGCCGCCCGTTCTGGATCTTGACGCTCCGTTGAGCTATTGCGCGGCCTTCGACTGGTGGCTGGATCATGGTGCGCCGAGTGGCGTCGTCACCGCTGATCAGCGCCTTGCCTTGCGGGCGTCGATCGTGGAACGCACGTTGACGGAGGATGTCGGTCGCCGATCGGCGCATCAGGCGGCGCTGTTGTGGCGGGTGCTTCGCGCGGCCGTCAGCGAGGAAACGTCTGCTGTGTTGCGGACGCGAGCGACCGTGACGCACGTTCTGAACCAGTTCGAGAGCTGTCTGCGCCGCTGGCGTTGGGACAGCAGCGACCTGAGAACGCCTGTGCGTTGGCCGATCCGCAGCGAGCGCGAGGTTCAAGACATCCTGTGGTTGTTGCTCCGTGGGATGTTCCACGACCTCGAGGACGAGGACACGCTCCCGAAGTTCGGCCACTCGACCTACCGGGCCGATTTGGGCATTCCGAGCCTGGCGGTGTTGATCGAAGTGAAGTTCGCGCGCACGGCCGCCGACTTCAAGACCATCGAGAAGGAAGTCCTACAGGACATCGAACCCTACCGCAGACTCCCAGAGCGCTATCGCGAGATCGTGGTCTTCATCTACGACGACTCGTGCAGTGTCCAAGAGCACGACACGACGCGGCGTGCGCTGCGGTCATTGCCGGGAGTGGCCGAGATCGTGATCGCCAGCCGCCCGTCGCATCTGCCGTCAGCCGCTGAGCGGCGCGAGTAACGGCCTTGCAGCCGCGTACCAACCACAACGGAGTGCCGCTTGAAACTGACGCAGCTGAAGCTGTCCAACTTCCAGTGCTTCGGTGCTGGTCCCACGGCCATCGGCCTAACGGCGCTGTGTTTCCTGCTCGGCCCCAACGGCACGGGAAAGACGGCGTTGCTGCAGGCGCTGGCCCGGATGTTCGGGCTCGATCCGGCCTTGCGGCGCATCCGGAAGTCGGACTTCCACTGCAAAGCCGAAGACGCGGGCAAGGCTCTCGCCGGCCCGTTGACGCTATGGATCGAGGCGGACTTCGAATTTCCCGAGCTCAAGAAGGCCAAAGGCAAGCATGCGACGGTGCCGGTGCATTTCGCCCACATGCAGCTCGTCACAGCGGGCGGCGTGCCCCGTGTTCGATACCGCTTGACGGCTACGCTCGGCGAGGACGGCGATATCGAAGAGGCTTTCCAATGCGTGATCTCGGTCGACGGGCACGACGAGCCGACCAAGTCGATTCCCGTCCAGAAACACGATCGCAGTGCGATCCAGGTGCACTACCTGCCCGCCAGGCGCGACCCGGCCGACCACATCTCGTTCGCGGCCAATGCCCTGCTGGGCCGAGCGCTGCGCGCGGCCGCCTGGCAAACCGAAAGTGAAGCGATCGCCAAGCTGACCGGGGAGATCAGTGCGGCCTTGTCGGGCAACGCCGCCATTGAAGGCATCGGCCAGCAGTTGGCCACTCATTGGTCGGCCCTGCACAAGGGGACGCACTATGCCAACCCTGCGATCTCGTTTGCCGGCAGCGACGTGGACAGCCTGCTGCGGCACTTGTCGCTGTCGTTCGCGCCGGGCGCCGGCGAGCCGCAAGTCGACTTCTCGCGCCTGAGCGACGGGCAGCAGTCCTTGCTGTACCTGGCGCTCGTGCTCTCGATGCAGGCGATCGGGCGCAAGGTGTTGGCAAAGAAGAGTGAGGCCTTCGACGTCGACAAGCTCAGACCCGCGGTGTTCACGCTCGTCGCGATGGAAGAGCCCGAGAACAGTCTGTCGCCGCACTACCTGGGCCGCGTATTGAACGCGCTGCGCGGGTTCGCTGGCCACGACGATGCCCAGGCCATCGTGGCCACGCACGCGCCGTCGCTCTTGCGTCGCGTCGAGCCCGACCAAATCCGTTACTTGCGTCTGGACGAGGACCGCCTGACCCTGGTGTCGAGGATCGTGATGCCGGACGCGTCCGATGAAGCGCACAAGTTCGTGCGCGAGGCCGTTCAGGCGTTCCCCGAGTTGTACTTCTCTCGCCTTGTGATCCTTGGAGAAGGCGACAGCGAGGAGGTCGTGCTGCCGCGGCTGCTTCGCGCCAAGGGCCTCGCCGAGGACGAGGTGTCGGTGTGCGTCGTGCCGCTGGGGGGCCGGCACGTCAACCACTTCTGGAGGCTGTTGCAGGGCTTGGGAATTCCTCAGGTCACCTTGCTCGATCTCGATCTGGGGCGACACCAGGGAGGCTGGGGCCGCGTGCGCTACGCCATCCAGCAGCTGCTCAAGTTCCCGACGATCGAGAGCGATCTGAGTGAGGCCCACGTCAAGGGCTTGCCGAAGTGGGATGGCGACAATGTTCTGCTGGACTCGAAGGAATGGCCAGGCTGGCAAAAATTCCTGGAGTCGGCCGGCGTGTTCTTCTCAGCGCCCCTGGACCTCGACTTCGCCATGCTGCAGAAGTTCCCCGGAGCCTATGGTGTGGATGACCTAGTAGGCCCGGAGCCGGCCGGGGACAATACCCTCGCGGCGGTGCTGGGAAAGGAGCATGGAGACGCCGACCAGTACAGCGACGACGAGCTCAAGTACTTCGCCACCTATCACCGCTGCTTCAAGCTCGGCAGCAAACCCGCGGCGCACCTGGCGGCGTTGGCTCAACTGGACGACACCGCGCTGGCGGACGGGATGCCTGAGGCGATCGGCCGGATGCTGGACATGGTGAAGGCCAAGCTGGCGACGCTGCCGGAATGATCAAGCCCGAACTCTGGCAACCGGCCGATGGTCTGAAGCTGGAGCCGAACGCGCTGCGTGCTGCGACCGAAACGACTTGCAGCCTGGCGCTCACGGCCGGGCCGGGCGCCGGCAAGACCGAGATGCTCGCGCAGCGTGCTGATTTTCTGCTGCGCACGGGGGCCTGTCGCTATCCCAGGCGCATCCTGGCCATCTCGTTCAAGGTGGACGCCAGTCGAAACCTGAAAGAGCGTGTGCGTAAGCGCTGCGGACCGGCCTTGGCGTCCCGCTTCGACAGCCACACCTTCCACGCGTTTGCCAAACGCCTGATCGATCGGTTCCGTCCGGTATTGACTGGCAAGGATGCGCTCGACGCCGACTACACCATCGGCAAACCGCGCGTCACGCGCCGGCAGATCGAGTTCGACGACCTGGTTCCGCTGGCCATCGAGATCCTCAAGGCCAGCGAGTTCGCTCGCAATGCGGTCCGGCAGACCTACAGCCACGCTTTTCTCGACGAGTTCCAGGATTGCACGGGACAGCAGTACCAGTTGCTGCGCGCCGCGTTCCACGGCAGCGACATTCAGCTCACGGCGGTCGGGGACACCAAACAACGGATCATGGGTTGGGCCGGCGCGTTGGAAGGCGTGTTCAAGACCTTTGCAGGTGAGTTCAACGCGATGCCGCTCAATCTCTACCAGAACTTTCGATCGCAGCCGCGTTTGCGGCGGATGCAAAACGCGATGGTCAAGGTGATGGATCCGGGAGCGGCCGTTCCTGATGGGGACATCGTCGGCAAGGGCGGGCTGGTGCAGCTTGAGCACTTTGCAGACAGCCAGGCCGAAGCGGCTGCGATTGCAGCCCTCGTTTCCCGATCGGTTGACGAGGACGCACTGCCGCTGTCGGAGATCGCGATCCTGGTATCCAAACAAGTCGAACTCTACGCACAGCCGCTGATGATGCTGCTCACGCAGCAGGGCGTTGCCTTTCGCAATGAGCAGGCGCTGCAGGACCTGTCGGCCGAACCGGCCGCGCGCCTGATCATCGATTTCCTGACCGTGGTGATGGCTGAGCAAGAGCCTGAGGCCTACAGCCGCTTGATGGACACGCTGCTGTCAGGCGCGATCGACGACGATGCCGCGTACGAAGCTCGCGCCCGCTGGTATCGCTTCATAGACGAAGCGCGCACACGTGCCGGCACCGTCGCGTCACCGGGGCCGGCCGCGGTGTTGATGTGCGAACTCGCAGAGCAGTTTCTGCAGTGCGCGGGGCGTGAGCTCGTTGCCGGACTGTCCGCCGGCTATGAACGCGGTACGCGGCTCGACGAGGTGGTCGAACAGACCCTCGCACGGATCCGTGACTTGAGGACTGCGGCGGGCGATGCAGCCGGTGCCCTGGCCCGCTTCTCAGAGGATCGGGCAGTTCGGATCATGACGATCCACAAGTCTAAGGGCCTGGAGTTCGACACCGTCATCGTGCTCGGGGTCGAGAACGAGGCGTTCTGGGGGGAAGACGAGGCAGAGCGCTCGGGATTCTTCGTCGCAATTTCGAGGGCAAAGAGGCGGTTGGTGCTCACCACGGCAAGTCGACGAGACAAGCCCGATGGCGCCAACCATTACTGGAGAACCGGTCGAACGCCGCACACCGAGTTTCTTGGATACGCGTCCGAGCGGTAGGCACGGGCGCGCCGCACCGTGACCTGCTTCATGTCCGCCTCAGCAACTGCCGGAGGCCGAGGTCCACCAGTGCAATGTCCGGCAACGGCCGCACCGGAAACGACGCCTGCACCCTCTGATCCGTGCCGTACCGCTGTACCAGCTTGCAGAACGGGCACTCGTCGTTGGACCGCGGCGCCGAGCCGTAGGCCGCCAGGTACTCGCTGTGGCACATGGGGCAGGCAACCAGCGAGAAGCTCTGCACGCTGGTCAGCCACAGCCCGTCGGTGTGCGCGGCGA
>VFQQ010003151.1_pt1 | contig 16587 bp, 15 predicted proteins | sample 3512341 | NCBI WGS metagenome assembly VFQQ01 (sample SAMN10412373, study PRJNA504923) | tailings metagenome | isolation source: Relicate 2 Philex TSF1 revegetated site | place: Philippines: Tuba, Benguet | collected 2017-08-29 | reverse complement strand
TCAGAACGGCATGTCCACTCCCTTTCAAACCAAGCGCGCAATTCCCGGATGAGCCAGACTTATCCCGTTTCGTTCACGGCGTTGGGTGGCAGTCCTGCGGCAGCAGCCGATGCTGTGCCGATAGACAGCTTTGCGACCCTAAGCCAGTCAACACGCTTTAGTAACTCGGCCGCCTTGTCGACGCCTGTCTTCTTCTTCTCAGCGGCATCTCGCAGTTTATTCGCGATGATCTCGAGAAGAGCGGCCCTCACATCGTCGTAGCTTTGGTACAACCAAGCGTTGAACTCGACGAACAGGTACTTCGCTAGATCGCCATCTCGTTTCGCGAGCGAGGCGCGAATGAGCTTGATCATCGACGACTTGCCGACGCCCCACGCCCCAGAGACACCGATGGAGACGGGCTTTGCCTCTGCTCGAACAATCACTTCGGCGACCGTATCAACTACGCTCGTGAAGTTCAGGAAGTCGACCTCAGTTTCATTGTCCGCCCACATCGAAGCCGTCTCCCCACTCCATGAATCGGTCGCTACCAATTCCGAACCTGCCGCCGGGACACTTTAGACGTTCTCAGATCCGAATCCGCTCAACTTTGTCGAGCGTCAGTTTGTCTTCTGTTCGGTCGTAGAGTTTCGTCGTTCCATGGGACTCATGTCCGGCAGTTTCTGAGCAGTTTCGACCGCACCCCCATTTGCCAGGAAGACGGTGATGCCCCTTGCACGAAAGGTATGGCAGCAGAGCGAGGTGGACAAGTCGATGGCGGTGACACGGCGCTTGACTACGCGACGCACGTCTTGGCTGCCGAGCCCACGATGCGGAATTCTTCTTTGCCCAACCTAGTTCAGACCTGAAGGGAGGCAGTGCTGATTCTTCGGCAGGTTCCAACGGCGAGCAAGTACTCGTCGAGGTATTCGCAAACTTGGTGGCGAACGGGCGCGTCAAGGCGACTTCCACTTTTCTCGTGTGATCGAAGCCAGCTTTCCCGACGTAGTGGTAGTCCTATCAGTCTTGTTAGAAGCAGTTTCATAAACCGGATGTGACCGGCAAGTGTGGCAAGCGAGTTGCGTGCCGGTGGCCTTCGAAAGGAGGCCATTCAATGGTCATCACCCTGGAGCTGTGGCCCGCACGGGGCCGCAACCGCACCGGGGCCAGGACGGTTCTCACTTCCGAACTCACTGACGGGCAATGGAATCTGATCAAAGACCTGTTTGTCGAACGCCCCACCGGCGGTCGGCCCAGAGTCGCACCACGTCCCTGTCTGGAAGGCATCCTGTGGGTGCTTCGCTCGGGCGCTCGATGGAAAGACTTACCAACCCACTTCCCCTCGTATTGCACATGCTGGCGACGGCTGAACGAGTGGATGGACCTCGGGATCTTCGAAGAGGCGTGGCGACGACTGCTCCACAAGCTTGATGCCAGGGGCCGGATCGACTGGCGGGTGGCGATGGCCGACGCCACGTTTGCCTCGGCAAAAAAGGGGGTTCCGACGTCGGTCCCACCAAACGGGGCAAGGGCAGCAAGCTGATGCTGCTCATCGACGGGAAGGGACTTCCTCTGGCGATCAACGTTCACAGCGCCAGCCCGGCGGAGGTCACACTGATCGAGCCGCTCCTGGATCGTCACGTCCTGGGTGAACACTCGATCCGTCTGCTCTACGACCGGGCGGCGGACTCCGATCCGCTCCGGCAGCGGCTGGCTGCCGATGGCATTGAGCTGATCTGTCCTCACCGGAAGAGTCGCAAGGGGCCGCCGATCCAGGATGGCCGTTCTCTCAAGCGGTACCGAAAGCGGTGGACCATCGAGCGAACGATGGCCTGGCTGCAGAGCTACCGGCGACTGGTCGTGAGGTACGAACACGATCCGAAGAGGTTCCTGGCGTTCGCTCAGCTGGCCTGTCTGCACAAGGTCCTCAGGCGTTTGAAGGTTTTATGAAACTGCTTCTAGCACGCACGTCCCGCTTTTCTTCTTAGCGACGTCTGGCGAATGGTTGCAGCTCATTGATCGGTCATGCTGACGTCAATCTCTGACCGGTCCGAACCCAATGACATCCTCCCGGTCGTACACTGATTATGATCGTAGGGGAGGACGCAATGACCGGGGAAGCATTGGCGAAACGAGAGCGGATGTTTGATCGGTTCGTGGCTCAACCAGGCCACGAGGACATCACGCAAGGGCGATACTTCTACTGTCCGCTCTGTCGAAGCGGCCCATTCCCACGCGAAGCGACAGGTGGCGAGAATCCGCTGCTGACACTCGCACACATCGTACCCGATTCGCTCGGGGGCACGTGGACGACGCTTGCGTGCGCCAAATGCAATAACGGTCACGGGCATGAAATCGAGGCCGATCTTCTTGCACATCAGAAGGTCGGAGATTGGCTGCATGGTCGAGGCCCGCTGAATGTCAGAATGGGAGACGACAAGAAGGTTCGGGCGGAATTTCATCGCGGTGTCGAAGGCAGCGGCCTGCACTTCGAGGTCAAGACGCCCATGTTGAACCCTGCTGTTCAGGCTCACAAAGCTCAGCTGGAGAACCTCAAGCCGGGACACGGATTCCGAGTCTCAATGCCTTGGTTTCGGCCGAACTGGGTTTGTGCGGCGGTGTGCCAGTCTGCCTATTTGCTGATGTTTCGATGGTTCGGGTACGACTTTGCACGCAATCCACAGTACAACTTCGTTCGCGAACAGATTTTCAGGCCGGACTCCGACGTCGCGGCCACGATTTTGGAGCTATCGGTCGATGATGCAGAGGGCTTTCTGGACGGCAAGCAGGCAGCTGTCGTTTTCACACGTGGTCCAATGCAAGCGATTCTGGCCGTCCTCAGATTCCGATCACCGGGTGGCCGTGAGCAAGTGTTGGCGGTCGCAATGCCGGGTCCCGGTGAAGACATGCTCAGCTCGGTAAACCTTTCAGGTATCACCTACGGCCCCCTTATCGATTCGCCAGAAGTCCTGTCGAATCAAAAGGACGCCCTTATCCTGTCTTGGCGTCATTGGCTGGCCTCGTGACCGACATTCTGGCCGCGAACAGCGAAATCCTGCGGTACCAATCGTCGGCGAGTTCGAGTTGCCGCATGACTGTGAGTCAGCCACCGAGCTAAACTACGACGTCATGGCTAATCGTTGATGGCACTTCAAAAGGGCGAACATGTTCAGCCTAATTATCTCCGGTCAAGCTGCGTCGTGGGAAACTGACTCCCTGATGAGGATGGACGTTTCACGCTTCGGAGAGCACAGCGATGCTGCTTGGACGAAGGCTTGTCTAGACGACGAAGTAATGCGAAAGGAGCTCGAATCATTTCCAACACTGCTCTTTTACGAGTCCGGGCTCGAAGGGCCTGGCGCGAAGACGGTGCGCTATGGATACGTCCGAGAGCTGAGAGTCGTCGACCAACAGATTGTGTTTCGTTTCCAGGAGCAAGGACATTTTCCTCGGAAGCTCATCAACAGCTATTCCGATCGTCTCGGAATGGGCCGCTCCGAAGGCAACAGACATCACTGGGCGGTCAAAAACGGTGAGTTGCCAGAACAGCTCACTCAACATGTGCGGGCCAGAAAAGCGACCGCACGCCTGACCGAGGTCACGCGACGAGAACTGGTGGAGTTGCTCCTCGGGCGCTCCGTGCCCTTTCACGGGAACCTGCCACTCCTCGACTTTCTTTCGAGAATCTGGGATCTCGATTCCATGCCGTCTGAAGATCATCGCTTTGAGACGGCTTCGAACGACATCTGGCAGCACATAATCAACAATGCGGATTGGGACTACGAGTACCTGCTAGTCGACCGGCTCGACGTCTTGAACGTGCTGGACGATGTGTTCTTGAAACTCCTGGAAATGACCGTACACCCGGTGGTTGGAACTCCCGACGAAATTGCGGAACGCGTGGAACGAATCAATGCTGTGCTTGAAGCGGACGGCTTCCGTCTCAGCGAGTCTGGCAAGATGTCGACTCGGCCAATTTTCAAAGCCGAATCGATCACGGATGAAGAAAAGGTTTCGGGTCACATCTACGAGATCGTGCTGTCTTTCGCTGGCGAGAACAGGGAATACGTTTCGAAAGTTGCCGCATTCCTGAAGGAACGCGGCGTGTCCGTTTTCTACGACGATTACGAAGAGCACACGCTATGGGGCAAGGATTTGGTAGAACACTTGGCCGAGGTTTACAGTAAGTCCGCGCGCTACTGCGTGATGTTCATCTCAGAGCACTATGAGAAGAAGCTTTGGCCAAATCATGAGCGACGATCGGCTTTGGAACGTGCTGTCTCGGAGCGACAGGAATACATTCTCCCAGCCAGATTCGATGATACGGAGATCCCCGGAATTCGTAAGACGCTTGGCTACACCGACCTGAGGAAAAAGACGCCTGAAGAGCTAGGCGAACTGATTCTAAAGAAGCTTGGACGAGCAGATTGATTCGACCGCTGTTCTGGAACTCTCGAGGCTTTCTGCACGGGTGACAAACTATGGCGATGACATACCGTGAACGGGTCGAGCCGTTTTCAGCCGAACGCACAGAAGCGATCGCGAGAATTCTCGGCGATACCGACCGAGGGCTACGCTGCAGTGAAATTGGGCATCTGCTTGCCCAGATCGGCGTAGCGGACCCCGATCCTACCGCGACGAAGTGGAGAAGACTCTATAACGCCTTTGCCGACTTTCAGACCCGCGAACAGGTCGGCAATCTTGTAGTCGTCTTCATTCACAGAGCGATGGACCCGGCCAAGTACACGACGAAGGCCGAGATCTTTCATTGGCGTCGCGACCAACTGAACACGGTGCTCGCCTTTTGCGGTTACTCACTGGGTGAAGATGGAAAGATGCGGCGGGCACAGGCTGCTCGGACACTCTCGGAAGCGATGGAGCGAGCGAATCGCCTCCAAGCTCAGCTACGTCAGCGTAACGTGCACTCCGACGTAATCGCCTTTTGTAACGCGGAGATACTTGCCGAAAACTACTTCCATGCATCTTCGAGGCGATGAAGAGCATTACGTCGAAGGTTCGCGTCCTTGCAGGACTTACGACCGACGGCTCCGAGCTGGTGGATGGGGCCTTCAGCTTCGGAAAGGCCGGCATGCCCGTTCTCGCAATCAACTCACTTGATACCGATACCCTGAAAGGAGGGCCGCGAAGGTTCGCTAGTCTCCTGAAGGGCCTCTACGGAACGATTCGTAATCCTCTTGCCCACAACCCGAAAATCGAGTGGGACATGGCAGAGTAAGATGCCCTCGACATCCTCACGATGATTTCACTGGTTCACCGCAAGCTCGATAGTGCTAGGCGGGTCTGATCCGATCGGTCGGCTGCGAGCGTTCGGCCCCCAGCTACCAAGCCGGAGCTTTACTTTCATGTCCTGAAGGCACGATGATTTGACGAGTGCTGAAGGGAGTCCGTCTTTTTTGACTCAGGCGAGAGTTTTCCGGGACGGGCTGGATTCTAGGTAGTCAAAGCAGTGTTTTATGGCGAGAGAACTCTCCCAACGACTCATTATGCTGCGTCGAAACCATCCGGCGTGGCTTCTACTGTCTTCGCGCAACGGTCCGTTGATTCTCTCTAGCCTGAAGTCATTGCTGGACCTTCATCCCGGAGGAATGGATTTCGAGAACGCCGTAGAACACCTGGCGGGAATTTTCAACGACCATGCCAACGAGACAGAGTTCGAATTGGGTGACGATCACTCGCTCGCTGCTCGGCGAGAACTCCGGCAATGGATCAAACGTGGGCTCGTTGTCGAACGCAACGGCCAGTTGTTGGCGACAGACACACTACAGCGCGCGTTCGCATTCCTCGATTCCCTGGAAGACCAGACGATGACCTCAACGGCGTCACGGCTCGCCACCGTTCAACGCGCCATTGAGAATCTCGAATCGCAATTAAGCAATAGCCAGTCCGGCCGCGAGCAATCGCTCAAATCCCGGATTGAAGCGCTGACGAAAGAACTTGCCGCCGTGAGAGCCGGCGATTTTGAAGTCCTTGAAGGAGCGCCCGCCGTAGAAGGAGTCCGGGAAGTCTATCAACTGGCGATGAGTTTGCAGGCGGACTTTCGCCGCGTTGAAGATTCTTACCGAGAGGCGGACCGATCACTCCGGCAACGGATCATCAGCGAAAAGCAGAACCGCGGCAAGATCGTTGACGAGCTTCTTGCTAGCCACGAATCACTCGTGCAAACGGCCGAAGGGCAGGTGTTCGAGAGTTTTCACCAGCAGTTGGTCAAGTCCACGGAACTCGAGCAAATGAAGAGCCGCTTGCGCTCGATCCTCGGCAACAAGAATGCCGACAAGGCGTTGCAGCGAAAGCAACAGGCGGACTTGCAGCAGTTGGTTTCGCGTCTGGTCCAAGAGTCCGAGCGCGTCATTCAAGCTAGGGCGAGGAGCGAACGGGACGTTCGAACTTTTCTCAAGTCGGGATTCGCGGAAGAGCAGATGCGAGTCGGCGCGCTGTTGCAGGAAATCTTTCGCGTCGCGTTGGGGGTTAATTGGCAGTCGCAGAAGGTTCGCCGCGCGCCGAGCCCCTTGCCCCCTGTCGCCATCGCGACGCCAAATCTACCGGTCGTTGAGAGGCTTTTGATCAAACAGATCGATCAGAATGAGATGGACGAGCTTGATTTGACGCCCTCGGAAGCCGACCCGGCGGCGATGGATAACGAATTCTGGCAGGCGTTCCACGCGCTCGATCGTGCCAAGCTGTTCGAGACGACTTGTGCACACTTGCAGACCGCCGGCAGGCCGCTGACCATCGGTGAATTGGCGAAGGCCCTGCCTCCGACGCATGACTTGGAGACGCTGGCGTATTGGTTGGCGATGGCACGTCAGGCAGGCCTCGGACTTGACGACCGAGAGGAGGAGATTGAGTTGTTTAGCGAAGACGCAGGTTGGACCCGATTTCACGTGCCGCAACTGCAGATGACGGACGAATTGGTTTCGGACTTGGACCCAGGAAGCCTGGAATGAGCAACTTTTTCGATCGCATGGTTTCTGAAAACGGAGCAGCGCGGAGCGCCCACGAGGATTCAGCAGAGGAGGTTTCATCGCAACCAGTCCGCGACGAGGCTGGAGACGGCGATGCACTGCGGACTCCTGCGGACGTTAGAAAAGTCACCCAGGAGCTTCTCAAGCATGGTTACCTGGAAGAAGGTCAGAAGCGGGAGTTGTTTCGTATCGCGGTAGTGCACAAGCACCGCATCATGTCGGCTCTCGAACCGCTGGATCTCGAATTACGTGTCGATGAACATCGTGGCGTGGCCTTCTTGGTTGTCGCTCAGGCCGCCTTCGAGAACACCGACGGAGAAGACGCCTGGGGCCATCCCTTGGTCCGGCGGCAGCGTCTGACCCTCGAACAGTCACTGCTGATCGCGATTCTGAGGCAGGCGTTTGTCATTCATGAGCAGGAGTCGGGTGTTGGTCAGAGTGCGGCGAAAATTGCAGTTGACGACTTGCTCCCGCAATTCACGAGTTTTTTCGGCGACTCCGGGAGCGACGCGAAGAATGAAACTCGGCTGCTGAACCTGCTCGACCAGTTGAAGCCCCACGGAATTGTGTCGGAAGTCGACAAGAAGCAGGAAGTGACAGTTCGTCCGTTGATCGCCCATCTGGGCAACCCGGAATCGCTCGGGGCGCTTTTGAGCGTGCTTCATTAAAACTCCCATGCCTCGGAAGCCGCGGAGCACGACAACTGATGCAGGATCGACAATCAACATTGTTCGTCATGGATGATGCAGCGGACGCCAGCGAGACGACTTTCCGGCTGAGCCAACTGGAGGTCTACAACTGGGGGCCGTTTCGGGGACTGCACCGAATCGAGTTCGATCCGGAAGGGACTGCGATCATTGGTCCGACCGGGAGCGGCAAGACGACGCTGGTTGACGCCTTGATGACCCTGCTTGTGGAGCAACCGCGATATAACCTCGCGTCCACCGGTGGGCACGACAGCGATCGCACATTGTTCTCATACGTTCGCGGCGTTCTCAGTGGTGATGGCTCGGACGGTCGTGAGCAAGTCGCCCGTCCAGGCAAGACCACCACAGGAATCTGTGCGACGTATCACAGTGGAAGTGAGACCCTTCGGCTGGCAGGGCTGCTGTGGACGGAAGGCCCGAGCAATGCTGCAGAGGATCTCAAACGCCGCTGGCTCTTCTCGCAGGCCGATGACCAAGGCTTGGAACAGTGGCTGCAACTGCTGCACGACGAGAAGGCTCGCGGCTTGATGCGGTCCGGGCGCGAGACGGCCCAGCTGCGCATCTTCGAGCCTAAGAAGACATATCTGGCGCACGTGCGCAAGTTTTTTGATGTCGGTGAGAACGCCTTTACTCTGCTCAACCGAGCCGCTGGTCTGAAGCAGCTCAACAGTATCGACGAGATTTTTCGTGATCTTGTCCTGGATGACCGCTCCGCCTTCGCCCGCGCACTCGAAGTCGCCAGCGAGTTCGATAATCTCGCCGGAATTCATGGCGAACTCGAAACAGCGCGTCGGCAACAGGAATCGTTGACGCCGGTTGCCGAGGAACATGAAAAGCTCCTGACGGCGAGAACGAAGGTTGAACGCTGGCAGACGGTGAAACGGATTGCCCCCATCTGGTTTGCCACCATGAGTCAGCTCAAATGGGCGGAGGAGATTGCACGGATTGCAACAGAGCACCACCAGCTCAAGTCCGAGATTGAATGTCAGCAGGAGGAAGAGAAGCCGTGTCGGCTCCGAGTCGACACACTGCGAGAACGCTATCTGCAGCTCGGGGGGAACGCGATCGAAGAACTGAGGAAGGTCATTGAACTTCAGGAAGGGATTTTCGCCGAGAGAACGAAACAGGCGGATCGTTACCGGCGCATGGTCGCCGGTTTCCAACTCAGTGACAAACTGACTCAGGATGCGCTGCTGTGCAATCAGGTGCAACTCACCGAGAAACGTATTGAAGTGCTTGAACAGCAGCGCCTGTGGCATCAGAAAATGTTGGACGCACTCTCAAAGCAACGCGAGCAGCAAAAATCGCTCGATGAGATTGCGGCCACACTGAGGAAGGCGAAGGAACGTCCCGGATCGAACATTCCGCCGCGGTATCAGGATTTCCGTGCCGAACTGGCAACTCGACTTTCCATACCCGAAGGTGAATTGCCATTTCTCGCTGAACTGGTCGAGGTTAAGTCGGACCAGTCCAAGTGGCGAGGGGCCATTGAACGGGCGATTGGTTCGGAGCGATTGCGAATCCTGGTTCCGGAGACCGTACTCGACGACGCACTCCGCTGGATCAATCATCGCGACAATCGGCTGCACGTGCGTCTGCAGCGTGCACAGCAAGATGAGCCACCGACTAAGTTTCTTGCCGATGGCTACACCCGCAAACTCAACTTCAAGAGTCACCCGCTGCAAGGCACAGTCAGGCGGCTGCTCGCCGGTCGCGATCTCCATTGCGTCACCTCTCCCGAAGCGTTGAGAACCACTGAATTCGCTCTGACCGCCGAGGGCATGATGTCCGGGCGGCATGGTCGATTCGAAAAACAGGATCAGAAACGCCTTGATGAAGACTGGATGACCGGGTTTGACAATAAGGATCAGCTTGAGGCCCTGGCCGGCCAGTTGGAGCGCGCCCGTCAATCACTGCAGGATTGGACCTCCAAGTCTCGCAGCTACAGCAACTCGCTACAGCAATTCAATGAGCGACTGCAGATGATCGACGCGATCACTCAGATCGAGTTTTCCGCGATCGACCAGCCGGGAGCCGAGTTAGAGTTGCTGGGTTCTCGTGAGCGGCTCACTCGGCTGCTCGATCCGAAGACTGATTCCAGTCAGGCGAAGAAGGCATTTGAAGCCGAAAACGGCAGGCTGCAGTCGATCGGTGAGCAGATCAGGAATCTGGAGAAGAAAGTCGCAGTGCTTGAGGCGGCAGCGACGGATGCCGAACAGCAGCACGACGAGGCGGCCGACCGCATTGGTCAAGGATTGACCAGTGAGGAAGTCGGACTGGCCGAGAAATATCTCATGGTCCCTGCGGATTGCACCGCGAAGAAAATCGTGGATGCCGAACGGCAGGCTAACCACGAAATTGACAAAAAACTGCAGGAGCGACTCGATCGTGTTGCGATGATCGAGAAACGGCTTATCCATCTCATGGAGGGGGCGAAACAGGTGGATACTGGAGCCTTGACGGACATCGGCGCAGACATTGACGACATTGCCCACTACGTCGAGCGATTGCGTGTCTTGAATGAGGAAGCGCTGCCCGAGAAACGCCGTCAATTCCTGAAGTATCTCAATAGCTCATCCGATCAGGGGGTGACGCAATTGCTCGCCAGCATCAACGAGGAAGTTGACGCCATCGAGCAGCGCATTCGGGAACTGAACCAGACCCTGCTGAAAGTCGATTTCCGCTCGGGTCGTTACTTGCAGTTGCGACCGCAAAAAATTGAGCATGAACGTCTCAGGGCATTGGACATCGCCATGCGAAAAGTGCGGAACGCCGCCCTCAAGGACGACGACGGCGAAAGTCACTACAAATCGCTCCGTGAGCTGGTGGAAATCCTGAGGGACGCAGGGACGAACCAGCGGCAACTTGGATCGCGGGCCCTGCTTGACCCGCGTTATCGGTTGCAGTTCTCCGTCGTCGAGGTGGACCGTCAGACCGGGAATCCGTCGCCACCACGGACGGGATCACAAGGAGGCAGCGGCGGGGAGAAGGAATTGATGGCAAGCCATGTTTTGACCGCTTCCTTAAGCTATGCGCTCTGTCCCGCGGGAGCAAACCGACCGCTCTACGGCACGGTCATTCTGGACGAGGCGTTCTCGAAGAGTTCTCCGTCTGCGGCCGGACGGATTATCGAAGCCCTGCGAGTTTTCTGCTTACATCCCATTTTCGTCACACCGAACAAGGAAATCGGACTGCTCAGGCGACACACACGCAAGGCCATTTGCGTGCAACGGCCCGGAAGGGAAGCCAGCGCCGCATCGATTTCCTGGGAACAGCTTGACGAGCTCGCTCGCAAATCATGAAGTCGCCGGCCGAACTCAAAGCGGTGCTGAAGCGTCAGTGGGAGAACCGGACGCTACGTGAAGCCCGGCTGCTGGGAGCGGCAACCTCCTGGCCGTTGACCATGACCATTGGCCGCCCATCGCCGGCACTCCTGCAGACCGATCTTGATGCCGTCAAACGCCATGTCGACGCATGGAGACGGGTGACGAACGGCGACGTGTTGTGGGAGGAGGTTTCGTATCGCGCCGCCGCTGAGTGTGTTCGCATTCCGGTTGGTTGGAGACTTAATAGGCCAAGTGAATGGATCGCTGCCTGCGATGACAATTCGATGTGGCATGAATTTGAATCGATGGCGACTCTCGTCAAGCAGACTGAATCGATCTTTCATTCCCTGTTTGTGCGACAGCGTTCGTTGTGGCGTGGCAAGCCACTCGATGAAGTTGTCCAGGCTGCGCGGCTCGCGCTGGCGCTTAAGCCGGGTTTAGCCGCAGGAAAGCCGCTGCGGACGTTGTCGATTGAAGGCATCGACACCAAGTTCTTTGAACGCCACGAACGACTTGTCACGACGTTGCTCGACCTGCGGTTTGACGGCGAAGTCAGCGCGATCGGGCTGGAAGCATTTCTCGGCGCCTTCGCCGAAGGAGACCACTGGTTGCTTGTGATAGATCTGGACGGCTCCCTGCTTCCCTTTCAAAAGCAACGAGTCCGTGGCTCAGAATTGAGAGTTGCGACACTTCCTGGCACGCGGTTGTTGGTTGTCGAGAACGAATGCTGTCAGCATCACCTTCCGCGCATTCGCGAAACGATCGCGGTGCTCGGTGCGGGATTTGATCTCGACTGGCTTTTCGGCTTTAGGACGTCAAGAAAACAAGTTGCTTACTGGGGAGATATCGACACTTGGGGCCTGCAGTTCCTCTCGAAGGCCAGACAAGCGATCGAGCAAATTGATGCGTTAATGATGACTGAAGAGGTGTACTTGCGATTCGCCGACTCCGCCGTCCGCGAACCTGTTGTTGCAAATCACGAGCCTCCCGGTTCCCTTAATCAAGCGGAGCAATCCCTGTATCGGCTGCTTGTGGGTGAGACCCACGGAAGGCTGGAACAAGAGTTTCTTCCAGAAGAATTCGTCCGACAGACAATCATCAGTTGGGCGAATTGAAGAACTGGTCACGCCACCTTCAGCTCAAACGACTTGACCAGACCGCCGACGTAGGACTTCACTTCGATGCGGTCCCGGATCGGCTTCACGAATTCAACTGGTGCGATTCCAAGCGGTGGAAGATTAGCTCGTTCCATGTGAGCCCTTTGACCGTTGTAATACGCGAGAAATTGATCGACCAAGTAATCGACATGTCGATTGCCAAACAGAATGAACTTGAACAGCAGCTCGTGCTTGATTGTCTGGATGAAGCGTTCGCACCTCCCGTTGAGATTCGGTGACGCGACCGGCAGTGGGTTGGTCCGCAGGCCGCCCTTCCCACACGCTGCGGTGAATGCCCGCGAGAACTTCGTGTCCCGATCATGCATCAGGATGTCGGGCTTTTTCTCGCGATCCTTCGTCTTTGCCAGGAACTCCTTCGTCTGCCGGACCACCCAGGCCGAGTTCGGATGCTGCGTCGATTTCGAGACGATCGCTTCCCGCGTCTCCAAGCATAGGAACGCCATCAGGTACGTCGTCCGCAGGCCGCGCGCGGTCAGCGTCTTCACGGAGAAGAAGTCGACGGCCCAGAGTGTCTCGGCATGTCGCTTCAGGAAGTTGTCCCAACTATCAGACGTCCGATCCGGGCCGGGCTGGATCCCCTCCTCCTTCAGGATATTGCGGATCGTTTGCCGGCTGATCCGGCGAATGCCGAGCTTGCGGAGCTCCCCGAGGATCCGGCTATAGCCAAAGCCCGTTGTCTTCGCGATCTCGATCACCAGCTCCCGAATCTCCCGCGGCTTCCGGGAGCCGCCTTTCGGACGTTTCACCTCCGTCTCGTTCTCATCCCGCATCCAGCGGTAGAACGTGGCGGGGGTGACCAGGGTGATGATCTCCTCAATGCCCTGCCCCAGTGCCTTTCCGAGCTGGAGCAGCCTCCGGCGCTCGTCCGGCTTCGTGTGGACCTGTCCCTTGATCCGCGTCCTGAGGATCTTGTTCTCCTCCTTCAGGAACTCCACATAGCGGGCCAACTCACGGTCGGTGACGGAGGCGATCAGGGCCAGCAACGGGTGAAAAATCGCCGGCATCCGGGTATCGTCGCAGTCTGTACTGTGGAACGGGATTACACATTCGTTGTACAGCGCTGGGACCCACTCAAACCGCCGCTGAAAATCGGTTTTTGAGCACGTCCGGAAAGCGGCTGTTGGCGAGGCCGCAGACTCGCCGCAACTCGCCAAGTCGAGCGGTCGTCTATGTGGCCGTCGCTGCCCCAATCCTCGCCATGAGGGCCGCCTTGATGGGCGTCGAGAGGTGCGGCCACGCCTCAATCACACGCTTCAAATCCAAATCGAGGTCGTGACATTCCACGCCACCGTCCGTCAGCGAATGCCGATCGTTCCTGCAACCGGGACTGCAACCACGCTTTCCGGTCTGCCGTAAGTTGCTGACACCGCAATCAGTTGCAGAAAACGAGTTCCGGTCTACGGAACCGAAGGGGCAGCGGCAGTCCTGCAGCATCCGGATCAGCCAGTCGTTGAACCCGCAGACTTCGAGACCCGCGATGAACGGCTCCTGGCGCTGGGCGCAGCAGTGGGTGAGCTGATCGAAGAAGTCCAGGATCTTGTCTGGCTGCGTCGAAACCTGGCGAGCCAGGATCACGTTGCCGTTCTGGTCACGCAGGGACACGGTCAGTTGCCGGGCGTGCTGGTCGATTCCGAGAAAGAGCATGCTGCGGTCCTCCTTTTCAGAGACTGGGGAAAAGTCCCACGCTCGGGAATTCCGTTCCCACTCGCAATCACTCTTTCATCGATATCAAAGGGGCGGAAAGACTGCGACCGGACCTCCAGATTTCCAAGGCCAGTTGGGGCGAAGCGTGTCAGCTGCTCGGACGGACGAGGGCGGCGCTGTGCGTCTTCATTACCGATCAGGCCTGTCTGCGGCCAGAGAACGCGGTGGCACAGCCCGCGGCCTACTTCCAATCGCTCGTCAATCGTGGCCGGGTCGGGGAGCTGCAGCTGCAGCTGCATCGGTCGCTGTTCGGCCTGTTGAAACGCAGCCGGGAGGCCGAGTCATGATCGGCGAGTTCCGAAATGTCCCACCCTCAAACGAAATTGGCCCCGCCGATCTTGCGAGGGGCGGGGCCGCTGAACCGATCCGCAGGGTCGTCAGGCGAGGCCTGCCTGCCGCTTCTTGGTTCCGCTCTTGCCACCTTTGCCGTGGAAGTGATTTTATGAGCACCCGGCCTCTTCAGACAACGCACGGCCGGCCGATGTCGACCATGAATCCGACGTCGGAGTCATTCAAACGGTCCGTCAATTCCTCCAGGCCATGCTGCTGTTCGTACAGACGCTCTTCTTCGTACAGCGGAATCAGGCGATAGATCATCACTTTGCGTCCATCAGCCATCGGAACCGGCCCCACGGAAACCACATCTTCCAGAAGCAACATCGACGTGAAGCGGCAATTGGGGGAGAACTGCGCCGGAGGGTCGCTGTTCGCCATAATGACGAACGGACCTCCCAGCCACGTTCGCTCTGGACCGGGGTAGGACGCCACTTTGCGCAGCCAGTCCAGAGGCCAGCGGTGATCGGGGGTCGCGAGCGCCTTGCCGGACAGGGGCCACTTGGCGGGGAGTTCAATCATGCATTCGGCGTATGCGTAGGCCTCCTCTCCAGGCGGGACGTCCATCCGCTGCCGGCTCATACCGGTGGTGAACAAGATGACTGAAGGGCGATCCGGGGTTGGCGAGATCTGATGAACGGCGATCGGCGGGTCGCTGGTGGGAACGATCTCCCGCAGGGCCCGGCGGCTGACGGGGCCGAAGTGCTTTTGGAAATGGGCCACAATTTCGTCGCCGTCCGAGGCCGGAGCCGGGACCTGATCGTCTGCCGGGGGCATGACGGCACCATGAGTCCGAAGATAATTGGCGATGTCTTCCCGCTCGGAATCAATGGCCCAGCTCAGGGCGTTGAACAAAAAACCATGCTTCTCATCGCCAAACCTCCAGCATTCGTTCACGTCGGCCCCATGCTCCACCAGCAACTTCACCAGCTCGAAGGACGTTTTCGGATCCTTGACGTTGATCGCGCCGATCAGCATCCGGCTTACGCCGGGGATTGCTCCCCGAGAGATCAGGTATTTGGCGGCCTCAATCTGGCCGCCACGTACCGCATAATCCAGCGGAGTGTCACGACCTTCTTTCATATACAGGTTGACGTCGAGTCCGGCAGAGAGAAAGAACTCGAGGAGGTTGATATGTCCGAGGCGGGCGGCGTAATGGAACCATGAGAGTGCAAATCCCGGATAATCCATCAACTCTTCAGGGTGGATTTCGATAATGCGTTGCACTTCCTCCACATCTGCAGCATCCACTGCGACGCACATCTGCTGACCAGGCGTCAACTTCGTTTTTGACATAAAAAATTTTACGTCCCAAAAACAGACTTTTCAAAAATGGCTATGGAAGTCCTCTAAATGTTAGGCCTTTGTTCAAAACCTCTGCGATCTCGTTGAGCGCCTCAATCACCTTTGCTTTCCCACCCCTCTTGTCGGCATCAGCCAATGCCTTGGCGACAGCTTTGGCGTATTCAACGGAGTGATCCGCGTTCAGCGCCCATGCCAAGTTATGTTCGCTGTAATTAACATCAATTTTGTACTTTTTAAGGATCGCCTGGGCTTTCCTGACATACTGGCCACCCGCATGTGACCACACTGTCTTCGGAACAATGCGATGGGCATGAATCTTCTTCCCCAGCCGCGCCGCCGCCTTGATCAAGACAGGGTAATTCTCGACGGCCCCCTTGGCGGCGATCAAGGCACTCTTTGCTTTTGAGCCGACAATTGCAAGTCTAACCGCCTTGGCGCCCTTCGCCAAGCCGTAGGCTCCAGCCCCCAATGAGCTGGCGGCCTTGTTGGCACCTAAGCTTGCGACAACCTCGGTGGAGACGTCCTCCATAAATTTAATCCGAAGAAGACGAGCTTCTTCGGATGCCGCATGGACAGTGCTGTCAAAGTGATTTCGCCATTCCCCTATGACGATGGTGTCTGCCAGATATTTCGGCTTGCCATGCTTGGTTTCAATATGAGAGATGGCCTGCACAAGCGCCAGTGATTGCTCGAGCGCCGACAAGTCTCGCGACTTCCGCCATGACCCGCTCGCCTGGATCGCGATTCGAATCGTTTTTGTTGACGCATCGATTTCGAAACCGTCTTCACCCTCTGAAACCGACCCGCCGACAATAACTCGCCAGCCCCACGCTTGAATTTTTTCCAGACGAGCGACTGCAGATTCATCCCGGCTTTCAAAGCTCTCCCAAAGATCAGGGGCCGCATCGATCAGTTGCAATGTCACATATGACACAAACCCGGGTGGAACATTTCCATCGGCAATTCCTCTGAGCTGATCGAGCAGCCGATAAATGCTATCCCCGTCTTTATCGAAGGGGTTGCTGACCGGTTCAGAATGCGATGCTTGCCCCGAACCGCTTCCCGATCCGCC
>VFQQ010003150.1_pt1 | contig 16607 bp, 16 predicted proteins | sample 3512341 | NCBI WGS metagenome assembly VFQQ01 (sample SAMN10412373, study PRJNA504923) | tailings metagenome | isolation source: Relicate 2 Philex TSF1 revegetated site | place: Philippines: Tuba, Benguet | collected 2017-08-29 | reverse complement strand
GTCGCCGAATCGTGCGGTGAAATCATGAGGTTGACGTTGTTCTCCCGCGCCAGGCGGATCACGTTTTCCTGCACCGGCAGGCCGCCGGTCACCACGACCGCGCGCACCCGTTCCCGGATGGCCAGCGTCTGAATGTTCGTCCGGTCTCCGACAATCACCACGATGCGCTGGGGTGGATAGGACGACAGCCGCCGGGCGAACGACTCGGCCTGCATGGCGGCGACCATGAGCATGAGATCCTCCTCGCCCTCCCCATCGACCAGGTTGAGCACCTTGGCCTCAAGCGTCCGGGCCAGGTTGCCGAGCGAGGCGAAGATGCGCCGGGAATCGAACACGCGGTTCGGGGTCGGGAAAAAATACTTGCTCATCTTGAACACCGAGACGAGGCCGCGGCAGGTCTGGTCCGTGTTGAGCACCGGCAGGACGCGCAAATTGCGTTCGTCCATCATGCCCAGGGCGTTGGCCACGGTGGCGTCGGGCGGCGCGCAGACGACGTTGGTTTCCATCACGTCGCGAATCTTGGGCGAGACGTCGGCCACGAACCGGGGGGCGGGCGCTTTGAAGTAGTCGAGGACAAAGTCGATGCGGGCGTTCGTCTCGCCGCAGCGCGCGGCCTCGGCTTCCTTCAGACCGGTGCGCCGTTTGAAATCGGCGTAGCCAATCGCGGAGCAGATGGCGTCCGTGTCCGGATTCTTGTGGCCGATGACTAGGATTTCACTCATGTGGATGCAGTCGCCCGGACGCGGTCTCCTCCCGCGCATGTTCATCCCAAGCGACTGCGGGAGAGTAAGACCGGCATGGCGCGCGCCGCAACTTGCGATTTAGCGGAAGCCACGGACGGGGTGCGATGAAACGGGGTCATGGCAGGTGAAACTCCGTCGAGCCCTCCTGAGTGAAGGGGTTTCGGTCGCCAGCATCTCCCTTGGCACACGCGCACGCCTTATGACTTTGCGCGGGTCCGCCTGCGTTCGCGCCAGAACTCAAACACCGCCGGGAGGATGGAGACGATGATGATGCCCAGGATCACCAGGGTGAAGTTGTTCTTCACGATGGGAATGTTGCCAAAATAGTACCCCGCCAGCGTCATGGACAGAATCCAGACGATGGCTCCAATGACGTTGTAAGACATGAAATTGAAGTAGCTCATCCGGCCGATCCCGGCGACGAACGGCGCGAACGTGCGCACGATGGGTACGAAGCGGGCGATGATGATCGTCTTGCCCCCGTAGCGTTCGTAAAACTGATGCGTGCGCTCCAGATGCCGTCGGTTGAGCAGCCAGGAATCCTCCCGCTTGAAGACGCGCGGCCCGACGATGGCCCCGGCCCAATAATTGACCGTGTCACCCAGAATCGCCGCGATGGTCAGAGAAATGATCAGGATGGGAAGACTCAACGGGCTGCCCACCGTGGCCGCGAGCGCGCCCAGGGCGAACAGAAAGGAATCGCCCGGCAGGAACGGGGTGACGACCAGCCCCGTCTCGCAGAAAATCACGAGGAAGAAGACCACGTACGCCCACGGGCCGAGTTCGGCGATGACGCTGTTGAGGTGTTTGTCGAGATGCAACACCCAATCCAGAACGGTTTTGAAGAATTCAGTCATGTTGAGCCGGGGACGGTAAACAATGGCAGAGTCAGGCCAGCGGCGGTTTTTCACGATGCCACGAGGTGGTCTGCTCGTAGGCGTGGGCGAGGCGGAGAATGGTTTCCTCGCCGAATGGTTTGCCCAGCAATTGCAGGCCGATGGGCAGTTTCGGTTCCCGCGAGAAGCCGCAGGGCAGGCTGATGCCGCAGATGCCGGCGAGATTACAGGAAATCGTGAAGATGTCGGAAAGATACATCTGAAGCGGATCGTCCGACCGTTCCCCGATTCGAAACGCCGGAGTCGGCGTGGTCGGCGTGACGATGGCATCAACCCGCTCGAAGGCGTTCAGGAAGTCCCGGCGGATCAGGGTGCGGACTTTTTGGGCGCGCAAATAGTAAGCATCGTAGTAGCCGCTGCTCAGGACGTAGGTGCCGAGAATGATCCGGCGTTTGACCTCGGGACCGAAGCCTTCGCCCCGCGTGTTCGAATACATCTCGACGGGGTCCGCCCCGTTGACCCGGCGGCCGTAGCGGACGCCGTCGAACCGCGCCAGGTTCGCGCTGGCCTCGGCGGGAGCGATGATGTAGTAGGCCGCCGCCGCGTAGTCCGTGTGCGGCAGGGAAATCTCCACCAGTTCGGCGCCGAGCGATTCCAGTTGCCGCACCGCCGCATCCACCGCCGCCTTCACTTCAGGATCCAGTCCTCCAATGGCGTATTCCTTGGGCAAGCCCAGTTTCAATCCGCGGATGCCCCCCTCCAGGTTGTGGGCATAGGCCGGCACTTCGCGGGGCACGCTGGTTGAATCACGCCGGTCGTGGCCGCTGATGACTTCCAGCACGGTGGCGGCATCGCGGACGGTCTTGGTGAAGGGACCGATCTGATCCAGCGACGAGGCAAACGCCACAAGGCCGTAGCGCGACACCCGTCCATAGGTCGGTTTGAGTCCCACGCAGCCGCACAAGGCGGCCGGCTGGCGAATCGATCCGCCGGTGTCCGATCCCAATGCGGCGAGACACTCATCGGCCGCCACCGCCGCCGCCGATCCGCCGGAGGATCCGCCCGGCACCCGGTCGGGATCCCAGGGATTGCGCGTGGTGAAGAATGCCGAGTTTTCCGTCGAGCTGCCCATCGCGAACTCGTCCATGTTCAGCCGGCCAAAGACAATCGCGCCGGCTGCCTTGAGCTTTTCCACCACCGTCGCGTCGTAGGGGGAACGGAAATCGCCGAGAATCTTCGAGCCGCACTGGCAGGGCTGCCCCCGCACGCAGAGCACGTCTTTCAGCGCGACCGGCACTCCGAGCAACGGCTTGGCCGCACGCGTCACCCCGGCGGCGATCTCCCGGTCGGCGGCGTCCGCCTGGGCCAGCGCGTCGGCCGCGTCATGGCTCAGGAACGCCTTCACCCGGTCATCGACGCGGCCAATCTGGTCGAGACAGGCTTGAACGGCTTCGCGGGCGGAGGCTTCACGCCGCGCGAGTTTGCCGGTGAGTTCGGAAATGGTGAGTGAGTTCAACATGCGGCACGAATCGAGCCGTGGATCGGGTTGGAATGGCCGTACGCCGTGTGCTCAGGCGTGGGCATCATTTTCTTTTCGAGAACCCCCTCGCCTCCTGCTCGGTGATGAGGCCGTCCGCGTTCGCGTCGCAGCGGCGGACGGCGCGGTTGAAGGCGACACTCTCCCCCTGCACCACCCGGTGCTTGTGATTCAACACGACCGGGAGGGAGACATCGGTCTTGCTTTCTGTGCGACCGTAACCCGAGCGAGTGTGTTCGAGCGTCTCGTAAAACAGGCGGGCCGCGGCGTCATTTTCAAAGGCCACCGGGACACGCGCCTCCTCGCGATAGGTGGTTGTCTCGTGGCGAATGCAGCCGGAGCATACAAGGAGCGCGGTCAGGGCGGCGGCCCGCGCGGGAGAGAAACAGGTTTGCATGATCATTCCACGATTTTGGGCACGACGAACAATCTGCCGGCTGCGGCGGGTGCGTTGCGCAGGGCCTCCTCGTGGGGCAGGGAAGGTTGCACTTCGTCGGCCCGGGCCACGTTGACCAGCGGAAACGCGTGCGCGGTCGGCTCGACCCCCGAGATTTCGACCTCCTTGAGCTTGGCGATGTAGCCGAGAATATTGCCCAACTGACGGCCGAGCGTTTCCCGTTCGCCCGCCGAGAGGTTCAATCGCGCCAGGCGGGCGACATAGTTGACGTTGAGATCCGTTTCCGGCATGGCGGCGAAAATAGAAGTCGAACCGCGATTGCAAAGGCAAAAAAGCGGCCGTGGCTTGAGAACTGACAGCTTCTGAGCCGGGCGCCGGTCCCAACATTTTATAGGCCGACGTTTCATCGCTGAAGGTCCAAACGCTCAACCGGCCTGAAGGCCACGCACTGGAGGAGTGTGCCGATGTGCCGGTCAGGAAAACGCAAATCGATGGGTTGTCACGGGGAGCGCACGCGCCCCGGCGGCGCCTCGCCACCGGTGGAACGCGCACCAGCACGGTTGCGTCCTTGACGGCGTGACACCTGGGGCGGCGGTGGACGAGGGCGTCCACCGCCGCCCGCGAAGGCGCGTGCGCTCCCCGTTGCAAAAAACTCGGAATAACCCTTGACGATGGGAGGGTACGTTTGCTTTTCAAGCGGAACACTCAGCCCAAAGCTCGTCTTCGACAGGACGTCTCGCGCCAGCCCTCCTTTCGGGGTGAAGATCAGAGCGGGGGCGCGGGAGGCGGACAGGCGGAGTCAAACAAGGCCCGGTTCGTTTATTCGGCAGATCATTTCCGGTCGGAACCTTTCTTCGCATTCCCTCGTTTCTTTGTTCTGCCGGCCCTCGCGGGCGGGCGGACACGACGGAGGAACGGCGCATGTCCCTGCCGAGCGATGCTCGGCGCTCCAAAATGACCCACGACCGCCTCTTGATACCGCCCCATTGGCACCCTGTCCGGAGCGCGGCGTTGACGCCGCTTCCGCGTTCCCATGCCCTCAGGCGATTGTTTTATCCCTGCCCGCCCAGATGCGGAAGCGGGCTGAAGCCTGCGCTCCGGAGCGCAGTGTCCAGATACGCCCGGCCGACGGACAGTGGCATATAACAGCTTGTCTCGCCGCTTTCGCTCCGCAGAATGCCGCGATGACGCATACCCAGCGCCCGGGCACGCCCGGCCACGTTCTCGTCACCGGCGGGGCGGGCTTCATTGGTTCGCATCTCGTCGAGCGGCTTCTGACCGATGGCCATGCCGTGGCCGTGATCGACGATTGCTCGACCGGCTCGCTGGACAACTTGCGCGCGGTGATGGGAAACAACCGGCTGCGGATGATTCACGGGCAGGTTTCCGAGTGCCGCGAACTGGACGAACTCGTGGGGCGAAGTGAATCGGTGTATCATCTCGCGGCCTCCGTTGGCGTGGCACGGGTGATGGAATCGGCCATCCGCACCATCGAAACGAACTTGCGCGAGACCGAGACGATCCTGGCCGCCGCCGGCCGGCACGGCACCCCGTTGCTTTTCACCTCGACCTCCGAGGTGTACGGCAAGAGCCGGCGCGAGGCGTTCGATGAGGAGGACGATTTGCTGATCGGCCCGCCGCATCTCGCGCGCTGGAGCTATGCCTGCTCCAAACTGGCCGACGAATTCCTCGCCCTGGCCTACGGACGGGAGCGCGGACTGCGGGTTTGCGTCGCCCGGCTCTTCAACATCGTCGGTCCCCGGCAGACCGGTCAGTACGGGATGGTGTTGCCCCGGTTCATCGCGGCGGCGCTCCAGGGGGAAACCATCCGGGTGCATGGCGACGGCTCGCAAACACGCTGTTTTTGCTTCGTCACCGACGCGGTCGAAGCCCTGGTGCGGCTGCAACGCGCCCCGGCGGCGGCGGGCGCGGTGGTCAACGTGGGCGGCACGGAGGAAATCAGCATTCTGGACCTGGCCCGGCGGGTCGTGGCGATCACCGGCTCGGCCTCCGCGATTGAATGCATTCCGTACGAGGCGGCCTTCGCGCCGGGGTTTGAGGATATGTTGCGCCGCAAGCCGGTCATCGAACGGCTGTTTCAGTTCACGGGATTCCGCCCTGGCATCCATCTCGACGAAATCATTCGCCGGACGGCGGAAAGCATGACATGCCGGAACAAGGCGTCCGATTGACGATTTCATCATTGGGCGATGGGAACACGGCGTGGGGGCTTTGGCTGATCTCATCGATCAGGCGAGACGGCGGACTCCACTCTGTCAGTTAACAGCGCTTTCACGCTCGGGTTCGAAACCGGGCGAGAAGGAATAGGGTTGCAGTGTGGGCGCGGGGAACCGCAAGTTGGGCCAACGACCGCCAAACCTTGAACTTATGATCCGACTTCAACTCCTTGCCCTCGTTCTCGGCTCGCTCCTGCTGCAAACCACGACCGCCCCGGCGGCCTCCGCCGTGCGCCTCTTTGACGGAAAGACGTTTCACGGCTGGGAGGGGGAGACCAACAAAACCTGGCGCATCGAAGCGGGTGCGCTGGTGGGCGGTTCACTCAAGGAAAACGTGCCGCACAACGAGTTCCTGGTGGCCACCCGTCCCTACACCAATTTTGTGCTGCGCCTGAAATTCAAGCTGACCGGAACGGAGGGCTTCGTGAACGCCGGCATCCAGATTCACAGCCAGCGCATCTCCAACCCTCCCTACGAGATGACCGGCTATCAGGCCGACATGGGGGATGGCTGGTGGGGCAGCCTGTATGACGAATCGCGGCGCAACAAGGTTCTGGCCAAGGCGGACCCGGCGGTCATCGACAAGATTATCAAGCGCGGTGATTGGAACGAATACGAGATCCGGGCCGAAGGCCGGCGCATCCGGCTTTCGATCAACGGCACCCAGACGGTCGATTACACCGAGACCGACCCGGCCATTCCGCTGCACGGGCACATTGGCCTTCAGGTTCACGGTGGCGGCAAAGCCGAGGCTTCCTACAAGGACATCGAGATCGTCGAATTGCCGTCGGGCAATTGAGGCGGCAAATCGGAGAAAATGGCGGTAGTGGTACAGTTTGAATCTAGCCGAGCAAGCTGACGATTTCCGCCAGTGTCCAGACATGTCCCGAAATGCCAGCTTCCATCGCAGGTGTGACTCTCAGGGATTGGTGAACGCGAGCGAAATTGTAGTGCATGTAATGCAGGGCAACCGCCGCTTCGTGATTCTCCAGCTTCTTGGAAAAGCCATTCGTCAGCCGTGTGAACCGTCTCATGCTCATTCGCATTGTGAGATTCTGCCGTTCAATATGGCTAGTGCCAATGTGCTGATATTCGGGATTTCCTGAGATGATTGTCTTGCGCGCTCCGACACACTGAGCGGGGCTGTAGCGGGTTTCCGCAGGCTGATTCGGCCCGACTGTGTTTCCGTAAAGCTTTATCAGTTGCGCGTAATCCACGTCCGCTCCGAAGGCGGCTTCCGTCGCCTCCACATAACATTTCAGCCCGTCTGTCGTCAGTTGAATCCGGTGCGCCAGCCGCCCCTTCAAATCGTGCATGAAGTGATAAGCCGTGCTGGCGTTCCGTGGTCCGACCATCCAACACGGAACGAGCTTCGTGTCCTTGCAAAGACTCGTCCAAGTCCACGCATCTCCCCAGCCCGCTTCTTTCTGCTCTGCCGTGGCGTTCCTTTCCTTTGCCCCCACGAACGCCCATATTTCGTCACAGGAAATGTGTTTGCAGGGCAGGTTTACCAGCGTCCTGTCCTGATATTCCGAACAAGCCTTGCCGAGATCGACAAGGAGCTTCTGGATCGTCGTGCGATGCACGCCAGTCATACGGACGGTTGACCGTAGCGAACAGCCTTCCACCAAGCAGGCAACCACTCTGACTTTTTCTTCGGCTCTCAATTTGTTCATGGCATGAATATGCTTGAGCGGTCATGGATATGCAACAACATTTTATCGTTTTACGGTAAAATGATATTGACGCTTAAAAACCGGCTGTTTAGATTGTCCGTCAGATGAGAGACGGCCAGACAAAGACACCGGGAGACGTGATTAAATCGGAGCTTGAAAAGCGTGGTTGGACGCAATCCGACCTTGCCACAGTTCTCGGCAAACACCTTCCGGCAGTGAGTGAAATTATTCAGGGCAAGCGTTCCATTACTCCGGACATGGCCGTTTCCCTGGCGGCGGCTTTCGGAAGCTCGCCGGAGTTTTGGGCGAGCCTGGATGCTGGTTATCGCGTTTCATTGCTGGAGCCAAACGAAGAAGTTGCCCGTCGCGCTTCAATTTATTCACTGGCACCAATCACTGAGATGGAAAAGCGGCAATGGATTCGCCGGACGGACTCGCTGCCTAAGTTGGAGAAGGAGCTTTGCAACTTCTTCAATGTCGAATCGCTTGGTCAGACACCGACCATGCGTGCCAACGCCAAGCAGTCGTTCAAGACGGATGCTCTGAACCCCTCGCAACTCGCATGGTGTTTTCGGGCCGCGAAGCTGGCTTCCATCATTGATGCCGAATCTTTCAAGCCTCGCGACTTCGCCGGAGCATTGCAGGACATCCGCAAGCTCGCTGATTACCCGGAAAAGACCAAGTACCTGCCCAAGATTCTCGCCAAATCGGGCGTCCGATTGGTGATTGTGGAACCGCTCTCGCATTCCCGAATAGACGGCGCGGCCTTTTGGCTGGCCGACGATGCGCCCGTTGTCGTGCTTTCCGTCCGCTTCGACAGAATTGATGCTTTCTGGTTCACGCTGGCCCATGAGCTTTCCCACATTCGACACAACGACGCCCAGTCACTCGATACGGACCTGGTTGGTGAATCTCGATCCGAACAAGTTGCGGAAATTGAAGCCCGCGCGAATCGGGAAGCTGCCCATCTTTTAATCCCATCCTCAGAGATGAAGTCGTTCGTGTTGAGGATGAAGCCGTTTTATTCCAAGGCACGGATCGTTCAATTTGCGATCCGTATGCAAATCCACCCAGGCATCATCGTCGGCCAGTTGCAGCAAATGGGAGAAATCGGGTGGAGTACCAATCGAGAAATGTTGGCGAAGGTCCGGGACATCGCCACCTCAACCACCGTGACGGATGGTTGGGGGAAGTCGGCCCCGGTTCTGTGACCAACAATGAAAACATCAAAAAACAAATCCCGGCAGGACATTATGGAGGTTTACCGGCGCGAGGTTACGTCGGAACCCGTTGAACTGACGGTCGTAGCGAAATGGGCCATTGGAAACGGCCTGTGGAAGCCGAGCTATAAAACACCGGAAGAACTCTTGGCCGGTGAACTGGCTCAAGCGTTACGCGAACAATACATCGAAGACCCGCAAGGGCGTCGAGTTCGCCGTAAACACGCTCGCCGCGTTGAGGAACTTCTTTCCGATGGCACCACGAAGCAGCGGGTGTTTTGGGATGACATCGCCACGGCCTCTCCTGACTACATGCAGGCCAGCTTGCAACAGCGTCGCAGGCTGATTCTGGCAGACTGCCAGCAACTCAGGACGGACGTGGATTCCTACAACGAAAACTACAACAAGAGTGGCGAGCCGGTTCAAACCAGCTTCGATTTCACGGATGACTTGCTGGAAAGTGCGCTGCCAACCGAATACCCAGAGTTTGAGGAACCACAGGCTTAGTCTTGTTTCCAGCGGCTTTGCGCAGCAGCCTTGGCTATTTCACTGCGGCGCTTCTTAGACAGGGAAGCAGCCCTAGCCTGGCCGCCTTTTAATCCGCCCAACCTCCCCAAGGCGACGGCGGCTGGATTCTTTTTGTTGGCTTCTGTTTGTCCGGTTGACTGTTGAACGATTGCGAATGCGGTTTCGTTTAAGTCTTTGCTTGAGCGTTTAGGCATGTTCAAACCGTGCGCTGTCCCAAGAAATTTGCCAGCGGAAAGTTGCCGCTCTGATTTCAAACTGTACCACTACCAAAATGGCGGCAGCGCCCCCCGCAAATCGCCCTCGAACGTGTCCGCCAAACCGGGTCAACTCCACCAAGTCTGTGTGAATCCGGTCAATGGAAGCGCCGGTTTCCAACCGGCTTCGGAGGGAGCAAGGTCCGTTCGGACAGCGAGCCGGTTGGAAACCGGCGCTCCTTCCCGTTCTACCAATCTTGATTGGGAGTTGGTATCCGGTGATGCCACCACTCCATCCCTATTCAGCCTTGAACTTCTTAAACCAGTGCCAGGCGGACAGGGCGGCGGGTGCCCACTTGGCAAGGGTGCGCCAGTTGCGCAGCGCCAGAAAACCGGCCAGCGCGCCGCCCCCCGCCAGCAGCAATGGATTGCCCGTGATGTTTTCCCGGGCCTGGTTCACCCACTTGACACGCGCGCGGGCGCGGGTGAATTCCGCCTGCAGCAGCGCGCGGTGCAGATCCCCCTGGAGCCGCAGCAGGCGCTTGCGTTCGGCGAGATCGTTCAGCTGTTTTTGCGCAGGCATTCCCGGTCCTTGTTGAATTCCGACACGGTTTCGCTGAAAGGCTGCGGCCCGTTTTGCACGCGTCGTTTGATGTACCAAAGTACGGCGGCCGCGCCGCCGAGGGGAACCAGCGACAGACCGATCAATCCTCCATAGCCAGCGACGTCCCACAGGAAGATGGCCGCCGCACCCAGGCCGATGAGAATCCCCACCCCCCCGAGCGACAGCGCCACCCCCAGCCACACGAGGAGGCTGACCGCGCGCAGCTTCTCTTCCTGCAACTCGACGGTGAACAGCTCGATCCGGCTTTGCGCCAGACCGAGCAGGGAATCGCCGGTCCGGCGGAGGGACTCCAGCCAGCCGTCGGATTTGGGATCGCCCTCGCTCATGGCGGCTATTTGCGCCCGACCAGCAGGCCGACCAGCAGGCCAACGCCGAACGCCACCCCGAGGGACTCGTAGGGATGTTCGCGGATGACGGCGTCGGTTTTCTTCGCCGCTTCCCGGGCGCCCGCGATGGCCTGGCTCTGCAATTCCTCGATGGTGGATTGGGTGCGCGCCAGGGCCGCGGTCAAATTGGCGCGGGCTTCCTTGGCCTTCTCGCTCAGGTCGCCCGCGGTCGCCTTGAGCAATTGCTCGGAGTCGTGGGCCAGAGTTCGCAAATCCGCCAGAACGCGCTCGCGCGCCATGCGGGTGTGGGCATGTTCGAGATTTTCAAAATGCGTTTCCATAATTGTGTGCTTTCCTCGTTGTCGGTTGCATTTGTTTCAACAGACCGCGCGCACGGAGAAGTGCGGTGACGGGCTGAACCAGCCTTGACAGTGTGGGCCGCGTCCATCGTTCTGGCAAGCTTCGGATCCCACCAGCGTGTGTTCGGCGCGCATCTCAGGTGCTTGCAGATGCGAGCAAGCTGGAGCATGACAACCGTCATGGAGCCGCCCGCGCGGTTTGTTCCGCCGGGCAAAATGCCCGGCTCCGCGGCAGGCAGGGATGCCTGCCGCTACGGTTTTTCCGCCGCCATCCTGATCGCCTCCAACGCCTCCCAGCGCGCATAAAGCTGGGTTACTTTTTCCTTCGCGGCGTCCAGTTCGCTGGTTAGTTGGTTTACCTGCGTGGCGTGTTTGCGGAAAAACTCCGGGTCGGCGAACAGACCTTCAATCCGTGCCGCCTCGGCTTCCACCCCATGAATCTGCGCCTCCATGCCTTCCAATTCGCGCTGTTCCTTGAAGGAAAGTTTGCGGAGCTTCGCAGTTTTCGTAGCGGCGTCTCGGGAGAGCGCCGCTGATCTATCTACAGCCAGAATGGCGGCGCTCTGCAGAGACGCCGCTACAGCCGCGCGCTGCTTCTTCTCCAGGTAATAGTCGTAATCGCCCACACTGTGCTGAATCCGGCCATCGCCCTCGAACGCGAGAACGTCCGTGCAGACGCGGTTCAGGAAATACCGGTCATGGCTGACGACACACACGACACCCGGAAACGCAATCAGTGCCTCCTCCAACACGCGCAGCGTTGGGAGATCGAGATCATTCGTCGGTTCGTCGAGGATAAGAAAGTTGCCGCCGCTCTTGAGAATCTTTGCCAGCAACAGCCGGCTGCGCTCGCCGCCGCTCAGTTTCTTCACCTGCGTGGTGATGCGATCGTCCGCAAAGAGAAACCGCTTCAGATACGAGCGCACCGAGATGCGCGCCTCGCCCCAGAGGACGAATTCCGTGCCGTCGGACGCTTCATCCAGCACCGTGCGTTCTTCGTTCAGTTGCAGGCGGGACTGGTCCACGTAGTTGAACTTTGTGAGCTGGCCGGTCTTCACGTTGCCTTCCGTCGGTGCGAGCTGGCCAATGATGACTTTCAAGAGTGTCGTCTTGCCAAGGCCGTTGCGCCCGCAGACCCCGACGCGTTTGCCGTTCTCAAAAGTGAAATGGAAACCAGCAAACAACCGCCGGCCGCCCAGTTCCACACCGAGATTGCTGACTTCCACGGTGCGATTGCCCAGTTGCGGCGGCGGTGGAATGACCAGTTCCATGTCCTCCTCGACCGCCGGCCCGGCTTTCGCCGCTTCGTCGTAGTAACGCGCGAAGCGATCCTTCTGCTTGCTGCGCTGCGCCCGCGGTCCCTGGCGCACCCAGGCCAGCTCCTTCTTGAGAAACATCTGGCGCTTGTGCTCGATCACCGCGTCCGCCTCCTGCCGTTCGGCCTTGTCGAGCAGGTAATCGGTGTAATTGCCGTCATGCCACCAGAATTTGCCGTCGCACAGCTCGACCATGCGCGTCACCACGCGGTCCAGAAAATAGCGGTCGTGCGTCACCACGAGAAACGTGCCGCCAAAATTTTCCAGGAACTCCGCCACCCACTCGATGGATTCCGGGTCGAGATGGTTGGTAGGCTCGTCCAGCATCAGGAAGTCCGGGCGCGAGACAATGGCCCGCGCCAGCGCCACGCGCCGTTTCTCACCCCCGGACAACGTGCCGATGTCGCGGTCGCCCGCCGGACAATTCAGGTGCGAGAGTGCGGTTTCGATGCGCTGGTCCACGGTCCAGCCTTCGAGCGTCTGGATGCGGTGCTCCAGTTCCTCGTGCCGCTTCGAGTCATGCGGCAGCGATTCGAACTCCGCGATGAGGTCCAGGGTCTGCTTCGCGCCGGCGCGCACGTTGCCGCGCACGTCCAGCGCCCGATCGAGCATGAAATCCTGCGCGAGATAACTCACCACCAGGTCGCGCCGCCGGGTGAGGGTGCCGGTGTCGGGCGACTGCAATCCCGCGAGCAGCCGCAGAAATGTCGTCTTGCCACTGCCATTGCGCCCCACCAATCCCAGGCGCTGCCCCTCGTTAATCGCGAGCGTGGCCGCGTCAAGAATAGCCCGTTCGCCGTGGCGCACGGTGACTTCAGTGGCGTTGATGATCGTGGACATGTCAGGTGGTCGAAGTCCCGGCCCCCGCCGGAGGAAGGGATGATTTGCGCCACACGAACCAGTTCATGTCAGTACCCAGAGTCAGTTTCACAAGCTGGGGAAATTACCAAACTGCCGCTGCAGGACAAGGCGGGAAGCGGGGGTGGACCGCCGCGGGCTTGTGGCACGTGTGGTTGCGGGAGCAGCGCGCCGAAAAGGGGTCTCAACCCTTTTTAACGACTTCGATTTATGCGCCCGACACCGCTTCGCGCCTGAGAGCCTGCCTGAAAAACACCGAGATCTGCCGGGAATGGCCGGGCGCGCAGTGCCCCGCGCGCCGCGAGCGTGACCAAACTCGCCTGGGTGGCAACGGCGTGCGCGGAGTGACGCTGCCAGCTTCAACCAGGATGCTCGGGCAGGCTCCGGGAAAGCCGCCCGGGACGCGAGGAACGAGTTTGGAGTTCCGCGTTTACGCGGCTGGGGTGCGGCGAGGCCGGGCCGCCTGAAGGCGGAACTCCGAACGGTCTTTTCAGACAGGGTCTGAGCAGCGTGAGTGATGGTTCTCCGCCAGCCACACCTGCCTTGCCAACTCATCCCTCGTCGGCCAGGTTGACTTCAAATCCGGTTCCGTGGTGCGGATGACGACCACCCAACAATACGACTTCCTCAATCGCCTCGCGACTTGCACCGCCAACCCGGGCGCGAGCGTGATCGCGAACGGCTCCGCCGCCGATCACCGGCGCGGCGAATACTTTCAGGAACTCGTCAACGTGAGCAACAGCAGCGCCGCCGTGTGGCAGGGCGTGAGCGTGATCGCCGCCCACGGCGGGACCAGCACGACCCACAGCGGTAACGCGCCCGTCAACGGCTACCTCTGGGGCCTGGACCTGAGCGGGCAGACGGGGTCTGCACCCAATGGAGCGGGCGGGGTGGGCGGACTCATCGCCATCAAGACCGCCAGCAACGGCACGCACTTCTGCGCCTTTGACGGCAATGGCAACGTGGCCGCGTTGGTGGACGGCAGCAACGGCACGGTGAGCGCGAACTACGAATACGGCCCCTTCGGCGAAAACATCCGGGTGAGCGGCGCGGTGGCCGCGCTCAACCCGCTGCGTTTTTCGACCAAGTACTGCGACGCCGAAACCGACCTCTACTACTACGGCTACCGCTTCTATAACCCGGAACTCGGACGCTTCCTCAACCGAGACCCCATCGCCGAGAAAGGCGGACTGAACCTTTATGGGTTTGTTGGCAATGATCCTGAGAATTACATTGATCCGTTAGGAACTGACTTCATTGCAGTAGCTGGTCGTCCCGTTCGTTTACCGCTTGGTTCGGGGCGGATCTTCAACCTCAATCACTATTCCATTGAGTATTGGCATTCTTGCAATCCCGGCCCGCAGGCAGAAATTTCGAAAGCAAGTTGGCGGCGGAAACATTTGTGGTCGAGCAGCTTTAGTAAGGGTGTGGAATTGCTTGCTGACTCGGGCTGGAGGGTAGGAAAAGTAGTGAGCACTGGTCCCATTCCGGTAGTGATCGTTAGTGTGTCTATTTCTAAGATAGTTTTTGGAAACCAAGACGGGACCACTTTCGTGGCCGTTTTTGATGGGGAACCATTGGATGTAAAACGAGTCTGGGAAAAGATCGAGCAACTGTCGAAAAGCTACAAATACGCCGAACAGGCTGATGCTATCGGCGCGCTTACTGGAAACTTTCAAAACTGGCCGAATTCGAAATACGGATTTCCGTGGGATTTGCCTTTCAACAACAGCAACACGTTCGTACGAAATGTGATTGAAAGTGCGCATCTCACGATGCGCGAATTGGGAGGGGACTATCCTGGCAACAATTCCCCAGTTGATGTGGAAAACATAGGGTCGCCCCCTAAACACCTTAAAAGACACAACAGGATATGAATTTGACACAGCTTGCGTCCGTAGTTTCCCTGGTGTCATGCGTTGCGATGGGTGGGTGCTCACAAACACCCAGAATAGACGTTGCGGCTGTTCAAGACGGAGGGGTTCTTCAATTCGAGATCAAGGGCAACGGATACAACAGTCTGCATGGTATTAAGGTGTGGGCCGCTGGGACTCGGGAACCTTTTTGGGTGGTGAGGCTAAGCTCCTTCAAATCTGGAAGAATACCCTACGGTTTCTCAGGCAGCGGAGATTCCATTTCGAAGCGAAACTTCACTGCCACGCAAATCTTTCCAAAAAGTGAAAAAGAAGCGCATTCATTGACTCCGAATACGAAGTATTATCTTTCGATAACTTGTCAGTTCGATCAGTGGTATGCAGCCTCCAGCACTTCATTCGATTTCACATTCACCACAGATGCATTGGGGAAAATACCGAGCATTAGGCCGGTTACAAATCTTCAACCAAGCGATCACATGATCTCGCTCTGATGTAACCCTCCAGGGATGTGAATCTGGCCGAGAGATGCTGCTACCTAATTGTTGAACTCGACAGTGTCCCGCTAGTTTTGGTGAGCGAGAGAAGGTGCGGCACTGATACCCTTCCCAACGTTGTTCATGAGGGCGCGGAGCGACGCCCCCAGGAGCGGAAGCGCAGCGCCCTTGTGAACAACTTGGCGGCAGGCCAGAGTGAGCCTGGCAGTCGCAGTTTTGCCCCGACGCTTCACGGTCGTAGCGGCCTTGCCCCCACAAGGGCCCGCCTGAGATCATCGGGGGCGGCGGGTGCGTCTGTGTCAACTCAGGCCGTGCCGGAGGAATCGGCCACCCGGAAATTGGAACAACAGTTTCTCCGGATCGCTGGCGCGGTCGGCGCGGCCACGGTCCCTGGACGCTTCGTCTTCTGAGTTTTGCTCGGCAAGTGCTCTGGCGGTCGCGCCGGTCCGCACGTAAAACATTCGATTTGTTGTTAGCCGTCGTTGTCCGCGTGGCCGATCCGGAGACTTCGCCGCTCTCCACACTGGCAGCAATTTTTTCACACTGCCTCGATCCCAAACCAACGGTGAGGAAACTGAGGTGCGCGCCCTCCCCAAAAGGGCGCATCTCAGTTTCTTGCAGCTTTCGAGGTGCGACTGGATCCGCGGGGAGCGCCGACGGCGCGGCAGACCGTAGCTTCGGACGTGAGTCCGGAGTTGCGATGCCGAAGGCCCCAGCCCCGTCCAAGGCGAAAGCGGATTCTGCCCTGCCTCCGGGGCGTGCTCCTCTGTGTGTCCGCAACCCCGGGTTCACGCCCGGGGCGATGTTCCACCGGCCCTCCGGGCCTGGTCGCGAAGCCGTCTGAAAAAAACTGAGATGATCCCTCCCCGAAAACCGCCCATTCACAACGCTTCCCTTTGGGGGGCGGCATTGATACGCTCGGTCATGCAGTTTACAAAATTCGGACTGGCGGATGGAATTCTCGAGGGCGTCAAGGCGATGGGTTATGTCGAACCGACTCCCATTCAACTCCGGGCCATTCCGCTCATCATGGAGGGCAAGGATGTCATTGGCAGCGCCCAGACCGGCACCGGCAAGACGGCGGCGTTTGCCCTGCCGGTCCTGTCCCAGTTGGGCGAGCATCACCCGCGCCCGCGCGTGCTCATTCTGGAGCCAACCCGCGAACTGGCGGCCCAGGTCGAAACGGCCGTCCGCGATTTCGCCCGTTTTACCAATCTCACCGTGGCGGTGTTCTATGGGGGGGTGGGATACGGCCGGCAGACCGAGGCGTTGAAGCGGGGAGTGGACATTCTTGTGGCCACGCCGGGACGGCTGCTGGATCACATCCAACAAGGAGCCTGTTCACTGGACGCGATCCGTTATCTGGTGCTGGACGAGGCGGACC
>VFQQ010003148.1_pt1 | contig 16615 bp, 26 predicted proteins | sample 3512341 | NCBI WGS metagenome assembly VFQQ01 (sample SAMN10412373, study PRJNA504923) | tailings metagenome | isolation source: Relicate 2 Philex TSF1 revegetated site | place: Philippines: Tuba, Benguet | collected 2017-08-29 | reverse complement strand
TCTTTGCACGTCTGTGCACGTCTGTGCACCTTGCATGTCATGCGTGCGAGGGAAGTCTGTTGTGTGTTGCCTCTTGGGTCTGCTTCATGGCCTGCCTGACCTCCGTGTTTGTGTGCCCTGGTTAGCACATGCAGGCACGCTGTCATAGTCGATTCTCACGGACCATGCCTATACGCCATCACTGGCTGGGTGTGTGTGTGTGTGTGTGTGTCTGTGTGTGTGTGTGAGCAGGGTGCCAAGGGTCTAGAGTCCACCAACTGGCCCAAGGCCATGGCCGCAGTCAAGTCCGCTCTGGACAAGGCACAGGGTAATGAAATCAAGGCGATCTTTGGCAAGCTCAGCGACGCAGAGACCATGATTGCAGGTAAGGTGTTATGTCATTTTCATTGCTCCCTGTTGCATAGGATTTCCCTTCAGTGTGTGTTGGAGCTTGTATCAACATGCTTGTACCCAGTGCGCAGCACCCTGCTGTATGTGTGTGTGTGTGTGTGTGTTGTATACACAGGCAAGGATCTGTTGAACCGTCTCGGCAGTGGCAACTACGCACACGAGGACGACATGTACAGTTCCGAGCCCCTGTCAGCTGATGTGCGCTCCTCATACCTCACAAACACAACAGTGGCGGGCTTCGAGAAGGCAGACATGGTGCTGCTGGTGAGTGTCACGTCAGAGAGCACAGAGCACGCGCATGTGATGGAGCATGTCACAGACGCTGCGCCTTAGCAGAACTGTTGTGTTGCGTTCTGGCTGCCCGCCGGGCATCCTGTGTTACAGTGTGTGTGTGAGGACACACACACACACACACACAAAGAGAGAGAGAGAGCTGTGCATACTGTGCTGCACCTTTCTTGCGCAAGGAAGACCGCACCTGACCGTGCTGACGTGTGTGTGTGTATGTGTGTGTATGGTGTGTGTAGATCGGTACCAACCCACGCATTGAGGCCCCAGTGTTCAACGCCAGACTACGCAAGACGTTCCTGGACGGGACACAGGTGGATGACCACACACACACACGGATACACGCACTTGCTGCACCTGACACTCATCACGTTCGTGAGACTCTGCATCGGCACACATGTAGCCTGCACACCTTGTGCACGAGTGAGATGCAACCTGTGTGTGTGTGTGTGTGCGCGTCACAATGTCCACTTTATGCACACAGATCGCGTTGCTGGGTGAGCCAGTGGACCTCACCTACAAGTACGAGTACCTAGGCCCTGACCCAGCCGCGCTAGCTCAGCTGCTCAAGGGCCCCTTCCTAGAGAAGTTCAAGGCAGCCAAGAACCCTGCCGTGGTGGTGGGGCCGGGTGTGCTGAAGCGCGCTGACAGGGAGATTGTCATGAAGACAATCCACCAACTCGTGGAGAAAGCAGGTATGCGTACGTACGCACACACACACACACACACACACACACACACCTCTCAAGACACACCTCGACGCTTGTTGTGCCGCGCGCCCGTACTCGCCAGCACGCACACGGTTGGTCGGACTGTGCTGGCCGTGCGCATGCGAAAGTGCTCGGAGTGGCTCTATGCATGTGTAATCCTGTGTGTGCATACCCGTTTGTGTATGTGTATAGGTGTTGTCAAGCCTGGCTGGAACGGGTACAACGTCATCCACGAGAGCGCGTCTCGCGTGGCGGCACTGGACCTTGGCATCGTGCCGTCTGAGGCCGCACGCGCAGCGCCCCCTGCAAAGGTGGTGTTTTTGTTTGGTGCGGATGATTACCCTGATGCAGCTGTGCCTAAGGACGCAACTGTGGTGCGTGACTCTCTCTCTCTTTCTCTCTCTCACACACACACACACATGTACACACATGTATACACACGTACAGACAACATGCAGACTCCGTGCTAACCCCAGGCTCATAGCTATGTACATAAGCTGTGCTAATCATAAGCGGGCTGCATGATTAAGAGTCTATGTGGTTATGGCTATCCTATGCAGGTGTATGTGGGTCATCACGGTGACAAGGGCGCCGCACGCGCCGACATCATCCTCCCCGGCGCAGCCTACACAGAGAAGGCGGGTCTGTATGTCAACTTTGAGGGTCGCGTGCAGCAGACACGTACAGCTGTGCCTGTGCTCGGCGACGCGAGAGAAGACTGGAAGATTATCAGGGCACTGTCAGAGGTACGGTGTGACACACATACACACACACAGACGATCCCTTGCTTTAATTGCGTCCCTGGCCTCATTTGCGGTGTAGGCTGGTCTGCACGGCTTACATCGGGCGTGCGTGTCAGCCTATGCAGCGAAAGGGGCCAGACAGTCTGTTCTTGTTACCCACCATGTACTGCATTGGAATCCTGGGGTCACACAATGGGAGCTTTTAAAAAGCGTTTCAGTCTAGTCCAGTCTACTTAAGCCTTCATGTCAGCCATGGCCTGAGCATCATGTACCCAGTGACCCTGCGTTGCCAGTGTAGTGAGATGTGTTGTGACACTGTGTTGCGTTTACTGATAGGTGGCCGGCAAGCCGCTGCCATACGACACCGCGGCACAGATTCGCTCCCGTCTGGCTGACGTGGCCCCACACTTCGCAGCGCTCAACAAGACACAGGTGAGCACATACAAACACAGACACACATCTTACATGGCTTTTCTTGGCTGGCCACCGATGCTTGACATAGCATGCCCACCGATGCTTGACACAAGGATACCCTGAGGTGTTTTGTGTCATGTGCTCTGCTTTTGTGTTGTTGCAGCCCCACGTGTGGCTAAACGGTGAGGTGATCAAGGCGCTTGAGGCAGTGGCCGCCAAGCAGAAGCTGCAGGACAAGGAGGTGCTGCGCAGCCCCATCGACAACTACTACATGACAGACTCCATCAGCAGAGCGAGCGCAATCATGGCAAAGTGCGTCATCGCGCGGCGAGAGGCCACCAACGCATAGAGGTCCTTGCAATCCTAGTAAAGCCTTTGCGTTGTGGCGGCGCACCGGCTGCGTTTGCGTGACGTGGCTCGGCTTGTACCACGCGCAAGGGTAAAGGCTGTTGTCCAGGCGTGGTGTGTGTGGCTAATATGCGCGATGAGCGCATAGTGTGGCGCGGCGCCTGGCTGGTATGTGCCAGCTAGGTGCAGGGATGTTTACGCTGCCGTTCCGCTGCTGCTTTCAGCGTGCGGCAGCGAGAGGGTGCGGTCACAGCTGCGATTTGCTGTGACAAAGAGCACCATTCAGCTTGTTGAGTTTTGTGTTTTTTACTAGAATAGACCGTTTCGTCCTTGCTTTATATTACTGTGACGAGTGTATGCGCGTGAGTAGTGCGTTTACGGGTGCTACCTGGTAGACATGATGTACCTTCAGCGGGTGGGTATGACTCTGCTTGATAGAACAGGGTAGGGAAGGTGTAGGATCGTAATAGGGTGTGTTTGCCACATGTCAACAGTGAATGCACACGATTTGTAAAGTTTACGAACTCTCTCTGGTGTATGCGCTTAGCAATACAGGAGCGGCCTGTGACAGTGTGACATGATATGTCGCTGCGGCAATGTACCCCCGGCGCAGCAGAGACAGTGCGTTCATAGCAGCTCAGCGCCTGAGACGATCGCGCGATGGCTTGCTCACAAGCAGAGGTCGACTACTGTGTTCTGAGTGTGGAGAAGGGCTTGCGGCTTGACGGGCGTCAGGCCACGGACTTCAGACCCCTGGAGGTGGAGCTATCCCCCATCGCACAGGCTAGCGGGTCAGCTAGGCTCAGACTAGGCAGCACAGACGTCATCGTAGGAGTCAAGGTGAGTGCGGGGGTGGCGACTGGCCGCGCCCACCGACACCCTGCGCAGCCTCGCGCTTGCTGCACGCGGGCGTTCGCGGCGTGCCCACAATATGCGTCCTCATCCTATATGATGCCCAGCCTGTGCCCACCTTGTCATTGGAGCGCTCGTACGTGCGCTGAGGTCGATGCTGGAAGGGTGTCTGCGCCGCGCGCCCCCCCATCCTGTGTTGCAGGCGGAGGTCGAGTCCGTCAGCAAGTCACAATCTGAAGTCGGCCGGCTAGTAGTGACTGTCGACTGCTCGCCGTGCGCATCACCAGAGTACGAGGTGAGTGCGGGCGGAGCTCGCACTGATGCCTGTCGCGCGCTGCAGCGTATGGCCAGCGCAGCTTACACAGGGTCCACACGCTGACGCCTATGCGTGCAGGGGAGAGGCGGAGAAGCTTGGGGTCAGCAGCTAGGCGCCGCGCTTCAGGCGTCTCTCGCGCCGCAAGGCACAGCAGGGCAAGGACCAGGTGCGCAGTGCAGGACAGTGACGGTCTACGCTCACGCATAGGCGTGTTTTCGCCCCCACCACAGTCCACGGACACGTACAAACGCCTGTCCGCCCACACCACGGTGCCAATCAGGTTTATGTGCATCTCGTCTGCGTGGCTTGCAGCATCCGAGCTGCTGCGGAGCCTTGTCATCATTCCTGGGCGAGCCGCGTGGACACTGTACGTGGACGGTCTCGTGCTCAATGACGGGGGTGGAGTGCTGGGCGCATTGAGCGCAGCGGCCATAGCAGCGCTCGCTGCCACACGCCTGCCTAAGGTCACAGTCAGCAAGAGGTGGGTAAGCAGGCTGGATGTGCACACATGTGCGCGCATGTGTGCGTAAGATTGTGCCCAGTATAACATGATGCGTCGTGCCCATGCATGCGTGCTCTGCAGTACTTGTCACATGCATGAGCGCAGTAAGGAATGTGGTTCATGCATTACTTGTGTCTTCCTGCGACCTTGCAGTACTGAGGAGGGTTCCGGTGGGGAGCCAGAGATAGAATTGGAAGACGATGGAACAGAGGGTGTACCCTTAGCCGGCTGCAACCAGCTGCCAGTTGTGCTTAGCTGCGCGCTGCTAGGTCGGAAAGGGCTCGTCGTGGATCCAGGGCTCGTCGAAGAGAAGGCTGCAAAGTGTACGCTACACATAGCGGTGAGTTCGCTTGGCTTGTGCTTATCCACATCAGTGCGATACAAGACATTGAAGCAAGCAGTGTTCCCGTGTGGGACGGTGGCGCAGCTCGCGGCTTGCGCAGCGATGATTAGCGCAGGCAGGCTCAGCGCTCGCAGTGCTGCGATGCAGTGTCCAGCACATGTATGTGTGTCTCTGCGCAGGTGGACTACATGGGGAGAGTCTGTGGGATACAACAGGAGGGCAAGACGGGCGTGGGGCCCGCAGACTTGCTTGCGCTAGTAGACATGGCGACAGCGTTGGGGCCTGGGCTGCTGACTGCGTTGCGGACGTACATAGCACAAGCAGACACTGCGATGGAAGCATAAGACTGAAAGAATGTTGTTTAGTGTGTGTGTATGTGTGTGTGTAGCGTACGTGTGTGTACTGCGACTCGAGCGGTGGCAGGGCACAGGCGCCCACAGACCGTGCGCTCACTCATACAAGGACAAAATAGAGGCATCGGACGCGAGCCCCACGCCCTCATACCGAACTTGTAACCGCAGAAATTGTGCCGACTCTTGCCCCTCTTTCTTGCCCTTCGCGAGTCCCCTGTCACATCAGGAGGAAGTGTGTGTCAAAACAGAGCGCCAAAATGCTAGCCAACAAGCAGCGAGTGTCCCAGCGCGCAGGCCAGTCACGCCAGCTGGCTGGAGCTGGTCTGGGTAAGCAGCTCAGCTTGTCAAAGCAATAATCAGCAAGAATGCGACTTGTTTGCGCGTGTGACTCATCGATGTCTGGTCTCGCGTCCTGCTCGCTGTGCAGGAACACCTGCACGCGTCATTAGCAGCCGCAGATACAGACAAAATCGCCCATCGGCAAAGGTATGCTGGAAGCTCAGACGATGGGGCTTATCCCGAAGCCCTCCATGGCCCAGACTCACCTCGCAACGCGCTCTCGCACTCGCAGGTCGTCGTTGCCCAGGCTGCTCAGGCCGTGCAGACAAAGGCTGCACCAGCAGCGCCTGTCGACAATGCGCAGCCCACTAAGAGCATGAGCATCGCGGACCTCGATATCAACAAGGTGAGCCAAACCCTGCTCAGCCCCGTTCTCAGATCCAGAGGCCCTGCTGCTCTCCCCCGCGCTTGCCTGACATTCCGTGTGGCATCTGTACAACGCAGACTGTGCTGGGCATCATTCTGGGCGGTGGTGCGGGCTCCCGACTCTACCCTCTCACCAAGAAGCGTGCAAAGCCAGCCGTGCCTCTCGGCGCGAACTACAGACTCATTGACATCCCAGTGTCCAACTGCCTGAACTCCAACATCAGCAAGATCTACTGCCTCACGCAATTCAACAGCGCGTCCCTAAATCGCCACTTGTCACAGGCCTACGTGAGTCGCCCTGCTCCCGTGTTTCAGCTTCCCAGCAGAGGGCAGGCCAGGCTTCCCACCACAGCTTGAGCTATCATCCGCAGCCTAGCAGAGGCGCGCCAGCAGGGCCGATTGCGCCTGCGCGTCAAGCTGCTGTTTGCGTGACCCCGTCTCGCAGAACTCCACCGTGGGTGGCGCAAACAGCCGCGGCTTCGTCGAGGTGCTGGCTGCCTCCCAATCCAATGTCAACAAGAACTGGTTCCAGGGCACAGCAGACGCTGTGCGCCAGTACATGTGGCTGTTTGAGGAGGCTCTGCGTGACGGAGTCGAGGACTTCCTGATCCTGTCAGGTGCGCGGTGTCTCAGCACACACACAACAGGACACCACTTAACCAGCCCACTCACACAGCAGACTCGCAGCGCGGCGCCAGAACCCGCCTGTGTAGCCGCGACCACAAGCATCTGCGCCGCGTACTCACCTTAAACTGCCAACTTGCTGTGTTTGGCAAATACCAGGCGCCCAGTGAGTTGACGTGTTAGCTTATCTGCCATTTGTGTCTTACAGGTGACCATCTGTACCGCATGGACTACCGTCAGTTCGTTAAGAAGCACAGGGAGAGCGGTGCGGCCATCACCATCGCAGCGCTGCCATGCGAGGAGAAGGTCGCGTCTGCCTTCGGCCTCATGAAGGTGTGCTTCTCAACACATAGTCTTGGCACAGCGAGCGCGCACACACACACGCACACCACCACTAGCAGCAGCAGCACGCTAAACAGCACAGCACAGGACAGCGCACTGGGAGCCATCTGGCCTGGGAGGGGGCGAGCTTAGGGCGTCAGCCAGGTTGTTAGAGGCAACAAAGGATGGCAGGCACATGCCTTGCTGCGTAGCTGGTACCATGCCCGTGGCGTATGGTGTGCTGTTGTCGCAGATCGATCAATCAGGTCGTGTGGTTGAGTTCGCTGAGAAGCCCAAGGGTGACAAGCTCACTGGCATGCGTGTGGACACAACCATCCTGGGTGTCAGCCCCGAGACGTGAGTCGTGACCACACACACACACACACACACACACACAGTTATGTCAGCATGTGTCCACACGCAACAGGGCAGACATTGACACACGCAGCAAGCCGTGCGCGCTCGGCGTTGACATACAGTGGTTCTGGAACGACTTACACATGGCATGACATTCGGACTGAGGCAGCCAAGCACGTGTGCTCATGTGCGCTCCTCATGCATGTGCTGAATTGCATGTGACGCTCACCCTGCAGTGCCAAGGCCAAGCCTTACATCGCGTCCATGGGTATCTACGTGATGAGTGCTCGTGCGCTCAAGGAGCTGCTGTTGAACAAGTTCCCTGACGCAAACGACTTTGGTAACGAGGTGATCCCCGGGGCTAAGGACGCGGGCATGAAGGTGCAGGCATTCGCCTTTGACGGTGAGGCGTACACACACACACACACACACACAGCACGAGCAGGCGCACAGACAGACGCAGGCGTTATGTTTCCTGCTTGTGGCGGGCAAGCAGGGAAGCTTACAGAGCTATGTGTTTGTTTGTGTGTGTGTGTGTGTGTGTGTGTGTGTGTGTCACAACAGGGTACTGGGAGGACATTGGTACCATTGATGCTTTCTACAACGCCAACCTGGCCCTGGTCAACCCTGAGACAGCGCAGTTCAGGTGAGACATGACATACACGACTCATTGTCTCGCAGAGCGCACAGAGTTAGGATTCCACTGGGCAGTAGGAGCACGCGTAGGCGAGGCGCGTTTGGCCTGCAGCGTCTCGCGGGCCTTGGGCCAAGATTACGACCCGAAGGCCTGCGGGGCGCAGCGCGGCCACCGCGCCTTCTCCTCACGCAGCGCTCAGTAGGACGTAAACGTGGTATGCGCCTTGTTCCGAACTGTGTTCAAGCATGCTGTACGTACTTGTACCTGCGTGTATTGCAGCTTCTACGACCGTGACGCGCCCATCTACACCATGAGCCGTTTCCTGCCCCCGTCCAAGGTCCTCGACGCTGAGATCTCACACGCCATCATTGGTGACGGATGTGTGATCAAGTCAGGCGCCAAGGTCACAAACTCCATTGTGGGCATCCGCTCGCTCATCGGCTCAGACTGCATCATCGAGGTAAGAGCGCGTCAAGGACTAGTGGTCTGCAGGGGTGGGATGCAGGCATAGCGAGGCAGCCAGGGGGGTAAGGGTGCATGGCACGGCAGCTCACGGCATGGCACACACAGAATTGTACAGCAAGTAGACATGGAATAAGTGGGCAGAATAGGCAGGATCAGCGAGGTGCAGAGTAGCGAGTGGTGGTGGTAGACGAACGGTCGTGCACATATGCTGCACTTCTTTTGTCTTCGATACACTCACCCGCTGCATATGCCTAGTCAAAAGTCAAGCCACCTGTGCAGTGCTCCGTACCATGTGTGCCTGCGTCCGCGTACCCCTGACAAACGTTAACTCATGTGTATATGTGTGTGTGTGTGTCCCTCCCACACAGGACGCTCTGGTGATGGGTTCAGACTACTACGAGACCCTCGAGGAGTGCGCGTACGTCCCCGGCTGCCTGCCCATGGGCGTGGGCGACGGCTCCATCGTGCGCCGCGCCATCATTGACAAGAACGCGCGCATCGGCGAGCGCTGCCAGATCGTGAACAAGGAGGGCGTGAAGGAGGCCAACAGAGAGGATCTGGGGTACGTCATCAAGGATGGGATTGTGGTGGTCATCAAGGACTCTGTCATCCCATCGGGCACAATCATCTAAGCTGCAGGGATGTGGGGCCGGGAGGCTAAAGAGGTGGGGTCTTGGGGTCACGTTGGGGTCCGTGATGTGAGGTAGCCCAGGACGGCAAAAGACCGGGGCCGGTCCAGCTGGTGTGGTCCAGGCAGCCATGCATGGTGATGCTGCCCTGTGCAGGCATCAGCTAGGGGTTGTCCCAGTATGCGGATGCGGTGGTCCAAAGACTGGGTTGCCAGCAGTGTGTGCTGCGCAGAGCAGTAAGGAGCAAGGAGGAAGCAAGGATCCTTTGTTGGGCGTGATGATGTCTTTGCAGCTGTGGCAGTTGTGTTGCGGCTTGTGTGGCAGTCAAACAGCAGAGCTCCCGTACGTGGTTGGTATGTGCATGCCAGTTGCCTTGCAGGCTTGCTTTCGTGTGTATGTGAAAGGACTTTTGAGTAGGGTGCTAGTCTGTGACACAACCCGTCGTGCTATTCTTTGTTGTTCGTGGTGTCGATGGTGTGCTATGGAGCTATCTGGCATTGTGATGTACTGCAGTGGGTACAAGATAGGGTGAGACCGAACAGAGTGTCCATTCAGAGCGTCAGGAGCCCCACTTTTCTGTGCAAGGGAGGGTTTTCGGCAACCCTGTGTGTGCCATGTGACCTTCTTGCACTGCTGGCTTTTGCATGTTGTCGAGATGAAACTGTGTGACTTGACTTGCTGTAAGAGCAAAATCAGACAATTGGGCACATTTCTGAGAAAGGAGTACTACAGAGTCGTCAGCCTCAGGTGACAGGCTGCCTAGTCATTACACGAAGCTGGCTAAGTCAGTAATCAGGCAACCCTAAGCCACCGCCCATGCCAGTTCTCTGTATTGCTCAGACACATACTGCTGCTGCTCTGCCGGCCTAAGCAGCGCTACCTCTGCTCTCAACGCGGCGGCCTCGGCTTGCATCACATCGAGCTCATAAGCCAGTGCAGCCCGTCCAGCCTGCTCCAACGCCTCTGCACGGCTCAGCTCCTTGCTTGCTTGCAGCATCCTGGCCCGCATCAGCAAGCTGACACGCTCCGTACGCTCTTCCGTGAGCTGCATATGGAGCCTGGCAAAGCTACGTGACATCGCTTGCTGCACCAGCTTGATGTCCTCTCCCTGCTGCTGTAGGGCCTCCTTCTCCACCTGTGCTTCCATGAGCTGCCTTTGAGCGTCTTGCACTCTCTGCTGCAGAGCTAGGAAGGCCTGCACAGACACGCACGTACATCCAGCAGGGCGCGTACGTGTGACAGCATGCACCCGGCAATCAGCGGTGCAGCCTGCTGCTTGTCCCAGGCCCTGGACCACAGCAGAACCATGCTGTGTTACACAATAGCAGTGCTGGAGCTAGCTGCTTACCGGCATGCTCAGCTCAATAATGATGGAATGCTCCTGAGCTTCTCTGTCCGGCTTTGTTCTTTGCTGCTTTCTCCTCTGCTTGGGCTGCTGTATGGCTTGTGCTGATGCACGGGGTGAGGAGGCTCCTGAGGCTTCTTGGTGAGGAGGCTTCTGAGGCTGAAAGCCCACTGTCCTCTGGCTCTGATGCATGCCTCTTCTTTGCTGCCTTGGCGCTACAGTTGCGGGTCTAGCTGATGGTTTAGGAAGGACACGGGCTGGTGGTCTGCGCTGGCTGGAGTGCACAGCGGTCCTGATGTGTGCTGTTCTCATCGCGGAAGACATTGTAAAAGAACTGGGAGGTGCTCTAGGAATGAGCTGCTGAATAAGAGAGCGAGGGGCAAGGAAAATGAGCCATCAGGCCGTACATCAGCAGACTCTACAGTACCTGGTGAGCTCCTGCGTACAGCTGCAGCCCAAGAGGATGGATTTTGGGCGTCAGAAAGCACCCACGCGATGTGGGGCGGCCTACCCTCATCATCCATCATGTTGGCTTGAGAACTCTCCCTTCCAGGCTTGCAACGGTGGCCTACACGTGGCTGGGAACTTTCTACAGGGTCCGGGTCTGCCTGGTGGCAAAAGGCTGTCAGTTTTGAGAAGGGGCGCTGTGACAGGACGGGGAGTCCTTGTCCGCGCGCACACGCGCACCGTGCGCACCTCCTGGTGCCGGTGAGCTTTCACAGCCATCTTACACTGTGCTAAAGTGTCTGTGAGAAGATGGGAAAGGTTGGCTTCAGAACGGGTTCCCCAATAGGTTTGGCATTTGGGGCTTTCTGCAGGGTGATTCCGTGCAAGGTAACTCCGTCTATGCTAGGGTCTGAAGCGCAGGCTAGGCCCTGTACGACAGCCTATACTACAAAACAGGCCCAAGCTATCTGCCTCACTCACTCATGCTTATTATGAAACAATATCTGTCCGTATGGCACTGTTCATGGTGTAGTATTAGCTGCTTCTGTGTCTCCACGCCGCTGGACACCCCTGTTCTATGTCCCTTGCTGCTCGGGTCTAGGCGAAGGCGAAGGTGTGGGTGCGCGTGTGCTGCCCGCACTCGCACTGCTGTTGTTCAGTGTGGGAGGATTGAAACGCAGCGATGCGAATAGCTTGTCTTGGGGTAGCCGCTGACCCGGGTGTGCTAGCATCCAGACCTATGTGACACACACACACACACACACATACACCCATCTACATTACTCAACAGGGCATATCCGGACGAGCTGACAACCTTGTCTGTCCATTGGTGGTGTTGCTAGCATGGACGTGCCTCCTACTGTGCGAGTGGCCATGTGTGGTCGTGCACACAGCATGGAGCAGGGCAGTGCAAATGTGCCTCACCAGGTTGTTGAAGTAGCTGTCAAGGCTTGAAGTCGAGCCGGGAAGGATGTATGCTGCGTGGTTGGCGCGCTGTGCCAGGGCGTCACAGTGCTCTTCTAGCGCTTGAAACACCTACACACACACACACATGCACGCACACATGTGCGTTGCAGCGCCTGTAATGGCATGCGTGATTCTGGTCTTGCTTGGTATTAGTTGGTCAGCGAAGACATGTTACCTACCTCTTGTGGGCAGTTTACACCTGCTACGGGCTTTTCATGCATGTAGATGACGTCAATTGCTAGAGGGGCGCCGATGTGCTCTGTGAGAACTGGGAGGGTTGCAGACCGTGCGTAGAGAAACAGCACACGTATCTGTCGCACACACAGAGGACCCACACGCACATGCACCATGTGGATGTGCGGCATGTGTTTGTGAGTATGCTTTTGACAAAAGAGGGCGCACGGTGTCCACACATGTCGCATGTAGCCAAAGGACCTTTGGCGGTGCCATGTCATGTATGTGTGCTGCATGTGTGGCACTTACCCTAGGTGTCCCGTCTATTGGATCTATAGGCAAGTCTCCTTGTACACGTATCGTGGCGTCTACCAGACTACCTAACTCCAACGTACTGCTGTTGACACGGGAGGGTTGAAGCTGCGGAGTGGTAGCCAGGACACACACACACCATATACAGACACACGGAGAAAAGATGACGACTTCTGTTTGGTTTGCAGTGCACCCCTTGCATCGCTCGCTACGCACCTGCTGCACTGTGTTGCTGAACCTGTCAAGGTCCTTGGTGGGCGGTAAGACAAGCTCTGCACGGTCCTGCAAAGCAGGCACGAAGCAACAGAGGCCTGTGTGAGGCTACATGCTTGCAAAGCATGGGCATGTATAATATGAAGCGGAGTACAGGCATCGTACCCTGCAGCTCGTACGTGCAAAGCCATGAGGTTAAATGCTGCTCTGCCACGCACCCGCACAGCTATCAAACCGAAGAGATGCCTGCTGTTAACTCGCCTCTGCGAGCAAGGGCAGACACACGTGCATCTCTGCTGTTTGGAGCCTGCTCGTGCCCGCGACAGCGGATGTGTTGCGCTCAGTACCTTTGCTTGCGCGAAGAAGATGCAGCTTCGCTTAAAGATGTCCAGGCAGCTCACACCACGCGCGAGCGTGCTCTCGGCGATGTGCGACGCGTCCACTGCAAACAGGATGCACTCCGCGCTGGACGCTGCCATCGGAAGGGTGTTTGCTGTATGCTGCGCTCAGTGGGAAGACGTTTGTAAAGTCAGGATGCTGCGGAGGGGCTTTGCAGGGCGAGTGCTTGTAGCACTGCGCGCTATGGGGCAGCGGGGAGGTCGATGCCGCTTCTTTGTCGTTGAATTGGAGATATGGTTCAGGGTGTGCTTGATGGAGCGCGGATGGAGGAAAGGCAAGGGTAGGGAGGCGCGCCAGCCTGTGTCGCGATGTCGGGTACTCGGCGGTTCCGCGTGTTCAGCTGTCACAGCGCTCGCCCACGCAGAGCGCCTCCCTGCGCGTTATACTGGTGTTCTTCACCTTGCAAACCTACACCTGTGGCACCTATTGCAAGTGCTCTCTGCGCGCAGCCTTGATTTGAAGTGGGCTTTGCCGCTGGGCTGTCCGCTCCATCAGCCTGATGGATGACGTGCTCCCAGCAGAGCATCCGGCCTTTGTGCCGCCCCAGGGGCTGGAGGCAGAACCTGGCCTCTCAGACCAGTTCGCAGCCCAGACCGCTTACATTTGGCTGGGCCTCTTGCTGCTGTCATATGCAGTGAGCCAGCTCAGGTGCGGGGACGAAAGAGGCGCCGGGCAAGCTGTCGAGACAGTGGCAGAACAGGAGAGCTGTCGCGCAATGCGAGCAGCGGTAGAAGAGAGGGCGGTGTGTGCGCTCAGCAGGCACAGCACGACTGACTTTGGCCCTCTCTGCTTGCGTCGCAGGGCCCTTTGGAGCAGTTTTGCAGCACGTTCACGTAGTCCAGGACGTGGTAGAAAGGTGCGGCGCAGTCACCTTAGGCCAGGACGGCATCCAGAGCTCCAGTCTGCGTTAGGCTGTAGCAGCCGGCCCTGCCCCTCACCTGCTTGCTCTCCTGGTCTTCTCTGCAGGCACCTCACCTCTCGCCACCACCCCTTGCTAGGCTGGGAGAGGCTCACAACAGCACGCCAGCCGGGTAAGCCAAGAAAAGCACTGGACGCCTGCACCCAGGTCCTTGGACCAGTGTCCTTGACCTTGCGGGACCTAGCACATCAGCGCTGGCCCTGGGCGCGTGTCTTGCATTGCAGATGGGGCTGGCCAGGACGCAGCGCGGCCTCTACGCCCTACCCAACAGGCCAGCCTCAATCAGACAGCCCTGGTGCCACTCAGTTTGGTTCACCTTACTCCCAACCCAGCCCTTGGAGGGGCGAGGCAAGCAGCAGGGGCAGCTCACTGCGTGCAGGCGCCATCCTTGCCTGGTTCTCACGGGCGCTGGGCGCAGTACGAGGGTCGCTGGCAAGCATAGCAAGGAGGACGCGTGCGTCCCGCGGGATGAATGCTGTGACTGTGAACCCCGCCCCTGCGATTAATACAGGTGCGAGGCTAGGGCTCGTCTGCTCCATATCCAGGCCCCGCTAGCAGATTTTGCATCTGTGCTGTTGCACCATTCTCTTTTGACCCGACACTTGCGCGTGTGTGTGTGTGTGTGTGTGTGTGTCACATGTATACGCAGCAGCAGTGTCGAGTGGCGGGTGGGATCCAGCGCTGCTCGCCCAGTGTCAGGCGCACGAGGCATCCATCAGCAGTGTACAAGGGCTGCAGAACTCAACTGAGTTTCAAACATACATACGGTGAGCATAAGTCGCCATCATTGCGCCCTTTACACAGCAGCAAGTCGGCTCGGCCACCCTGCATTGTACTTGCTTTTGTGTGACACTCAAGAGTGCGTTCCATAAAGACAGCCGAAACCACTGGAGCTCAGCCGCCCAACACTGCGCAGTTGCTTGGCTGTGGCATGATGCATGGACTGCGGATGGATGGATGCGAGTGTGCTTTGTGTGTGTGTGTGTGTGTGTGTTGGGGTGTGTTAATGTGTGTGTGTGTGTGTGTGTGTGTGTGTGTGTGTCACAGGGAGCGTCATGGTAATCTCGACCGTCACATGGCTCAGGTCACCACCTGTATGGACACGTACACCGCACTACGCGCCATCGACAGACCCAGCTTCCTGCACGCGCTCACACGGAGAGACGTCAAGGTGCGCTGCACACGCACACACACACACACACGCAAGTACACGCACACATACCCTTGTAGGCCTTGAACACCTCGCATTCAACGCGCACACTCGTACACCCAGCCCGTAGCCGCGTATGTGTGCACATGTCAACGTGTGTGTGTGTGTGTGTGTGTGTGTGTGTACATGCAGGTGTTTGAGTCCGGTCCCGTACCGCGTCTCCTAGCCCTCACAGAGATTACCCTGTCCACAGTCCTGACCTGCGCCATGTACCTAGGCTGGGTCACCACAGACGCTGCCTACGGCACGGGCCTGGCGGCCTGGCTGGTGGCGCAGGTGCTGCTGGCATGGGCGTGTGGACACCCTTCGCTTGTAGGCAGGCTTACTGGGGTGTACTGTGTTAGGGAGTGCGCACTGTGAGTGACCCAGCTACACTAACAACAGCCCACTCGCATGCTACAATATGTATGCATACAAGTGAGCACTGCATACACACAGCAAAATGAGCACTGCATACACACAGCACTGCATACAGTTTTCAGCACCATATAGCCGACTACAGACATATACAGATATATGTATGCATACAAATGAGCACTGCATACAGAAGACCCTTTTCAGCACCACCTGTTGAGGTGAACTACAGTACGCATGGAGTGAGGAGGTCAATTGTGTGTGTGTGTGTGTGTGTGTGTCCCCTACACAGGTATCCTGATCACGAGCCCGTGGCCCCCCTGTGGCGTGTTGTGTGCGCGGGTCTGTTGGACGCTGTCTTCGCTGCTGTGACACTAGGCGGCTCAGCGCTCGTGTCAGCGCTGCTGGTGCTGGCCACAGCGCGCAGACAGACTGCGGGACAGCTCATCGCCGGCGTGCACTGTGTGAAGGAACGCGCGTGTGGCAACGCTGTGGTACCTAGGGTAAGCACACGCACACACGCACATGCGCCCATGTACACCTTGCGGGTATACGTATGCGTCTGTATGCATTGTGGTTGCGTGTGGGCGAGTACTGAGGGAAGGGGATGAGTTTGAGGTCTTGTCTCATGTGTGTGTGTGTGTGTGTGTGTGTGTGTGTGTGTGTGTGTTGCAGTTCCAGTCTCCGTCAGGCAAGTCCAGTCGTAGGCGAGGGCTCAACTCAAACGACATGACAACACACACAGGCGACACAACAACAGCCTCATTAAGTGGCACAGAGGACATAGCAGGCGCCACCCCACACACCACAGACGCAGGGCTGCACACGCGTGGCCTGCGCGGTCTCGCGGGCACAGCAACCGGCACCGGCGGCTTCGCCGCGCGGCTGGCGCGCGGCATATCGGCGACCACCACCCCCGCCACAGGCGCCCGCACTGGTGGCGCCAGCGTGCGCCGCAACCGCCTGTTCAGCCTGACGTCCCCAGCGCCTCATGACAACAACAACAACAACACACATGACGCAGACGCTGCAGCAATGGGACAGCTGGGTGGGGCTGCAGCAGCAGAGGGCGGTGAGGGTGGCGAGCAGCTGCTTGACGGGGGTGCCGCAGCCAACCCTGGTATCATGGGCATTGATCTGCCCTGGTTCTTTGGTAGTACTAAGAAGGCCCAGACGCCTGGCACGGGGCTGGCTGGGGGTCCGAGTGGGCTGGGGGGTGTGGGTGGCCAGGTGTCTCCGTTGCCGTTCATGACAGCATCCCCTGTGCTCAACCCAGGGG
>VFQQ010003147.1_pt1 | contig 16624 bp, 11 predicted proteins | sample 3512341 | NCBI WGS metagenome assembly VFQQ01 (sample SAMN10412373, study PRJNA504923) | tailings metagenome | isolation source: Relicate 2 Philex TSF1 revegetated site | place: Philippines: Tuba, Benguet | collected 2017-08-29 | reverse complement strand
GATGCCGGCCAGTATCGTCGCCTGGGCAAGGGCGGTCGCGAAATCTGGATCCAGGCGAGCTACAATCCGATCCTCAATGTTTTCGGTAAGCCGTCGAAGGTGGTGAAATTCGCCACCGACATCACTGCGCAGGCCATGTCGAACACCAATTTCGAGGGCCAGATCGCGGCGATCGACAAGGCGATGGCGGTGATCGAGTTCGATCTTGATGGCACGATCCGCACCGCCAACGAGAATTTCCTCAAGACCATGGGTTACAGTCTGGAGGAAATCAAAGGCCAGCATCATCGCATGTTCGCCGATCCGGCTGATGCTGCCTCGCCGCAGTATCGCGACTTCTGGGCGCGGCTTGGGCGCGGCGAATACGATACCGGACAATATCACCGCATCGCCAAAGGCGGTCGCGAAGTGTGGCTGCAGGCCAGCTACAATCCGATCCGCGACATGAACGGGCGACCATACAAAGTTGTGAAATTCGCCACCGACATCACGGCACAGAAAATGGCCAACGCCAATTTCGAGGGCCAGATCGCCGCCATCGGAAAATCGCAGGCCGTGATCGAATTCGACCTCGATGGCAATATCCTGACCGCGAACCAGAATTTTCTCGACACGATGGGCTACAGCCTCGACGAGATCAAAGGCCGTCACCACCGCATCTTTGTCGAACCGGCGGATGCGAATGGATCGGAATACCGTAGCTTCTGGGAGAAACTGGCGCGCGGCGACTACGATGCCGGACAATACAAGCGTCTGGGCAAGGGCGGCCGCGAGATCTGGATCCAGGCCAGCTACAATCCGATCCGCGACATGAACGGGCGGCCATACAAAGTCGTGAAATTTGCCACCGACATCACGACGCAGGCGCTGGCGATCCGTACCATCATGGCGGTATCGGATACGATCACGTCAGCATCGAATGAAATCATGGAAGCAAGTACCGATCTGGCGCAGCGGACGGAAAGCCAGGCCGCCACGGTAGAGGAAACCGCCGCGACCATGCATGAAGTGACGGAAACGGTGCGGCAGAATTCCGCCAGCGCCGTTGCCGCGAACCAGCGGGCCACCGATGCAACCCATGCCGCCGAAGAAGGCGGTCGGGTCATGGCGGAGGTGACATCGGCCATGGGCGCGCTGGAAAAATCATCCGAACAAATCGGCACGATCATGGGGCTGATCGACGAGATCGCCTTCCAGACCAACCTGCTGGCGCTGAATGCCAGTGTCGAAGCGGCGCGCGCCGGCGAAGCCGGCAAGGGCTTTGCCGTCGTGGCGCAGGAAGTGCGCGCGCTGGCGCAGCGTTCGGCCAGTGCCTCGAAAGACATCAAGACCCTGATCCAGCGTTCGAACGGCGAGGTCCAGCAAGGCGCAAGCCTGGTCGCGCAGGCCGCCGGCGCATTGGAGAAAATCGTGGCCTCGATATCTCAGGTGGGCGGCATCATTTCCGCGATCTCGGCCGCCAGCCAGGAGCAGTCGAACGCCCTGGAACAGATCAACGCAGCGGTCACCAGCATCGACGAGATGACCCAGCGCAATGCCGCCATGGTGGAACAGAGCCGTGCCGGCGCGCATCAGATGCAGGGCCAGGCGGTCGAACTCGGGCGTGTCGTGGAATCGCTGCGCGGCAATGTGCAGCACAAGGGCGACGGTCCTGCGCAGTACCAGCAGGCGGCTGAGTGAGCCGCGCTGCTCAGGCGCCCCTGTCAGTCCAGTCTTTGTCTGCTCTAGGCAGCAGGTCGTAGGGCAGCTTGAACCCTGGCAGGGCCGCGATCCGGTCCCACCAGGCTTTCACATGCGGCCAGGCGGTGACATCGAATTTGGCTTCCGCCATATGCGCCACCACGCCGAAGACAGCGATATCGGCAATCGTCGGCTGCGCGCCGACCAGATAGTCCTTGCCCGCCAGCAGGTCGTTCAGCACTTCCAGGCCCATCTCGGCCCACTTGCGGTGATAATCCACCACCGCCTGGTCCGGCTTGGCGAAGCGTTCAAAGAAGCGCGAGCGGTTGATGCCGGGCTCGAGCCGGTCGCTTTCCCAGACCAGCCATTCGCGGATGCGCTGGCGCTCCTGGGCATCGGCGGGCGCGAATTTACCGGTTTGATCGGCGATATATTCCAGGATGGTGTTGGCCTGGCACATGTTGAAGCCGCCATGCACGATGGCCGGCACCTGGCCGTAGCGGTTGATCTTCAGGAAGTCGGGGCTTTTGTGCTGGCCCTTGGCCAGATCGATATGGCGGTAGTCGAAGTCCAGCCCGCAAAGCGCGAACATCAGCCCGACCTTGTAGGTCGGGGCCGAGAGGAAACTGCCGTAAAGCGTATAAGCGGCGGCCATGATGTGACGTTACCCCCGAAATCCTGTCCCGAACACACTTCGCCGCCCCCCGGCGACGGATTGGCACCCCCAAGCGACTTACCTGGGCAAGTGCTTGGCCGGTAGCCCTAATTTTGGCCGATCTTGCGGCTTGCCAAGCCGCCGGCCGGGCCGTATTTTCCGCGCGCGGTCCGGCCGGGTCAACCGGTCAGACCAGCTTCAACGGGCGCCGTGCCGGCGTAGCTCAGCTGGTAGAGCAAGACTTTCGTAAAGTCGAGGTCGGGGGTTCAAGTCCCTCCGCCGGCACCATCCGCGGTCGTTTTCTGGCGGCAGATCCGCATTTTTCTCGCCTCATTCTGAAATCTCGTCGGGCGGCTCCGGCCCTGCGGCGCTTTGCCCGATGTGAGCGGCAGTCGCCATTGAGGTAAATCAAGTCGGTGCGCGGGGCAGATTGCTACAACTGCTGCCGGTCAATATCGACCCACCACAACTCCTCTTTTCCCCAGACACTCCCGCAGGCCGCTGAATTATGTTTCGCCCGACCCCGACCCAGACCGAACGCAGCTTTGGCGATGATGAAATCATTGTGTCCAAGACCGACACCAAGGGCCGCATCCTGTATGCGAACGACGTGTTCTGCCGCGTGGGCCAGTATTCCGAAAAAGAGCTGATCGGCCAGCCGCACAGCATCCTGCGTCATCCCGACATGCCGCGCTGCGTGTTTCAGCTGCTGTGGGATGTGATCGCCGATGGCCGTGAGATCTTCGCCTATGTGAAGAACCTGGCGAAAAGCGGCGACTACTACTGGGTGCTGGCCCATGTCACGCCGAGCTACGACAAAAACGGACGTATCGAGGGCTATCATTCCAACCGCCGCCGGCCCGATCCCGCCGTCATCAAGCAGATCGAACCGCTCTACCGGGCCTTGCTGGAGGAAGAGCGCCGCCATGCCGACCGCAAACAGGGACAGGCCGCGGGATATGCATTGCTGCAGAAAGTGCTGGCCGAGCGCGGCCAGAGCTATGATGAATTTGTCTTTTCGCTGGCGGCGTGACGCTGCCATCTCCGCAAAGTCAGGAAGAGAGTGAGTCCCATGAGTCTGTTCGGTTCCAGCCAGCGTCAGCAGGCGCTTGAAACACTCAGCAATGTCTGCGACCGCGCCGCTGCCGGCGACCTCTCGGTCCGCATCACGAATACATCCGATTACGGCGCCGAAGCGCCCATGCTGCGCTCGCTGAACCGGCTGCTCGATCGTACGGATGCCTTCATCCGCGAAGCCGGTGCGTCGCTGACCCATGCCGCCGAGGGCAAGTATTACCGGGCCTTCCTGCTGCGCGGCATGGTGGGCGAGTTCCGCCGCGGCGCCGAGGTGATCAACACTGCGCGCGGCGCCATGCAGGCCAAGGCTGAAGCCGCCGCCGCGCTGGAAAGCCAGATGGCGGAGCAGCGTATTGCCATGGAGCAGAAGGCGCGCGCGGAGCGTGCCGGGCTGGCCGATCAGTTCGAACGCGATGTCACGTCCGTGATGGATGCCGTCGAAGGCGCGACGCAGGCCCTGCAGGACAATGCCGCCACCATGGCCGGCGAAGTGGGGGCGGTGCGCGATCAGGCGGCGTCCGTCTCGCAGGCGGCCGAGCAGGCGGCGGCGAATGCGCAGGCCGTGGCGTCGGCTGCTGAACAGCTGAATGCCTCGGTCAGCGAGATCGACCGGCAGGTGCGCGACTCCCGCGGCGCCAGTTCGGCGGTGACGCAGGAAGTGGCGCGCGCCGATCAGGCCGTGCAGCAGCTGGCGGTGGCCAACCGCAAGATCGATGAGGTTGTGGAATTCATCAAGACGGTGGCGTTCCAGACCAACCTGCTGGCGTTGAATGCTTCGGTGGAAGCCGCGCGGGCTGGCGAAGCCGGCAAGGGCTTTGCCGTGGTCGCCACCGAGGTGCGCAGCCTGGCCCAGAAGACCGCGGAAGCCGCCAAGAGCATTGCCGACCAGATCAGCGCGATCCAGCGCGCCTCCGATCACACGATCTCCGCCATCGCGGTGATCCGCGAGCAGGCCGCCACGCTGGACGAGCGTATCGGCCAGATCGCCGGCAGCGTGCAGGAACAGGCCGATGCCACGGCGCATATCAACGACAATATCCAGGATGCTGCCGCCAGCATCGAAAGCGTGTCGGCCAGCATGCGCGACATCAGCGAAGCCGCCGGCGCGGCCGGACAGGCCGCCGATATCGTGGGCCAGGCTGTCGATGGGTTGAACGATCAGACCAGCCGGCTGGGCGGTCAGGTCCGCAGCTTCCTCGGCTATATCCGCGCCCTGTGATTGTCCGGCGGCACTTCCGCCGGATGAAACCACAGGCCGACCAGCAGGAAGTTGGGTCGGTCATTGCCGCCGAGCGGCAGCATCAGTCGGTCATAGGGCGTGTGATGCCGGCCATCGCCGAATTTCGCCGCGATCTGGTCGCAGACCGGACGTGCCAGTGAAAGACAGCGTCGATAGCCGCTCGTCGTCATGGTTGCGCGCTCGTCCAGGACGGTGGCGGAGAGCCGCTGGCCGGTCATATCGAGACCCAGGCGCGCCGCGCTGATCGGCGAGAAGCGATGGAAGAAGAAGTCGCCGTCCTCCAGCATCTCGATCAGATGCAACCGTCCGGCCCAGGGCATCAGGGTGCGGCCATCGAAAGACTCACGCGATGGAAAACGGCGCGTGCCCGCCTGCATGCGCCAGAGCGCAAGCAGGGTCTTCAAATCATCGGGCAGGTCGTCTTCTGTCGTCTGCATCTCGAAACGTATTTTTGAATCTCTCTAGCATGTTAAAGAGCCCGGGTTGAATCGAAAGTCCCGGCGAGGTTGCACGTGATGCGCCGTGCTGTCACCCATGTATAACTTTCAGTAGAACTATTTTACCTGATTCAAGCAGGAGTTTGGGCTGACACGGGGGCAAGAGGAGTGCAATTCTTCCGTTGCAGCCGGCCGGGCCACGCCGTATTCCAGCCGTCACCAGCCCAAGCCCAAGATGATCCCATGTATATCCCCGCCCATTTCGCCCAGACCGACCGCACGCGCCTGTTCGACCTGATCGAGGCGCATGCCTTCGGCTTGCTCATCTCCGGTAGCGGCCCGGAGATGATCGCCAGCCATGTGCCCTTCCTGCTGGATCGCCCGGGAAGTCTTCGTGGAGGCGAAGCAGGCACGCTGGTCTGCCATCTCGCGGCGGCCAACAACCAGGTCGCGGCGCTGGACGGCGCCGAGGTGCTCTGCATCTTCCAGGGGCCGCATGGTTACGTGTCGCCGAACTGGTATGCCAAGAAGCCGGCGGTGCCGACCTGGAACTACATGGCGGTGCATGCCTATGGCCGAGCCCGTGTCAGTCGCGATGTGGCCGAGCTGCGCAGCATCGTCGACCGGCTGTCGAAGATTTATGAAGGCCCCGATGGCTGGCAGCTCGATGACGAGCCGCCGGCATTCTTCGAGGGCATGGCGCGCGGCATCGTCGGCATCGAGATTCCGGTCGCGAAGCTGGAAGGCAAGTTCAAGCTGAGCCAGAACCGCCCGCTGCCCGATGTCGATGGCGTGATCGCGCATCTGCGTCGCCTCGGCGGCGACGAGAATCTGGCGCTGGCCGACGCGATGGATGCGGCGGCGCAGAAAAAGCGCGACAAAGCATAATCGTCATCCCCGCGCCCGGCGGCGTTGCCGCCTTGCATATGCTGTCGCGCAAGGCGCGACGGGCGGGGATCCAGAAAAGCGAAAGACTGGGTTCCCGCTTTCGCGGGAACGACGATTACAAATAAAAAGCCCGGCTTGCGCCGGGCTTCTTTTGTATTCCAGAGATGCGCCGTTCAGTCCGCGGCGTCTTCCAGCTCGCTGTCGTTGGCGGCCTGCCCACCCGTCTCGCCATCGACGCGGAAATGTCCGACCAGTTCGGCCAGCTGACGTGCCTGGTTTGCCATGGCCTGTGCGGAGGCGTTGGTCTGCTCGACCAGGGCGCCGTTGCGCTGGGTCATCTCGTCCATATTCACCACCGCGCCATTCACCTCTTCCAGCCCGCGCGACTGTTCGCTGCTGGCGGCGGCGATCTCGGCCACGATATCCGACACCTTCTTCACGCTGGTGACGATCTCGGCCAAAGCCGCGCCGGTCTGGTTCACCAGGGCGGCGCCGGTCTTGACCTGGGCATTGGACGCCTGGATCAGGCCCTTGATGTCCTTCGACGCATTGGCCGAGCGCTGCGCCAGCGCGCGGACCTCCTGCGCCACGACGGCAAAGCCCTTGCCGGCCTCGCCGGCGCGGGCGGCCTCCACGCTGGCGTTGAGGGCAAGAAGATTGGTCTGGAAGGCGATCTCGTCGATCAGCCCGACGATGTCGCCGATCTTGCGCGCGCTGTCCTCGATCTGGGTCACGGCTGTCACCGCATCGGCCACCACGCTGCCGCCCTTTTCCGCCGTGTCGCGCGCCGCTGTCGCCAGCTGGTTGGCGGCCTGGGCATTGTCGGCATTCTGCTTCACCGTCGCCGTCACCTCGTGCATCGAGGCCGCCGTCTGCTCCAGTGCCGCCGCCTGGCTCTCCGTGCGCTGCGCCAGATCCTGGCTGCCCGTCGAAATCTCCGCCGAGGCGTCGCGGACCATCGCGGCCGATTCCGCCAGCTTCTTCATGGTATCCGACAGGCGGTCGCTCACCTGGTTGGCATCGCCGGCCAGATCGGCGAACAGGCCCTGATACTGGCTGCGGATGCGATGCGTCAGGTCGCCATCGGCCAGCTTGTGCAGCATATCGCCGAGGTCACCCAGCACGCGCTCCATGGTGCCGAGCAGCGTGTTGACGCCCTCGCCCAGCTCCTGCATCACGCCTTCGATGCGGCTGGTATCGATGCGGCGCTGCAGATCGCCGGCATTGGCCGCGCCCACAATTTCACCCACCGCACTCTTGAGCAGGCTTTCCTGTGCCTTGCGGTCGGCCTCGAAGCGGCTGCGGTCGGCTTCGATCTGCTCCTGCAGCTGCTGCGCCTCCTGGCCCTGATCCTTGAACACCTGCACCGCACGTGCCATGTCGCCGATCTCGTCGCCACGTTCCGTGCCGATCACCTGCGTGCTCCAGTCGCGATTGGCCAGCCGGCCCATGGTGCCGGTGGTGGCCACGATCGGATCGATCACGCGGCGGCCGATATAAAGCCAGCCGATGCCAATCGCGGCGACCAGGCAGAACAGCGCGATCACGGCCATCACGGTCTGCGCGATATTGATGGCGGAGATCGAGGCCTGCGACGACGACATGGCATCCTTGCGCGCCGCGGCGACCAGCTGGTCCACCGCATCCGACAGGCCCAGCGTGGCCGAACGGCCCTCGCTCAGTGCCGCCAGCGCCTGCCGCGTCGCCGCCAGTTCCATCAGCCGGGTCGAGAACAGGCCATTCTCGCCTTCGCTGACGGTGGCGATACCGTTCACCATGTCCTCGATTTCCTTGTTCGGGTAAATCGTGATCACGGTGTCGAGCACCCGCAACATCTCGGCCTTGGTGTTGATGTTGTCGACCTGGATCAGCTCGACGGATTCCGGGCTGTCGGCCTGGGCTGCCACCGCCAGCATGCCGACGCTCAGATTGGTCTTGGCGACCAGATCCTGGATGGCACGGGCACCGGCCACCTGCTTGTCGAGGATGCTCTGGATCATTTCCGACGCGCCCGGACCGGTCGCGCGCGAGATCAGTTCGAACTCCATCGTCATGTCCATCACTGCCTGGTCCACAGCCGGCTGGGCGAGGAACAGGAAGTTGGCATGGTTGTCAGTCAGCGTCTTCGTGAGCGCCTGCCGCTTGGCGCTGAGCTTCAGGCGCTCCTGCACGGCGCTGTCGATGCGCTCCATCGCATCCGACAGGCGGCCGAAGGAGTCTTCGGCTTCCTGGCGCAGCGTCTCCGGCGCGTCGGTCGCCTTCACCTGTTCCAGCGTGCGCTTGATCTGCGACAGCTTGCCGTTCAGCACCGAGATCGAGGTGGTGCGCTCGGCATCGTTGGAGGCATAGGCCAGCGCCGGGGCCGAAGCCGCGACATCGGCGCTTTGCGCCGACAATGTGAGCGCCGCGGTGACGGCGGGCAGGCTGCGGTCGGTGACGAGGCCGAGCGCGCTGCGCACCTGGCCGAAGAAACCGAAGGAGATCAGACTCGAAACCACCGCCATCGCGGCAATGGCACCGACAGCCAGAAGAAGTTTCTGACGAATACCGAAACGCATTCTTGCGCCCCCCAAGAAAAAATCAGGCGCGCATAACATCGCACTGCCCCCACTGAACAACAGAGTGCGCCCGCACAATGGCAGGTGCAACCCTCTAATTTGGTGCTGAAGATGGATGCCCGGCGTCAAAAGATGGTTAAAGCACACCCGCAGGTATTACGAGGACAGGCAGAAAAATTTACGCCGCGATAACGCGCGCGCTGCACAACGATTGCGCAGGCGGCGAACCTGACGTGACCAATCTTCTGGCCGCGTCAGGTTTGATCGGAATTCCGATCAGAATTCCTGCCAGTCGTCATCCCCGCCTGTTGCCGGCTTCGCGGCCGGCGCTGCAACCGGTGCGGGTTTGGGCGCAGCAGGTTTGGGTGCTGCGGGTTTTGTTGCGGCGGCTGCGGGGCGCGGTGCAACCGGAGCAGCCTGAGCGGCGGGCGCGGCAGGGCGCGGCGGGGCAGCGGTCGTCATGCCACTGCTGCCATCGATTTTGAAGAAGCCGACCAGTTCGGCCAGCTGACGGCCCTGGTCAGCCAGCGCCTGCGCCGAGGCCGAGGTTTCTTCGACCAGCGCGCCGTTGCGCTGTGTCATCTCATCCATGCTGCCCACTGCGGTGTTCACCTGGTCGAGTCCGGTAGCCTGCTCGCGCGAGGCCGCGGCGATCTCGGCGACGATGTCGCTCACTTTCTTGATGGCGTTGACGATGTCGGTCAGCGAGCCGCCGGTCTGATTGACCAGTGCCGCGCCGGTTTTCACCTGCGCATTCGACTCCGTGATCAGCGCCTTGATGTCCTTCGAGGCATTGGCGGAGCGCTGCGCCAGCGCGCGGACTTCCTGCGCGACGACCGCGAAGCCCTTGCCGGCTTCGCCGGCGCGCGCCGCTTCGACCGAGGCATTCAGTGCCAGCAGATTGGTCTGGAAGGCGATCTCGTCGATCAGGCCGACGATGTCGGAAATCTTCTGCGCGCTGGCTTCGATCTGCGTCACGGCCGCCACCGCATCGCTCACCACGCTGCCGCCCTTTTCGGCCGTATCGCGCGCCGCCACAGCCAGCTGGTTGGCAGCCTGCGCGTTATCCGCATTCTGCCGCACGGTGGCGGTGATCTCATGCATCGAGGCCGCAGTCTGCTCAATCGACGCCGCCTGCGATTCCGTACGGCTGGCCAGATCCTGGCTGCCGGTGGAAATTTCCGCCGAGGCGTCGCGCACCGTGCGCGAGGTATCCGACAGCCGGCCGGCGAAATCGCGCAGCCGCTCCGACAGTGCATTGGCACCGGTCTTGAGCTGGCCGAAGATGCCGGGATACTCCTTGGCCAGCCGTCTGGTGAGGTCGCCCTGCGCCATCGCGCCGATCACCTGTGCGATCTCGCCGGTCATCGACTGGCATTTGTCGGACATGGTGTTGATCGCTTCGCTGAGCGCGCGGATGAAACCGGTCTTGCCGGTCAGGTCGATACGCTCGGCAAAGCCATTGTCGGTGGCGCTCTGCACCAGGGCCACCACCTCGTTGCCGAGCCGGACTTCCTCGGTACGGTCGGCCCATTCCACCACGGTGCCGACGCGCTCGCCGCGCTTGTTCAGCGCCGGATTGGCGATCAGGTCGAAGATGCGGCCGCCCACGGTGATGCGGGCACGATAGGTGCTGGTCAGGTTGGCGAGCAGCTTCTGCTGATGCGCCGGATTCTTGTGGAAGATATCGACCGATTTGCCGATCAGGTCGTCGGCGTCGAAATGCGGCAGGTCCTTTCGCAGGTCATCCTGCGCCTTGCGCAGAGTCTCGATCACCGAACTGTTGCAATAGACGATCACGTTATTCTCATCCGCGATCATCACATTGGCCGTGACATTCTCCAGGCCGCTCTGGGCGCGCGCCGCACCCAGCGAGGTCATCTTCAGTTCCTGCACCGCGCGGGCCAGCACGCCGATTTCGTCGCGGCGATCCTGATGGCCGATCTCGACGCCCAGATCGTATTGCGCCAGGCGCTCGGTCCAGCCGGCGATCTGCGGCAACGGCCGCAGCAGCATGCGGGTCAGCGCGATGGCAATGATCACGCCAAGCAGCACGGCAATGCCGCCGGCGACGAGCACCTGCCAGGTGATCCTGTCGATGAAGGCTTCGATGTTGGTTTTCTGCACGCCGGCATAGAGGATGCCGATGATCTTGCCGGCCGGATCGTAGACCGGGTGATAGACCGTGTAATACGGCTTGCCGAGAATGACCGCCTCGCCGAGATAGGTGCGGCCCGCGGCAACCGGTGCATAGGCTGCGCTGGCCTTGCCCAGCGGCGTACCCACGGCGCGTTTGCCTTCGGCATTGATGATGTTGGTGGTCTTGCGGAAGAAATCCTGTTCGGCATCCTGCCAGCGGAAGAGCGTGGCGGTTTCGCCGGTCACCTTGCCGACTTCATCGATCATGTCGTGTTCGGTGAAGTCCGGGATCGTGGTCATCGTCACACGGCCGACGCGGCCCTGGGCGTCGATCTCGAATTTCGTATCGGGGAAAGCCTTCCTCACCAGCACGGCCAGTGTGCGCAGGCTGTTGTTCTGACGCTCGATCACCTGGCTGGCGATCTCGTTGCGGATCTGCAGGATGGCGCCGCCGCCGACGCCGACAGCGGTCAGGACGATCAGGATGGCTGTGATCAGGGCGATCTTGGTGACGAGTGGCAGGCGACGGAGCATTTCTTCCCCCTCAGGCTTTTGCGACAGCGAGTCGACACCGGTACGTGTATTACGATGGCATAACCGGCGGGCCTTGGAAGGAACAAATTTCTTTATAGCTCTATTTTTTCAGTGCCTTTCATCGATCCTGAGAATCGCTCCTAGCAGTTAGCGGTTGCACAACCATCAGGTTACGGAGCGTCTGTCTCCGCTTTAGAGCCGGAAGAAGCGGACCAGCTCCGCTAGGCGGCTGGCCTGATCGGCCATCGACTGGGTGACGGCGGTATTCTCCTCCACCAGCGCGGCGTTGCGTTGCGTGGTTTCGTCCATGCTGCCGACCGCGGTGTTGATCTGGTCGAGGCCCGTGGCCTGCTCGCGGCTTGCCGCCGCGATCTCGGCGACGATGTCGCTCACCTTCTTCACGGCATTGACGATATCGGCGAGCGAGCCGCCGGTCTGGTTCACCAAAGCTGCGCCGGTCTTCACCTGCGTATTCGACTCCGTGATCAGCGACTTGATGTCCTTCGACGCATTGGCGGACCGCTGCGCGAGCGCGCGCACTTCCTGCGCCACGACGGCAAAGCCCTTGCCGGCCTCGCCGGCGCGGGCGGCTTCGACACTGGCATTCAGCGCCAGCAGATTGGTCTGGAAAGCGATCTCGTCGATCAGGCCGACAATGTCGGCGATCTTGCGCGCGCTTTCTTCGATCTGCGTCACGGCGGTGACGGCGTCATCGACCACCTTGCGGCCCTTTTCGGCATTGTCGCGCGCCACCACGGCCAGCTGGTTGGCGGCCTGCGCATTGTCCGCATTCTGCTTCACGGTGGCGGTGATCTCATGCATCGAGGCGGCGGTTTCCTCGATCGAAGCCGCCTGCGATTCCGTGCGGCTGGCCAGATCCTGGTTGCCGGCCATCAGTTCGGCCGAGGCATTATGCACCGCATTGGTGCTTTCGCCGAGCTGGGTCGCGATCTCGCGCAGACGCTGCGCCATGCCGTTGGCCGAGTCCTTCAGACGGCCGAAGGCACCGTCATAATCGCCGCTGACCTGACGGCCGACATCGCCCTCGGCCATGCTGCCCATCACCGAGGCGAATTCGCCGACAACGCGATCCAGCGTTGCCGCCAGCCCATTCATCTGCTGCGACAGGCCGAGGAAGACGCCGCTCTTGCCTCGCTCGTCAATCCGGCTGTCGATGCGGCCGGCGGAGATCGCCGCGCAGAACTCGGCGATCTCGCGGCTGATCGCGTCGTTGCGTGCCATTTCTTCATCCTGGCTGCGCTTCTGCGCCTCGATGCGTTCGCGTTCTTCGGCTTCCAGCCGCTGGGCGGCGCCGGCGCTTTCGCGCAGACCTTCCAGTGCCGCCGTGATGCGGCCGAGTTCGTCGGGATTGGCGGCGGCCGGCACCGGCGTATCGAAATCGCGCTGACGCAGGGCATCCACCGAGACCAGCAGGCGATGCACCGGGCCGGCGAAACGGCGACGCAGCACCACGATGCCGACGAGTGCCAGCAGCAGTGCCACCGCTACGGCCACGCCGGAAATCATCAGACGGCGCTCGGCGGCATCCTGTTCGCGGTCGGCATAGGCGATAGCTTCATCCAGTGCCAGATAGGCGACACCGACGATCTGATCGAACGGACCCTGGCACAGCGCATTCCACTCATTCGGACTCATCGCCGGATTGCCGCTATTGTCCAGCTTGGGGATGATGGCGTCGATGCCGGCCTGTGCCTTATCATGCGCGGCCTTGGCATCACGCACCGCCTTCAGCACGGCGGGGGAAATTCCGTTGCGGGTGATCAGGTCTTCCAGTCCATCCCAGCCGGCCGCGACGATGCCGCGGTTACGCAACAGCGTTGTGCGCTGCGTGTCGTCGAGCGGCTTGCTGGTGTTGATATTCTGCCGCTGGATCGAACACTGGATGCCGTAGCGATCACGGATCTGCCAGGCAAAGCGGCGCACCTGCACCAGTTCGGCGATCAGCGGATCGAGAATGCGGATCTCGTTGCTCACTGCGGCGGATGTGGCATTCACCGCATTGATGAGTCCGGTGGTGGAGTTGTACCAGTCCATCGTATTGGCGATGGCGCGGCTGGCCTTGGGCTTGGCGCCTTCGGCGATCAGACCGGAAAACTTGCCGCCGACATTGTTCCACTGTTCGTCGATGGCGGATTTCAGTTTCGCCTGGTCGGGCAGTTCCAGTCCGACGAAAGCGCGCTGCACATTGACATAGCGCTTATCGTAATCGGTCTTGATTTTCTCCATCGCGGCGCGACCGTCGTCCAGCGACAGGATGTCGGCCTGTGCCTGTCCGCGCTGAACGCGGAAATTCGCCACGGCGTCGAACAACAGGCGGTCGGCCTGGGCGAGAGCGAGGATCTTGCCCTTTTCATCGGCCGCGAGCTGGGCATTGCGCACCTGCACCAGCGTGACGATCAGGCCGACAGCGCCCAGCAGCAGGATGATGGCGAGGAGCAGGCGATTGAGCGAATGACGGAACATGGCGGTACCCCGGGGCAAGTCTCACACGTGATGTGAGAATTCGTCCGCATACTATTCTAATTCAGGGGAGGTCGCCTACTAAAAGCTTAGAATATGGCGCTAAACGCGGTATCTGCTCAGTTTTCCCGCGCGTATTTGCCGCTTTGTGCCAGTGCCTGCAGGGTGATCAAACGCTCTCCGCCGCCAGGTTCGAGTTTACGGATCGCGGCATGCTCCGGCAGGTTCGGCAGCGAGACAATGCGCTCGACACGCCAGCGGGCCTGCGCTGTCGGTGGTACGAAGCGTGAGCGTTCAAGAAAGACGGTGCCCACTGGAATAGCCATTTCCAGACTCATGCTTGAGGCTCCCGACTGATGCGAGCCGGCGATGCAACAGCACTCTTGCCCATGCCCTGCTTCCCCCTGTTGCGACGCCCGCAGCCCAATCCCCATGCGTGCATCGACTGTCGGTTCAGTATGCTTAATTTTGCCTAAATAAAAAAGCTGGTTTTCCGGCGTTTTCTCCGCGAATAACCCAAATGGATGTACTCGCACTGGCTGCTGTTGCGCTTGCTGTATCGACCGGCTTGAGCCGGTGTCTGCATCAGTCCATGGGAAGCGAGAGGCCCAAGTTTATTGGAATGCTGCCGTTTTCCTATCCGTGAATGGTCAGACTTTTCAGCCTATCGCTGCGGCTCTGCCGAAAACACGAACCGCGCGGAACAGGCAAAGGTGAAGGCCATCGCCAGTACGGAGCCGAGGGCCAACGCGACAATCGAATGGTCGGCAAACCACGCCACGTAACTGATCAGCAGGGCAAAAACCGAGAAGTTGATCGCTAGGCCGCCCAGCTGGATCAGGAAATACAGCGCATACTGCCCGGCGGCAGCACGCTGGGTGCGGTGCTGGAACGTCCAGATCCGGTTCAGCAGCCATGTGACGGTGACAGCGAGTGGGAAACTGAGCATGCGCGCCAGCAGTGGCGACCAGCCGGCCTGCGCTTCCAGTAACACCATCATGCCGCCATCGACCATGAAGCCGATGCTGCCGACCACCAGGAAACGCAGCTTGTCGCCATGCTGGCCAGCGCTATGACGCAGCATGGCCGGCAGAACGCGCCAAGCTTCAGGCATGATTGCGATGGATCGGCGACTGCGACAGGTAGAACAGCCGCTTGTACGCGGTTTCTGCCAGCATGATGCTGTCTAGGATGATGCCGGTGATCAGGCTGATTGCGCCGATCACGGTCAGGCCGACGACGCCGATCGCGGTCGGAATGCGTGGCACGGTGCCGGTCTGCATGAAATGCCACAGGATCGGCACGCCTAGAGCAACGGCCATGGCCAGAAACAGCACGGCCAGCGCACCGAACAGCGCCAGGGGCCGCATGGCCTTCAGTAACATCAGCACGGTCAGCAGAATGCGGAAGCCGTCGCGATAGGTCTTCAGCTTGCTGACGCTGCCATTGCTGCGTTCGGAATAGTCCGTTTCCACTTCGGCAGTGGGCAGCCGCAGATGAATGGCATGCACGCTCATCTCGGTTTCGATCTCGAAGCCGGTCGACAGCGCCGGGAAGCTCTTGACGAAGCGCCGTGAGAACACGCGATAGCCTGAAAAGATATCGCTGAACCTGTCGCCGAACAGCATGTGCACGATTTGATTGAACAGCCGGTTACCCCAGCGATGGCCGGTGCGATAGGCGCCGGCCTGAACGGCGCGACGCACGCCTACCACCATGTCGAGGTGCTCGGCGAGCAGTTTGTCAACCATGCTTCTCGCCCGACTGGTATCGTAAGTACCATCGCCATCGGCGATCACGTAGATATCTGCCTCGATCTCGGAGAAGGCGCGACGCACGGCATTACCCTTGCCCCTCTGTCGCTCGGAGATCACAATTGCCCCGGCAGCCATGGCCTGTGCCGCAGTGCCATCGCTCGAATTGTTGTCGATGACATAGACTCGCGCGGCCGGCAGTTCGCGGCGGAAGTCGCTCACCACACTGTCGATGCTGCTGGCCTCGTTGTAGCAGGGCAGGATCACTGCCATCGAAGGTGTCAAGCCTGACATCTGCACTGCCTTCCACCCTCCCGAACTGCTTGAACGCCGCAGTCTTTCATAGGCGAAAACCGGCAGGCGTGCTATCGCTGGCGCTCTGGCCGGGGCACGCAAAGACGCGGTCGGCAAGACAGGACGGTAAGGGGCAGGGCCATGATCCGTATCATTCTGCTGCTGCTGGCGGTGCTGCCCGCCACCATGTCGCCAGCCCTGGCGCAGCCCTATGAACCCGGACCGAAAGGCGCGCCCGAAGGGCCGTGGCGGCGACAGATTCACTGGGTGCCGTCGCTGGCGGAAAAGCCGCCGGGCTGGGTGCTGGTGACGCAGGTCTGCCGGCCTGCCGCTGACAAATTTCCCGACAGCACACCGGCGCCGCTGATGCTGCTCAATCACGGTTCGCCGGCCAATAGCGGCCAGCGTCCGGCGATGAAACCCTATGCCTGTGACTCCGAAGCTGCCGCGTGGTTCCTCGCGCGCGGCTACGTCGTCGCGATGCCGATGCGGCGCGGCTATGGCGAAACCAGCGGGCCATGGCTGGAAGAATACGGGCGCTGCAGCGATCCCGATTTTTATCGCGGCGGCCTGCCGGCAGCGGAGGATATGGAATCCGCAGTGCGTTACCTCGAGAAGCTGCCCTATGTGCAGCCGGGCCGCACCGTGATCGTCGGGCAATCTGCCGGCGGCTGGGGCAGCCTCGCCTATAGCAGCCGCAATCCGCCGGGTGTGGCCGCCATCGTGAATTTTGCCGGCGGGCGCGGCGGCTGGGCCGGCAACCAGCCGAACACCAATTGCCTGCCGGAACGCCTGAGCGCCGGCGCCGGCAAATATGGCGAGACGGCCCGGCTGCCGACGCTGTGGATCTATACCGAGAATGACAGCTTCTTCGCGCCGGAGATTTC
>VFQQ010003146.1_pt1 | contig 16625 bp, 26 predicted proteins | sample 3512341 | NCBI WGS metagenome assembly VFQQ01 (sample SAMN10412373, study PRJNA504923) | tailings metagenome | isolation source: Relicate 2 Philex TSF1 revegetated site | place: Philippines: Tuba, Benguet | collected 2017-08-29 | reverse complement strand
CCACACACACACACACACCCATCCACCCACCGTTTGCACAGTCGGGGTGCGTCATGACCACCTGTGCGCCCGCGGCCCGGCACGCCTCTGCAATGCGCTCATCGTCTGTGGCCACCACTACCGCGTCCAACAGCTTGGCTTTGCAGGCCTGATGGGGCTGGGGAGGAGAGGCGATTGTACAGCGCACACGGACGCACACAATGAAAGGAAACCACCAGCAGCCAGCAGCCCCAGCTGAAAGCAACCTTGCTTGTGAGCAGCTGCAGCCACAGCAGCAGCAGCACCCACTTGCTTGTAGGTGGGCAGGATCATGGGCTTGCAGCGGTGCAGGCGACAACAGTCGCTCAAAGACAAAGCAGCCGCAGCAAGCAGCAGCACCCGCCTGCTCGTAGGTGCGCAGGATCATGGGCTTGCCCAGGATTGGCACCAGCGGCTTGCCGGGGAAGCGCGAGGACTGGTAGCGCGCCGGCAGGACGCCCACCTGCGGAGGGCATGCAGCGTGGCGGTGCAGCGTGTGCGAATGCTCACGAGCAGCATGCGTCGGCCGAGGGAGCGATAGCCGAGCATAGCCGAGGCAACAGGTGGCGGCAGTGGCGGCTGCTCAGGGCTGGCGTCGGCGCGCGCCGCGGGCAAATCCACAGGTTCGTGACGTATCCAGGAGCACCTTTAGCAGACCGCCAGCCCAGCCGAGACGCTGCTGGGCGCGGTCGCTCTCCACTCTGCCTCACCACTCTCCGCCTCTTTCGCAGCTTCTTTTGCAGCGCTCGCACTAGCAGCGCTGCGCCCACTGACACCGCCCCCAGCGCAAAGGCCAGCAGGTGGGACGCCGCCGAGCCGTCGCGGCCTGGCCGCTCCTCCTCCTGCTTGGCTGCTGGCATGGTGAGTTGGTGCGAGTACGCTGGAGGTGATCGCAGATCCAACCACCTGCTGAGCTATGGCCAAGGCGCCCGCCGCCGCCGCTGTGCTGCTGCGGCTTCAGCAGCTGTCGCCGCATTGAGCCTTGCAGTGCCATCGACTGTACGCTCACAATCAGATTCCTATTCGCATTTGATAAATCGTAGCAGGCAAGGAACACAACCTGGTATTGGATGCAGCCAGAGGCGACAAAGCAGTGGTGGCAACACTGTCAAGTGGAAGGCGGCTTGACGAGCAGTCGAGGGCAGCTGGCTAGGCCCCCGCCCCAGGCGGCAAGTCATCATCCTCAAACAGTGCGCTCCAAAAAACACTGACTGCCCTTCACCGGCTGCCTGGGGCATCCTGACGATCTGCAGGTCTCGTCGGCGGGTCCTGCAGCGCATCGACGGCCGAAATAACTGCAGCAGCGCATCGACGGCCGCAGTGTTGGGGGTGGCTGCGCTGCCCGGCACCGAATCGGCTCCGACAGTAACACAGCACAGCGCCGGGTGATGGGTCAGGAAACCCCAGAATGCGCCCCAGCCGCAGTCGCCCTGCTCGTCGCCACCGGCAGCAGCTTGCTCCGGCCACCCCGAGCAGCAGAAGCATTGGAGCTGCGGCACGGAACTGCTCGACAGCACGCCCGTGTCGGCAGCGGCGGCTGCGATGCGGTAGGGCAAGCCCTGCAGGCAGAGGAGGAAGAACAACGCAACATCTGCTGAGTAGATTGCCTTTGCAGGGTCAGCAAGCAGTAGCCAGCCAACAGGCCCTAAATGCACAGCCCTCCCATGCAGCCAAGCTATTGCAGGCATAGTGCAGGCCTGCCCGGCACGCACCAGCCACTCCAGGGAGGCCAGCCACGCGCCACCAGGCAGCTCCTGCTGCGCAACAGTGGCCTCCAAGCTGCTGTGCAGGCAGAAGCGCCTGAGGCTGCGCAGGGCTGTGACGCCGTTCGGCAGGCGGTGTTCGGCCGCCTCAGGGGATGGCGGGCGACAGCGCCAAGCGGCGCAGCTCACTCAGGGCTGCCAGGGCGGTATCCAGCACCCCCAGCTCTGCATCGCTGTACGCTTTCACTGCCAGCGAGGTCAGGCGGGTGAGCTGGGACGAGCAGGGCGGCAGTGTGCTGCTCGAAATGTCCAGGTCTTGAATTCAGACTTTGAAGCGGCAGGGCCGACAGCTGGCGCAGGCTGTCTTCAGTCACCTCGCAGTCAGTCAAGACCAGGGACTGCAGCCTGGATAGGTTGGATACCTGCGAGGGATCGAGTACGCAGGACCCCTTAGAAACAGCTGACTGGCCATTGCGCGAAACAAGCCAGGACCCGCTATGCCAGATAACCCTCACACGCACACACAAATCGCACTGCCCGGCCGGCGCCATCAGCTGGGTGCCCGGCCCAACGGCCCAACATGCTCGCAACCAACAGACATTCCTCAATGTGCAGTGCAGCACTCACCGTGGGCAGAGGCCGCTCTGCCTGGATGCCTTCCAGGCGCAAGTGCGTGAGAGAGGAGGGCAGGCCGCTGCCGCCAAGCTGAATGCGCTTGCCTAGCAGCGTGGCCGAGTGCAGCGCCGTCAGCTTGCTGGCACTTGCATCCAGCCGCAGCCATGCCTTGGTCGATCCTGCATGCCACAATGATTTCAGTATCCAACATTCTGGTTGCTGAGGTTTGTCAGCCGGAACCAACCTGTTTTGAATGGCATTATTTGCTGCTGAACAGACTGGCAGCCAGCAGGGCAGGGCACAAAGCAAACTCGATGCACTCACCCAGCTCCTCCAGCTTTTCCAGGCTGGTCAGGCCTGCCAGCCAGGCCGTGCTGGCCAGCGGTCCTGTGATGCTCGCACTGCCGCGTGCAGGCCAGCCCTGTTCCAGCCCCACAGGCACGCCCTCCTGCCTTGCCGCTCTGCTCGCCGTCCCGCTGCTTGCCGTAGTTCTGCTCTGCTGGCCAACCATACGTGCCTTCATCATGCCTTGTGCACAGTTGAAACACAGTTTAATCTCAGATCAAGTGAGATCTCAATCTCGCAGATCAAGCCGAACTTGCTCACGAACGGCACTCGTGGAATCACTCAACGGCGACGTGGCGGCGGCGAGTCGGCCTGCGAGAGCCCTGCGCGCACAGCACACCTCGATCGCTTTCATTAATCACCGTGGCATCTTACTTGGTAAGCCACCGGCGCCAGGCGGCCCGCAGCGCCGGGGCCATACCAGCTTCGCCCGCCTCGCTGCCGGCCGCCCTGCTGGAGCGCACCCTGGGCATGCTGGGCTAGTGCGGAGATCAAGGGCGGGGCGACGTGCTGCAGCGTGCAAACCCTGGTGCTGCTGCCGCCGCGCCCGCTCTCGATTGGTCATCCTGTGTTGAGGCGACGCACCGACGGCTCTTGCCACAGCGCTAGGATAAAAGGGTGTCGCTGCGCTGCCTTTGTGTGGTGCAGCTCTGCACTCGAGTACCTCAATAGTATTGCACCTGCAGGGCGGTTGACTCCGGGTCGGACCCTCCCTTGAACATGCGCACCTGCGTTCCCCCTGCCTCCCTTCAACACTGCCTGCTCCCCTGCCCAGCCACCTTTCTGATTGCTTGTCAAATTACCAGCCGCCATCCTGGGCGTCACACGCACTCACTGCCTCCAGCCACACCTGCAGCCGCCCTCACTTCACCGCCACTGCTGTATCCGCAGCACTCTGCCATGCGTCGCCCCCGCGCCCTGCCCCTCCTGCTGTTGGTCTGCGCTCTGCGGGCCCCTGCAGCCCACAGCCGCGAACTCACAGCAGCAGTCCACCCTGCGAGCGGCCCAGTGGCGACAGCCGCAGCCGCGCTTGCTGTCGAAGAGCCGCTGCCTGCGGTGCCACAGCGTACTGTCGCTGGTGCTGCCACGCTCACAGCCAGCAAAGCATGCATGGATGCCTGGCGGCATGCAACTGCCCAGGAGACTGTAGCGGCAGCATGCAGCGTCCTCAAAGCCATGGACCCCATATGCGTGGCAGAGCTGCAGCTGCAAGCGCTTCTTGAGGAGGCAGTTGCAGGCGCCGCTGGGCTCACGGCCTACTAGTAAGCTTCAGGGTCACGTGTCGAGTTTTTGCGCAATGCAGGTGCATAGTGACCGTGGGCTGCAGCAAGCAGGTCACACGAGTCTCGCAGATGTGCTGCACCAATGACATGCCCCCTGCAACACATCCCCCTTGCCGTGCCGCCATGCTGCAGTGATGCTCTCATCGAGGCATGCGGCATTCCCTACCCAGAGACCAGCCCCGGAACCATGTCGGCGCCACCTACAGGTGCAGTGGCAGGCGCGGTGGCGCAGCCCGCGGCAACCAAGCAGGCCCCAGCTGTACCACAAAAGACCAAGCAGGCCAAGCCAGGTGAGACCAAAAACCAAGCCAGTGCACTGCTGCTGGCTCTTGCCCAGATGGGTGCCTAACGCTTGCAGACTGCGCTGATGGCGAACAGACGTAAAAGGCAACTGGGCTCCAGTTGGCGGGCGGCGTGCGGCACAGCAGCTGGCTGCCGCTCGGCCCTGCCAGCTGCGCAGTTGCTCATACGCTCTCGCACCCTGCTGCTCCCCTCCCCCGCCACGCCACAGGCTGCTCCCCAACCGACGTCGAAGAGTGCTACCAATACAGCGACGATCGATCCGCGGTTGAGGAGTGCCTGGAGCGAAACGATGAGCGATTACGGTGCTGCCAGAGCCCCGCCACCAGCGTGTGTTGATGCGCAAATGAAGCCGCTGCTCATGGCACGGACAGAACGTGCGCATGCCTTGCTGCTCTAGAGCAGAGCTGCATGTGCTGGCTCTGCACATATATCAGCTCTTCGTATGCCACAGCCGCTGGTGCTCAGGCAGAACGCATGTATCGCCTTGCAAGCCGCGTGTCTGCCCGTCTTGCCCCCTGCTGCACAGCATGCAATGGCTTCTTAAGCTTCCAGTGGCTTGAATTAGTCGCCAATTATACAATATTTACATTTGCTTTACCATTAATAGCTCAATGTTTGGAGTGCATTAACTCTGACATGTAAACGATTAGTGACAATAGCAACATACACATACAAGCGCAAACAGCAACCTGCCTGGCTGGAGCGTGCGCCGGCCTCAAGCTACCACCGCCTTGCATCAACGTTGCAAATGTGGACCATTGCCGCTCATGCCAGGCACTACTGGCCTCAGGGCGTCGGCTCCGTGGGCTGGTAGGTGGACTGGATGGCGAAGATGAGGATGACGGCTGCAGGGCGAAGGGGGGACAGGGGCGGTGGGGGGATGCAGCATAACGGCTGCCATCGGCAAGCCTTCGGGGCGAAATCGGGGCAGCACCCAAACATGCACAGCGGGCAGGGCTGGTGCGGTGGGGCTTTGGAGTGGCCAGCCTACCAGCCCTTCACCCGCAAGTGTGTCCAGCAGGCAACCGGCCAGTTCACTCACAGCCCAACCGCACAGCCCAGCCGCACAGCCCAACCGCACAGCCCAGCCGCACAGCCCAACCGCACAGCCCCCCGCCTACCGATGTTGAAGCCCGCCAGCGTGGTCCAGAAAATGTACTTGTCGATGCGCCTCGCCACAAAGTCCGCATAGTCCTGGCTATCCAGCATCTCCTCCTGTGTATGGTGACAATGCAGGACGAATGGCACCAGCTGGGGGTGAGAACCGTGCCGCCATCCAGCCTTGCAACACGTTCAACAGGCAGCCACCTTCATCAGCCATGCGAAGGTGCACATTCACACCCATGTTCTCCAGTCACACCCGCCAGGACCTCCTGCACTCACCTTCATCAAGCGCAGCTGCATGAGGTGCAGCTTGAGCCAGCCTGGGGCTGCCGGCCGGCCCACCGCCAGGCCGCAGCCGGCGCAGCAGGCGCGCCGCCACCAGCGCGGCTGCGGCCCGCCTTCCTCCTCATCTGCCGCCGGTTCCGGGGCTGCTGCTGCTGCCTCTTCCGCCCGAGCGTCCGGCCGCTGGATGGCCACGGGCCACGGTCCTCGTGACCTCGAATTGAAGCTGCTGTCGCTGCCGCTGTCATCGCCGCCGCCGCCATCGCTGTCGTCGTCGCTGCTGCCGCGCTCCGCAAAGCTGCCGCCGCCATACACGCCCATGCCTGCAGCGGGCAGGTAAGGAAAGAGCAGGGGATGCACACTGTGGGCCATGCACACACACCCAAAGCAGAAACATGGCTCAGGGGCAGCCGCCACGCAAGCCGCTGAATGAGCTGCTCCCAGCCATGTGCGACCCACCTCCGCCCTGCGGCCCAGAGATGGTGTTGGCCGTCTCCAGCGTTCGCGGCTGTGCAGCGCTAGACGGCGCCTGCGCCGGCAGCAGCTGCACGCCGCTGCCCACGTGCGAGTCAGCACCCGCCAGCGCTGGTGCTTGTTGTGCTGCTGCACCTGCCGCCGCCTGCCACTTGCTGGCCGCTGCACCGGTGGCTGCTCGCTCAAAGGGAGAGGCGGGCATGGCACCTGCCTCAGCGCCGCTGCTGCCGCCGCTGGTGGTGCCAGGAGGAGCCGGCTCTGCCCCGCCCGCTGCTGCGTTGGCTGCTTTCGCCACGTCAGAGCCCCAGCTGACGCGCGACGACTGCAGGCGGGAGCGCAGGCGGGGGGCGCCGCCCTTCACGCCGCCCTGTGCGCTGCGCGTGCTGGGCACGCTGGGCGCGCTGCCCTGCACTGCGGTACCGTTGCCGTTGCCGCCGCCTTTGCTGCGGCCAGCTGCTGCCCCAGCGGCGCCCTTGGCTTTGAAAGCAGCCACCGCTGAGGCCGCCAGCCCCAGGCTGCTTGTAACTGAGTGCCATCGATGCGTGAAAGCTCGCTTGGCTCGGGCCAGTCGGCGCTGGCGCTCGCGCGAGCGGTGCAGGCTGACCATCCAGAAGACGAGGATGGAGGTGACGCCAATGCCCGCCAGGATGCAGTAGGATACCTGCATGTGAGGGGGGAGAGGGAGCAGGGGATGCGGTAAACGACCAGGAAGGTTGAAGGAGAAGCGGTCACGGGAACAGGATGCAGTAGGGGGCTTGGCCGGGCAGGGTAAGAGCAAGAGAGTTGGGCGAGTGTCCATGAAAGAGAGCAAGCAGTAGCAGCAGCTGCCGAAACCGGCTGCTGTGGTCTGATGCATGCAGTGCAGTGCCAGGAACGGGTGCGGGGCAGGCCACCCCACCAACCAGCGGTCACCCCTGCCATGCCATGTCACTCACAATGATCAACTGCTGCGTGGGCACCACGGTTTGCGAGGACGGCAGCCCCGCCGCAATGATGAATTGCAGGGCGGTGAGCGAGAGGAAGAGGGTGACGACGATGCCCAGGCGGGTGTCCAGGTGGCGGGGGGACACGGAGAACACCTGCAGGGAGAGAGCATGGAATCCCAGATGGATGCAAGATGGGAGAACAGGATCGAGAGATGCAAGTGTCCGGGGGGACACGGAGAACACCTGCACACAAGTGGTATGGGATACCAGATGAGGTCGGGCAACTGGATGAGAGGTTGGGAGGAGAACAGGATTGAGAGTTGCAAGTGTCCACGTGGCGGGGGGGACACGGAGTGCACCTGCACATGGAAATCAGGGTCAGGACGAGGGTGCAGAAGCGCGTCGCCGCACGTTGAGGTGGGTCTCCTCCACCATTTGGATTACACCAGCAGCTTGCAAGCAGTGATGGGCAGGTGCTGCCACAACCAACCCAGTGCGTCAAGGCAACAGAACAGCCAGGCAGGGGCTGCAAGCTTGCAACCAACCCAAAGCAAGCCCCTTGCTCACCAGCAGGGCCAGGCAGGTGTTAATGTAGATGGGCAGGATGGCGGTGATCACGTAATACAGCGACACGCGGTGCACCTCGATGTAAATCTCAAAGCCGTTCTGCACAGCAGCAATGGTGCAGCAGGGAGCGGTGCAATGAGTAATGGCAGCGAGGCGGAGCAGCAGTGTGCCTGTAAAGCAGCTGGCAAGCATCACAGCTTGGCCACACATGCAAGTTGCACTCTGGTCAAATGCCACACCCCACCTGGCACCAGAGCAACTGGACAGCTGGACAACAGCACCTGCCGCAACTGCACAGCACCCTGCCGCATCCGACACCAACCCCCTGCACCTGCCACAGGTACCCCGTAAACTCGTTCTGGCCGGGCGGGCCCTGGGTGGGCGACGTAGGGTTGAGCGGCCACGGGTCTGAGGGGTTGCTCAGGGTGCCTGCTGCGCAGAAGAGGGGGGACGAGGGGGGGCAGCGGCCATGCAACGGTGGGCTCGAGGGTGGGCGGGTGGGCGAGTGAGCGCAAGTGAAGGCTGAGCTCATCCATTTGGCAGTGCCACAACGCAATGCCTGCACACGGCAGAAATGACGCGCAGCAGCCCAAGCGAGGGGGCACCACTGCCCCACTCAGCCGCTCCACCGCTCACCGTCACCTGCTGCCAGGAGGTCCAGGCTGGACAGGTTGAAGGGCAGGATCTGCAGATGTACAGGGTGAGAAGATGGCCAGTAAACTGAAACCACCTTGGCCTGGCATTGGTTGCAATCTGGTTGAAGGGGGGGTCTGCAGATGCAGCGAGCAAGAGAGTGTGCCATGTCAAGGGCCACTTGGGCTTACAAACAAGGGCCACTTCGTTTACAATCTGGCTGAAGGGGATGGTATGCAGGAGGCAGGTTGGTTCTCAAGCCAACACTGGGTCTGGTGGGCAACTGCTGCCCAGGGTGAGACCACTGGAACGTGACTTACCCATTGCCGGAATGCAGCAGCAACACAGCAAGCGGCTCAAGTGTAGGCAACAGCTCGCGCACCTGCACGCCCTCCACCGTCCACCCGCTCAGCTTGTCGCCCGTATTGGGCCCATACAGCTGCGTGCCCGTGGCTGCAGCACAGTGGAGGGCAGGCTACGGTTCATGGGGCGCTTTGCAGGCTGTGCGGGCAGGCCAACAGCAGTGGCGAACGCTTAGAGGGCATTGCGCAGCTGCAGGCGGCATCAGCAAGCATCGCCAGGCTAGACGCCAGCTGCGCACCCGAAGGAATAATGTTGATGGTGGAGTTGGGCGCAAACTTGTTGCCGTACTGCACTTGGACCGACAGGTACTGCCTGCAGATGGAGGGCAAAGCATGCACGGCGCGCGCCATCATGGGGAGCCCTTTCCGGGGCAGATGGCCGGCTGCAGCGCAGGCAGCACGCCAGCCCGCTCTCGCACGCAAGCCAGGCAGCGCCCAGCTGGCTGCATGGTGTACACCTGCCTGCCGTACAAAACACCCGCCCCTGCCTTGTTAACTGCGCTCACTTGTCAAAGGGGAAGGACTGGAACTGGAGCGGCGTGTAGAACTCGCCCTGCAAGCGGGGGCAGGAGAAACAGTGGAGTGCGCGGGGCAGTTGAGCAAGGCAGCACTGTGGGGCGGTTGGCCGGCCGGGCGCACGGCATAAGCCAGGGCGGCCAATAGCCCTTATAAAGAACCTGTGGCACCCCTGCGCTTACCTGGATGTGCACCCACCAGGCCACTGCATCACTGCTGCTGTCCTGCGGCAGGCGGATGCCGTACCGCACCACGCGGTCCTGCGGCGGGGAGCAGGACGATTGGGGGACAGTCAGGGCAGGAACAGACGATTGGGGAAATGGCACTGCTCAAACCTCAGCTTGGCTGGGCAGCTGCCGCCCAGTGCTTGCCTGGCTGAACCCCCGGACGTTGATGAACTCGAAGTGGGGCAGCCAGATGTCATCGCAGCTGCGGGCAGGAGGAGAAGGGTGTAGGCTAAGGCATCCAGGTGTCTCAGCTGAGGCATCCAGAGCCAGCTGCTCATGCATGCGTTGGCGCGGCAGGTGCGAGCAGGAGCCCGTGCTGTCTGCTCCAGCTCCCTTGATAAGCCCGCTCACCAGGTGGGCCTTGCCTCGCGGTTGGCTGTCCACGCGTAGATGGTGGTGCAAGGCAGCTGCTCAGGGCGGGGCGGTGGGAGGAGGGTGGCATTGGGCAGGGGTGAAAGCAGCAGGAACCCCGCAGTGCAAAGCATAACCACAACGGCCACACCAAGCAGCCCAGCAACCCATCAACCAGGAGGGCAGCCCTCACCGCACAGCCGTTGCCATTGTTGTAGCTGGAGTTGGTCAGAGCTGCCTCGGTGGCTGTATCCACGGCCAGCCGCGCCCGGGGGTCGCGCCACGTCAGCAGCATGTACAGCACCGCCTGCTTGCCAGGAGCACCGCAACGTGTTTTAGTGAGCTGAGGAGGACGCTCATGATCATTCTAACCCAAGGACACAGTCGGTTGCAGGCAGGTGCAACCGCAGCCCATGCCGCTGATTCCCGCTGCCGCCCCAACTTCCAAGCGATAGTCCGCATCCTTCATAAAACGCCGTGCTGATTACATTTAGCATAGAAGTATTTGGCAGCATCCCTGGTTGGTCTATCAACCACCCGGCACCCACCTCGAAGCGATAGTGAGCATCCTCCGTGCTAGCAGCATACACTTGTTCGCAACTGCGGGATTGCACCCCACCCCCCATGTGTTATGACCATGAACAACCCACCTCGAAGCGGTAGTCGGCATCGTTGACAGCCACCAAGTGGTCAACAACCGCCGACACGTACACATCTGTCACACCCGGCAGCGGGCTGCAGGGCATTGGTTGGCAGGGAGATGTCGCCAGGTTGGCAACAAAAGGCGGGTTGCGGCGACGGGCGCAGGCGCATGCAGCATTGCCCGGCTCACTTGCCGCAGCTCAAGCCCTTCAACGCATGCTGCTCCACTCACGCATTGCGGCCTTGGAAGGGCGTCAGCTGCTGCGCCGCGGCCGGGGCAGCTGCGGCGAGCAGCAGCAGGAGGAGCACGAGCGGCGGTAGGCGGCGCCCGCGGCGGTGGGGCGCCCGCGGCCCGGATGCCGCATCGCTTGCCATCGGGCTCCCACAAATCGATTGCAATGTTGGAGGTGGCAGAGGGGCCGAGAGGCAGCGCAGCAGCCGGCCGCCCCTCGAGCGGCCGCTTGCAAGGCGCGGCGAAGCGGCAGCCGCTCCCGTCAAACTATCGTTGATGCCTTCGAAGCGTTGAACGCTCGATAAAGGCGGAAGGGGCCGGAAACCGCGGCAAGGGCTCAGCCCCTGCCCCCAGCCGGCTTGCAAGGAGAGCAGGCAGCCTGCAGGCTGCAGTAAGAAGCGTGCAACTAGCGGGACGAGCTTGGGTTGACTCAGATGCCCTGCCACAGCAGATGCCACTGCCGGCACCGACTGGCACCAGCACCGACTGCAGGTACCTGCCGACTGGCACCGTTTCTTGTACCAAGGGTGGCAGTGTGGCTGGGTTTCCGTCCAAACAGGCACAGTATGCAGCTTGACTGGCTCAGTAAGATGGTGGGTGTTTCAGGTGCAGGAGTGCCGCTCAACGGTTTGGCCCGGCCACCGGCACCACGCCTAGCACGGGTCCTGCCACCCTGTCGGCTGCTGCAACCGTCGCCCTTGTCCTGTTCTGTGGCAGCATTGGGTCACAACAGGCGCAGCAGGGGAATGAAACTTATGAAAACCTTTTGCAACTAATAAAATGCGGGTGACGCCTGCCAGCTCAAAGCCGTGGAGCTAGCAAGTTGGGAGCAGCAGGGCAGCACCAAGCCAAGTGGCTTGAGAGCATCGAAAGCGAACAAAATCGTGGGTGATTCTTTGATGGCAGGCAGGGTGCATGCAAGCGGCAGGGTGCTGCCGCAGCCTGGGAGGCCCGATTAGTTATCGCGTGGTTACGGTTAAGATGTCACTGTCTTGTTATGTGAGGTTGGGGGACAGCTGGGTCCGCAGCCTGGTGCTGTATCTTGTTTGCAAGTGCTGGGTCATTTCAAGCCACGCCCAGCGGCGCGCATCACTGCGCCACTGCTGCAAGCAGCGGCGGGTTGGGCCACCATCTCAGCATGCCGCCCAAGCTGCGTGCATCACTGCGCGGCCGTGGCCGTGGCCAGCAGCGGCGGCTGGGCCAGCTTGTCCAGTGAGTCAATGATGGCTTGGCGGAACGAGCGGTGGTGCAGCAGGAAGGAGGTGACGTGGCCGCCGGGCACCCACCTGAAGGGTGAGGGGAAATGGGATGGAAGGTCAAGAGAGGTGGAGGCAAGGTGGAGGGAGGAGGAAGGGTGCAACGGCCATGCAGAATGCCAGCGAACCGCCCTCAACCTAGGCAGCCCTGCTGCTCTCCGGCACATCTGCACCACCCGCCCCAGATGACTTTGCTGCCCGCCAGGTGCTGCTGCAGCTCATCGCCAACCAGATGGCTGCTTACCCACTCGGCAGCACCGCAACACTCAAAAACGGAATGATGCAAGCCGTGCCCACCTTCGCTGCCCGCCAGATGCTGCTGCACCTCACCGCCAACCAGATGTTGCTTACCCACTCGCCAGCACTGCAACAACCAGAAACAAAATCACGCAAGCCGGGCCCACCTGACTTCGCTGCCTGCCAGGTGCTGCTGCAGCTCCAGAATGCTCTGTGGCGACACGTACGCGTCCTGCTGCGCGCCCACAATCACCGCAACATCGGTGCGGCGCGGCCTGCGGCGGCAGAGCGCACACAACAATAGGGGTGTGTCAAGTGCGTGCTATGAGGGTCCTTGCCCTCAGCAGTGGAAAGCATGCCCGCAGCGCCGCTTGCAAGGGCAAGCCAAGCATCAGGACGAGACTGGGCGTGTCATCAAACCCAAGCAGAGGAGCCACTGTGCACATGCACGTACTTGGGGAAGCGGGTCACATCGGTGTATGTTTCCAGCACCGCGTGCAAGCGCGCCACCGCCGCCTCGTGCTGGTGGTCCCGCTCGAGGCGCTCCACCTGTCAGGAGAGTTTGGAAATAACACATCATCCAGTTACACCGCTAGAGTAGCACACTCAGCCAGAAGCTATCGATGCAGTGGCCGGCACTACAGCCACACGCCAGCTGCAACCCAACCCACCGTATTCCACTCTACCCAAATGCGGAGCACCCACCCCAAAACACTCCAGCAACCCACCTGCCCCATGTCGTCGCGCAGCTGCCGCGACACGCTCCCCGCCCAGCGCCCCACCGCCTGCCACTGGAAGCTGCTGCTGGCCTCTGCGTGCTGCCCGCCCTCCGCTACGCCGCTGCTGCCGCTGGGCCCAGCTCCCGCAGCCTGCTGGCCCCGCCCGCCGCCTGCCCTGCTGCCCGCCGCACCCTCAGTTTCAGCGCGGCTGGCTGCTTGCACCGCCGCTGCGTGCGCTGCCGCCTGCACTTCCCTGCTGGCGTCCGCCGCCGCATGTTCCGCCGCTCTTTCTTCCTCCCGCTGCTGGGCTGCCGCCGCCTCTGCCTTCTGCTGCTGGGTGCGTGAGTCGACCCACCAACGGGCGCGGCCCATCAGCTCGCTGCCCCGACCCGCATGCTGCATCGCAGCGAGCACCTGCTCCTCTTGGCGCTGCAGGTCGGCCACAATCTGTTGTGAGAGGGGTGGGAGGGCAGGTGGTTAGAAGTCGTGCGGATCGACAGGTTGGCGCAGCCCTAGGTACCGAAGAGGGTGCAGTGCACACTCCCCAGCCAGCGGCAGTACGGCCATAGGTTGACTGCACTGCCACCATGCGGCAGCTCCCACCTGCGACCAGGCCGTGGCATGGTACAGCGCTCCCGAGCAGTAGGCACCAGCCGCGGAACGAGGGGACAGCAGCGGCGTGAGCGCCACCGCTTCAGGGTAGAGCGAGGCAACCATGTTGGCGTGCACGCCGCCCATGCTGAGACCGCACATGCCTGAAGGATCAGAACCGGGGTGAACTGTACTGATCAACTGGAATGCATCAAAGCCAAGGCCAGGCGATGCCCGGTGCACAGCTCAGGCGTTCATGCCAGCCATTGCCTGGAGCAGCCAGTGCAGCAGCGGCATTACCCACCGAGGCAAACGCCCACCATACACGCCACGCCACTCCACACCAGCACAACACTCACCCAGGCGCTCGTGCCCCGCCTGGCCCAGCCAGTGCAGCAGCAGCAGCGACTCCTCAATGGTGGCCCGCCCCAGCAGCAGCAGGTCCGACACGTGCAGCAGCTTGGCGCCTGTGGGTTGACCGGATTAGAAGGAGGGACGAGGCACGGTTGCTGGGCACAGCGGCAGCTGCATCCTGTGCCCATCTCGCAGGCAGCAGCGGTGCTTGCGCTTGCTCAGGCAGCAGCGGCTCGCCCTGCTGTGAATGCGCCTTCTGTGCACGGACCATGCGGCCTGATCACACCGCCGGCAGCACAGGCATGATGGCACTTGCACTGAGCAACAGCTCACCCTGCTGGTAGTGCGGCTTGCGCTCCCCGTAATAAGGAGACTCGAGTGCCAGCGTGGCGATGCCCTGCAGGGAACAGACCATGTCTTGTCCGATTGGTTAAAACCAATCGCAAGACAGCTGAAAAAATACCAAAATGGCGGCACAGTGGCTTCCTGGTCGGCACGCGGGATGGGAGCAAAGAAGCGTGAGCACAACCCCGTACTGCAGCACAGCCAGCAGCCCTTTCACCTGCTGCACCAGGGGAACGCCCAGGTGTGTGCGCCGCGTGTAGCCGTGGTCGCCTGTCGCCGCCAGATGCACCACGCAGGGCGCTCCCTGAAGGGTTGGGAGCAAGCAGGGCACGCGGGTGGGGAGCCAAGGGCAAGCCGCTTGCTTCCCAGGGCTGAGGGCCGCCACAGCGTGCCCACAGCTTGCCCAGCCTCCAGCACAGCTGCTGCCATTGATGCATGAGCACGCGTCAAGAGTTGGGTGGCCCTCCAACAGAACATGCAAGTGTCTTTCAATCTTTCAAGAAAAGCAAGCATGAATGGGCTGCCGTGCGCACCTCAGCGGGCTTGTCAGGCATGATGAGCATGGCGTGCGCGGTGCGGCTCTCGGGCGGCAGCGCATCGTAAACCTGAGGCAGGGGTAAGAGGATTGCGTGCAAGGAAGGCCTTCAACAACATAGCTCAGAGCAAATGCCTGCACGGCCTGGGGATGGATTTGTTGGGACGTTGCAGCGCAACGCTGGTGCCTGGACGGCTTGCCGGCGTTCAGAATGCAACGACTCACCCGGCCCTGGCAGGGCGTGCGGAAGGAGGCCTTGAACACCTTGTACCCATGGCCGCCGTAGCTGTCCTCCACCAGCTTGCGCCACGGCAGCTGCTAGCGAAAGGGGAGGCGCATGTATATGTGCGGTTTATTAGGGTGACGCTATAGACGGCTGGCAGCAGCGGCTGTCCTCCACCAGCTTGCGCCACGGCAGCTGCTAGTGAAAGAGGGCGAGCAAAGCATCGCACAGGATGTGGGCAACATGCAATGCTGGCATGCATTGCAGAAGTTTCATAGCCCCCGCCAGCAAGCGCTGCCAAGTTGTGCCTGCAGCATTAGCTGTTCCTGGTACCAAGCTGTTTCAGGGCATCTGCAGCCTGTGCCAATCTGGCCCTGCACCCCAGCCTCATACCTGCTGGCTGAAGTGCGCGGGCGGCCAGGTCTGGAACGTGCGCACATCCTCGTGGAAGTCAATCAGGTCCAGCCGGCCAAAGCCCTGTAAGTTCCAAGCATGCCACACAAGAACACGTCGTTCAACAGGGCGGCTAAGCAATTCACCACATCTGCTGCAATATCCCCTCAGCAAATGCCACCGCCAGCACCAGCACAGCCACCTGCAGCCCACGGCAACCACAGGCAGCAGGCAAGAAGCAGCGCGCCTGCGGGAAGAAGCGCTGCGTGATGCCCAGCTGGTGCACAATGGCGGCCTGCATGGGGAAGGTGGCGAGTCAGGTGGGTGCACCTCCCAGGCTGGGCTGGTCGCCAGGTGCAGCAAGGTGAGCCTGCGCCAGCGGTGCAGTTGGTGCCCAACCAGACCGGCAAGCGGCGGCCCGACATGGTGCAGCTGCCCTGCAGGCCCCCAGGCGCCCCCGCCCCTCACATAGGCCAGGTCCACGATGCGCCCGCCCTTGGTGAGTGCCGAATTGATTGCCGACTCCATGCCGGCCAGCAACGGCTGCAGCGCTCGAGCCGTACGGCAGAGGGGGCGGGTGGCGCCGGCGGTCCAGGCGGGGTGCTGGGTAGTGCCGCTGAGGCCTTGCTTCCTGGTGGGCGAGCTCAGGAGGACACCGTGGGCGTCCACAGGCGGTACTGGGGCGCCTGGCCCGCTGCTGAGCGCAAGCCAGGGAGCTGTCGGGCCGGGTGGCGTGGGAGGCTGCTGCCCGCGCCGCACTGCCGCCAGACTGGCTCACGAACACTGGGCGAGGGCGCTGGGCACGCGCATTTGGGTGGAGCGGCCCATGCTTGAGCCTCCGTGGCAGGGCGCGGGTGCGGCGCGAGTGGAAGCGGGCGTTTCGGCGCCCCGCAAGCAGTCTGGTGTGTCGCCAAGCACATGATCACAAAACTGCGGCCTTGCAAGCTCGAAACTGGGCTGTTTTGAGGACAACAGGAGGGTTCCCAGCCCGAGCAGCGCTCGCGGGCAGCCCGTTTCTCGGCAGGCGATCAAGAATCCAGGTGCGAGCTTGTGGACGTAACGCAAGCGCCGACCGCCAGCGCGGGCCGGCCTGGAGGCAGGCCGTTCTTGCGCCGACGCAAGGCGCGCCCTTTTGGACGTTCACCACCTCCCATGGCTTCCCCGATTGCTGCGCAGGGCAGGAGGCGTGCAGGCAGGGCCTCGCCTTTCATGGAGCGCTGCTGAACTATGCCGAGCGGTGCCCTCATTCGCTTTCTGGGGGGCGCCCTGCCCTTGCGGCCCAAGCAGCACGAGGAGCGGCAGCGCAGGGGGCGGCACCAGGCGGCGGCCCCCCCGGGCACCCACGGCGGCGGCGCGCCGGCCAAGGAGCCCGCTGGCGCTGAGAATGCC